>Ga0081527_100053_pt1 | contig 106898 bp, 73 predicted proteins | sample HotLakmasection5_FD_70992 | JGI IMG/M metagenome (GOLD analysis project Ga0081527, IMG submission 70992) | Hypersaline microbial mat communities from Hot Lake, Washington, USA - Section #5 (SPADES assembly) (version 2) | ecosystem: Environmental > Aquatic > Non-marine Saline and Alkaline >...
GCGCGCGCGGGGGGGCGGGGCCGGGCGCCCCCCGCCGGTCCGGTGCCGGTGATTCTGGACGCTTCGTTAAGCATGAGCATTGAAGACGAACCCGGCCAACCGAGATTCGAAGAGGCGTTACGCGCGTGGTCCCGCATGCAGGAAACCAATCCCGATCCGCAACGGGTACGCCTCGCGGGATTTTGGGCGGGCGACACGTTTTATCCGCTGGAACCGGACATGGATGACGGTCAGGACGTTCCCGGTCCCGACGGCGAAATAACCGATCTTCCGTCCGCCGCCGCACGGGCATTGGCCCGGTTTCCCGGTTTGTATGTGCCCGGCATCATCCTGTTGACCGACGGAGCGCACAACGCCCCTATGCCCGCGGACACGTTACTGGATCAAATGAAACAGCAGGGCATACCGGTCTATCCCGTAGGCATCGGCGCGGAATTTCCGCGCGACGTTGCTGTGACGCAGATATTGGGTGAAGACGTGATTTTTAAAGACGAGCGCGCCCGCGTATTTATCAGCCTTCAGCAGACGGGCTACGAAAACCAGCCGGTTCGCGTGCGGTTGCAAATGAACGACCGGGACGTGTTTCAAGAGACCGTGCAACTTTCCGGGGATCGTGAACAGCTTGTGCCTGTGGAGTATGAGCCGGATCAAACCGGCGCTTTTACGCTGCGGGCCTCGGTGGATACGCTGCCGGACGAAGTGACGGTGGAAAATAATGTGTTTGAACGCAGCGTGCGGGTGATAGACGAGCAGATTCGTGTGCTGCTTGTGTTTGGCACGCCGTCCTGGGAATACCGGTATCTCGCGGGTGCGTTTGAACGGGATCGCCGGATTACGCATGACTCCTTTTTGCTTTCAGCCGACCCGCGCGTCTTGCGCGCGCGCGATGCGCGTTATGTTCCGTCGCTACCCGCCACAGCGGATGCGCTTAACGCGCAGTATGATCTGGTATTGCTATCGGGCATGGACGCCAGCGTGTTGCCCCGCGGATTTGTAGACGCGCTGAACGTCTTTGTGGAGGAAAAAGGCGGTGGCCTGATCATGCTATCCGATCCCCGGCATATTCCGTATTCCCTGCCCGGCACAAACCTGGAGCCCTTGTTGCCTGTGCGCTTCGATAACGCCCTCCCAATGAGTTATCAAGACGAGCTGTTTAATCCTGTCCATCACACCTTGCGGCTTGAACTGACAGAGGAAGGCGCGGCGAATCCATTGATGTTGTTCAGCGGCGACACGCGGGAAAATGAGCGCATCTGGTCGGAATTTCCCCCGGTACCGCGTGGCTTTCAACACGCCCGTTTAAAACCCGCCGCCGTGGCTTTGGCTACATTCCGCGCGCCGGGCGGAGCCACGCATCCTGCCGTGGTGTTTCAACAATACGGGCGTGGATTGGTTTTGTTCTTTGGATTTGATTCGACGTGGCGTTGGCGACGCGAACACGGGAACCGGTATTACGGCGCGTTTTGGGGCAAGACCGTTCAATTTATGGGGTTGCCTCATCTCCTGGGCGAATCGGCGCAATCCATGATTTTTGTAAATAATGAAAATGTAAGCGTGGGCCAGCCGGTGCCGGTGCGCGCGCGCATTTCCAATGCCGACTTCAGCCCGTACGCGGCACAAGAAGCCAGTGCGCAAGTGCTGCAAGACGGCGAAATACAAACCATAAGCCTCCGGGCTTTGCCGGGCCGACCGGGCGTGTTTGAGGGCGAGTGGGTGCCGACCGCGCCGGGTGAAGCAACGCTGTCGCTCTCCGAGCGATTCAACGCCGCCCCGCTTACGTTGCGCGCAACACGTCAACTACGCGAATTTCAGGATGCAGGGATGAATCGCGCTTGGTTGGAACGTGTAGCGACGGAGACAGGCGGGCGGTTTTTTCTGCCGGACGAAGCAGAAGATGTAATGTCCGCGCTGTTCGAACGGCGACCGCTCATTTCATTACATTTCCGGAAGACGCTGTGGGATGCACGGATCACATGGCTTCTGGTCGCGCTACTTTTTTCCGCGGAATGGGCCTGCAGGCGCTGGAGGAATTTAGACTAACATGCAGGAACACCTTTCAACCATGGATATCGGCGGATTAAACGGGCGTTTACGGCGCGCGGAGCACCGCCGCCGCGTGGTGGACGGTGTCTGTTTTGCCGCGCTTATGACCGCAGGCGCGTTTTTGACGGCGTTTGTTTTTTTCCTCGGTGATTACATCACGCGCTTCCCTGGCCTGGTGCGCGTGGCGTTGACCGCAGCTTTGGTGTACGGCTTTGCGTACCGTATTCCTCAATGGTGGCGCAGCGTGCGCGTGCGTAAAGACGAGCCGGCCGATATTGCGCGGGAGGTCGAACAACGTGCCGCGGGACGTCCCGGCGGCGGCTTGCTTGCTGTTTTGGTGTCGGGTATGGAGTTTGCCGCGCATGCGGATATTCCGGGTTCGACCGCGCTGAAGTCGCGTGTGCGTGAGCGGGCCACGCAGCCTGCGTATGATCCGTTGTCCGTGCCGTTGCATGATCGCACGCTATTGCGCATGCTGCGGCATGCAGGGCCTGTGGCGTTGATTGTGCTCGTCGGGTGGTTATGGATCGGCCCGCACTCGCTGGGGGTTTTTGCTTTACGTTCGCTTGGTTTGCCCGTGGAATACCGCACCGACACGCGTATAGTGGAGTGGACGTATCCGGCTATCGTGCCGGAGTTCGAAGCGGTGGAAATCGTCGTGGTAGCGGAAGGCGAATTGCCGTCCGTGGGACGTGTGCGCGTGTATCGCGAAGGGGAAGCGGCTTATGATGTGTCGTTGGATCCCGTGCCGGACCGCGCTGGCGCGTATACGGCGGAGGTGGATGCCTCGCGTCGCAGCTTTGAAATCGAGGCGCGACTGGGCGATGCGCCCGCGCGTCGTGGCGCTGTGCGGGTCGTGCAACCGGCTGCGGTCGAAGACGGCTTAATTCAAGTCATTCCTCCCGAATACACCGGGTTGCCGCCCGACGAACGAGCGCTGGGCCATATGGATGTTCCGGCTTATAGCCGGTTGACGTACCGTATCCGGCCTGACCGGCCCGTGGCGGAGTGCTGGCTTGAATTAAACGAAGAACGGATGCCCATGGAGCGTGGCGACGATGGCGTGTTTACGTTTACGTATCAGCCGCCCGCCGACGAACAACTTTTGCAGTATAGTATTAAGTTCGTAGATGAAAACGGCGTGGAAAATCGGCGCCGCGCATCCTACGCGATACACGTTACGCCGGACCGTCCACCGCTTATCACCATGTCGGCGCCGGAGCCGGGCGAATATTACGCGCCGTCGAGTCGTTTGACCTGGCGCGCGGTGTTGACGGATGATTACGGACTTAAAGATGCGCGATTGCACTATACCGCCATCGCCATCAACCCGGAGACCGGCGAGGAACAGCGATTGTCGGAGGAACGCATCGAACTGGGAGCGCTGGGACAAGCGCGGGAAGCGGTGCGCTCCGACGAAATCGTGTTGCGGGAGTGGGCCGTAACGCCGGGACGGGCGTTGGAATTAGTCGTATGGGCGCGCGACCACAATCCGCACCGCGCGGAGGAGGATCAGTGGGTCGCTTCCGCGCCGCGCCTTATTCATGTGGTCACGGAAGCTGAATTGAGGGCGATTATCCAGTCCGAGCTCATGAGCGCGCATCGCATGCTACGAGATATTCGAGACGACATTACCATAAAGACGCGTATGTTAGAGATGATGGAGGGCCAACAACCATGAAATACGTCATAACATTCACGCTATTGGTCGTGGGCTTGCAAAGCGCCGCGGACGATAGCCGTTTACTGGAGTCCGCATTTTTCGAAGACCGCGCTTTGCAGGAGTTGGCGGCGCTTTACGAGCGCATGACCGCAAGACAGGAAAGCAGCGGCGTATTTCGCGAGCCGGAAATCGGGTTGATACGGGAAGCCGTGGATGAAGTTGGCGATGTGCGCCAGGATCACATGAGCAATATCATTCAACAACTGCAATACGAAGCGGCGATCTCGAATACCGTGGTGCGTGGATTGTACGAAGATACAGCCGTGCAGTTGGATGTGTTGTATCGTCGCCTTACGACTTCGTTGGAGCAGGACATGACCCGTCGCGATGCGGCGAACGAGCAGCGCGAATTGATGGAGGAATTGCAAACGTTGCAGGAAGCGTTGCAGGAGGAAACCATGCAAGCGGCAGAAGCGTTGCAGCCTTTGGCTGAACTGGCGGAACGGCAGGAGCAGTTGGCGGAAACCCTAAACGCGGAACAGCCGGAGATCGCGGAGCAGATGCAGGAAGCCGCGCAGGATATTCAAGAAGTGAACCTTCCTTCCGCTTTGGAAATGCAGGAAAATATACTGGCGCAGATGGAGGCTGACGAAGCCATGGCGCATACGCAACCGATGCCTGAAGCGATGGAACAAAATGCGATGCCCGATGCCGTGATAGATCAATTGGAAGCGATGGCCAATCAATTAGAGCAGTCACAGGACTCCCCGATGGCCATGGAAGCGCGTCAGGATATGGCGATGGAGATGAATCAAGCCGCGCAGCAGCTCCCCGAAATCGCTGAACCGATGATGCAAGCAATGGTGGACTTGATGGCGGAACAAGATCAAGCTGCGCAGGAACAAGTGAAAGCCGCTATAGAAATTGCCGAGGAAAAGCGGGAACAGCAAATGGAGATGGCGCAGCAGCAGCCGGAGCCGTCGGAGGGGAGCGAGCCGGGGCCGCCGCAACCCGGCGAAGGCGAGATGCAAAACGAAGCTGAGCCGGAAGAACCCGGCGCCCCGAGTACGATGCCATCGGAACAGGACGGGCTGGGGCCCACGTTGCAGTTGGGCGCTGTTGGCGCGGGCGCCGATGGACAGGACTGGACCGCGCGCTTGCCGGAACGTCAGCGCGAGGCATTGCTGACCGCGCGCGAGGCGCGCCATGCCGAAGGCTTGGAAGAATCTGTGCGCCGTTATTTCGTGCATTTGGCGCGGGAACAGGAGCCGTAAATCATGCGAAAACTATGCTACATCATGCTGTCGGCGTGTCTGGCAATGACCAGTCCCTTCCTGCGCGCGGATGAGACAGAAGGGTTTTTGTACGACGCCTTTGTTCCGCTGGACCCCGAAGCACAACGCGCTGTCGCGGAGATTCAGGATTGGCTTGTGGGAACGCAACGCGCGGACGGCTCGTGGCCGACATCGCATGGACCCAACAACGCGGGCGTCATCGGGTATGCGGTATTGGCTTTGATGGTGACGGGGGACGTGCCGGGTGAAGGACGGCATGCGCGCGCGATCGGGTTGGGCGTGCAGTTTCTGCTTAACGCGCAACGCGAGAGCGGATTGATTATGGGAGGAGATGGGTCGAATGCAGCTATGTATCAACACGCTATTGCTACGGTGACGTTGGCGGAAGTGTATGGCATGACGCAGAACCCGCGCATCCGCGAAGCGTTGATCCGGGCTGTCAATTTGATTGTCAACACGCAAGGACCCAATGGGGGTTGGCGGTATCAGCCCCGTCGGGAAAACGGCGATACCTCGGCCACCGTCATGCAAATTATGGCCTTACGCGGCGCGATGGGCGCGGGCATTCATGTCCCGCAATCAACCATTGACCGCGCGCTTGCGTTTATTCGCGGCGCGTATAGTCCCTCGCGGCAAGCTTTTGCTTATATGGACTCGGGCGGCGCGATCGCGCCGGGTCGCACCGCCGCGAGTCTTGTGTCTTTGCAATCGCTCGGGCATCACGACGATCCGATTATTCCCGACATTGTGGAATACCTCATGGAGCATATTACCAATTTTGAATCCCCGTCGGGCTATTTTTGGTATATGCATTATTATGCATCCATCGGCTTGTACCATTATGGGGGCGACCCATGGCGCACGTATTATGGCCGTGTGCGCAATTACATTATTCAAACATGGATGCCCGATTTTCCCAAGAAACATCGTGACGTGCTAAGCACGGCCTGGGTGGCCTTGGTACTGGGCGTGCCAAACCGGTATTTACCGATTTATCAACGATGATTATGAATAGATGCATACATATATTCTGGAGGGGCGACCTCCGTGTCGCCCCGGTCACAAGGACGCGACAGCGCGCGTTCCTCCTGCTCCTGACGTTGGCCTGCGCTCTCCCATTGCATGCGGATACGGTGCTTCTCCGTGATCCATCGGTTCAACGCCATACCGCCATTCAGCATGTAGGCGAAGATGGCGTGGTGATGGCAGATGAAACCGTCATCCCTTGGGCGGATGTGCGGCGGGTGGTTTTTGATCGCTTTGCTGTGCCGGCTAAATCGTCCGGTTTGCTTTTGGTTAACGGTACGCTTTTAAACGGCTACATTCGTAAGCGTGAAGCGGCGTTCATGGAATTCCGCTCCGCCTCGCTGGGAGCGCTGAACATTCCGCTGGAAGCCATCGCGGCGGTCTATTATGCCGGACGCGAGAATCTGCCTGCGCGACTGCCACAGCCCCGCGAGCCTATCTGGATAGATCGTCTTGGCGCACAACATACCGGAAAAGTGCTTTGGTTTGACGCGGAAACCATCGGAGTTATCGGGTCGGAGGGTTTGGAACGCATACCGGTGCAGCGGGTCAATGTGCTGGTATTGCAACGGGTATCGGTTCCGCGCGAAGCGCGCCTACGACTTCGCAACGGTGACGGGTTTATCGGACCGTTTCGTTTTGACGGGGAGCACATGGTATTCACGCTGTTGGACCGGGAACACCAAGTGCCTTCAGGCGCATGGGCAGAGATCATTCAACCATAGAATAAAAATAAGGAGTAACACATGTCAGCAAACATCAAACAAGCCATGGAGTCGGGCGATCCCGCCGGCATCGAAGCGCTGGCCGTCGCCCATGACCGGATTACCGGCGAATTGTCGAAAGTTATTGTAGGTCAACAAAGCGTAATTGAAGAAATTCTGGTCGCGATTCTGGCCGGTGGCCATTGCCTGCTGGAAGGGGTGCCCGGTCTGGCTAAAACACTGCTGATTCAATCGTTGTCGCAGGCGTTATCGTTGAGTTTTAAACGCATTCAGTTTACACCGGACTTGATGCCGTCCGACATCACCGGCACGGACGTCATTCAAGACGATCCGGAGACCGGCGAGCGTAAATTCAAGTTTCTGCCCGGACCGATTTTTGCCAATATCATTCTTGCGGATGAAATAAACCGCACTCCGCCCAAAACACAAGCGGCGATGCTTGAGGCGATGCAGGAACGGCAAGTCTCCGCAGGCGGTCAGGCGCGGCCGCTGCCGAAACCGTTTTTTGTGCTGGCTACGCAGAATCCGCTGGAACAGGAAGGGACATATCCACTGCCCGAAGCGCAACAGGACCGGTTTCTGTTTAAAATATTTGTGGATTATCCTTCGGAGGCGGAGGAAAAGATGGTGGTCCGCCGGGTCGCGGAACGGCAATTCGGAATCATCGAACCGGTTTTGTCCGGCGAGGACATTCTGGCGGCGCAGGAATTGGTTTCCCGTGTGCCGGTGGCCGATGCTGTTGTGGATTATGCCATGGCCATCGTGCGCGCCACGCGGCCCAAAACAGAAGGCGCGCCGGAATTTACGGAACAATGGATTGCTTGGGGCTGCGGCCCGCGCGCGTCCATTAATTTAATCACAGCCGGAAAAGTAGTGGCCGCGTTGCGTGGTGGCGAGTGCGTGGCATGCGAGGATGTAGCTAAAATCGTGCCGTCGGTGATGCGACATCGCATCGGGTTGAATTATACGGCGCGGGCGGAAGGCATTACTCCCGAGGATATCGCGACACGCCTGTTGGAACACGTGAAAGCGTATGCGTGAGAGTACGTGGTGAATCATCGCACCCACCATAAGAAGGGCGGCTTCCGCACCGCTCTGGACGCCGGGACAAGAATGCGACGGAACGCGTCGCTTCGGGCTGCGCATATCGTTATCATGGTGTGGGGCCTTCTGTCTTCGATGGCGTCTGCTTCCTCCGTGGAAATGATCCAACAACGCTATGAGCAGGCTGAACCCGGCAGTCTTTTTCGCGAAATCGTGGACGTGAACCGGGTGTTGATGGATGAAGAGGCGGATCTGTCCGCGCGACGTAATCTGGCGTATTGGGTGTTAAACCGTTTGCTGGAGGAAAATGGCCGGGCGGTAGCGTTGCAATACGCCTTCGATTTCGAACGCATGCTGGGCGAACTGCTGGGGCGGCACGAGCTCTTGGCGTGGCGTATCGGTGTCCATCAAGACTACGCTGACTTGACGCGGATGCAGGAAGATATGGCGCGAATGGAAGCGCTGGGTGAAAACAATCTTGTCCGCCGCACCCGCCCGCGTGTGAGCCGTGTGCGTAAAGCCTTGAATGCCATGCATCCCCCTTCGCTTCCGCTGGACTGGGATATTGATGCGTTCCGTGTAGCAATGGAGGCGCGGGTGAGTAATGGCGCCACGCAAAGAGCGCGCGAATATGTGACGAAACTAGCTGAAGTTGCTCCCATGCTTGCGCCCGCGGAACCTGATGATCCACAATTACACCTTGGGGCCTGGCGCGTGTATTGGCGCAAGTTGGACCATCAAAAGGACGTCATCAAAGCAGCGGGTGAAAGACAGTCTTTATCGGCGAAACGACTGGGGTTGTCGGCGCGCGAAATAGAAAAAATAATTCGTATAGCCCGCGCTGAACCCGACCCGCTCGCGCCTGCTTCCCGAAGCGCGCAGTCCGCGTCTCTGTTGCGTTTGCCCGCGATGTTTGCTGCATCGGATTTCCAACCGGTTGCGGAGTTCAGGCATGGCGGTCTTGAATATAGCCAGGAATGGAACACCGTGGAGGATAAATTTCAGGAGGTTTTACCCTGCCGGATCACCGTGACCGGTGATGAAGCCGTGTATGCCCAGAATAGTTGGACGTTGTTGCGCATCGGGGATACCGGCGCGCTTTGGCGCGCTGTGTTTCCTGACGCGTTCCGTCAGACGAAACGCTGGGGGGATGAAGAACTCCGGTGGACGGGACCTTTTATACCGGCAGCGACTGAATCCGTGGTTGCGGCGCGGTTTATAGACGCGGATGGTTTTGTATTGCGCGGCATGGACAAGGAAACGGGCGCGTTGCTTTGGAGGCAATCGGATAACTGGACTCTTTTAAGTAACCCGGTAGTCTGGCGCGATCGTTTTTGCGTGCTCGCGCGTTCCAAAGGCATTCCGGCCACGTATCATCTTTACATCCTGAATCCGGAAACCGGTGAAGTGGAGGAGGATCTTTATTTGTTTTCAGGTGAAACTGAAATAGCGATAGACGGAGGTGTCGCCGAACACATGGTTATCCATTCGCTGCCCGATCCAACGCTTGCGGGAGATGTACTGTATATTACCACCATGCATGGGACGATTTTCGCCGTTAACTTGATGAAGATGGGCTTTGAATGGGCGAGGATCTATGATCGTGTTCCGTTTGAGGCATCCGACCGTCTGGCCCGTTTTGCGGTGACTCGCCGTCCCCTGCCTGCCGTGGTAGGCGATCAACAGGTGCTTTTTGCGCCGATGGATGCCTGGAATGCGCTGCTGGTGGACCGGGCAACTGGCCGTCTCGTCGCTGAAGAAAAAGAACATCAATGGCGCGAGGCCGTGGCGCTGGGCGGAAACCGGATGCTTTGCCTCGGATCGGATTTCTCCGCCCGTATTTATTCCCTGGATGATCTACGTGTTGTCCGGGAATGGCCTGCGGGCGATTATCGCGTTTTGCGCATGGTATCGGATGGGGCTGCGGTGGGTTTCAGCAACCGCGTGCTCCATGTGAATGCGCAAGGCGGGTCGCGTGTGATCAGCGAAGGGGCCGAAGGGTTTCGAGCGCTGGGTGTGTCCGCGGGCCGCGTGTACGGCGCGTTGTCTACACAACCGCTCCGGCTGGGTGCGCTGACGCAGGCGGAAGACCGGTGGACAGCGTTGAAAGCGCCCGCGTATCCTATGCAGTTTTTTGACCCGAAATTCGTGCCGGGGACGGACGGGGAATGGGTGATGGATGATAACGCGCTGGTACGGTTGTCGTCACAGATGCGTCCGCTGTGGCGGTTCCCGTTTCCGGATAATGTGCAGCCCGCTCTGTGGGTGTATCGCGATACGTGTTATGTCGTCACAGCCCGCCGCATTTATGTGCTGGACGCGGCCACGGGCGCTTTAAAAGGCGGGTTCCCGGCGCACGGGGACCCCTTGCCTTTTGTCATAGCCGGATCGGCTCGCTTACAGGAGGGTAAACTCTACTTCGCGGCAGGCCTTAAAGGCGAACCCCAACAGATTCGCGTGATGCAAGATGCGTCAGGGGCAACAACGTTGATCGGCTCTCTTCCGTCCAATTGGTCGCCTTGGTATCCCGTGGCGCTTTTTAACAAAGGACAACGCCTTGCTGCTACAGTCAATGACCATAGATCATTACAGTATTTTGACCTGAATGCCGAACAGAAAAGCTACGAGAAAAGCGGAGAGGCCATAAGCATAAAGGCCACGTATCGTTTCTTTTCTTGGATTCCTGTGATGTTGGATGATACCGCGGTGATTATACGCCGATTTGATGCCGTTTATCGTTTGCGCGCGGATGGCCAGGTGGAAAAAGTGGCGTGGGGAAAATGGCCGCATGGCGATAGAGGGTGGTCTCGTAAAAAGAAGCTTTTGGTTATTTATTCCAGTCAGCTCATCGCATCAAAATCCCATAACGTGAATACCGACGTAATCCATTTCGGGACGGGCGACAATGTATCGTTGGTGTTTCCCTTTGAGGAGCCTCCTGCCTTGGCGGAGGGGCGCTTGTACGGACTGGCGTGGGAAGACGGGGATACGATGCGGCTAGGCGTCGTGGACCCGGAGGAAGGGAAAATTATCAAGGAGGAGGTCATTGACGACTTGCCGCGCCTGCCTCGTCATGTAGGCAGTTTGACGGCCGGCGGCGCGGTGCGCCATTTTATTCATTCGTCGGCTTTTACAACATTCAGGCGCATGGAGCACTTGATGGTCACACAGCGCTTTTCGGGCGAAATTACGGATCGTCAATTCTTCCCCGCTTTTGGATTTCAACAAAGTGATCTTGCGTTACGCAACGGGTATATGGCCGTTATCACCGGGGATCGCCTGGTGTCGCTTCCCGAAAAAGCTTTTCTCGCGTTGACCGAACGGTCTCCGCTATTGATTCAGGCCAAGCCGATGCCGGAAAAGGATTTGGCTTATCGCGTGGACGGGTTTCCCGACGAATGGCGCAAGACGGACATCGCTCGTGTGCGTGAGCATGGGTTGGCGGTACATCTGCATGAGAATATCCTGCGTGTGTTGTGTGTGGTTCGGGATCAGGCCATCATTGAGCAGGTAGCGCGTCATGGTTTTAATTCCCGGTCGCGTTTTGTGGTTATGCCCGGTCCCACCGCTTCGTTTATTACGGACAACATCGCAGCCGCGGGCGGGGAATTTCCTTTAAGCGATGCGTTGCCTGACGGGGCGGCTTTTGATTATTTTATTCCGCCTGAAGCCGACGCTCTTTATTTAGAATTTGCTTTGCCCGCGTCCACGGTTTTGCGGTTCAACGCGCGCGAACTAGTGCAGGAAGATGTACGGACGATCCGGGGCGATTTCGCGCTGGAACTGATCATGCCGGATACGCACGATATGGAACGCGGCTTGTTTTCGGGAGGGACCATCCCGCTGTTTTTCCCGCGTATACTGCTGCCGCTGGAATGAGGTTAACCGTTAGCCCGGATAAGGCGCGAGAATGTGTGCATTTCCGTTGAATTGAACGCATCGGGCTGCTTTTCAGTTGACTTTCGGGATTTTCTGAAGTCCATATGTACGCGTGACTACCCTCAAGGAAGATACCATTGTTCAGGCGATGTTGTTGCTTGTTAAGCGCTGTCCACGCTTGATCCATCAATGCTACTGGGCCGGGACATCCTCCATCTCAGTAGAGGAATTGCATCACAGGGAATCTTTCGATCTGGATTTTCATACTCGCACGGCGCACGACCGGACCACGCCCCTCCTGATGGAGCTACAATCAGCCTTTCCGAAAACCTTCAAGGTATTGCAATCTCCCGATGAATTCGGGTCTGGATTTCAGGGATTGCTCATGCTTCCATCCGGTGAGCAAATTACCATAGAGGTTCTTTCCAATTACGAAACGGTTTCCGCCGCTGATATTCAAGATGCGCTTAGGGTGCCCGGTGTGAAGCGGGTTACACTGTCCCGTTATCTGGAGGACAAAATTCAGTGCATTGCGGAACGATCCGAAGCGCGAGATCTGGTTGATCTCATGGCGGTGTTAAAGTTCGCGCCTGCGCTTGAAGCAGTGGCGAGGCAGGTATTGTCGAATCAGGACGCGTTGCTTGTGTCCGAGCGATTGACAGGATGGACGGATGACGATATCGAGGCTGATCTGGCTTCGTATCATGACGTGGACAGCTATGCGGCAAAACAAGGACGAGATCTTTTACTGGCTTGGTTGAAGGAGTTGAACACATGAAACGGACCTGCCATTTCGCCACCCGCATAGGTGTTGTTTCTGTTTCGCTGTCGAGCGGCGGATGCGTAGAAATTCCGGTTATACCCGGTATCTTAAAACATCCCCGACCGGATGAACTGCCCGATTTATTGAAAGACGAGCGGGTCGCCCGAAAATACACCCGCTTGGCCATCGAGAAAATGGCGTGGCCCGTTTTGCGTCAATTTCCCCGGGAATGGCTTGTCATGCATCTGGATAGCGCCACGGTGAAACCGGGGCGACTGCGGGCGCTTACCTTCTTGCTTTCCTAATCCCTTAGGGCATGAGCGTGCAGTGCGCTCTGCAATCATATTCAATTATACGCATACGTATTAGGGTTTGAAATTAGCTTCTCGCATGCGGTTATAGAACGACCGGATGCGCGGGCACGCCGGTGAAGCCCGTCTCGCAAACGAATATATTCCCCGACAAAGGATGCGCGTCTCGCTGATCCTGCGACAGGCTTTTCCATGCGGTGGTGATGAATAATTTATCCCGCGCATCTCCGCCGAAACATACCGAGGACGGTTGCGGAGTCGGCATGTTGATCGTATGCGTGATATTTCCTGTGACGAGGTCGAGCCTTACCACACGCCCCGCGCCCCAGCAAGCCACCCACAGCCCGTTTTCCGTGTCCGCCGCCATCCCGTCGGGGTGGCCTTCCTCTTTCTCGAACTGCTTGACTAAACGCGATTCGCCAAGCTGTCCCGTATCCGCGTCATACGCATAGTCCATGATGCGCCCCGCGCCGGTATCCGCGTAGTAAAAGCGCTGGCCGTCCGGCGACCAAGCCAGGCCGTTGGACAGGGTGACGCCGCGCAGTAGAGGCGCAAGTTGCCGGTCGGATGTGGTTTGGTAAAGCGCGCACTGTTCACGGCGGTTCTTGAGGTCAAGGGTGCCCACGAGCAAGCGGCCTTGCGGATCGGCTTTCCCGTCATTAAAACGTTGGCCCATGTCAGGGTCCGTCAACGCGGCATACGGTGTAAGAGCGCCCGTGGTCCAGTCCAACAGTTCAACCGAATGCCGCCGGGCAATCAACCATTGATCCGGATTATGCGTCGGCACGGCTGTGCCTATAAAATCGCCGGTGCATCGCGTATGGATGATGCCGGTCTGGTTATCGAGCCGATTAAGCGTGCCGGCAGTGATATTCACCCACCACAAAGCGCCTTGATGCCAGACCGGCCCTTCGGCCAGTTCATTTCTCGCAGCACAATAAAGAGAGACCTCTCGATAGGTAGTCATCCGATTTGTTCCTGTGTATGTATGCCCCACGCCACTCGCGCATGGCTTCGGTCATGGCGATGAAATTCGCCAGCGCCATATAGAGAATATCTGATTGCCGGCACCTATGGCAATCCCGGGGGTATCAAGTCGTATTTAATGTCCAAGTCCTTTTTGGCGACGGATATTCGCTACCATCAAGCCGCCTGCCAGCAGGAGTAATAACGTGCTTGGTTCGGGGACGATTCCTATAATTTGGAATCCGCTGATACCGGACCAATTCTGTTGATTGCCGTATAGCGTAAAGCTATCGCCGGTCAAGTTCGAGAATAGCATGTAATTTCCGGTCGTATGCGAGGCGCTATGTAATGCATCTGTTTCACGCTAATAAATCCATTTCTTTATGGCAAAACGCTGATGCTCATGATTCCAATGCCCAACAGAGGTGTCTATGCAGCCGAAAAAAAAAGGGCTATGACAACAGGCATATACTGACTGTTGTGTCCGGCTCCATAGGGCTAGTCCACGAGTATGATGCGTCCTTTTTATTCCATCAGGATCAAGTCGCCGACAGTGTCCACATCCTTGTTGTGCGCGTTGCCGAACCAGGTCATGAACGAGTCGCGGTTGTTTCCGTCATCCTCGTTGACGATCAGGGTGAAGCCGAGGTTCTCTCCTACGTCCGGCTTGAACGGGGCCAAACGGTGCCAGGGAATCGCGATTTCGTAAACCATGTCGGCTGTGCCTTCGGACACTTTTTGCGTGGCGATGCGGATGTCCGCCGCTTCTCCGGTAGGCGCTCCGGCATCCGCCGAGAGATGACACCAGGTCTGTGGGCCTTTCTTGCCGATGCCCAGCGAATAATCGTATTTGCCGACTTTGTGCGCGCTGGTGCGCATCGGATCTACGAGGAACTGCAGTCCATCCTGGAGCCACATATTCGAATCCTGCTGAAGCGGGCCGACCTTGTCGTCGGTCACGTCCACGCCGAGGTAGAGGTGTTCATCGTCCCACGCAAATTGAATATCGGCGGAGAGATCGTTTGGTCCTTCCCACGTCTGCACGGGTCCAAGGTGAGTGAAGGCATAAAACTGATCGGCGTTGTCGAGCGTCCGGACGTGCGCCGACTTCCAAATCGCTTCATCAAGTTTTCCGTCCAGCACAGGCTGTTTCGCCGCGCGCGGAACGCAGTAGAAGGCGGCCACGGGACGTTCGACGGTCGTCACGCGGTTGGCGGAATCCCGTACCGATGCGCGCACCCGGTAGACCTTGTAGAGGTCGGCATCGGCCATCGGAAGAATGGTCGTATGGGCCTGATGGCCTTCCAGTTCCAGCGAACCGGACTGGGTGTCGGTGAAGTACGCGTCGGACGGGCTGACGGCCGTGAATTTAGCCTCCTTCAGTTCCTGCTCGCCGGTCAGCATCACATCCCACGTCACCCGCTGTTTGGAGGGGCTGTTGTTGCGGATGGTCAGTTGCAGCGCGGGCGGTTGTTTTTCGTCCGCAGCCGTCGGCAGCAGTTCAAGGGAGACTGTGCCGGTTACGGCCGGACGATAAGAAATCTCGCCATTGGCTTTCCCGTTCGCGTCGGTGAGGATGATCGTCATATCGGCTTCGCGGATCGAACTGGCTGCGGGAACGCCGAGGGTGAAGCGCACGATGTCCCGGCCATCGGCATTCCGGGCCGGTTGAGATTGTACGGTCCAGAAGGGAGGCGCTTGCAGCTTCACCCGGTCCGCTTGGGCGGCAACCAGCTCCACATCAAAGCTGGACGGTTCGCCGCGCACAATGGCGTCGGCCACCGCGCCCAGCCGGATCGCCGGATCGCCGAGTTGCTCCGGCAGTGATTTTTCCCCGCCTTCGTAGAGCAGGAGAAAGGGATCGGTATTTACGGTCAAGGTGACGCCCTTGCCGCCTGCGTCGAGTTCACTGCGGGACCCGTCAATGCGGATCACCTGCACGTCCCTGACCCCGGGCAACGCGATGAACAGGTCTTCGCGGCCTTTGCCCTTGTACCAGACCTGCATCGCCCGGTCTTCGGCATCGCGGAAGAGGAACGCATGAATATCCTCTCCGTAGATGGTGTCCGTCACGTATTTTTTCGTCAGGAGACTGTTGACCATATTGTAATACGCGATAGCGTCCAGTTTTGGCGCGTATTTGTTGTACCGGCAGTCGAACACATTGTGCGCCGAGCCGAAGGAATCCGCGCTTTTGCCTTCGGAATCAGGATAGAGCAGGCCAAACCACGACATGTTGGCGCCGCCCCCGGCGAAGAAACCAACGGTCTTCTTGAACAATTCGCCCGCGACTTGCTGCCGTGCGATACCCTGGCTGTTCAGGCCCAGTTCGGTGGACCAGATCGGCTTTGCATGGCCGTATTTTTCGAAGAGGGCGGGATATGTTTCTTCGATTATTCTACGGACATTATCCGCGCTCTCATAAACGTGGAAGTCATACGCGTCACACCATTCGCCCATGCCGGCCGCGAAATATTCATCGCTCGCGCCTACCGATGTCCCGACCACATAAATGGAAGGATCAATGGCTTTGATTTCGCTGTACACCGCGCGGTAGGCCGCCACGTCTTCCTTGACCTTCTCGCCTTTGCCGTGCGGCTCGTTGCCGAGGTTTACGATCATCGGGCGCACATGCCCGTAGTCCTCGATCAGCTTGCGGATACCGGCCCGCAGTGCTTCCTCGGTCCACTTGTCCAGATCCTTGCCTTGCTCGACGGAGTGCGCCGGTGAGCCGGTCAGCCAGCCCATGCCGAGTTCTTCCACGAGTTTGATTTGCGGGGCGCTTGTTTTGGGCGGGTTATCGGGCGTGACCCGTCCCCAGAGGCCGCAGATCCGGATCCCGAGGCGGTGCGTCAGCCGGACGTACTCGGCAATGCGGTTGTCCCAGTTGCGGCTCGTCCATGGAATATCCTCGGGCGCATAGGCGTTGGCCGGGGCTTCGGGCAGGATCGCCAGGGAGGTGTAATAGGTGAACGGGTCGGACCCTTCGCGGTCAATCCGTCCATGCAGCTCGTAGTAACGGCCGATCTCCATCGGAACCTGCGCAAGATCCACCGAACCTTCGTAGACAAACAGGTTGTTCTTTTTCCCGGTTCGCTTCACTTCGACCGCGATCGGCGCCGCCTGCTCCGCGCCCCAGTAATCACGGACTTCGCAGTGAACCTGGCGCTGGCCGGCGGGAAGAGGCTTCGAGGCCCATACTTCGATCCGTACGTCGCGCGAGGACTCGGGGAATAGCAGGTGTCCCAGTTCAGAGGCCGTGAACATGAGGCGCTTTATCCGGTCGTCGCGGCGTTCCACTTTCATGGGAGCGGCGGCGAGTTCGTCTATGCGGAACGTTCCGGGGGTCTCCTTGTGAATACGTGCGGCGAAGCGGGCCGCAGAGGCGCCTTGGGGAATCTCGACCTGTTTGCTGCCGGCCTTCCACGGGGACTTGCTATAGGGTTCGGTCAGGATTTCCTTGCTCATTACCCGACCGCTGCCATCCAGGAACTCGATTTCCAGGGCGCCGCGATACGAATTGTCCATCGAGGTCAAGTCGGTCCGGGTCGCGAAGGCGATCTGCCAGGGGCCGGGCGTGACGGGGAAGGAGGGACCGGTTGCCGAAACCGGATCCCGTAGCGTGGCGTCCGATTTTTCGAGCGCTAGACATGTATCTCCCTTGAAAGCCTCTTCTGACCGGAGCGAGGCCGTGCCTTCCATGATCCAGTCTTTCGCCTGATCCCCGGCGCTTTCGAAATTCTCGGTCCAGGCCGGAGCGCCTGTGTGGCCGGGCATCACCGCCTCAGCGCGCACATCGGCAAACCATAACGCGACGCTCCGGGCGTCTCCGGAGGGTTTCCCGATAACAAGTGAAAAATATTTAGGAGCAGCATGCCATTTGCCGTCGTTGGCTCCGCCCCAGTGCTCGCCTCCCGCTATTTTGGACGGCTCGATCACCAGCTCGTGCCATTCTCCGTCGCTAATCACGGGAATATGGCCTTTTTGATGTGTTTGTCCGGTGCCGTCACCCAGACGGACGGCAATCCGGCTGAGGTTCTCTGCGCGGTAACGCAGTTTGATCGCCGACACGTCTATCATGCCGAACTCCTCCAGTCCGCGGTTGGCGGATACATAAGCGCCGCCGCCGGTAAAGTCACCTTCCAGTTTCATCGCGGTGGAGCCCGATTCAGGCTGGTCTGCAACCAGCGTCAGCGCGCCCTTGGCTCCGGGAAATTCCCGCCCGTCATGAAAGCCCCAGAAGTGCTCGCCCTAGATCGTCTCGTCGAGGCGAATGGTTTCGGAAATGCCAGCAGCCTTGGAGGCGGACGGTTCCTCTTCAACCAGCTTGGGAATAATCGTGACGTTGTTGATCCATACGGTGTGTATCTGTTGCGCGGCCTTTTTGTCGGGGCCGATGAGGATAACCAGGCTGCGGGCCGGTCCTTTCCATCCTTGTTCCTCTTTCTGGCCGCCCCAGGATTCGTATTTGATCACGGAGGTTGCCGCGCCCGCCGTAGTGCCTTGGTTGGCAAAATAGCTTTCTAACGGAAAGGCGATGCGTTGCCAGCCGGATGTAGACTCGGTGCGCAGGCTGAATTGGTGACAGCGTCCGTTGCTGTCAATGACGCGGATCGTGACGTGGTCCCGCTCCAATCCTTTCAGCCAGAAAGAGAGTTCGCGGATATCCAGACCGGCAATGCCGGTGGCGGCTTGCACATACATGCCACCCTCCCGGAAATCCCCCGTCAACTTCAGGTTGTCCTGCCCGTTGTGGCGGACCGTTGCGTCCACTTCCAGTCCACCCTTGGCGCCCGGAAATTCCTGCCCGTTATCGAAAGTCCAACCCATCCGGGGTTGCCCGGGCTTCATTAGAAGGACGGCTTCCTGCGCATGCGCCTGTGCGCAGAATAGACATAGAAACATGAGAACCGGATACATTTTCATAGCTTACACCTTTACACTTTCGTCGAATGAGGAACAGGGGTTGCCGGAGCAATTAAAACGTATATACAATATAGACCGTTGTAAAGTGGAGAATTAACGATTCCCGTTAGGGCTTTCAGGCTCGTCGGTTGCGTGTTCGATGATGCTGGTTCGCTGCGCGGTCCAGCCGTCGGGTGCGGACTGCAATCTCCAACTGGCGATGGAGTTAGCGGTGACCGGACCGAGATCCAGCGTCTGGTTCAGCCATGTCAGTGTGGCCGATGCATCTTGTCCTGTCGTTTCCCGCACGCGCACGATAAGGCCGTTGCCGTCCTCGGCTCGTTTGAGAGCCAGCATCTGCAAGCTGGCGGGTGACAAGGAAGCGAATGAACCGCTGCGGGGTAGCGTGCCCGGCTTGGCGGGCGTTACCACGCTGACTACGGGTTGGTTGAGCCACTGAGCGAGTCCGGGCAATTGCGCGTCACCGGGATTGATCAGGAACCGGAATTTCATCTCGCCGCAATCCAGCGCCGGTCGCCAATCCGGGACCGGATCCATTCGGCGTCCCTCCGTGCCGGCCATGTATGCATACGACGTCGCCCGGGTGATCGTAGCCCGGAAGTCGCCCTGGGTGCAGTCGAAACCGTAGAGACTGTCGCTTGCGAACCCGAACGGTCCTGCTGTGCCGAATACGCGCACCCATCGCCCGCCCGGAACTTCACCACACGGGGGACGCCGCACGGTGGCGCCGGGTACATCATACTCGGCCTCCCCGGCTCCGATAGGCATCACTAATTTCAAGCGCGCTTTTCGTTCGTTCCACAAAAGCCGCGCGGAAACATAAACAGCGTCGCTTCCTCGATACACGTGGAAGGTCAATCCCATCCAGGATTGTTTTCCGGCGAAACGCACCCACAGGGTTTCCCTTTCGGGGCCATGTTCGATGTTTTCCACATGGCTGATGCTCCATCGTTCTTTTTCGTCCGTCAACCCCTTGCTTTCCAACTCGTCCGAAGCGCCCCATGAACCCCACGGGTCGTCCATGACCGCAGCGGCCAGTCCGTCGCGATCGAACAACGGCTTTCCGTTTCTAAATATCTGCACGCCGGTGTCCCCAACCTGCGCCGTGATGCGGTAGGCGCCCATTTCAATCTGGCCCGGCGTTTTCAGGGGTAGGGGAGGCGTACATGGCGCGCCTTCGACTACGCCAAATTCATAAACACCCCAACCCATAGCTGGAATCTCTGTGTGCATTACGATGCGCCGCCGCCAGATCCATTCATCCGATTCCAGTAGATTATCGGTCGGCACGGTTTGGAAAGGAATGGGCGCGCCTTCCGGGTTAAGGACCCGCAACGGCACTTCGTCTGGACGTCCTTTATATGCATCCACCATCCGGTAATCCAGACAGGCCTCTATCTCCATGGGCCCGCGGTAAGGGAACGGGTGCGGGTTCCACGCCAACACCGCGTTGGCTGCGGGTAAATCGCCTTCCGGCTGAGCGACCTGCGTGTCCACGTGCAATGCCAGCGCGTTTAGCGCGCCTAATTCCACCCGGCGGGCCTCGTGCATCGCGCCACCCAACCATTCCAATTGTTCGTCCAACGCGCGTTCGATGCTGGATCCGGGCAGGATGTCGTGAAACGAGTTAAACAGTAAACTGTCCCATGGAGCCGTCAACTTCTTGGGCGACTGCCGCAAAGCGGTTCGGATGAGGCTATCTGTGCGTTCGGCGGAAGCCAGCGCATTTTCGGTTTTGCAGTAAGCAAATTTAAATCGGGCCGCCGAGGAGTAACATCCGCGCAACGTAAAATTCAATTCCCCGCGATGCACAGGCAATTCCACCTTCTCCGCGCGGAGTGCGTCCATGAACCGATGTAATCCCGAATGCACAACTTGTATCTCTGGATGCTGTTCGGCCCATTGACGAATTTCACGCAGGTGTCGCCTGCTGGGGCCGCCTCCGTGATTGCCTAGCCCGTAGAATACCCCGACGTTGTGCAGATCGCATTGCCGTGCCTTCTCCAGCAGGCTGTCCAGCCGTACCATCATTTCCACCCGGCCTGCTCCGTACCAGCCTGCAGCCGGACGATAGGCCAGTATGCGTTTGCCGCTGGGGGCTTCCCACCAGAAAGCAGGCTTGGCTATCGGCAGTGTTTCATAAAAAGGACGGGTAAATGCGATGCTTTCAATTCCGGCATTCGCCATGATTTCGGGGAGGCCGGCGCAGTGACCGAACGAATCGGCGGCCCACGCCGCACGAACGGGCGCTCCGAACCGGGAAATGAAATAGTTTTGCCCGTGCGTAAAATGCCGAGCCAGGGTTTCCGCGGAGGGAAGGTTCGTGTCGGGTTGAATCACCGTGCCTCCCACCACGTCCCAACGTCCCGCTTCGACGTATTGGACAATCCGTCTAAACGCGTCGGGGTCATGTTCTTCGATGTGGCGGTAAATCGCCGATTCGCCGCGGATGAAGGTCAGGTCCTGATCTTCGTCCATTAAATTTAGAATAGTCCGGCACGTGATCACTCCTTCATTCAACCCTTCGCGCCAGTCCCACAGCCATACAGGATCAAGGTGGGCGTTGGCGATAAGATGAAAAGTGTAGCTTTTGTCGGACATAATAATTCCTTCATTCATAAGTATAGATGGACTACGTGCGGGTGGGTTCACGGAGACATCGTCCAGCCGCCAATTTCTATTTAATCTTTAATCAATAGCGTGACGTGATGAGACGGTCAAGTAGCTAAATTAAAATAAAACGGGCTCATCGCGCGCGACAAAGAAATCCGGATATTTTCCTTATTATGCATCTCCGAAATGCTTGACGATACGTAGCGATTGCTATAGCGTGCATTCTTTAACTAGTAAAGAAAACTATTGTAGAAATGTTGGCGAGATGTTCATAGGCGCGACGTGCGCGTTAACAAACAACCGTAAATAAAGAAACGGAGTAGATCATGATTACAATGCCGAAAGAATTATTGCGTCTGTGCTTGTTTGGGATGTGCGTCACTGTGCTTGGCGTTGGGCAATCAGGGGCCGGGACGATCGAAGTCCGATTGGGCGACACGATTGAGCGCGGTTGGGCGGATGTCGAGCGGGATGGCTACGCTTATGGGCCGAAGCAAGCGTACCATGCCGATACGCGTGAAACACAGATCTGGTTGCCGTACGGCAAGGAAGGCGTCTATCACGAAACCGCCGGGCTGAAGATAAGTGATCCCGGACCGGAAGGCGCCGGGGTTGCGCTGGCCACCACGATGGACGGAAACACAAGCGGGCGTCTTGTCTACGCGCTGCGTTTCGACAAGCCGATCGGCGCTTTTCGCGTGTCTGCGGGCTGGAGCGAATGGGGCGTGGGCGGCGCTACGGTCGGCGGTGTGGAGTATAGCGTGGACGGCAGAAGCTGGAATTCCATCCGCGAGATCAGCGCCAAGGGAATCGTGGAACCGCTGCTCTCCCCGGCGACCGCCAAGGTTGAAGATCTGCATACGCGCTCACTGTATCTGCGTTTCTACACTCGCGATAAGGCCAATCCCGATAGCGACTTCGGTCCTAATCGTTGGATGAAGCTTCGCCTGACAGGCGATCCGGCCTGGGGAGACCGCGCCCAGACGTTCTTCCGCAGTCAGGTTCAGCTTTGGGTGAAGCCGTCCGATCGCCCGGATGACGTTGAAGACTCGGCAACGGTTAAGCCGGTGAGCGAGCCGCGCTCGGCGGAGGCTCTTCTCAACAACACCGGCCCTTGGGGGCTCGCTTCGGGAGCGGAGTGGTCCCGGGATTTTTCGACTTTCAATCCGCTGCTCAAGGACGCCGGGGTTCGCTGGTTGCGCTATTTCCCGGAATGGAAGCAGATTCAGCCGCGTCCTGACGAATGGAACTGGACCATCGCTGATCGCCTCGTGGACAACGCCCGCGAGAACGGAATGCAAATTACGGGCCTCTTCGCGTATTTTGCTCCTTGGGCATCGGCTGACGGAAGCGCGCGGCGCGGGCCGATCCGGGACATACAGTATTGGCGCGACTACGTGCGGGAAACGATGGCTCGCTATCGCAATGACATCCGGCATTGGGAAGTCTGGAACGAATTCAACGGCAGTTTTTATCAAGGTCCGAACAAGCCGAAAGAGTATGCCGACCTGACGGTGGCTGCTTATGAAGAGGCCCGGAAGGTTGATCCCGCGATTATGATCGGCATGTGCGTCGCCAACTTTGATGTCGGTTTTCTGGATGCGGCCATCAAGGCCGGTGCGGCGGATCACTTCGATTTCATCGCCGTGCACCCCTATGAGAATCTGGGGACCGTCATGTCCGGCGGCGGCGAGATGGGCTACCTCAGCATGGCGGGCAACCTGCGTGCAATGCTGGCCGCCAACAACCAGGACGCGGACATGCCGCTATGGATCACCGAGACCGGCGTCAAAGCGAAAATCGAGCCCGATGAGATCTCCGATGCGAAACAGGCGGAGGCGATGGTGAAAGTTTATGTCCTATCGGTCGCTCAGGGCTTTGACAAAATCTTCTGGTTTGAGGCCCGCGGTCCGGCCTACGGCAAGACCAAGACCGAGGATCACGGCATCATCCGGGCGGATTGGAGTCTGCGCCCGTCTTATTTCGCGATGCAAACCATGACCCAACTGCTCGGCGACGATCCCGGCTATCTCGGCTGGCTGGAACTGGATGAAAAAGGGTTCGGCTTTGTATTTCGGGGCGCCGACGCCGATGTGCTGGTGGCCTGGATGCCTCCGGGATCAACCGGGACGATGCGTTTCGACGCCCCCGTGCGCGTGTTTGATCTGAACGGCCAGGCGACGCCGCTGGAGGCGGGCGATGCGCTTGCGCTTACCCGCATGCCTGTTTTTGTAACGGACTTGCCTGAGAGCACCGTAGAACAGGCCGTGTCACAGGCCGGTCAACGTTTTCCGTGGGGGAAGGACTACGCCACGGCAACCGAAGTATCCTGCCGCCTTGGGGCCACCAACATGGATGACGGCATCCAGCAGACGAATCCCAAAGCCACCGAAGTGGTCCACGATCTTACCGAGACATGGCTTCGACCGAAGTTCTCCGGTAAAGGTGGAGGGCGCTATGTCAACTTCCGCGTTGACCCGACTTTTGCCGGTTTCGGCGCCAACCATCTCGAAATTACGGTGGTTGCCCGGCGCACATCGGCCGATGCGGCGACGGGAATGAATTTGAGATATGAATCGTTGACGGGCTATAAGAACGCCGGAAAATGGTTCGGGATTCCCGCAGGAGACGGATGGCACGAATACACATGGACAGTCTCGGACGCCAATTTCGTCGGCGGCTGGGGCTATAACTTCGCGCTGGATGCGGTATCATCTCCAAGAGAATTTGATATACGTGAAGTACGCGTGAAGCGTCCTGACCGCGTTCGTCCGTGAAAGCGCGTGGTGCCACTGCAAGGGGCTATAGGAGAAATACTATGATTGAAAAAACCGATGGTGAAGAAATGAAAGCGCCTGCCAATAGATCCATAGGTACCACCCAAAGGTTGGTTGTAGCGGGAGCCTGTTTGGCGGCTATGTCTTCAGCCGAAGCGCAGAATCTTAAACATGAAAGTCCCTGGGGCATTGCGCTGGGCGCCGAGCATTCCAGTCGTTATCCCGACTTTCATCCGCTTCTGCAGGAAGCGGGGGTTACCTGGCTTCGCTATTTTGCAGAATGGCAATCCATACAGCCGAGTCAGGGAGAATGGGAATGGGATTGGTCGGATGCCTTTGTCGCGGATGCCCACAAACACGGCATCTCCGTGGCAGGTGTCTTTATGTATTTTGCCCGCTGGGCCTCCGCCGACGGCCAGGACACGCGGGCTTTCCCGGTGAAAGACCTCGCGTTTTTCCGTGAGTACGTGCGGGAAACCGCAAGCCGCTATCAGAAAGACATCCGGTATTGGGAGGTGTGGAACGAGATGAATTCCCCGGGATTCAACCGACGCGGGACCACACAGAATTATGCCGACATGGTGCGGGTGGCCTACGAGGAAGTGAAGAAGATTGATCCCGGTATCAAGATTGGGCTGACGGTTGCGGCGAATGATGTTCGCTGGCTTGAGAGTGCGATCAAGGACGGAGCGGCGGATCACTTCGACTATGTCTGCATTCACCCTTATAACAACATCAAACTGGTATTCGGCACCGAACAGAGCTACCTTACATTGCGCGAGAGCGTGCGCAAAATGCTGGACGCCCACCAGCAGCGCGAGGACATTGAGATTTGGGTTTCTGAAATCGGACTGACCACAACCGAGGACCCGGCGCAACTGGAGCGTCAAGCCGAAGCGCTGGCGAAAGCATACGTTCTGGGCATCGTCCAAGGGTTCGAAAAGTTTTTCTGGTTCGAAGCCATGGGTCCTAAATACGGCGAAGGCGTCCACGCCATCATCAACGAAAATAATCAACCGTATCCAGCCTATCACGCCCTGAAGGCCATGACGGACGTCCTCGGCCCCGTGCCTGAATATCTGGGTTGGCTGAATCCGGGCGGGGAGAGTATGGGATTTGTGTTTCAATCGCCCGGCCAAAAAGCGTCCATGGCCTTTTGGCTGGCGAAGCCCGGGGCTACGGCTACGTTTGAGCAGGACGTCGTCTTTACGGATTTAGCCGGTACAAAGAGGACCTTGCGCGCGGGGGAAGAACTGTCGGTTGGATCGTCGCCTCTTTTTTTGTCGGATCTTCCAGACGATCTCGCCCAAAGCGCACGTGCGAACAAGACGAAACCGTTCCCATGGTTTAAAGACTACGGGGACGCGACGGAGATTTCCATTATCTTGGGAGCTACGAACGAAGAACACGGCCTGCGCCAGGGAAACATTGACCCTCGCGCGGACGGTATCACGCTGCCGGGCACCCATTTGGGTGTAAGTTATCGTGCCACGGACTTGGGCAATAAAAGACCCTTCATGTATTTCGAAGTGGATCGTTCGTTCATGGGGTGGGGCGACCGGGAATGCGAGATCACCGTGGTGGCTCGACGGGCCCATCCGGATCATCCCGCGACAATCACATTGGTTTACGAATCGGAAACCGGGTATCACGAGTGGGGCAAACGCACTTTCTGGCCGGGCATGAATGTCGAATTGCTGGCGGAGTCGGAAAGCTGGCGGGCGCCGGAAGTTTGGTACCTGGAAGCAGGAGAGGACTGGCAGGAGAAGACCTGGAAGATACGGGACGCGAACTTCATCGCCAAGTGGGGATGGAATTTTCAAATCAACGTAGAGTCTTCTCCCGGAGATGTGCACGTCGCCGAGGTCCGGATCACGAAAGCACGAGACTGATAGGAGGCCTTTCTTACTTCGCCCGTCCGGTGCTCTCGCGCACCACCAGTTTCGGCGGCAGTAATACCATGCCTTTAGGTGCGCGCTTTTGGGTAAGCAAGTCGAGCGCCCTTTGCGCAATGTCGTTGATCGGCTGGGCCAGCGTGCTGAGCGCCGGCTGCATGTAGGCGCTGGCTCGATCATCGTCGAATCCTAAAACCGATACCTGGCTGGGCACTGCAATGCCCAGCTCGGCAAGACTCTTGAGCGCCACCCAGGCGCCTGTATCTGACACCGCGAATATCGCGGTCGGCGCGTTTGGGGTCCCGTAAAGCTCACGTAATGTTTCAATGGCCTCCGCATCCTGCCAGGATGCAGGATCGCGAACTAGAACGCCGGCGTGCTTTAACCTGTTCTGTCGCGCGATCGCTCGAAATTGTCGGACACGCTCCCGCGTGTTGCCGGCTTGCATCGGCTCGCTAACCAGCAAGAGAATCCGCTTGTGGCCCAGTTGCATCAGGTGATCCATGCCCAGGCGAATTCCGCGGTCATTATCCACCCCGATATAGGCGTCCCCGCAACCTGCGGCCAAGGTATCTATATTGACTACACGGAAGCCGCGTTTTGAGAGCGATGCGTACAGGGCCCGGGCCGCTTTTCGCTCTTCGCCCAGTAGAATCACCCGCTGATGAGTTGGCGGTCCGCCCACCTGCAGCAAGGCTTCGGGCACATGCGCGCCACGGTGGGTATGGTGTATGCGGACAGGTAACTTCCGGTTTTTGCAGTGCTCAAGAATTTTCTCTAGAACACTCATCAGAAAGATAGAGTCGCATCCAGGCATGATCACGCGGATCTCAGGAGCTTCGGTATCGGTTTTCCGCACAAAGGTTCCACTGGGAACCTTGCGCACCAAAAGACCCTCGCGAGCCAGGTCGGTCAGCGCGCGCCGAATGGTTCCTTGCGATATGCCTAGCTTCTCGATTAATGTCGGCTCACTGTAAAACTTGGCGCCATCCTCAAAGTCACGCAAGACAATCTCGCGCAGTTGCTCCCGCACACGCGCGTGTAACGGCATATGTCCGATCGGAATGCGATCCAAGTCTATTGGATCGGGCGTACGCGTGCCCTTTTTTTTGCGAGTTCCATTCATAGGGCCGTTTTTCAATCTTGTATTAACGCATATTTATGCATGGCTAAGTGTATCAGGTTCGGTATGACTGCCCGGCCAGTAGTCCGGACAATCCACAGGACGGGGATAAGCGTTCAGGCTTTCTTTCAGTGCGTCTCGATAATTTTTGATGTTCGTGCGTATTCCGCAGGCTTCAAGGTTTTCCCTTACTTCTTCACCTGTGTCGCGGGTCCAGCCATCCGTGAACAGTTCAGGTTTGAGCGTGTCCACGATTTCACGGCAGGCAGGGTCATCAGCCCGGTTGATCATTTCTTCGGGGTCTTCGTCCAGATTGTACAACTCAAAACTGTCATAAGCCCCATAATAACAAAGCTTCCACGGGCCCTGGCGCACCATGCGGTTGCTGCTGAGTCCATGCTGTTCCTGAGACCAGAACGTGTAACAGTCAACTTTGACGGGTTTAGGTTCGGTGGCCCGCCTTTCGAGGAAAGGAACCAGCGATTCCCCGTCTATGCCCGGCGGCGGTTCTACGCTCATCCATTCACATAACGTCGGCATCAAATCCACCAGCGAATGGGGCGTATGAATAATCGCGGGTTCCGGGTGTCGTGGATCGCGCACAATAAGAGGGACGCGCGCCGAATCTTCAAAAAAGCTTTCTTTGTGCCAGCGTCCATGACGCCCCAGCATTTCCCCGTGATCGGAATAATAAATGACAATGGTATTATCCCATAGTCCGTTGTCTTTCAGCGCGCCGATCACGGCGCCGATGTTCTGGTCTAGTTGATCGCACAGTGCGTAGTAGGCCGTCACCGCCCGGTCTTCGTTTTCTTTAGGAATGGCATCAAGTTCGATGAATCGGCGAAAATCACGATGGTTTGGGTGGAGTGCCGCCAGTTGTTCCTGGGTGTAGCGGGGCGCTTGCACGCGCCCTTCGTATTTGGCATATAAATCATCGGGAGCAATGAACGGGCAATGAGGCAACAAGTATCCGACGGTAAAAAAGAAAGGCGGCGCTTGGTCCTGTGTGCTCCACTGTTTCAGCCACGCTACGGTCTGGTCGGTGATGTCCCGGTCGTAGGCCACCAATTTGTTTTGTCCCGGGCCGGTAAATTGCAACGGCTCGGGTCTCGAGCAATTGCCTAGGTTGGCTAAACCCGCCTCGGGTTTATCCGCTCCGCAAAACAAAGCTTGTGTGCCCACTTCCCCCACCAGACGTTCCAGAAAACCGTGTCGCTGGTCGGGGCCGTAGAAATGCATTTTGCCTGCCAGCGCGGCGTGATAGCCTCCGCGTACAGCCATGTGCGCGAGCGTGGGCAAACGGCTATCCAGAATGCTGTTGTTGTCTATGACTTCGCAACGGAAGCTATAGCGCCCTGTCAAAAAACTCATGCGGGACGGACAGCAGATCGGGTTGTTGCAATAAAACGATTCGAAGCGGGCGCCTTGTGCGGCCAGCGCGTCCAGATTCGGTGTATCCACCACCGCATCGCCGTAACAGCCTGCCACGCGCGCGGTGTGCTGGTCAGACGTAATCAATAAAATATTAGGTCGGTTCATCTATTTCGGATATCCATATAACATATATATTGACAATAAGTTAGGTATGCAATACCTTAATTTACAAATCTTGATAACATACTTACATTTGGAGCATTATGAAAGATTCTGTAGCGAAAGAAATCACGATCCCGAGTCAGCGTACCAATCTTAGCCGAGATGGATGTGTTGATTTGTGGAGGTGGTTGCGCGGGAATTGCCGCTGCCGTAAGCGCGGCTCGACAGGGTTGCCGCGTCGCGCTTCTGGAACGCTGGCCTACGATAGGAGGTATGGCCACCAATGCGCTGGTCAACGGCTGGCATCGAAGTGACCGTGAGAAGGTGGTCATTAATGGCCTTGTCGAGGAATGTGTTCAGCGACTATATGCGGAGGGCTTAGGGTGGGTTGCGCAAGTGCCGCGCTTTCCTCATGCCCACGAGACGCACTGGTTTGAACCGGAGGGTATGCGCATTATCTGGCAGCGCATGCTTGACGAGGCTGGTGTGCGGGTTTTCTGTAACATCGTTGCCGGAGAACCTGTTCTCAAAGACGGGCAGGTGCATGCGGTTCTGGTGGATACCAAAGAGGGTCGCCGGGCGATCAAAAGCCGCATTTTCGTAGATGCGACCGGCGACGGCGATGTGGCCAGCAAAGCGGGTGTGCCATTCGATTTTGGACGAAGTTCGGATGGGTTAGTCCAAGGCATGACTCTTATCTTTGCGCTTGCGGGCTTGGATTATGAAGCGTTTAACCGTGCCGATGCCGGCCATATTGAGCGTGTTTGGGAGCAGATGAAAGCTCTGCGCGGTCGCGGCGCTTTGCCTCCGTTCAACGAAGCAAATACCTTACATTTCATGCGCAACCAGCCGAGGGGTATCTACCGCTTCTGGAACCTGCTTCCCGTTAATGGAAATCCGCTTGATGAAGAGGAACTCTCGCGTCTTACGGCCTTGGCGCGGGAACGCCTTCTCGCCTATCTGCACTATTGGCGCAAGGAACTTCCCGGATTAGCGTCGGCAACTATTGAACAAACGGGGTTTGGTCTCGGGGTCCGTGAATCGCGACGCGTACGCGGGTTGAAGACCTTGGACCGTGCTATGGTGCTAGGCGCGGCGAAACACGCCGACGCCATCGGACATGGAGTCTGGATGGTCGGTATTCACGATCCTCAAGGGAGCGGTCATACAACACATTCGGATCGCAAAACACAGCAGCTCCGTTTGGAGCCGGGAACGAGCTACCATATTCCATTGGGCATGTGTGTGAACAACGTTATCCCCAATTTAGCCGTTGTCGGTCGTTGCGCGTCTGCGACCCATGAAGCGCTTTCCTCTGTGCGCGTGCAGACGCACTGCATGATAATGGGTGAAGGCATTGGAACAGCGGCGGCACTGGCGTTGGAGAGCAACACGAGTCTGCCTCATGTAGATATCCCCCGATTGCAGCGTGCCCTGAAATCGGCTGGCGTCTATCTTGAGGATGTTCCCCGTGATCCGGACGCGCGCGATGCGTAACGTTTCTTTGAGGTTCCGTTAAGCGCTTTGATTCAGTCCAATGAAGCGGAGTACCGCTTTGTCATAGCCGATCTGTCGGGTATAGGATGATTCTTTTTCCAGCTTGGGAACGATCTCGACCGGTTCGATGCGCTCGACCTGGTTGGCGAGGGCGTTAAGAAGACTGCGGATCACCAGACGGGCATGAGGGGCGCCGAGACAGGCGTGGGGGCCAAAGCCGAAGCCGATGTGCGGATTGGGGCTGCGATCCAGTTGCACCTCGTCCGGCTGCGTAAAGAAGGTCTCATCCCGATTGGCCGAAGGCCAGCAGAGGGCGACCCGTCCCGGCGTGGGGACTTCCCGATCCACAATACGGGCTCCGTGGGGGCAGGTGCGGGCGACCGAGGTGAGCGGGCTGACAAAGCGGACAAACTCTTCGGTTGCGGTTGGAATCAACGTCCGGTTTGCGCGAATATGTTCCAGCGCCTCCGGGTGTTCGGCCAGATGTACGAGAATGCTGGACACGGTATGAATAACGGTGTCGCGCCCACCGGATAACGTGACGCTTGCAAAGCCCTGCTTTTCTTCAAAGGTCAGTTTGCGGCCGCGATACTCGGCCTGGTTCAGCAGGCTGAAAAAATCATCGCCGGGATGTTCCTCTGCGCGTTTGAACTGGCGGCCGCTATAGTTCTCGAGAAAGAAGCCTTCCTCTACGGCTTCGCCCTGATCATAGAAGACGTGCACGCCCCAGCTAATCCACTCTTCGGCTTCGGCATCCGGCATGCGGAACAGGCGGGTCAGCGCGCGCGATTGGAGGGGGAGCGAGAACGCATGCACCGCCTCCAGTTGGCCGATGGATACCGCTTTGGCGACCTCCGCGCCGACAAGGCGCTCCATGTCGGCTATGTAGTCCGGCTGTAGAGGGCGACGGAACAGCGGCTCCACGATGGCGCGATAATCGGTATGGTCGGGGGGGTCAATTTCATTAGGAAGTTGCCGCATGCTGCGGACGTTCGCTTCGGTGTGGATCAGCACCCGGAGCGGCTGATCGCTGCTGAACACTTTCCAGTTTTTTGTTGTTTTGCGAACATCCTGCAAGCGGAGAATCATGGTGACATCCTCATCGTCACCGCGGACTTGCAGTGTTCCTGCTTTTTGACGGGCTTCTTTGAATGGGTCACGCGGATCGGACATAATGCACTCCTTGATTGATGTGCTCTTTTACTTGAATTTAGCGTCGGCGCAGGTTTGGCGTTCGGCTTCGACGTCCTCGAACCAGGCGGTGAGATCACGCGCCATGCGCCGGACTCGTTCTGGTTCGCTGTCGGCAAGATTGTGTCGTTCTTCTGGATCGTCCTTTAAATTATATAATTCGGGCGGCAAGGGGGGGCCATAGCTGAAATCCGACCGCGGCGGTGTCGGCAACACCTCGGTCAACCATGCAGGATCTTCACGCATATGAAGGTCCAGTTCGGAATCCTCGGCGCGATAGGTCTGGGGGGCGCGGGGTAATACCAACTTGTATTCCCCGTCCCGCATGGCGGCATTGCTCCCTCCATACGGATAATAGCGATTCCACTGCCAAAAACGGCGCGGGTTTACTTTTTCGCTTTCGCCTCGCAATACAGGAAGAACATTCCATCCGTCGAGAGGGGGATTATCATCCGGGATTTTAATTCCGCACATGGCTAGGATGGTGGGATACCAATCTGTCATATGGACCATCGGGTCCAGGCTTATTCCCCCGGGCAGACCGCCAGGCCAGCGTGCCAGCAAGGGAAGTCGTATGCCGCCTTCATAGACAAAGGATTTACAGCCATGAAAGTTACAATTGAAACGGGTGAGGTCATGATCCCCGTCGCCTCCGAAATCAGGGCCGTTATCACTCGTGAAAATGACCAGGGTGTTATCCGCAAGACCCAGTCTATCCAGCGTTTCGAGGACGCGCCCGATGTTGCGATCCATGTTGCGGATCATCCCGTACAGTGTGTTGACCGCCGAGGTGAACCGGCCGGTATCGCGGAAAGGCTGAATGTCGTCTTCCGGCGCCTCAAGCGGAAAGTGCGGGGCATTGTAAGCCAGATGCAAAAAGAAGGGCTCCGAACGGTGACGCGAGATGAAATCAATCGCCTGGTCGGTCAAGAGGTCTGTAATGTATTTCCCGGAGGGCCGTAACGGCGTGCCGTTCTGTTCAAGACGCGGTTCAAAATAAAACTGCCACCCCCCGCGGAAGCCGAAAAATTCCTGAAATCCCCGCCGGTTGGGATGGTAATCGGCACCGATCGTGCCGTTGTGCCACTTGCCGACCAGCCCCGTTTTATAGCCGTCATGAGCCAGGACATCCGCAATCGTCCGCTCCCGCACCGAAAGCCGCTCCCCGCCCAGTTGATCGAATGTATCAATGCTCCCCGTCCGGTGCGGATAGCGGCCTGTAAGGAAACTGGCCCTGCTCGGGTTGCAAACCGGTGATGACGCATAATGCTGGGTCAGACATAAACCTTCCGTTGCCAGGCCATCCAGCACGGGCGTCTGACTCAAGCCGCCGTTAAAGAGGCTCATGTCGCCATAGCCCATATCATCGGCCAATATGAATATAATATTCGGTTTTGTCATTAGGACTCCTGATGCGGTGGGTACTCGATCAAGATCATCGGGGCAGCTTGAATGCCCAACGGGCGAAGGTTTTTGTATTCGTAACACCACTGGTCCCCGCAGGTGCGCCAGGTACCCGGGTTGACCAACGAGCTGGCCCTGGCCCAGTGCAGCGGGCCAAAGGCATTGTGGCGATGGCCGTATAAAATGAGGTCCAGTGTGTGCGATCCCGGTTGCACCCGGTCGAAATTAACCGCGTACGGAGCGAATGCAATGTCGCGTTCCGGTCCGGCGTCGAGCTTGACGCCCAGCATGGCTCCGGCAAAATGCGGGACTTGCAATTTCAGGTTGGCCGCGTCGGCCAGCTCAAAGGTGCAATGATACGTGATATTGCCGGAGTAGAAGGGGAGTCCTTGACGCGTTATGTCGTCGAAGGCCAGTGTACGCACCGGCGCGGTGAGGACCGCATCGCGTCCCTTCACGCATACGCTGAAGTCGCCGAGCAGATAGCACCATTCCACGTTGGATTTTCGATGATACGCGATACGAATAATCAGTTCGTGCTCGCCTGCTTCGATGTCCGGTAGCTGCAACGTTCGCAAGGATTCGTCAACCCAATACCCGCAGTCGTTGATCGCAATCGGTTCGCCATCCATGGTTAGCGTGAGCGATTGCGGTTGTTCAATGGCAAGCAGCGGCGCATGGACGGTCGTTTCATTCTTGATCCTGAAACGCATGTCCAAATGGGCCAGCGTCGTGGGGTCATCATTTTCCGTCCATGGTTGCGCCATTTGATCGCCGCGTTTTGGCAGATTCAGCCCTGCACGCACCGCATCGTCTATGCGCAGGATTTCGTCGCGAGGCTGCCATTCGCCCCCGTCCATACGCCATTCGGGCTGATCCAATAATAACGCGTTGGGTTCGGACAATGTGACGCCTAACGGCGCATCCAAGTGCGTTAGCACGGGAGCCGGGGCGCGTGAATCGCCTTCGTGCCGAGGACTCAAAGGTTGCGCGTTATCCGCCTGCGCCGGCGTCAACCGAACGAGGAGATGTCCGTGCGCATGGCAGGTCCATGTGAGTTCCGTCCAGCCACGGTCCCGGTCCTGGAAGGCGGGGAGCAGGCTGGCCTGGCCATTGGAAGTATCCAGGTGTTCCACGTTCCACACGCCTTTCAGTCGCACCTTTACGTCTTGTGCATCGGTTTTCCGCTTACTACTGCTGTTGCACAGGAAGACGTACCGGGCGTCGCCGTCCTCCCGGATCTGGTACAGCAGGGTATTCGTCCGATCGCCGCTGGCATGGAGCGCTTCGATTTCACGGTACGCATCCAGCGCGCGCAAGAGTTGCGATTTTGTAAATGCGATCCGGGTTGATTTCTCCGCGAGCGCGCTGGCCCGGCTGGAGGCCTGCGCGTCCACCAGGCTCGGCGCGTCGCCCGCGAAAATCAAATGGCCGCCGCCCTCGACAAATTTCTCCAATCGCTCCAATGTGGTTGACCGGATGGTGCGCATGGGCGGCACCAGCACGGCGTCATACTTCATGGCGCCGACGGTGAACTGCGGCTCCGCGCAGGGCGCATTCAATTCCGGCAGCAGCGACTCGCAGATAAAATCAAAATCCATCAGCCCGTACAGCAACCATTCCGTCGCCTTTTCAAAGGTGTATTCCCGTTCTTCCCGTTCCAGGGCGGTTTGATCCCGCGGCCCGTAGCAGAGCCAGTACGACTCGACCGGATGAATCATCGCCACGCGCGCAACGGGCCGCCCGCGGGTCATCGCCACGTTGACGCGCGCGAAGTGGTTTTCCACCACCGAATACTTTTCCCACCACGGGGACTGGTGCTGAATGGAGGCCGGATAGTCGCGCTTCGCTTCGCCCTCCATCGAGACCCAGGACAGGTGGTGCACGCGCAGGGTCACGCCCAGCGCCGCCTGCCAATCGCCCTGGCGTTTGTGTCCGGCGAAATCGAAGTCCCAACTGGTGATCCCGTAGAGTTCGCTGAGCATGCCGGTGCGCCCGTATTGACGCGACGCGCTCTGCGCCTGTTTAGCGGTAGTCAATTCCATGCTGTCACAGAGCATATCGATGCCGGGCAACTGAAACGAACGATAGCTGCGCATGGCATCGCCGAGCGCATGCGTTTGCGATTCGAGTGTAGGCTCCTCCATGAGGTGGCCGGTGAGTGCGAGGCCGTTGCTTTCGCACCATGCGCCGATGGTGTCGGAAAAAGCGGATGCAAACCGCTCGGACACATGATCGTGATAGCGATAACGCGTCAGCGACGGCGCGCCGTCCGGCAGTTCCCAGAAGAGTTCCGGTAATTTGTCCAAAATATCCTCGCCGTACATCGCGTGATAGGACTGGGCGAAATCGTCGGTGAACGGCATGATAACATCACGTTTTTGCCGGGCGGAGGCCAATACGTTCTTGCGCGTGAATTGCGGTTCGTCCGTGAAAATGCCGGGGATGACCGAGCCAAAGCGGTCACCGACGACCTGCTTGTAGCGTTCGTGCGTGACGGCGATGAACTTTTCGATCGCTTTGGGGTTCAGCGTGTCCGCATACGTCTGGTGGTTAAACCAACTGCTGGGGTGGGCTATTTCGAGATAGGCGTACCAGAGGTCGCTCCCGTCCGGTGCGACGGCGTCGTCCGCCAGGCGGGTAAAGTCGGCCAGGCGATCTTGTTTGTCGAGCTGAACCACATAGCGTGCGAGCAGTTTGCCTCCTCCCGCGCGCGAACCAAGCGCGCCTGCGGCGTCCGGGCTGATGCCGCCCGCATGTTGAGCATACGGAACCGGGGTGAACAGCAAGTGGCGCGCCCGGTGTTCGGGGTGGACGGTTACCAATCCTCCCGCCGCGCCGGACGGCCAGCGATCCTCGTCGTACAACCACGCAAGCATATGGTCCTGTTCCGCCTTGTCCACGCAGGCTTTGACGGCCGCCATGAACTCGTCGCCTAAATAGGGCGTGTTCAAGCCAATTCGGACATGTATATGAAAACCGCCGATGCCCATTTTGTTGAATACATCAATTTGTCGAAAGAGCTGAGGGATGCGCAAGGTTGTGTTCCAACTCCAAAACGGCGCGCCGCGAAATAAAGCGGTCGGCGTTTTAAAGAGTGGGTCGAAGGGTTTGGATTGCGCTGCTTTGTAGATGTTTGTGTTCGAAATCATAGGCACATACTCCTGTCAAGCAAGCTATATCATCATAAAAAACATAATCTGTAAACAATGAATAATAGTAATTGACTCGCATCGCAATTTGCTATAAATTTAACCCCATGCTGAATAGCATATGCAGGAGTGATTGATGAAACAAAGCGTGTATTTGTGTGCGCACGGAGGGAGGGGGATGGATTCCTATGGGCCGGGGCAGATCCGCATAACGCCGTCCGGGTGCGTGGCCCAAGGCTTTACATTAGTAGAACTGTTAACTGTTACGGCCATTATCGCCTTGTTGGTCACGCTGATGCTCCCTACATTGGGCAACGCACGGGATCAGGCTCGCGCTGCAGCGTGCGGGCACGGCATCCGGCAAGTCATGGTTATGAATACGTCATATGCGGCCGATTTCGATGGCGACATGCTGCAAGGCTGTAGTAGCGGCAGAGTCAGTCCGACATCCGATTACACGATGGACTACTGGCACGCGATCCTCGAGCGGGAAGGGTATTATGGCGAACGGCCGAAGAAGTATCATTGTCCCAGCATGCGCAAAGGCACTTATTCGGTGATGGTCATGCGTTACACCACCCCGATGCAAGGAGAGCGCGAAAGCTTTCCATACGGGCACCATAATAAGAGTCCGTACCGGTACCGGACCATCCGGGTCGGGGCGCTGGAGTCGCCCATAACCTATGCTTATATTGGCGACGGGGTGCATCAGGCGGGAGGATCGGTAGGGCCTTTTGACCCGGATCACATCCATTCCAATGGCGGATCTGCTATGCATTCCTGGACTGCCTTCAATTCCGGCGGCCAGAAACACGGCTTGTGGCTAAGCCACAGGGAGACCTGCAATATTGGGTTTGCAGACGGACATGTGGAGCGCTTGGGGCCGGAAGGGCTGCTTGCTGTCGGCAACTACAATCCGGATCTTCCAGACCAAAAAGGAATAGACTTCTGGTGGACCCGAAGTGGCGAGATCTTCAACTTGGTTTGGTAGTAAGGTAAATCCGTAGCAAAGATATTCAAAATTATATAGGAATATTGGAGAAATGATGGTTTTCGAGAAATCTTTTTTTCGTTTTGTCGAACGGTTTCCTGCGTTTTATCTTGTATCCTGTTTGTTAGCAGGATCAGCTTATGGCGCAGTATACACGTGGGTCGGAGACACCCTCGTGAACGATGACTGGAGTGAAGACAGCAACTGGAGCACAAGCTCGGCTCCGGTGACCGGATCGCATACCTTCAATATCAATACCGGAAGTTCCGAAGCCAATCCCGTTGTTTTTGACACAGGCGCAACAACTTCGTTCGGGTCGATCGGCGTCAGTATGCTGGGTAACAACAGTTCAGATAGTGGCTTTCTTCGCATTAATTCGGGCGTGCTGGAGTTTGCGGCCGGGCAGCAATATGTCGGCGATAGCGGCATCGGTCACATTAACATCGAAAACGGGGGTACATTGAGGAAGCTCAACGGTAGACTCTACTTGGGAAACAGCGCGGGAGGATTAGGAACCATCACGGTCAACGCTGGAGGATCGTTGATCTCTGGAACATCGAACGGCGGTATGATTATCGGGGGCGCTGGCGACGGAATTCTGAATCTTTTCGGGTCCTCGTTTTTAATCTCGGACACCTCTAGTGGAGGAGACAATAGAGTTGATGTGGGAACCAGTACAGGGCAGGGGTTGATTGATATCCGGGATGGAATCATTGATGCAAACAGCGCAACGGTCCCTCAGAGCCTCCTAATCGGCGCGGACACCTAAGTTCTGGCACCGGCAACGGAACGCTTAAAGGGTACGGTAAGGTAGACATACGCTCTAACGGAGGCAGCGGGGTCGGTAGGCTGGATGTTGGGGGGGCCGTTATCGGCGACGGAACCGAAGTGAATAATGCAGTGAATGACCATACCTTGAGAATCTACACCTTGGGGACCGTCAACAATGGGATGTCGGTTAGAGACAATACGAGTGGTTCCACCCACTACGGCTGGTATACCCAGAACCGGGGAGCGATTGATTTACAGTCAGAGACTATTAATTCTGGCGGCCATATTTTCTGGGGTACTGGCACTAGCTCCCCTGCGGATTATATTCCAGGCTCGGCAACACGTGTCGCAGTGAACAGTGCCTACCTCCATTCCTCCAATCTGTCGAGCGGAGATGTGGATATCTCTCTGCTGGATCCCGCGCGGGCCACGACAGTTAATGAAGCCTCCTTGCTTTTGGCTAACAATACCGGCATGAAATTTCTGAACATCTGGCAGGTGGATAACGAAACCGGCGCGAGTCTGACCCTTGACATGTTTTCCGTCCGCTACGACGAAGGGTTTAGTCTCGTCAATTCTTCTGCCGCCCATGGGACGCCTGTGCAAGGATTCTATTTCTGGGACGGTAGTGCCGATGGCAGCTGGATAGACTTGACTTTGGACACAACGGTAGATGGGACGAACTACATCGCCCAGTACAGCGGATCAATTAGCATTGACGATGGCGACAGCGGCTTCTTTGCCTTGGCTTCCTTCGTGATTCCTGAACCCGGCACGACCTCCATGATGCTGTGTGGTCTGGCGACTCTTTTGAGCCTGCGGCGCCTGTCTTCGCTCACCAGAGAGGGCAAAGAATAAAAATGCGCATCGCAACCATCATCTTAATATTGATTTTCGCGCAGCGGGTCATCTCCTTGGCTGCAGTTCTGATGCCGGACAATTATATCCAAGGAGATGTGTTGGTACCCACAATCACGTTCTCGGGGGCCACAGATTTTACCGACAACTTCCGCATCACACGGGGGGTTCTAGATACCTCCATCGGCCAGACTAGCGTTGCCGGAAATGGTTTTGTTAACCATGATCGTGTTGGGTTTGATAATAATATATTTGTATACGATACGACCCCGGGGGACGCTACGGTGGGCACGCAACCGATATTCCCTCAAGTGGATACCAAGCCACATGTGGGTCTCAGCGTTTCGCTGGATGTGTCAGCCGGACGCGGGGGCGGCCGTGGCCCGGGCGTTGTATTCTTTGACGCCGCTACGCCGAACAACAATGTCATGGTACGGATCCAGGTTGATGAAGCGGGGTAAGCGGACCGGTTGGTTTTTTTCAGGGATCTGAACCTGACCACAGGAGCTTCAACTCAATATTACGATGAAAGTTTACTCCAAGGCGTTGAGGGGCTATATACGGGCGCGCCACCCAACGTGGGCTGGCGACAGAACAGCGCCACGACTTCAACCGCGATTTACACAACGCCTGACGATGCTCCTGAATTCCACACCATTGCTGTCCACTATCTTTATGAGGGAGCGTTAATTCTGGATTATGGCACGGGCTTTGCCGCCCGGTATGATATTCCTGAAGCGGACCGTATCACGGCGCCCGCTGTAGGGTTTTTTATACGTGATTACGGAGCCGACAGCGATGGGAATACCATCCGCATAGATAACATGCAGATTACGGAAATCATTGCGCCTATTCCTGAGCCCTCCACATTCGTGATGGCTGTTTTAGGGTTGCTTATGCTTTGGAGAAGACGCTTGCGTTTGCAGGTTGTATAATTTGGGCATAGGAGTGTGATATGAACGAGACCATGCAGTGCAATATTTTTTTTCGGTCGTGCGTCATCGCGGCCTTGTTTGTTTTGAGAGGCGCGAATGCTGATCTGATGCCTGCGCATTATGTGCAAGGCAACACGCTGGTCTCCAGTATTGCGTTCACTGCGGCGTCCGAGTTCACGGACAACTTTCGCATCACGCGGGGCGTTCTGGACAGCTCCATCGGCCACGCCAGTGTTGCCGGAAATGGCTTTGTTAATCATGATCGTGTTGGGTTTGATAATAACATATTTGTATACGATACGACGCCGGGGGACGCTACGACCGCAACACAACCGGTATTCGGCCAGTCTTCCCCTTTGCAACTCGGGCTAACAGTCCAATTGGATGTGTCAGCCGGACGCGGGGGGGGGCGGGGCATAGGCGTTCTGTTTATTGATGCCGCTACGCCGAACAATAATGTGATGGCACGAATCCAAGTTGATCAAGCCGGGCAAACGGACCGTTTGGTCTTTGTGCGGGATGTTGATCTGACCGGATCGTCGGGAACTCAATATGACGATACCAATCTATTCCACGGTGTTGGAGGGCAATATACGGGCGCGCCACCCGACGTGGGCTGGCGACAGACCAACGCCACGACTTCGACCGCGATTTACACAACGCCTGACGATACGCCTGAATTTCACACCATTGCCGTCCATTATCTTTATGAAGGAGCGTTAATTCTGGATTATGGCACGGGATTTGCCGCCCGGTATGATATTCCTGAAGCGGACCGTATCACGGCTCCCGCTGTAGGTTTTTGGATGCGTGACTACGGAACAGATAGTGATGGCAATACCATTCGAATAGATAATATTCAAATGTCGGAAGTGATACCGGAACCCTCGTCCATGCTTATGATGCTGATGGGGCTGCTGTTACTGCGCAGTGTCGCCATAAGACAATCGCCCAATGTCCAGTCATGACCCGCCGTCAGATTCGCTCTGTTGAAAGAAGAAGTCCCCGTTAGTTGGTTTTTAAATAAGAAATGAATCGCAATGTGTATATTGAGGAGCCAAAATGGTGAGTGCCGACCGAGTAAAGCCGAATGTAGTGCTGATTGTCACGGACCAATGGCGGGGTGACTGTTTGGGGCTCGAGGGGCATCCCGCGTTACAGACCCCTTATTTGGACCATTATTTAAACACCGGATGCTGTTTCCATCGCGCTTACTCCGCGACGCCCAGTTGTATTCCGGCGAGGGCCGGGTTGCTGACGGGATTGTCCCCGCGCACGCATGGACGGGTAGGGTATCGCGACGGCGTGGACTGGAATTATTCCACCAGCATAGCAAAGTCTTTTTCGGCGCAGGGATACCAGACGCATTGTGTCGGCAAGATGCATGTGCATCCGGCCCGGAATAATTTCGGGTTCGACAGCGTTGATCTGCACGACGGCTATATTCATTTTGGTCGCAAGCGAACCCAAGGTGCCCAGGAACGGGAAGATGACTACCTCGCCTGGTTACGCGTGAGAGACCACGCGGAGTCCGATTATTACGACAGCGGCAATCATTGCAATGCCTATACTCCTCATTCCTGGGACAAAGAGGAGCGTTTTCATCCGTCCGCTTGGGTCACGACGATGGGAGCTGATTTTCTCCGGCGTCAGGATCCCACCCGTCCGTTTTTCCTCAAGCTCTCCTATCATCGTCCCCATCCTCCGCTGGATCCCCCGGCGTGGGCCTACGACCTGTACCGGGATGCGGACATTCCCGCGCCGGTAACGGCGGCGTGGAACGACGAGATCATCGGGGCATCTTACAATCCCGACAATCCGATGCAGGCGCCCAAAAAATGGTCCGCGGAACGGGTTCGGCAAGTGCGCGCGGCGTATTACGGCCAAATGACGTTTATTGATCAACAAATCAATCGTTTTGTAGAAATACTTCATGAATACGGACACTTCAACGACACCATTTTTTGTTTTACCTCCGACCACGGGGATATGATCGGGGATCATCACCTGTATGCGAAATCCGTTGCCTACGAAGGTTCCGCCAGAGTGCCGTTGGGTTTCTTCAGTCCAGGGACTAATCTTGTGCCCAAAGGCCTGCGTGACCGTGAACACGTGGCGGAGTTGCGTGACATCATGCCCACGTTGCTGGATTTGGCGGGACTGGAAATTCCCGCGCAGGTGGAAGGGGAAAGTCTGCTTCCGGTCATGCGGGGCGAGGAAACCGATTGGCGGTCTTATTTGCACGGCGAGCATGTGGTGCATATGAATGGTATCGGATCCATGCACTACATCGTAACGTCCGACTATAAATACATTTGGTGCTCGGGCTCCGGAAAAGAACAGTTGTTCCATCTGCGGGACGATCCGAACGAGCTCCGGGATTTGGCGGACGATCCAGCGCATAAAACAATGCAGAAGACGCTTCGAGCGCATCTGATTAATGAGCTAACCGGGCGGGAAGAAGGATTTGTGGCGGACGGAAAGCTCGTTCCCGGGCGTCCGGTGTCCGAGGTATTGTCTCATCTTCGTGTCTGTGCTTGACACCGCACGGGGCCAACCTATATGTATTCTTTAAAGAAATATCCGTGGGAGATAAATTTCATCATTCATGAGCGCTGAAATCATGTTGGAAGCAGAGCGGTTGCGGGTCGCGCGTGACCGGATCCATGCGGCTCTCGCTTTTCAACGACCGGACCGAATCCCCGTAATCTATCATCCGTCGCCAGCGGGGTTGCTGTTGCATGGAGAGCGTTTGCTGGAGTTATTCAACCGGTTTCCTCCCGACAATCCGATTCGTTTTACAGGAATTGATCGGCCTCCCGCCGATGCGGTTGATTCGCAGGGGCGCTACCACGAAATCAAGACCGACACATGGGGAACGGAATGGGAATACCTGGCCTTTGGCCTCTGGGGGAGCATCACGCGCTACCCTATTTCCAATTGGGAAGATGCGGACGCGTTTGTCTTTCCTCCCAGTTCCGATTCATTTTCGATTGCCGCGCCAGATGGCGGATTCACGATTCTCGGTTGGGTATCCATTTTCGAGAAGCTATGCTCCCTCAGTCCCATGGATGAGGTTTTTGTCGGACTGATTGACCGCGACGCCAACCTCATGGCTTTTCTTGATCGTCTTACCGCGTATTGGGCGGAGTCCATCGCGCGCATGATTCGGGCGGGCGCCGATGCGATCATGTTTGGCGACGACTGGGGCACGCAGCAAGCGCCGATGGTGGCGCCCGAACTTTTTCGAAGTATTTTCAAGCCCCGCTATGATCTTTTGATGGAACCGATCCGCCAAGCCGGGATCAAGATTTTTTTCCATTCCTGCGGTACGCTGGGTGCGATTCTTCCGGATCTTATCGATCTCGGGATTGATTGCCTGTGGCCCCAGTTGCCGCTGTTTGAACAGCGTCCGGAGCAGTTTGCCCTCTGTAGCGACGCCGGGGTTTCGTTGTACCTGCATCCGGATCGGCAATATCTGGTGCCTCGGGGCACTCCGCAAGAGATTGAAGCAACAGTGCGCGCCTATGCGGAGCGGTATCATAAGTTGGGCGGAGGCGGTCTGTTTTATGTCGAGATCGAGAACGATGCGCCATTCGAGAACGTGGAGGCTTTGATCACGGCCATTGACCGCTATCGTTAATAACCTGGGTTTATTCAGAAAACTAAACAAAAAGGATAAATGAGAATTCTATATATTGATATAGACACGTTGCGTCCGGACCATCTCGGGTGCTATGGGTACCACCGCAATACCAGCCCGTCGGTCGACAGGATTGCCGCCGACGGCGTGTGCTTCGATAACGTGTATGCGAGTGACGCGCCCTGCCTGCCGAGCCGGACCGCTATTTTTTCGGGTCGCTTTGGCATCCATACCGGCGTCGTTGATCACGGGGGCATCGCCGCCGATTATTTTATCGAAGGGCCGGAACGGGGCTTTCGGTCCACCTTGGGCGATACGTGTTGGATGACGGGATTGCGCGAGCGCGGATACCGTACTACCAGCATCAGTCCTTTCGCCGAGCGCCATTCGGCTTGGTGGTTTTGCGCGGGATTCAACGAGATTTTGAACACCGGAAAACGGGGCGGTGAGATTGCCGATGATGTGGAGCCTGTCGTCATGGATTGGCTTTCGCGCAACGCGGAAAGCGACCACTGGTTTCTTCATGTGAATCTCTGGGATCCGCACAATCCCTATCGCACCCCCGAGGCGTACGGCAACCCCTTTGCCGACGATCCGCTTCCCGCATGGTTGACCGAGGAGGTGCGCGCCGAGCACTGGAAAGGGATCGGCCCTGAATCGGCGCAGGATACAGCGGAATTTCAGGAAGTGGCGCGCGATAATCTGGAGAAACCCCATTCGTGGGAGATGTGGCCCCGCCAGCCCATTCAGATGTCGTCCATGCATGAAGTGCGCCGGATGTTCGACGGTTACGATACGGGGGTTCGTTATGCTGATGAGGTGGTGGGCCACATCGTCGAGCGCTTACAGGCGATGGGGGTGTACGAAGATACCGCTATCATCATCTCGTCCGATCATGGCGAAAATCTGGGCGAATTGAATATCTACGGATGCCATATGACCGCAGACGAGAGCACAACGTGTTTGCCGTGCATTATCCGCTGGCCGGGCGTGACCGAAACGATGGCGGGCAAGACCTGGAAGGGCCTGCATTACAACGTGGACGTTGCCGCAACCATCCTGGAGCTGGCCGGTGGAAAGATTCCTGCCATGTGGGACGGCGAGAGTTTCGCGTCGTCGCTTCAGAGCGGCGACGACCGGGGGCGGAACGATCTCGTGGTTTCACATATGGCAGGCGTCTGCCAGCGGTCGGTGCGTTTCGAGCAGTACCTGTGTATCCGTTCGTACCACGACGGCTATCACGGCTTTCCCGATGTCGTGTTATACGATGTGGAAAACGATCCGCACATGACCATGGACCTGGCCCAAACGATGCCCGGGAAAGTCGCCGAAGCGATGCGAAGACTTGATGCCTGGTACGCCAGCGCAATGGCCTCGGCCACCACGCCTCAGGATCCCATGTGGACGGTTTTGCACGCGGGTGGCCCCGAACATACCCGTGGCTGCTTGGCGGACTATCTGCGCAGACTGCGCTCGACCGGGCGAGGCGATTGGGCGGACCGCTTGGAACAGGCACACCAGAAGGAACTGAAATGTCCTGACTTGAAAGGATGCAAACATGAATAAAAAACCCAATGTATTAGTTTTTTTCAGCGATCAGCATAACGCTTCTGTTTTGGGGTGTGAAGGCCATCCGGACGTTCTAACGCCAAACCTCGATCAATTGGCGAGTGAAGGGATGCGCTTTCGTCGCGCCTATTGCCAGGATGCGGTATGCATCCCTTCAAGAATGAGTTTCACATCCGGGGTCCATCCCCGAACGATGGGCTGTCTCTGCAATAGCGATGTCAGCCCCATCGCGGATCAAGTCGTATCCCTTCAGAGCGCGATGAAGGCCAACGGGTACACCACCGCCGCGTTTGGCAAGCGCCATCTCTATGGCGGTTGTGACGAGGGTTGGGATCAACGGGCCAGCCACATGTACGAAGAATCGCCCGAGGATAACTACGTGAGTTGGATCGAAGGACAGGGGCTGGAAGAGGCGTTCGCGCGGGATTGGGGCTCCGAATCGGGGCGCGGCCCGGAAGGCTCGCGGACACACGCGACGCGTCGCCCGACCCCCATTTTCTCCGCGCAAGCCAGCGAGTTGCCCGAAGACGCCACCATGGAGGCATGGACCGCACGACGCACCATGGACTTTCTGAAGGAACGATCCGGTCACGATGCGCCTTTCTTTTGTTTCTCATCCTTCTACCGCCCGCATCAGCCCTACAACGCCTTGCCGCGATATCTGGAGGCGTACCAATACGACCGATGGGGCGGGGGGGCCAAACGAGGCGAGGGTCTGGTTATGCCTGCGAGCCTGCGGCAGTCGTTGGAAGAACTTCCGCCGCTCCTCCAGGATTGGCGCAATGGGTCCAACGGCTTATGGCGAATGGACCTCGCGCAAAAGGACGAGGCGCTCTACCGTTTCTACATCGCCAGCTATTATGCGTTGGTCACTGAGATTGATGCGCAAATCGGACAGGTGCTCCGCACGCTTGAGGAAACCGGCCAGGCGGAAAACACCATCGTCATTTACACCTCGGATCACGGCGATTTCGTCGGGGCGCATGGCATGGTCGAGAAATGCGCGTGGGGGCACAACGTGTATGAAGATACGCTACGCATTCCCATGTTGATGCGGTATCCAAAACATATCCCGGCGGGGGGTGTTTCCCATGACCTCGTCGAATTACTCGACATCTATCCGACGCTCATGGACTTGTGCGGGTGCCAACGAGCTGATTGTGTCTGGCCGCTGCAGGGCCGGTCGCTGGCGGCGACGCTGTCCGGTTCGGCTCCCGTGGACCGGGCGTATACGGTCTCCACCAACTGGTCGCAGGCAACAATCGTCACGGCACAGTGGAAATTGGGGCGTTGGCTCGTTCCAGCCTCTTATACCGAACACGATTACCGCGCCTTTGGCGATATGTTGTTTAACCGCGAGACCGATCCGGGCGAGGTGCACAACCTGTATAACGATCCCAGCGTGGCGGAGGTGCAGGCGCTCTTGAATAAACAGCTCGATGCATGGCTTGCCGCAAACCCCATCGGCGCCCCCTCCCTGGGTCTGAAATAAAAGGCATAATGGATATGACGCCTCGCGAAAATTTCATTCATGCGCTGGAACGGAAGCCGGGCCAGGGCCGCGTGCCCCATTTTGAACTGGCTTTCTATCTCACGATGGAAGCCTTCGGCAAAGTGCACCCCCAGCATCGGGACTATGCGCAATGGACGCAGATGAGCGATAAAGAAAGACATTTGCATCGCGTGGATATGGCTGAACTCCTGTTGGCGGTCGCTGAAAAATACGAGCATAGTGCGATTTCCATACCGGTCCTGGCTTTTCAATGGGCGGACCACACGGAGCTTTTCCGTATGATAGACCTGCTCCGGGAGCGCTCCGGGGATCGGTATTATTTGACGGTCAATCTGGATGGAACGCTGGGCATTCCTTCCGGCGACGAGATGGTTGATTTTTCGATGCGCTTGGTGGACGAACCCGAGGCGATCCTCGCCGGAGCGGATAAAAGGACGAACGAAATCTGCGATGTGGCGGAAGCGTTGGCCCGGCATGGGGGACTGGATGGCCTGCACATGTGCTGTGATTATTGCATGAACCGGGGACCCTTTCTCAGCCCGGCCCAATTCGGGGAATTCGTCGCACCCTTCCCGCAACGGCAAATAAGCGCCTACCGTGAACTTGGGTTCTACACCATCAAGCACACCGACGGGAATATTCTTCCCATTTTGGATATGCTGGTGGAAGCCGGTCCTCATGCGCTTCATTCCCTGGATCCGCAAGGGGGCGTGGATATCGCCGCGATCAAAGCGTCCTACGGCCATCGCATCTGCCTGATTGGCAATGTCAATTGTGGATTGATGAATTCGGGCACCCGTGAAGACGTCATCGCTTCCGCACGCTATGCCTTGGAAAAAGGCATGCCGGGGGGCGGGTATATCTTTTCCACCAGCAACACGATTTATACCGGCATGCCACTCGACCGGTATGAACTGATTCTCGATGTGTGGCGTCAATATGGAGGCTATTAGGCAACGATACAAAAAATTCATTCATGCGACTTTTTAAGCTTGACGTTACGATTACATAATGACATTATAGGTTATTCTGTTAAGAATAAGGAGTGAGTACTATGAGCCCAGTCCGCATGGTTGTCGTGTTAGCGGCACTCGCCTCGTATCTTGCAGCCTCCACGTTGCAGGCGTCGTCCATTCTGTGGAACTTGAATGGCGGAGGCACCTGGAACACGACCGCCGCGAACTGGACCGGGGATTCAACGACCTTCACCGATGACGGCACGGTGAATGTGACGTTCACCAACCCCGTTAACGCCACGATCACCATCGCGGCCAACATGTCGCCCCTCAGCACGACCGTAGATTCTTCCAGCATTATCAACTTCAAAGGAGGACCGATTGACTCCGGGTTTCTTGTAAAGGCGGGAACGGGAAGACTTCGACTGAACAACGCGAACACCTATCCAGGGGGCACATGGCTGAAGGCCGGAGAACTCTGGCTTTTTAATAACACCGCCGCAGGACCCGGCACCATCACGTTGGGCGACAGCTCCGGCGACGCTGACGCCACGCTGTATGTGAACGCCAACAGCGCAAACCCCATTGCTGTGCAGTCCGGCTCCACAGGCGCGCTTACGTTGGAAATTAGGAATGCCAATGGCCGGACTTTTCACGGGCCCATTACGCTTTCCAACAACCTGACCATTATGAACTCGGGCGATAGAATTTCCCGCTTTTACGGTGACATCACCGGGGTCGGAACCCTGACGCTGACCAATGCTTCGCGCACGACCAGAGGAACCTATATGAATCTGGACATGGATAGCCTCAATCACGAGGGCGACCTGCAGATTGATGGCGTCGGGCACATAGAGATCAGCGCGGCGATCGGTGGCAACGTCGCGGACATCACGCAGAACAACTCGACGTACGTATTTCTCTCCGGCAACAACGACTATACCGGCGCGTTGACGGTCAACGCAGGAACGATGATTTTCCGAAACCTGGCTGCCTGGTCGCAGAACTTCGGAGGGGTTTCCGCTCCCTCACCGGTTACCGTCTCCAACGCCGGCTCGGCGCTGGGCGTCGGCATGGGCGGGGCGGGACGGTTTACGGACGCTAATATTGAATCGCTGATGGATGAGGCGACGTTCGGTGCCGGAACAGGCTTTGCTATCGAAACATTTGCCAATAGCACCCTCAACACGGCGCTTAGCGGGTCGCAATACTTCGAGAAACATGCGCAACCTTTCAATAACCCCCCTGCCTTGACCATGGCCGGCGCGAACACCTATAAGGGCGGGACCCGGCTTACGGCAGGCACCCTCATCGCCGGCGTGGCGGAAAATGCAGGCGTTTCGGGTCCGTTCGGCAATCCGTCAACGCCCGCAGGTTCGATTCTCTTTAACGGAGGTGGATTGGGGTGGTCGGCCGCCAACACCACTGATTACTCCTCCCGTTTCGACATCAGTCCCGGCGCCAAATACATTTTCAACCCCGGCGAGCAGACCGTGACGCTGGCAAGCGCGCTGCCCGTCAATGGCATTAATGGTTTCGATGTCATCGGTGATGGCACGCTCGTTCTTTCAGGCGCCAACACCTACGCCGGCGTTACGCGTATTACCAGATCCAATGGCAGAATAAGCTTCTCCTCGATGAACCGCGTAGTGGGCGGCACAGCAACGAGCCATCTCGGGGCTCCCACCACCTCCGCCAACGGTACCATATGGTTGGGTTTGGGACGGGATACGGGCGGGCAATTGATCTACACCGGTACAGGCGAAACAACGGACCGAATCGTCGCCCTGAGCGGGGGTGGCGGCGGGCAGGGCGTGATCGAGCATGCGGGCGAAGGCGTGCTGGAGTTCGAAGGAGATGCGACCACTGGTTCGGCGATTGCCTTGGGTGGCACCACCCATAACCTGATCCTGCAAGGCTCGTCGGAGGGGACCGGAGTAGTGAGCGGGGTGATCAGTGGCCGCCACCTTTCCCCCACCGTCATTAAAAAAGGGGAGGGCGTGTGGACGCTCTCCGGAGCCAACACCTTCGTCGCCAAGACAGCGATTCAGCAAGGAATCCTCTCTGTCAATTCGCTCGGAGACATCGCGCTGACGCCCACCGTGACAACCACGGCGGGCTCGGCGACCGTCACGGCTTCGAGCACCGCGGGCTTTGAAGTTGGACACAGCATCGAAAGTTTCAGGATTCCCGCCGGCCGCACGATTGCGTCCATCGTAAACGGGACAACCTTCACCCTGAACGATGGCACAGGCGTCACGGCGGGTGCAAACCAGGCCGCTTACGTCGGTTTCGCCAATAGTCTGGGGCTGCCTAATCTGGCGAATTCCACCATCGCTATCGGCAACGCGACCACAACAGGACAGTTGACGTACACTGGACCGGCGGTCACGTGTGATCGCGTGATAAATCTGGCCGGAACCACGGGCGGCGCTATCCTCGACCAGTCCGGCACCGGGCTCCTCACGTTCAGCAGCGCGTTCACGGCCACCGGCGCGGGCAGCAAGACACTCACCCTGCAGGGCTCCACCGATGGAGTCGGCGAGATCGCCGGCGCCATTGTGAACAACACCGCCGTACACAGAACCAGCGTGAATAAACTTGGATCGGGCACATGGATACTCTCCGGGGTGAATACCTACACCGGACCTACGACTGTTTCCGAAGGCACGCTGGGCGGCACGGGCGCCATCGTAAGCAATGTTACCGTGGCTGCGGGTGCGGCATTGGCTCCCGGCGGCTTAAACACGATCGGCACTTTATCCGTTGGCGGGGACGTGGATTTTGCCGATGGCGCGCAGTTGCATGTCAGCGCGTCGGATGCGACCGCCGACCTGCTGGCCGTGTCCGGAAGCGTCACCGGAGAAGGCGCTGTGGTCGTGGAGGCGGACACCACCGGTTCCGGTCCTTGGCGGATCCTCACGGCAGACGACATTGAGCCCACATTTGTTTCGGCCGATTCTGACCTTATGGCGGTAAAACTTAATAATGACACCGAGCTGTGGTTGATGAATAAACATGGGACGGTCATTGTCATTCAGTAACGCATGTTGAATAGATTGGAGGCTCACAATGAAGTCGGTTCTATTGCTAGTAGGGGCATTGTTGGCAACGATGCCTGTGATGGCTAACGAGCTGCCCTACACGCACGACTTTCAGAGTGCGACGACAGGGCCTGTGGCCGATCATGAACTGGCCCCATGGGTGCAGGGTTTTGATTTTTCCGCAGTTGTCGAGCAGGCACACGCCTACGAGGGAAGCTTCACCCCTTTGAGTGGATCCTCTACAAAATTGCTCGATATCGTCACCGTGGATGGTTTACAGGTCCCTGTTACCATGAACGATGGAGAGCACCAGGAGGTATACGTGGATACCTTGATGTTCCTTGAACCGTGTGATGCGCATCCCGCTTACATTGCCGATAATGACGAGGTGAAACTTTCGGTGCACATGAATGACAACGGGGATGTGGTTCTCTTCCACGGCGGTGCCACCGGCAATGCGAATACCACAACCGTCATTCCGCTGGGGGCCGCGACGAGTGCGTGGTATCGTGTAACAATACGCATGCATATGGAAGCGGCGCACGACGGCGTAGAGACCTATCCTTTTTTTCAGGTGCTGCTGGACGGACAGATATTGACCAGCGTCAACCATGGGTTCGCAGTGCCGGTCGCGGCATCGGCGAATTACACCGGGGGTAGCTGGTTCCGGTTCGCCAACCGGAACGATCAGTCGGGCAGTCATCGCAAAATGAGCGCTGTTGCATTCCAAGGCGCCGGCAAGCTCGACGAGTTGGTGGTGGCCGTTTCTCCGTCCATTTCGGATCTGTCGGCCTCGCAGGCCATATGGGATGGCACGGCGTCGGGCGTCACCTATGGACTCTATGAATCCACGGATCTGCCGGGCGAAAGCATGACTTGGTCGCAAGTAGGCACTGCGGAGACGGGGGTGGGGGAAAAGACCACGGCGGTGACCACTAGCGGTGCGCGCCATTGTTTTGAGCCCGCGCCACATGGTCTCGCTCCGGGGGGATTGAATGCTTGGACGGCTTTCAATCTCGCGATTCCTGTTGGCTTTTCTTTTATCGGCGTGCCGATGGAAATGAGCAATGGCCGCTCCTTCCATGGCGCGCTGGGACAACAATTATCGGACGGACTAAGCGATGGGGACAAAGTTCATGTTTGGGACGATGGTCACTGGGTGGCGTTGACCCTCAACAGTGGAACATGGAGTGATGATCACGCGTTGCCTCGCGGCGTAGGATTCTTCGTGGAACGCGTGGCGGGAACGCCGACATCGGTTGTCTTCAGGGGACCGATAGGGAACGGGGGAGAGCAAACGACGACTGTTTCAGACGCACACAACGGATGGAATCCGATCAGCCTTTCCGAGGGCCGCCACCTGACCGTGCAGCAAGCCTTTCGGAATGTGGATTCGGGCACGCCCGTGGGACACGGAGATCCGTATCTGGCGGATCGCGTGATCGGCCTGGGTGTGGACGGCTGGGTTATGTTGGTGCGTCAAGCCAACGGAAACTGGCTGCGCATAGATCAAAGCGGACAAGGCGATGGCAATGGCTATGTGTTGGAGCCGGGACGCGCTTTTTATTACAAACGGATGTCGGGCAGTGGCGGACTGACCGTTCGCTTCTGATGTAGCATGGTGAACCTATACATTAAACCTTTACATTGGGCGGCGATGTTGATTGCTGTATGCAGTGCGCTGAACATGCATGCCGCTGTGATCTACACGGAATTGTTTAGCGGGAACACAAGCGGTTGGAGCTCCAGCGGGCTTACGTCTTACGGTTATTCCGCCGGTGAAGGCAACGTGCCGGGTTCCCTGGTTGGCTCTATGAACCCATCCGGTATGTTTCCGCAATTCGGCGCTTTTATAGCCGAAGAAGGCGCCTCTTCAGGCAGCTTTGCCGGGGATTATTTGACCGAAGGCGCGCAGTCCATCCGGTTTGACTTCATGTCGGGCAACGTCGCCCCGCAAACGCTTAGCCTGGTGCTGAGTTCCGGCAGTTCGGCCTTTGTGTATTCCTTTGCCCCGCTCCTGAACCTCGACACTTGGGCCACTTACACCGCCCCTTTGATTTCCAGCGCGGGTTGGGTCGGCTCCGGCAGTTTCAACGCCGTTTTGCTTAATGTGGATAAAGTTCAAATACAATTTGCGTCAGATACACCCGGCGCTCAGTCCTATTATTTAGACAACGTCAGCCTAAACGATGAGGATCTGCCCACTGTAATCCCTGAACCGGGTAGTGGAATGCTTGTTTTATTGTTGGGCATGATTTTATGGGTGCTAGGGTCCCGGCGAAGCAATAATTCGCTTCATACATGCCTTTCAGGAAAGGAAGCCATATGAAAAAACTATTTACCGCACGTTGGGCCCCCTTCTTCGGGGGGCTGATTGGGATCGTTGCGTTTTCTGCATTCACCCGCGCCGAGGTGGTGGCACACGCTCGTCTGGGCGATGTCCGGGAAGGCTGGGAAGGGGAGCAGATGCCCGGGAACGTGTCTTGGGAACAGGATGGTCAGCTCTCCATCACCTTCCCCCCGGCGGGCGATCAACCACCGCAACCCGGTATGTACGCGCTGTGGCAAGCGGACAGCGCCTTTGCGGACGGCGCGTTTACTGGAAACTACCTGCAGGCCGATGTGGCTTTTATCGGGTTTGACTTCCGCGCGGTCGGCGCTTTCCCACGCAACGGACTGCGTGTGGAGTTGTGGAGCGGGACTCAACATATGTATAGCGAACTGTTGCCGCGGATTCCGTCGCTCGGCGATTGGCATCGTCTTTTAATCCGCGTGGATGATCGCGTGGCCGGAGGATGGCTTCCTGCGGACGACGAACTGTTCCATGCGGTGCTGGCCAACGTGGATGCGGTGCGAATATATGTGGGCCACTCATACACGGATGGAGCGGTTTATCAACTGGACCATGTTTTTCTGGGGCGATCCCATCGGACCACCGGTCTGCGCATGAGCGACGGGCGTCCCGCGATCCAGTGGGAGGGCTTGCTTAATCTGGGCGCATCCGCCGGAGCCGTCTCCGCCTACCAAGTGGAAACCACCACCAATATTTCCGCCCGGGTGTGGACGCCGGTAGAGCACATAGACGTCCTGGCGGACGGGACGGCGGAATGGACTCTGCCCGAAGAAAGCGACCACGAAGGGGCCATGCGTTTCTTCCGCCTGAAGGCTCAGTAGTGAGGAAGGCATGCCTGTCAACGTAGTAGGACCGAACCACAACATGAAACCAAAAAGAACATCATGGGTTTTGTGCGGGATTGTCCTGGCTGTGTCATGCCGGATAACAGTGGCTACCCTGATCCAGGAGCCCTTTGCGGACGATGATGGCGGGTGGAGAGCCACGGGGGTGGATGCCTTCCTGTACGATGTGGGGCTAGGCGCGCTTCGGGCTGAAATGACGGATTCGGGCTTGTTTCCCAAATTCGGGGCTTTTACCGCAGATAGTAGCTCGTCGGACGGGAATCTGACGGGGGACTACTTGCTAATGGGTGCAGAGGAAGTGACGGTGCAATCCGTCCGGTTTGATTTTCGTTCTACGGTGGTCGCACCCTCATCCTTGAGTTTGGTATTAAGCGGCGCGGGTCACCATTGCCTATATTCTTTTGCGGTGGATGATTCCATTGATGTATGGAAAACGTATGAGGCCGCTCTGATATGGGACCAAGGGTGGTCCGGCGGTACGGCACAGGATTTCTCCGCGATGTTACGCGCCGTAGACCATATCCAGGTTCAATTCACTTCTCAGGGTCAGATGGACCAGGCGTATCTCCTGGACGACTTTACCCTTGTCCCCGAGCCGGGCACCACTGCGCTTATGCTCCTCGGAGGATTTTTAACCCTGGCGCGCGGGTGGATGATGCGTAGAAGGAGCTTCTCGGCGTAATAAGCGTACTTACGATTTTCGCGCATTGGGCGATATTTGTTTGACCTCGAATGCGATGCATGCGAGATACGTATTCTGTATTCTATGAAGAAATATAACCCATTCGCCATCTTTCACGGAGATTAATACACATGCCTGAAGCTCGACCCTCTACCGTCACCATTCACGTGATCTTCAACGCCCATCTGGACCCGATTTGGCTTTGGCCTTGGACGGCAGGGCTTGACGAGGCGATTGCCACGTGCCGGAGCGCCTGTGATCGTCTTGACGCCCATCCGGACATATTTTTCACGCAGGGGGAGGCCTGGACCTTTTCCATGGTAGAGCGGGCGGACCCTGAACTTTTTGAGCGCATCCGGGCGCACGTCCGCAGCGGCCGATGGGAATTGGCCGGCGGCTGGTGGACACAACCTGATTGCAATTTCCCCTCCATCGATGGACTGCGCGGTCAGATTCGTGTTGGCTTCGAGTATCTTCAGAGCCGGTTCGGCCGTGTGCCCCGTATCGCCGTCAACCCGGACACGTTCGGACATTGCGCCATTCTTCCCGACCTGCTCCACGAATTCGGACAAGATCGGTATGTATTCATGCGTCCCGATCCCAGGGAATGCAAATTGCCCGCCCGGGTCTTTTCCTGGAAAACGCGCCCCCGGGGGAAAGCGGTAACCGCGTTCCGGGTGGCCGACACGTAGTGTCTCCACACGGGCGACTTGAATATGGACCATGTCCGGCACGTCGTGGATGATCTCCCCCCGGGCTGCGAACACACCATGGCGTTCTGGGGGGTGGGCGACCATGGCGGCGGGCCGACCGAACAAATTATTCAATGGATACGCGACAACCGCGATAGTGTGCCCGGCGCCCGTATGGAGTTTTCCACGATGGAGCGGGCCTTCAATGCCATGGAACAGAACGCGCAACTACCCGAGGTGATTGGAGAAATCCAACACCACTCCATCGGGTGTTATGTTATTGAACGCAACGTGAAAGGCGGAGTCCGGCGCGCAGAACACGCGCTAGCCCGTGCGCAGGCCGTGGCCAGCGATCAGGAACGCTTCCTTCTCACGCGCGCCTGGCAGTCACTGGCCTCGCATCATTTTCATGACACCCTCGGTGGCACATGTTTGCCGGAATCGTATCCCTTTGTGATCGGCGATCTCGGTGGAGCTTGCGCGTTAGCCGAAGAAGTGGTTGCCTATGGACTGCGGCGGCGCATGGCGAAACTTCCCGGTGATCCGCTCCCGCGTCTGGTGCTCGCCAATCCCGGCAGCGTGGAGTTTAACGGCTGGCACATGGCCCGCGTCTGGACCGAGCGGGACTGGAAAGCGGATTGGCGGTTGTTGGACGAGGAAGGCATGGAGATTCCATTCCAGCGCATCGGCGAGGAGATCGGACATCGTTGCATCTTGTTTCATAGCCGGATCCCGGCCGACGGACTGCGCACTTATCGTCTGGATCTCTCCCAACCCCGCGCCATCACGGCGTCAAGGGTGCGCGTCGCTTCGGATCGCATCGGCAACGATAGCGGTCTGGAAATTCGCGCCAAAGTCTGGGGGCAGGAAATCTGCTGCATGGACCGCGTGCTGCCGCTGGGCTTTCACTTGGTGGAAGATGGCACGGATACCTGGAGCCATGATGTTGTTCGTTATGCCGAAGGACCCAGCAAAGCTATTCGTTGGGATAGCCCAGAGATCGTGGATCGCGGCCCACTGCGGGCCGCCTTCGTACAGCGCGGAACCATCGGGGACACGCGCCTGACCGCCGACTGGCGGGTGTATGCCGACAACTCCGTGGCCGAATTGGTTCTCGATGTGGATTGGCGGGCCTGTCAGCAGGTGCTAAAACTGGTCTTTCCGCTGAATGGGGAGCAAACCCGGATGGATGGAACCCCGGGCATGGCGCTGGGACGGCAGAACGACAGCCGCGAACGGCCTTTGCAAGACTGGACGCTGACGGAGACCGTGGGGGTGGTTTGCCCGGACGCCTGGGCCATTGATGCCAGTCCGGAGCGTGTGCGTCTGACCCTGATGCGCGCGCCATTCTACGCTCTCCATGGACCTATCCCCGGCGTGTATCCCCGTGCCATACTCATGGACCAGGGCTTGCACCGCTTTCGGTTCCGTTTTCATCTTCAACCGGCCAAGGTGGAAACACTGCAAGCAGAAGCCATGGCCTTTCACCGTCCGCCGCTGGACGCGGACGTCACCCAGGGCATGCCCACGCGCTACATGCGGGATGGCGCCCAAAGACGCCAGAAATGACAGAGCGACAACCCGTGAATCTGGTGGGATTGGACATTGGGGGTACAACCTGCTCGGCCGTTGTCGCGCGTTGCCGGGATGGGGACCTCGAAATCCTGGATCATACCACTTTTGTCACGGCGAGCGCGCCGGACCCGGAGGTTTGTCTCACACGCTTGTGTTTCCTTGCGAAGGAATTGCAGCTCAGGCGCCACATGAAGGCGGATGCGGCAGGCATTAGTTGCGGCGGCCCTCTCGACAGTCGCCGGGGGATGATTCTGTCCCCGCCCAATCTGCCCGGATGGGATCAGGTGGACGCCACGGTACGGGTGCAAGATCAGTTGGGCATCCCTGTGCGATTGGAAAATGACGCCAATGCCGGAGCGGTTGCGGAATGGCGCTGGGGCGCGGGTCGCGGATGTCAGTCCATGGCCTTCTTGACCATGGGAACGGGGCTGGGCGCGGGACTTATTCTGGACGGGCGGCTGTATCGCGGCGCCTGTGACCTGGCCGGTGAGCTTGGCCATATCCGCCTCGCCGACGAAGGTCCGGTAGGGTTTGGCAAAGCAGGGTCGTTCGAAGGGTTTTGTTCCGGGGGCGGGATCGGGCGTTGGGCGGAATACAGAGGCCTGAAGAAAATAAGCGCCCGCGAATGCTTTGCCCTTGCCGACCAAGGCGATGAGCAGGCGATCGCCTTGGTAGAGGCGGTGGGCAAACGTCTGGGACAAGGCCTGGCTATACTGGTGGACCTCCTCAATCCTGAACGCATCGTCATCGGTAGCATATTCACCCGCCAGCGGGAGCGCTTGTGGCCCGCCGTTAAACGTGTGTTAGACAAGGAAGCGTTGCCCGCCGCTGTCAATGCATGTCAGATCGTTACGGCGGAACTGGATGAATCCATTGGTCTCTATGCGGCCTGCGCCGCCGCGATGGAAGGAGTATCCGATTCCTAGTTCCTCGGCTTTTCAGCCCGTTACCCTGCGGAATATTTCCAACATTTTTTCGTACCGTTCCAGTGGCATGCCGGTATAAATGCAGTTGCTGGTGCTGAAAATGTAGCCGCCGCCGGGAGCGCCGTGCTCCAGCGCGTAACAGACAGAGCGCTCAAGCTCTGCTTCGGTGCCTGTTTGCAAAAGTCCGCAGTGGACGTTTCCAATCAAACACACTTGATCGCCGTATTGTTTTTTCACTTCGCGGATGTCTACACCGCCTTGCGGGTCAAGCGAATGCAAAGCGTGCGGATGGCATTGTACAAGTTGATCCAGAATAGGAAGAATATTCCCGTCGGTATGTTTAATGGTGTAGAAGCCCATATCCCGGTACCCTCGGATAAGTTTGTCGAGGTAAGGAGTAATAAATTCACCAAACTGGCCGGGACTTAAAAACGGCCCGGAATTAAAGCAGTAGTCGCTGCATAACGCGAAGCCGTCAAGCGTGGTTTGCGTTTTCATTTTCTCCGCATTTTGCAGCGCCCGGTCCACACGTTCGGTTGCTTCCCGCTTCAGGCCTTCCGGATCATCCGCCAGCCGGTAGATAAAGCTTTCCATGTGTTCCCCGGATGGAATTTCAAACGTGGCGTCACCGTGCATCATTAGAAAATAGCGGTCGCCTGTTTTTTCGCGCACCAGTTCCGTCAACCGAATCCGGTCCTCCAGTGTGTGTGGATTTTCATGCAGGAAAATGGCGCTGTGCTGATATTTTTCCGCCGTTTGAATATATATATCGGCCATATCCTGACGGTGTAAATTCTGTTCGGACGCTTGCATTTGGTTCCATTGGTTGTAGTTCCTATGACTGGGATGCACTTTGCCAAACGCTTCCATCGTAAGGAAAAAAACCAGCTCGAAATGGGGGGGGGCGCTTTTCAGGCGCCCCCCGTTCGAGCGCGTGTATAAACGATTCGCGTGGAGTCATGATTATTTTTGAACCTGTGCGGCAACGGATCGTTTCATGCTGTGATTGAATCCGCGTAGAGCCAGGCGTTCATAAACATGAGCCATGCCCGCTTCGGTTTCCTCAATCCGGTCATCTCCGGCGTGAACCTGAAACAGGACGGTTTTGCGCGTCTGGTTCGACCGGTTAGGCATGGAACCATGAAGCGTGAAGTAATGGAAAAACACCACATCGCCCGCTTTGCATTCCACCGGCACCGCTTTTTCAATAGGATAATCGTCCAGCGCGGACGGTCCATCCGTCTGCCCGCTCGCGTTTTCGAGACGACCGAGTTTGTGAGAACCCGGATACACTCTGAGGCAGCCCATCTCATCGGTGGCATCCGAAACGTGGATAATGCCTGCGATCATGGAATCCTTCTCCGTGGGGAAATAAGGCCAGTCCTGATGCATGGGGAAGGGAGAGCCTTTTTCCGCCGGTTTTTGGAACAGCTTGCTGTGGTGCAGAACAATGTCCGGTCCTATAATCTGCTCCGTGATATCCAGCATGTCGGATTGCAACATCGCCTGCATCCAGCGCGCGGAATATTTTTGGACATTGTGGGTGTGAATGATACGCGTTTCCATGCCTTGCTCAATTTTTTTTAGCGCTTCTCCGCGCCAACGCCCTTGCACATCTTCACCCGATGTAGACAGGTGCGCCACAATCCGGTCGAAGTCCTGCTCCAATTCCAACAACTCCGCGCCCGTATACACACCGCGGGCATGATAGTGTCCGTTCTCTTCAAAGAATTCTTTTATATCTGACATAATACAATATCCTTTCTTATTCGTTATCGTTGCAATACTGAATTAATAATAGCATTATGTGTCTGAATCGGAATATTTGTATCGGACATAAATTTAATAAAATCAGACAACTATGAATAGGCAGGGTCTCTTGGATTCACGTGTATTGGAGGCGTTCCCGGTTGGGCTGCAGACGGTTTTTCAAGACGCGGATAAGCGGTTTGAGGTTACGACGGGTTCTTTTTGCCGCTTCGAGCCGGGCCAGAGCAACAGTCCGCATGCGCACTCGTATTTTGAAACGTGTTACCTGATGGGAGGAGGAGGAACTTTCCGTCACGGCCCGGACACGTACCCGATTCGCGAGGGCGATGTGTTTACCGCTCTACCGCATTGTCCGCACGAGATTATTGGCGGGCCAACCGGTTTAGTGCTCGTGTTTATCCGTTATACGCTTTTACCCTCGGTTGAGCCGGATGATGTACACCAGAGAGGCGTGGGAAATCAGGCAGGGATCAAGCCGGTGGTGCTGGAGCATGCGGATGAAAAGTATCTTCCGTATGTTCGTTTGCTGTGCCGACCCGCAAGCCGCCCTGTAATGCGGCGGGTATTGGAAGCGTTTATGCTTGATATCATTGCCAGCTCAAGCGCAAGCCCGGCTTCCGATGATCATTGCAACTCCGAGGTCCTGGAAATCTATCGCGTGGTAGAAACGGTACGTACCAATATTATGCGATTGCATACGGTGCAACAGGTAGCAGCCGCGCTGCATATGACCGAACGCACGTTCAACCGGTGGTGTCACACCCATCTTGAGATGGCGCCATCCTGTTGGTTACGCGAGCTTCGGATGATGCATGCCGCGCAGCGGTTATTGATGCGTGCCCGGGTCTCCGAAGTGTCCGACGAACTGGGCTATTCCAGCCCGGCTCAATTTTCCCAGTCTTTCCGAAATCACTTCGGCATGCCTCCGAAAGTGTATCAACTCACGCACGCGCCCCGCGCGAATGCCCCGCACACCCGTGCGCAATAGAGATCGGCGTCTCTTCCCCTTTTCGCAGTTCAGCAAGTGATCGCGCTTGTCAATTGCAACGCATCTCCGTAGCATTTTTGCTATGACCACGATCCATGAACCAGCCCGGGATGTACCCATTGCCTATGCCTGTGACCTGTGTGTGATAGGGGGGTCCTGCACCGGGGTGTTTGCCGCTGTGCGCGCGGCCAGGCTGGGCCTGTCTGTGGCGCTTGTGGAGCAGAACATCCTCTTGGGCGGTATGGCTACCGCCGCCCAAGTCAACGAGTGGCATTCCTTGCACGATGCCCTTGGCCGGAATCAAATCATCAAGGGCCTCACGTCCGAAGTGATCGAAAAGCTCCGCCTGCGTAATGCTGTTCGGGATGGCGTCCGCGAACAGCGTGGTCCTTATTTCCTTTTCAACAGCGCGGAACTTTCGCTGGAGCTGGATCACCTGATCCGTGAGCATGGCATTCGTCTTTTTCTGAAAGGCGCCTGTGTGGCGGCCGTGCGCGAGGGAAACCGGATTATGGCGGCGGTGATTGAGGACAAGTCCGGTCGTCGAGCTATCAAGGCCCGCCAGTTTATTGATGCTTCGGGCGATGGCGATTTGCTGCGTCGGGCTGGTTTTGAGGCGTGGCAACATCCGGTGCTGCAGCCCGTCAGTTATCAGATGCTGGCTACCGGTTTGGGCCGGGGAATCTGGGCGCAGGTGAAAGAACGCGTGGGAGACTACGGGTACCCATCGGATTATCCTGGACCATGGATCAATGCATGCCCCGCTCCCGCGGAACTGAACAATGTGTACGGTCCCCGGCTGCACGGCTGCGACTCCTCCGACGCCGATCAATATACCGCGGCGGTGATGGAAAGCCGCCGCTGTCATCATGCCCTGCTTGAGGCGGTACGAGGCGAGATCGGGTCGGATGTGGCGGCGGTATCTTTTGCCCATGCCCTCGGCATCCGCGAAACATGGCACGCGCGGTGCCGACATCAATTGACGGCTGCGGAACTGCTTAACGGGATACCCTGCGACGACGCTATTGCCTGCGGCACCTATCCGGTTGACATCCACGCTCCCGAGGGCACGCTATTGCGTTATATGGATGGACGGGAGGAATTCGTGGGTCGCGACGGCCAGCATACCTGGCGCCGTTGGCGGAGCGAAACAGATGACAGCCCGTTGTATTATCAGATTCCGTACCGCTGCCTGTTGCCCGAGACGGCAGAGAATCTTCTTGTGGCCGGACGGTTGTTGGACGCCGACCGGGATGCCTTTGACGGGGTCAGGGTGATGGTGAATATGAACCAGACCGGCGAAGCAGCCGGGGTGGCCTCTGCTCTTGCGCTCCGGGATGACGTGAAAGTTGGAGACCTGAATCCTAAACGACTGCAGGAAGTGCTCTGGGGAGATTAAAATCAGCACTATGAAAGCAGGATCAACTCCGAATCGCTGACGCATCGAACCTGTGTTTCGATCTTCGCCAGGGGTCTTCGATTGATGTCAAAACCACGCACTCCGGGGCGTCCACCCACGACGTGCCTCCCCCAGTGACGCGGTCGGCCATTGATGGGGAGATAGAAATGATGGAACAGCAATGGATTCTTTCAGCATGACGTTGTTTCGTACCAAAGACGGGGCGTCGTAATCTGTAGTCGTCACTCCGCCACTTCCATCCGGTACCGCAGGTTGAAGTAGACATCGGCGGAACTGCCGTTGGCGACCTTCGCCGCCAGATTGGCATCATCCCGCCATGTGACATACGCCTTGAACCTCGGATAATCCGGGCCGCCCGGTTCCATCGAATCCGCGACGAGTCCGGCATAGAAGGGCAGTGAGATGGCGCGCCCCCAGTTTGCGGGTTTACTGGGAAATTGAATGAGAAATACAATCGCATCCGTATCGGGATGTTCTGCGATCAGCGCATTCAATTGAGCCAGGTCATACCCTGACTCTGGAGAGATTCCCCCTTCGGAGACTTCCATCGGATCGTCGAACGGAGAGGTGAATATCAGATCAAACCGGTCTTGGGAAAGCGCCTTCCGCAATCCATTTCGCTCCGCCTCTGCTTTTTCTCTGATCAGGATGGCCTTGGGATACTGCAGCACCAGCAACGTTCCACCCTCCGGCATATCTTTGGCGATTTGCAATCCAAGGTGATAGGACAGGGCCTCTTCAAATCCGACGTCATACACCGCAGGAGGGGTTTCGCGGTTTGTGGTTGTCCGCAACCAAATCAGTCCCAGACAGATCGGAAGCAAGACCCACAGCGCTCGTTTGGCTGAAGGATCCGAACGCTGCATGCGCATTAGCATGAGCATCGCAAGAATAGTCAAAACGATAACAATACTTAATAGACTTTGCATAGCTGGTCCCCTGCGTTGTTCCACTGACAAGATAAGCGCGCGGGTCAGCCCTTGACCGCGCCTAGCTGAATGCCCTTCACGAGTTGTTTTTGCAGTACGACAAAGATAATGACCATAGGCAGGACGGAAAGAGTGATGCCTGCCATCAACAGGTTGGTTTGCTGGCCTTGGGATGAATCAAAGAAAAGCAGGCCGATCGGCAGTGTGTATTTGTCGGTGCTTTTGATCATGACCAGCGGCCAGAAGAAGCTTTGGTAATTGCCGATAAACGTGAAAATGGACAAGGTGACCAGGCCGGGGCGGGCCAGCGGCAGGATAACATCCCAGTACAATTGCCATTTGGTGGCGCCGTCAATTTCCGCGGCTTCGTCCAAGGAAGAAGGAATCGTAAGCATAAACTGGCGCAGCAGGAAGGTGCCGAAGGCGCTGAACGAAGCCGGAATAATGAGGCCGGCATACGTGTCTACCAAACCCAGATAAATCATGATCTGGTAATTGGGAATAATCATGACAAGACCGGGCAGCATCATCGTGCATAAATACATCAGGAACACGCGATCGCGTCCTTTCCAGTGCAGCCGGGAAAAACTAAACGCCGCGAGCGAGCTGGTGAATACTTGCAGGAAGGTGACAAACGACGCTACGAAAATACTGTTCCAGTACCAGCGCCCGAATTGCAGTCCGGGAATGCTGAAGATATCGGCATAGTTTTTCCATTGCGGCACGGCTGGCAACCAGCTTTCCTGTCCTGCTTCCTCTAATGTTTTTAAGCTGGTCAACACCATCCAGATAAAAGGCAGGATCAGCGTCATGCTTAGCAACGTAAGCAGGAAATGCATTGAGACGGCGCGCCGGTGTTTAGGGCCAAGGCCCTCATTGTCTTTGGGTATAGTATCAGTCATTGGTTCGGCGACTCCCGAATTTCCAGTTGAAAAGCGTGGCAACCAGCACCATCAGGAACAACGTCCAGGCCACGGCGGAGGCGTAGCCGAGACGGCCGGTTTCAAATCCTTCGGTGTACACATAATAACTAAGCGTGGTGGTGGAACCGGCAGGACCGCCTTTGGTCATCGTGCGGGCCATTTCAAAGCCGCCTTGCAAACCGCCGATGACGCTCATAATGACGATAAAAAAAGTGATCGGCGCAAGCTGTGGCCACGTCACATGCCAGAACCGTTGCAAGCCGGACGCGCCGTCAATGTCCGCGGCTTCCTGCAATTCCGGCGGCACATTGCTTAACCCGGCAAGATAAAGAAGCATGTTGTTGGATCCAATCGCCATCCATAACGCCATAATCATGATGGCGGGCTTGGCCCAGTCGTAATCGGTTAACCACTCCGGCGGCGTTAAGCCGTCCTGCGCCATCTCGGGCAAAGCGTAGGCCACGTTGGATAAACCGAGAAACATAAAGCCCAGGACCATCAGAAATGCGCCGCTTAACAGCGCTACGCCTGTCCCTTCGCTAGCGGGGCATGTAAAAGCGCGGGGCCGGGTAAAGTCTCGTCCACAAAGTACAATAAGCGCGAGAACGGCTACGGTTACGAGCGCATACGCCGCCGGTGCAAGCGTCAGCCAGAACAGCGCGCAGCATACAGGCAGGATAAGCAAGAGGCCTCCGGTTATAATGGCGTTGCCACCCAATTCCCCGTCACGCCAACCGTTTCTTAAAAACAACAAGCCGCGCATAAACACCGCCGCCATCGCGGCCATCCCGAGCCAGAGGCCGCCCTGAATAAGAGCGTCGGGTAAACGCACTATCACCGCGCCAAAATTTTCCAGCAAGGGACGCAAGCCATGATTAATAGGTCCGGTTTGGGGACTATACAGTTTTTTCCATAACAGAAAGGTGGCTACACCCGCCGTAAAGTGAGGCAGGAAAAAAAGCGTACGATAAATCGTTGCGCCCCCGATGGAGCCCCCGATCAACACGGTGCAGGCCAGTGAGCCGATCAACAGCATCATGCCGGTCACGCGAAAGCCCATGACCAGAAGAATGCCAAGCGAGCCCAGCATGACGAGGCTGGTCATGAGCGCAATCCCTGCAATACGTACACGCGACGTACGGGTGCCTCCGGATAAATCCTTGCTAAGGAGAATCGCGGCGAGAAGACTGCCTGCGATGCCGAGCGGAATACCCATCATCAGGAATAACGTGTTGCGCAAGTATCTCCAGAAATCGGGGTCTTGCAGCAAGCGGGTGAAATTTTCCAGTGCAACCCAGCTCAGTCTTTCTTCATGAAACATATTGTGGATGCGCAGATCCCAGTTGGAAAAAGCAAGGAATAGACTGAAAAGCAAGGGCAGAAACGTGAACATCATAAAGCCGATGATGTTAGGCGAAAGGAATGCGAGTCCTTGAAGCAAGCGACGTGTTTCCGCGCGGCGATGGGTAGGGGCGTCGCTCATGGTTGCAGAAGTCCTTTCTCTGCGTAATAGGCACGATGAAAAGGATTACGAATCCATTCCTGCGGAATGGGTTCCCCTTGTTCCAGCAAATCCTCGATTTTCCGCTGGATTATCGAGTCGGCATCATGCCGTTCTTTAAGCGCAGGACGCTGAGCCAGATTAAGTTGAATATCGTCGTTAATGCGTTGCGCCGCGAGCGCGGCGGCTTCTTCAGGCGTTTCGCGGTTTGCCATGACTTCCTGATGCGCGCGCACCAGCGCGCGGTACACCGAGCCTTCGCTTGCGTAAGGACACCGCGCATCGGCGATGGCGCTGGTCCGCGCGATACGGGCGATGGTTTCGTGGGTTCCCCATTCATGGGGATACTCGGCGGGCCGTAAAAAGGCTTCGGTTTGTGTGAAACGCGGATTAGGTGGCTGGGAATCCGCCGATTCCACAATGTGCATGTTATACTTTTCGCTGGCGAGAAATTCAAAGAACAGCATGGCTTTATCCTGTTGGGCGCTGCCTGCGTATACGCCTGCCGCCCGTGTCAGGATGTTGGCGTTGTCAAATTGATCGCATGGGAATTGGCTGATGGACAAGTTAGGAGGATTCTCGAATTCGCGTAGTCGGATCAAGCACCAACGTCCGCTGCTCATCATGCCGTATTTGCCTTCACTGAACATGGAAAATTCCGCGCCTCCATAGCCCGCGCCCCCGGAAATGGATGCCACGTCCGCGGCGGTAGGAAGTATGCGATCTTCGTATGTCCATTTATAAAGCAAGCTCAATACACGGGCGAATCGCTCGTCATCCAGCGCGGAAGCCGTTACGGTTTCGTTAAAAATATCCAAACCCAAACTGCGCATCATCACCGACATCACCATGGTGCCGTACCAATCGGTTAAGGCGTTACAGAAAAATACCGTTTGGCGTTCTCCGGGCGGATTTGCGCGTTTGACAAATTCCTTGCCGATGCGTTCGAAGGTTTCAAAGTCCCAGCTTTGAGGAGGCGGATCCATGCCCACGCGTTCAAAAGCGTCTTTGTTCACCCAAAAATTGACCGTGGCCACATTGCAGGGAAAACCGTATTGCCGGTTGTTCACAGTCAGCGCTTCGCCCAACGCCGGAAAGGTTTGATCCAGACCGAAACCCATTTGTTCGGCTTCGTCGGTAATATCTACAAGCAGTCCATAGGCTTCCAGCGCCGGCACTCCCCGGTCCATAATGTCCGCCGCCACACCGGATACGCCTTGAATGATTAATTTCTGCGGATCGCCGCTTACAGTATCCAGTCGTAACTCGATGGCAGGGCCGCCGTTTTCGTCTGTATGCCCTTCTTCGACAAGCCATTCGTGAAAAAGCCGGATTTGCTCAATGCGCGCGGGATTCGGGTCTGTGGCCCAGTACAACACCGGCACATCCGACCGGGCATCCGGCGCGGTCCAGCGTGTAATGAGCGCCGCGATGGCGAGCAGGCTCATAAGAATGACAAACATATATTTCATGTTTCGCACTATAATAATAAATTCATCTTGATGGCAAATATAATATATAGATAATAACATACTTAAATGAACCATAAAACGATGCTTGTTCCGCGACCCCATGAAATCCGTTCTGTGCAATCCACCTCGCTTCCGCTGGACGGGGCGTGGAATTTTTGCGTGGTTCAAAACGGGGTTTCCGCGGCGGATATCCGCGCGCACATACACGTGCCCGGAGAGTGGGCGATGCAGGGCGTCGTAGTGCCCGAAGGCGCTAGGGGTGTGTATAGCCGAACGTTTGAGGCGCCCGCCGACTGGTCCGGTCATGGCATACGGCTCCGCTTTGATGCCGTGCACAGTTCCGCGCGCGTCTACGTGAATGGCATGCCGGTCGGTTTTCATGAAGGGGCTTTCGAGGTCTTCGAGTTCGACATCACGGAGGCTATTCGCGCGGGAAAAAATGATCTTGATGTGCATGTTCAAAGCGGCACGTTGTCGGACCAACTGGCGTTTGCTTCGTTGTATGCCTCGCATGACCTGGGTGGAATCACGCGGAAAGTGACTTTGTATCCCGTGCCGCACATCCATCTGGCCGCCGCCTATCCGTATCCGCGCCGCCGCGCGGACGGCGATTGGGAAATCGTTCTGACGGGGGAGATGGCGGGCGGCGATGCCCGCTGCTGTGCGCACGTAAGCGGACCCGGTATCCCTACGTGTACCCACTCTTTTGAAAAATCAGTTGGCGCGTTTGAAGAGGTTTGGCCCGTGACAGGCGTGCATGCATGGGATCCCGAACATCCCTGTTTGTATGAGCTGACGCTTGTGATAAACGACGAGGTCCGCTACGTCTGGCGGATAGGTTTTCGCGCGATTACGGTGTGCGGATCCGAGCTGCTGATCAATGATTCTCCTGTTAAGTTGCGCGGGATCAACCGCCACGAAGTGCATCCGTTGCGGGGGCGCGCCGCGTGCGCCCCGTGGGCGCGTTCCGACGCCGAATTGTTTCGCGCGGCCCATATCAATTTTATCCGAACGTGCCATTATCCGCCGCCGGAGGAATTTCTGGATGCCTGCGACGAGCTGGGCCTTTTGGTTGAGTGCGAGGCGGCCTTGTGCTGGGTGGGCGATGTGAATCGCGTCGTATGGAAAGGGCGGGATGCGACAGCGCCGGACTATCGCGAGCCGATCATCCGGGCAAACGCGTCCAATGTGCTGGCACATCGCCACCATCCGTCGGTCTTGTTCTGGTCGTTGGGCAATGAGTCGGCCTGGAGCGATCATTTCGACGCTGCACAGGCCGAGGTGAAGCGATTGGATCCGACGCGCCCCACTATTTTTCATAATATTCGCGAACACGGCGGCGCAGACCTTATGAATTGCCATTACCCTCTGCACTTCCACAAGACATCCGCGTCCGCCCTGTTGCAAGACCGGAACAAACCCCTGCTGGTCGGCGAAGACGTGCATATCCAAACCTACAACCGTCGCGAAGTAGCTACCGACCCGGGCGTGCGCGAGGAATGGGGGCGCTGTTTGGCGCAGGCATGGGAAGACTTGTATCACGCCAAGCATGTAATAGGTCTGGCGATTTGGTCGGGGATAGACGATGTCTTCGTCATGCCCGACGGGCGCGGCGTCGGGTACGGTCCTTGGGGTATCATAGACGGATGGCGTCGCGAAAAGCCGGAATACTGGCATGTTAAAAAAATATACGCGCCGGTGCGGATATCGTATCTGGATGCGGACCGCTTCCGCGTGGTGAACCGGTTGGATTTTACCGATGTGTCCGAGTTGACGTTCCGCTGGCGTGTCGGCGAGGCGCGTGTATCTTTTCCGGGTCCGGCGATTCCTCCTCGTTCCGAAGGCGTGTTAAGCGTGCCTGCGCTCCGAGCTTTTCAGCAAAACCTGGAGGTCCTGCTTCACGTGCAGGACGCGCGCGGCGTGATTCTCGCTGAAGAGCGTTTTGATGTAAATCCAGCGGGGAAAAGCGACCTCCGTGTCGCCCTGAATTCGCAAACAGGGCAGGACGGAGCCTGCCCCTCCAGACTACCTGCTTTTCCATTTATTGGAACCGTTCCGGAGGTCATGATCCTGCCGTTGGAAGGGCGTTCCCAAACTGAAAACGATTTCAGCCGCGAAGCGCCTGTCTTTAATGACACGCTAAAACGTGGCCGGGTGCGCATGAAGGAAGATCATGAAGCAGGCGGGCATTGCGACGTGGTATGGGATGAAGCGGAGGGAAACATCCGGTGGACGCGTGAACCGGATGGGGGAATGCGGTACACGGCGACGCTGGCGCTCAAGCAGGACGTGACGCCGCGTCAAATGGGATTGGTATTTACTCTGCCCTCCGCGTTTAACCGCCTGCGCTGGTCGCGCAAAGCGGAATGGACATGCTATCCCGACAACCACATAGGACGCCCGGAGGGCGAGACACAAGCGCAAGGAGTGGACACGCGTTGGGGTGTGGAACCGGCCGCGCCATGGAGCGCGGATCATCATAGCATGGGCTGCAATGATTTTCGCGCGACGCGGACGCGCATTAAGTATCTGGACGTCATGGCCGCCGACGGCCGCGCAATCCGTTTTAACGGGCGAGGCGAGCAGGCGGTGCGCGCGTGGCTTGAAGGCGATACTGTGAAAGTTCTGGTCGCGGAATATTCGACGGGTGGCGACGATAGTTTTCTGCGTGAGTATTATGAATCGGAACGTCGGCATTTGAAAGCGGGCGACCGTGTGGTATTAACCGCTCATATACATAGAGTATAGCGATGATGCATGTGGAGCCTCCGGAAAATAAACGTGAATTAAAAGGTGCGGTTCTGAAGGTGGATCTGTGTGTTGTAGGTGGCGGATTGGCTGGCGTATGCGCGGCCATCACAGCCGCGCGCGCAGGCGTTCAGGTGGCGTTGGTGCAGGATCGCCCGGTGTTGGGTGGCAATGCATCGAGCGAAGTGCGTTTGTGGGCGTTGGGCGCTACGGTGCACATGGGCACCAATAATCGCTGGGCGCGCGAAGGAGGAGTCATCAACGAAATCACGCTGGAAAACCTTTGGCGCAATCCGGAAGGCAACCCGCTGATCTACGATACCGTGCTGCTGGAAAAAGTCGTTGACGAGCCGAATATCACGTTGTTGCTTAACACAGCCGTGTATGAAGTGGAGAAAGATCCGGCTTATCCTGACCGTGTGCGCGCGGTGGTTGCATTTTGCGCGCAGAATAGCACCCGGTACGTAATTGAAGCTCCTTTGTTCTGCGATGCGTCGGGCGACGGCATTGTCGGTTTCTTGAGCGGCGCGGCATTCCGTATGGGCGCGGAGTCGCGCGACGAGTTTGGAGAAGCGTTTGCGCCCAGCGGCGAGTTCGGTCATTTGCTCGGGCATTCCATTTATTTTTATAGCAAAGATACAGGCTGTCCGGTGAAATTCGTGCCGCCAAGTTTCGCGCTAAAAAATATTCCGGGACAAATTCCGCGTCATCGGACTTTCAACGCCAAAGAGCATGGCTGTCGCTTATGGTGGATTGAATACGGCGGCCGACTGGACACGGTGCATGAGACCGAGACCATCAAATGGGAATTGTGGCGCGTGGTATACGGCGTCTGGGATTACATTAAAAATTCCGGGCAGTTTCCCGAAGCCGAAAATCTGACACTGGAATGGGTCGGGCACATCCCGGGCAAACGGGAAAGCAGGCGTTTTGAGGGGGATTACATGCTTACGCAGCAAGACGTCATCGAACGCCGTTTGCATGACGATGACGTCGCGTTTGGCGGGTGGTCTATTGACTTGCATCCGGCGGATGGGGTTTTTGCGGAAGTGGAAGGATCCCACCATTTGCACAGCAAAGGAATCTACACCATTCCCTATCGTTGTTTTTATAGCCGCACTATCGAAAATCTTTTTCTTGCCGGACGGATTATCAGCGCATCGCACGTAGCGTTTGGCACGACACGCGTGATGATGACATGCGCGCATGGCGGGCAGGCCGTCGGCATGGCCGCTGCGTTGTGTGCGCGTGAAAAATGGATGCCCCGTGACCTGCTGGAACCCGCGCGTATGCGTGAGTTGCAACAAAATTTATTGCGGACGGGTCAGCATATTCCGGGTTGCCTTTTGCATGATCCGGACGACCTGGCTTCCCAAGCCGATGTGAAAGCTTCAAGCACGCTGGCGTTGAGCGGTTTCCCACCCGACGGATCGCGCGTGGCGCTGGATAATGCGCGCGCACAATTATTGCCGGTCCGCGCGGGGCGGATCCCCACTATGACGGTGCGGATGGATGTTGAGCAGGACGTGGAATTGCGTGCGCGCGTCATGACGACCAGTGACGATCGTCATCATTGTCCTGACATGCTTCTGGCGGAGACAACCCTCGCGTTAAAGCCGGGTGATGCGCAAATGGTGACTTTGGATTTCGGTCCTTTAAACGTGGACGAGGATCGTTACGTTTTCTGGATCGTTGAGCCCACGCCGGGTTGCTATATTAAAACGAGTAACCGGCGGGTGTCGGGCGTTTTGACGCTGATCAAGCGTCATCGCCTGGAGCAGCAGAATCGCGGCGGGGACGATTTCGACGTATTTACTCCGGAACGACGACCCGGCGGATTAAACTGGGCATTGTCACTTGATGCGCCTTTGCATTCGTTTGAAGCAGAGCAGATAATCAATGGACTGGACCGGCCCACCCACCGGTGTAATGCATGGGTTGCCGATTGGGCGGATGCGAGCCCGGAAATCGCATTGACCTGGCCGGAACCTAAAGCGATACGAAGGATCTCCCTTGCATTTGATGTGGATTATGATCATGCGATGGAATCCGTGCAGATGGGGCATCCGGAACGGGCGGTTCCGTTTTGCGCGCGATCTTTCGAGGTGGTTGACGATCAAGGGCTTGTATTATGCGCCTGCGATGAGCATCATCAGGCGCGGTACGACATGGCTTTTCCGGCTGCAGTAGTGACGCGGTCGCTGACTTTGCGCATAACGGAAATGCATGGACATGGCGTGCCTGCCGCGGTTTTCGGATGGCGTTGTTACGAAGATTAATTTTTTACATCCCGGATACAGAGAGGAAAAAATGAAATTCAGTTTAGATGATCAGATGCAACCGACATTTGTGCCCGGCGCCGGACGGTTTTGGGAAATGCCGCGCTTGCTGGAAATCAATCGTTTGCCCATGCGTGCCACGTTGTATCCGTTCGCGGATGCGCGCTCGGCGCGCACGTTGGACCGCGATAAATCGCCTTGGTTCAATTCACTGGACGGCGCGTGGCAATTCAAAATGTGCGAGCGGCCGGAAGCGGTATCGGAAAAAGATTGGGCGCCGCAGACCAATCGCCAGGCATGGGATACCGTGACTGTGCCCGGCAATTGGACGCTGCAAGGCTACGGCGCGCCGCATTATACCAATGTGCAAATGCCGTTTCCCAACGAGCCCCCATCGGTTCCCGAACAGAATCCCACAGGCATTTATGTGAAGGAATGGACGATGCCTGCCGCGTGGAAAGGACGCCGCGTGGTGCTGCATTTCGGCGGCGCGGAAAGTGTATTGTGTGTTTACGTGAACGGCCATTTTGTGGGCATGGGCAAAGATACCCGGTTGCCTTCCGAATTTGATATAACCCCGTATGTCCAACGCGGTAAAAACCAGATTTGCGCCATCGTGATTAAATGGTCCGACGCCACGTATATAGAGGACCAGGATCAGTGGTGGATGGGCGGTTTGCATCGCGAAGTGTATGTATACAGCACCGAATCCGCGTTTATTGCCGATGTGTTTGCGCAAGGCAAGTTGGAGAATCAGTATCGGGACGGACGTCTGGACTGTGTCGTGAAAGCAGGCTTTGCCACGGTGCCCGAGACAGAAAACTGGTCGGTGGAAATGCGTGTGTACGATCCGGACGGCAAAGCCTGTTTTAAGAAACCGTTGTCTTCGCAAGTCCGTTTCCTTAACGGCAGGCAACGGTTCCGGTTCGAGGCAAGATTCGATGTGGCGCTGAAACGTCCGGCCTTATGGTCGGCGGAATCACCCGCTTTGTATACGTTGGTGGCCACGTTGCGGGGACCGGACGGACGCGCGGTGGAAAGTACGGCGCTTCGTTTCGGATTCCGCTCTATTGAAGTGCGCGATCGCGGGCTGTGGGTAAACGGGAAGCGGGTCATGATCCACGGTGTTAATCGCCACGATCACCACGACACGACCGGGAAAGCCGTGGACCGCGAGACCTTCCGCCTGGACGCGATGACCATGAAACAATTCAATTTCAACGCCGTCCGTTGCTCGCATTATCCGAATGATCCTTACTGGCTCGATGTGTGCGATGAAGTCGGGTTGTATGTCGTGGACGAAGCAAATCTGGAAGCCCATGCATTTTATCACGAATTCGGGCACGATCCTTTATGGGCGCCTGCGTTTCTCGAACGCGCGGTGCGGATGGTCGAGCGCGACAAAAATCATCCTTCGGTTATTCTGTGGTCGTTAGGCAACGAAACCGGGTACGGCGTGAACCACGATGCAATGGCGGCATGGATACGAAGCCGCGATCCCGGAAGGCCGATCCATTGTGAACCGGGTATTTGGGTGCAAGGATTGACGGAGAAAGAACAGCCGGGGAATTTTATTTATGAAAATGGACAGCATGTGACGGATATTGTGCCGCCCATGTATCCGCATCTGGACAGCTTGATGGACTGGGCAACCAATCCCAAGCATCCCGATCGCCGCCGTCCTCTCATTATGTGCGAGTACTCGCATGCCATGGGCAACAGCAACGGCGGGCTGGCGGATTATTACGATATGTTCGATAAATATCCGACGCTGCAAGGCGGTTTTATCTGGGAGTGGATTGATCATGGGTTCAAACGAACCGATCCCGATGGAAAAACCTACTGGGTATACGGCGGCGATTTCGGCGACACGCCGAACGATTTGAATTTCTGTTGTGACGGTCTTGTATGGCCGGACCGTACGCCGCATCCCGGCCTGTATGAATTTAAACATCTGGCGCAGCCGGTGCGTTTAAAAAATGTCATAGCCGCAACAGGTGAAATTACCTTGGAGAACCGCCAGTCTTTTGTCGCGTCGGACTGGATATCGGTGGAATGGTCCGTCAAAAGCGAAGGCGCTGTGTTAAAAACCGGCTGGATCAAACGGGTGCCGATAGCGCCGGGCGCGCAAAAGAAATTTAAACTTGCGTGGCCCAAAATCGTAAGCGGAGCGGAAACGTATCTTAATGTGCGTTATGTAGCCAACCGGAACACAGCGTGGTGCAAAGCCGGTCACTTGCTGGGCTGGGATCAAGCGCTGCTACGCAAAGCATCGGCCAGGCGCAACAAACGGCCGGTGGTTAAATCCGCGCTTAGACTGGAAAAAAAGGCGGACGCGTTTCGCGTCCTAAGTGATACGCAGTCGTTGGCGTTTTCTAAAAAATCCGGTTTGCTGGAACAGTGGCAGGTAGGCGACACGTCGTATGTCATGCAAGGACCTGCCTTGCAGCTCTGGCGCGCGCCGACAGACAATGACGGAATCAAAGGATGGACCGGGCAGGATCGCAAACCGCTGGGCCGCTGGAGAGCGGCGGGGGTGTATACGGCTGAATTGGTTTGTCGCTCTGTGCGCGCCAAATCTTTAGCCCGTGGCGTGGTAGAAGTATCCACCGAACACCGGGCGCGTTGCGCCAAAGCAGAAGTGCGGCATGTTCAAGTTTGGAAAATACACCCGCATGGCGCTGTCGAAATATCCAACGAGTTTATCGTTCCCCCCGCGTTGGCGGATTTGCCGCGTTTGGGGGTGCGCTGGATTTTGCCGCCGGGGTTCGAGCAATTAACATGGTACGGACGCGGCCCGTTTGAAAACTATGCGGATCGCAAGCGCGCGGCGATGGTGGATGTGTATCGCAGCACGGTGACGGATCAGTATGTGCCTTATATTCTACCGCAGGAACACGGCAACCATACGGATACGCGCTGGCTGATTTTGGGACATGGTTCCCGTAAACTGCGCGTCCAAGCGGATGGCCCGCTGGAGTTTTCAGCCAGTCACTTCATGGCCGGGGATTTGTTGGAAGCTACGCATACAAATACATTGGCGCCGCGCGCCGAAACTATCTTGAGTTTGGACTACCGTCAGCGCGGTCTGGGCACAGCCAGTTGCGGGCCGGACACGTATGCGCCGTATCGCATTCCCGCCGGTCGGCATGGTTGGCGGTATCACATTCAGGTTCTGTCATAAACCATGAAACAAATTATCGTCATAGCGCTTTTTATCGTTTTACACCAGGCAACGGCCTTGGGGCAAAACGGGCTTACCGGGGAGTACGGGTTTATTTCCAGCTCGGCGCTGGGTCCACAGCCGGAATCGGAAATCCGCGCGCGCGTGGCTGTGATGGCGCGGGACTATGGCATACGCGAATTCATGTTCTATGACTGGTTTGCGGATTACTCGACCCCCGTGCGTGGGGATGAGTGGAAAGACGCATTTTATCGGAGCCATCCCGTCAGTCTGGCTACGATTCGTTCCGCGATAGACGAAGTTCACCGGCAGGGAGGACGCGCGTGGGCTTATGTGCAGGCTGTCGGCGCGGAGGAAGGCGATCTGGAGTCACCTGCCGCCGATATCTGGAAACTGCGCACGGGGCAGGGCGATTGGTATTGGCATCCACCGGGTGAAAAAGCCCGTTTCCCGACGTATTTTCCCAACGAAGCGTGGGCGCGATTCATGGTGGAGCGCTGGGCCCCCACAGTGAAAGATCTGGGATTCGACGGAATCCACTGGGATACGCTGGGACCTATCGCGGGAGACCGTGGAGCTGAAACACTAGGCATCCATGCCTTTATCCGGACCACGCACGGATTACTTGAAAAATATGAACTGCTGCAAACCATGAACTTCGTTGAACTGCACTGGTGGGATGACGCGTTAATCAAAACGTATTGCGCATTCCCTTATGTTGAGGTTTGGTTCCACGATACGGAACGGCGATACTACGACCGGATGGACGCGCCCGCCATGCAAGGCATTCGGGGCGTCATCGCGATGTATCCATTTGTGGAAAAATCCGCGGACTGGACAGAGACGGACATCATCAAAGCCCGGGCGGGCGAGGCCCGTAAACACAATCTGGTTTATGTCATTGTGGGGGACGGCGAGCGGCGGATGCGTCATGAATACTGGCCGGACACGATACCGCTCAACGAAGCCGAACGGGACTTTCTGCGACGGCACGGGACAGTGTTCGATTCCTCTAGATAAATCCCCTGGCTACGTGTAGGTTATCGCTCTCATGAGCGACACGCACCCAAACGAACCTTCAGAACAAAAAACGTATTCCCATGCCGCGCCCAGTATCGTTGTGGCCGGAGCCAGCGGGTATATCGGCATGGCGATCATGCCTGCTTTATTGAAGCGATTTCCCGACGCGACAATCACCGCGTTGGCGCGGAGTTCGCGGGAGACCGACGATGCGCGCGTGGTCTGGAAAAAATGCGATTTGTTTTCATTAAAATCGCTGGAAGAAGCGTTGCCGGAGCGCGTGGACCTGGCGGTTTATCTGGTCCATTCCATGGGACCAACCGCCCATTTGGATCAAGGGTCTTTTGCCGATTATGATTTAATACTGGCTGACAATTTCGCCCGCGCGCTGGAGAAAACCAGTGTTAAACAGCTTATTTATCTAGGCGGTTTAATCCCGCGCGGGGAAACGTTGTCGCGGCATTTAAGCAGTCGTTTGGAAGTGGAGCAAACCTTTGCCCGGTATGCGTTGCCACTTACTGTTTTCCGGGCCGGTTTGATTCTTGGCGAAGGAGGATCCTCGTTCCAAATTTTGCTTAAATTGGTGCGGCGTTTGCCTTTTATGATTTGTCCACGGTGGACACAAACCCTTACCACGCCTGTGGATTTGTCTACCGTGCTGTCGTCTATCACATCCGCCTCCCTGGAGCCGGAACATGTCGGCAAAATCTATGATCTCGCCAGTTGCCGGCCTTTAACTTACGTGCAAATGATGCAGGAGACAGCGCATAGCATGGGGAAAAAGCGACATTTTGTGCCGGTGCCTTTTTTTACGCCTACGCTTTCGCGATTATGGGTTAGCGTAATTACCAATACGCCGAAAAATCTGGTGTATCCGCTCATCGAATCGTTGGAACATCCTATGGTGGCGCGCGCAAGTCATTTATACAAACACGGCAGTGTAGACGCGGCATACGCGACATTACTGGAGCCTGCATCGCTTAACATCGCTGCGGGACGCACGCTGTTCCGGTTCTCTTCAAGCAGCCGCCATGTGCGCTCTATTCAACGGCTGCCGTTGCCTGCCGGTCGGGATGCCGCATGGGTTTTGGAAGAATATCTGGCGTGGCTTCCGCGATATCTGGCTCCTTTTATCAAAGTAAGCATTGAAGCAGGACGGATTCGTTTTTCCATTTTCGCAAAAAACCCTGCGCTTTTGGAGATGGAAATCAATGAAGAGCGTAGCGGCGATGATCGCGTGTTGCTTTATATCACGCGGGGATTGCTGGTGTCCCGTGCGAATCAGGGCCGTCTTGAATTTCGAATAACGCGGGATCGAAAAAACGCGCTGGCGGCGATTCACAATTATACGCCTTCGTTGCCTTGGTATATTTATACGTTTACGCAGGCCCGGCTGCATTTGTTTGTGATGAATGCTTTTGCCCGCCATCTAGCGCGGTGTTAGTTTCCAAACCCCGGGCTTATTTTGACGAGGAATCGGGCAACCATTAATCCGACCACAAACGCGGTCATTGAGAACAGAAATGTCCCGGCTGTGTAGAGGGCTGCGTGAAGATAATCTCCGGCGCGCAGCATGGTCGCGGTTTCGTATATCATGGACGACATCGTCGTGAACCCGCCGCAAAATCCGGCGGCAAGCGCGAGGCGTAGTTCCGGCGACATGTGCACGCCTCGCGAGGTTAATTCCATGATCATGCCTAACGCCAGACACCCCAGCACATTCGCCGCCATCGTGCCCAGAGGCCAGTTCATGGCGTAGCGTTGCGCGAAAATATTAAGGCTGTAGCGTGCGACCGAACCCACAAAACCGCCCAGCCCGACAAACAAAGATAAACTCCATGGATTGGTCATGATGAATCTAACGTGACATCAAAGTCTTATTGTACGTTGCTTCCATAGTTCTTGGTTGGCGAAATTATGATCGTATGGCATCAATACGATCTGCATACACATTGATGATTTTGCATGATGGGAGAAATTTTTCCACTTCCGGCCACACTTTCTCTATAAATGCGTTGAATTGTTTTTTTCGCATATTCCCCACTCGAATATGAATAATCCAAGGGGGAGGTTTAGAAAGCATCATGCGATGCGAAAAATCGGTGTCTTTGGATACAATGACCCAATCTTCCAGTTTCGCTGTATTCCATATATGACTGTCTGTAGGACTGCTTCCCAAAGCCTGAGTGCTGTAGAGGGGAAGCGCCGTGGGCACGTTTACGAGCAAAGGAATATTTTCATCGAAAAGGAATCCCTTCAAGCTACTTTCTCGGTTATGTATTGGTGGCGGAGTAAGTCGGATGAGAAAGAAATACACGCAAGAACCTGCTCGCGCGAGAGCGTGGGATACGCATCAAGCACTTCTTCGATGGTATCCCCTGCTGCCAGGAAATCGAGAACAGATTGAGCGGTTATGCGTGTGCCTCGAATCACAGGCTGACCGTTGCAGATATCCGGATGAATTTCTATATCTTTCATGTAGAAAATGTACACGATTCCCAAAAAGAAAGCAACGTGCATTAGGCGCTACATGGCTTATCCCTCAAGCGCCAGGTGACAAGCGCGCCTAGCGCGGCCACCGTGGTTGCCGTAAGAACAGGAGCGACATAATTGCCTGTGAGATCGTAAAGCAGTCCGCCCAGCAGAGGGCCTGTTACGCCTGCCAGACCATAAGCGAGAAATACTTTCGGGTACAATCGCGCGACCTGGCTCACGCCGTAGGTGGCCGCAATGTCCGCCGCAAACACGACAAAACAACCCCCGAACCCGAATCCGGCTACGAGCGAAGCTCCGACGAAGCGCCAGGCCACTCCGGAATCCAGCAAACCAAGCAATGAAAAAGCCAGAAAGCTCATGCTGGTGGGAATGATAACGTAGCCGAAACGATCATGCAGCATGCCCCATGCCATACGGCCCAATGTGTTGCCTAACGCAAACGCGCTGACAGCCAGTGCGCCTGCGCCGGAGGATAAACCCGCGACAAGCGCAATGGGTTTAAGGTGGCCAATAACAAGCAAACCGCCAAACGTGCCCCCGAACATGCCGGCCAGCAAGCGGATAAAACGTGGATCGCGCCAGACGGCCATGCCGTGTAGCGGGGGTGTCGTTGCGACAGGGGGCGGCCCCGGGAAACGAAGGGTCAGGGCACAGAGGCAAATAATCGAAGCCAACGTGAATCCCATCGCGCGGAAAATACGCAGTGGAGACCATCCGGCGGTAAGCAGGATTTCGGCGACTTCCGCGAGCAGAATAGCGCCCCCGCCAAAACCGGCTACCGCCACGCCTGTGACAAAACCTTTGTGCGCAGGGAACCAGCGCACGCTGGTTGTGAGAGGGCAGACGTAACCCATGCCGATGCCAATGCCGCCCATCACTCCGACGCCAAGCCAAAGCCAGCCCCAATCGCCCGGGGAATATCCCGCAACCAGATACCCCGCGCCGTAAATCAGTCCTCCGGCCGCCGCCATCCAGCGCGGGCCGGTTTTTTCGAGTGAGCGACCCGACACAATCATGCTTAATGTAAATACCAGTATCGTCGTGCCAAAAATCAGACCGGCTTGCCAGCCATGCAGTTCGTGCCCTTTGCGTAAGGCCGGGACAAACGCGCTCCAGGCGTACACGCCTCCCAGCGCCAGTTGCATGATGATACATGCTGCAAGAATAATCCATCTACCCATACCTATCCCTTCGGAAATAAAAAATTACGGGTTGTCCAGTATTTGCAATGCTTTGGTTAACGCTTCTGTTCGGGATGCCGTGGCATGGGCATTCGCGTCCGGTCCGATCAAGCCCAAGCCTTGCAAGCGATGATGCACTTTGTTTGTAGCGCCCGCAATAATGACAGCGCACCCCATGGCATGCGCGTCTTTAATTACGTTTTCAATCGCGATGCCGACTGTGGTGGAGAGGAACGATACATCGCTTAAATCAAGAATCAGTATTTTGGCGTCTTTGATCGCGGCATGTTCGCGCGCAATGGCATTCGCAACCCCGAAAATCATCGGTCCGCTTAAATGAAATAAAACCACACGGCCTTGCGCGCGCTCGAACAAATTCCGCTCTTCGTCGGTCAACGGCAGATCGTCCGTGGAAGGATCTACGGTTTTGATGTTTTCGGATTGCAAGCGGGATAAACGGTCAATCGTGATCATGTTCGCAATAAACACTCCGATTCCGACCGCCACCATGACATCTACCAGCACCGTTAGCAGCATCACGCCGTACATAATGGCCGTGGCCACGCGGGACACGCGATGTACCCGTCGTAGAAAACTCCAATCCAGAATGTCGAAACCGACTTTCATGGTAATGGCCGCAAGTATGGCGGTCGGCACGCTGCTGAAAAACGGACCGGCGAGAAGAATGATAAACAACAGAATCAAAGCACGGAATAAACCGGCCCGCGGTGTTTGCGCCCCGGATTGGATATTGACCACGGTGCCCATCGTCGCGCCCGCGCCGGGAAGCCCGCCGAATAAGCCGGAGATCATGTTGGCAATGCCTTGCCCGACCAGCTCGCGATCCGGTTCATGCTGTGACCGGGTTAACGAGTCTGCAATGGTGGCTGTAAGCAGGGTGTCCACGCAGCCCAGCATAGCCAGCAGAAGCGCATCCACAAGAATCATGCCGATTAGTTCAGGCGTGAAAACCGGAAATTGAAAGCGCGGCAAAGATGCCGATACTTCCCCGATCGATCGTAATTGATGCGGGTCGAATACGAGCCATGCCACCAATGTTCCGCCTAGCAAAACAACCAATTGCCCTGGCACGCGTTTCCGCCATGCGGAAGGATACAGCAATAAGACCGCCACCGCCCCGGCGCCTAGCATTAGTTCACGCCATTGGATATCGCGCACCATGGCTGGCAGCGCGGCAAGAATGCCCATGGCACCACCCGATGGCATAGGGTGCCCGAGCAAAGGGGCGATTTGAAAAACAACAAGCAGCAGGCCAATACCCGACATAAAACCCGAGATAACGCTGTAAGGCATGCGCGAGATATGCCGTCCCAGTTTAAGCGTTCCAAACAGAATTTGAAACATGCCTGCCAGCACCACGACCGTGAACCCTACCGCCAGCGCATGGTCCGGATGCGAAGCCGCGAGTTTGGTCATCAACGTGGTCATCATCAGCGTCATCGGGCCCGTGGGTTCCGAGATCAACGTGTTGGTTCCGCCGAAAAATGCGGCCCAGAATCCGACCAACACCGCGCCGTACAAGCCGGCCTCGGCTCCTACCCCTGACGCAATACCGAATGCCAATGCTAGTGGAAGCGAAACAATCGCGGTGGTAAGTCCGCCGAACAAGTCGCCTTTTAAATGCGCGGGGTTGGTTATAGATCGTATATCAAACATGCTGCGTCACCCCGTGCTTTTCATGCCGAATGCAATGCCGTTGACCGTCAAGGCAAGCAATCGTCTTTTTTGTTCGGTGCGTTGACGCGCGGGCGCGGCGCGCCACTCGGCTAAAAAGCGGATTTGCAGGTAATGAAGAGGATCAATATACGGATTGCGCAAGTGAATGGATTCCGCGAGGCGGGGCGTGTTTTCCAAAAGTTTCTTGTGGCCCGACACATACAATACATGTTTTTTGGTGCGTTCGTATTCTTCGGCAATGCGAAAGAAAAACGTACGGCGCACCTCGGGGTCGGGCACTAGCGCCGCATAACGGCGGGCAATATATAAATCGGCTTTCGCGAGCGAAACCGCGGCATTGTCCATAACCATGGCGAAAAAAGGCCAGCGCGCATACAACGCACGCAACGCGCGACGCTGGGCGGGTTTTAACTCGTCGAGCGCGCTGCCAATGCCATACCACGCGGGAAGCATGTGCCGGGATTGCGTCCATGCAAAGACCCAGGGAATAGCCCGCAACGTGGAAATATCGCCTGCTACATTACGGCGACTGGGGCGCGAGCCAATACGCGTGTGCTCTATCAAATCAATAGGCGTGGCGCCTTGAAAATACGCAAGAAACCCGGGGGCTTCGATCAACGCGCGATAATGGCGGAACGAGCGGCGTGCCAAATCGTCCATCGTGTTTTCCCACGCGGGATCCACGCGTTTTTTTCCTTCGTTAAACGCTTCGTTGTGCAACACCGCCGATGTTAGTTGTTCCAGATTGCGCACGGCAATGTCGGCATTAGCGTATTTATTAAAAATAACTTCGCCTTGTTCGGTGATGCGCAAACCTCCGCCGTGCGAGGCATGGGGCTGGGCAAGCAGGCTGCGGTGACTCATCCCGCCGCCACGGTCAATCGTGCCCCCTTTGCCATGGAAAAAACGAATCCGTATTCCGCGCGCGTCGGCTTCCGCGGATAAGGATTTTTGAGCTTGATACAGGAACCAATTGGCGGCGAGGTATCCTCCGTCTTTGTTGGAGTCGGAATAACCCAGCATAATTTCCTGGGTTTTGCCGCGCGAGGATAAATGGCGCAGATACGAGGGCTGATCCCACAAAGCGCGCATAAGAGCCGTGGATTGTTCGAGATCATCAATGGTCTCAAACAGCGGCACTATATCCAGTTTACGCAAACCACAGCGACGTGCGCGTTTCAGGATGTCCATGATTTGCGTATCGCTATGGGTCATGCTGAGAATAAACCGGTGGGCGACGCGCTCGCCGTATTGTTTTTGCAGCGTGCGAATCGTGCGCAGCTCTTCATCAATTTCATCCGGCGCGCTGGTTAGTTTGCCGGAATGATCCCTGAAATCCAGTTCGGCAAAATGGAACCCGAACACACGCACTTGACGAATCAAGTCAAGCAGGCGTCCGTTGGCTGCGCGGGTGGCGTTTTGTTTAAGCAAGTCCTGACGGATCGTGTTTAATTCCTTTAGCCAGCGCTCCGGCGATGCGTAGCCGTCGCGCGCCAGTTTATCGCGCATGCGGTGAATGCGACGACGGAAAGACTCGGCGGCGTGAAACGCATCTTCGCTTTTGTCGCTGCCCGGAGTGACGCGGATGCGCCGGTCCGCATGGGAAAGCTCCTCCACCAAATGAACGCATGCTTGATCGTATAAGCGCAGCATCATGGCGCGCATTCTTTTTACGGTTTCCAGACTGGTTTCCGGTTTTACAAACGGATGCCCGTCGCGGTCTCCGCCGATCCATGACGCAAATCTCAGAATCGGCTGATCCAACTGCTGCAGGCCGGGATAATGCCCGGTTAGTTCATCGTGCCATACGCGATAAAAATCCGCGGCGGCTTGAAAAATGGCGTTTTCCAAAATAAACAGCAAATTTTCCACTTCGTTTAACGGAGTCACGCGGTGCATGCGTACTTCTTCGGTTTGCCATAACGCTTCCAGCATTGCATCCGGCTGGGCGCAATCGCGTCCCAGTTTCATCAAATGATGCATATTGGTCCGGCGTTTGCCTTCCGTAGGGTGCGCGGTCAGGACCGGCTCGATGTGCAAGGAGTTTAACAACGCTTGCACGCGGGAAGAGGATATCCCTGCTTGTTTCATTTCCTGCGCTACGGCGCGAAGGGATTGCCGGAGACCCGGATTCTGCCGGACCGCGCGCACGCGGGCTCGTTCTTCACATACATTAACTAATTGAAAAAACAAACTGAACGCATGCGCGCAATCGTAAGCGCTTTGATCGTCAAGCTGTTTAATGTATGCGCGTTTGACCCGTATGTCCTGAAGGCGGCGATGTAGCCGCACATCTCTGGCCAGCATCCGTAATGTTTCAATTTGTTCGTAACGCGCATCGCCTTCCTGCTCGCGAATAATCGCGCCGAGCCGAGTGGTTAATGCGCGGATTTCCGATTTTAACGCATGATCAATCGCCATGAATCTCTCCTTGTTTCCAGAATGTTTCAACAGCGCGCAGCAAAGGATCAATGGTGCCGGCCTGTATCGTATGCGGCGGCTTCCACGGCTGCCAAACATATCCCACATGTTCGCTGACAATTACAGGCTGGATATCGCTGGTAATTTCAGCCAGAAAAATAACGACGGATTTTTCCACGGGTTTATAGTGGTCGCGCTCCACACGGGTCATATACGATGTTTCAAAACGGAAATCCGGATCAAGCGTTAAATGGGCGCGGGATAATCCGGTTTCTTCCTCGAATTCGCGTAGGGCGCATTGGATTTCCGTTTCGCCCGGCTCGATGTGGCCTTTGGGCAAATCCAGCCGGTCAGCATGCCTCATAAGGAGAAAAGCCCGATCTGGCTTGTCCCTAAAACATAAAATACCGCATGATTTCTTTTTGAGAGGTTTATGCATGTAAGATGATTTTCCCTTTCGCGACGAATGGATACGGTGTATAAACAACAAAAACAAGCAAAACCGGTCAACATAGGAGCCGATAAATGAAAAAAACTGTGTGTGGAATTGTATTTCTTTCCCTGTTTGTTCTCGTCGTGGAAGCCGAAGTGCGGTCGTGGACCAGTGCGACCGGCGCCTCCCGCGAAGCGGAATTTATCGAGCGGGTCATGGATGATGTTACGTTAAAGTCGTCCGGGGGCGAACTTATGCGCATTCGCATGAATCAATTAAGCGCCGCAGACCAGCAATATGTCGCGAATCTTAATAAACCGGCGGATTCATCCGCGGCGCGCGCGTCGGATAACAAAGATCATCCTCTCGTGGAACTGTTCGGCTCGAAATTAACCGATGCCTCCGAGAAAAGCGCGGATACGTCGGAACTCGATGGAAAGAAAATCGGCATTTATTTTTCCGCTCAATGGTGTCCTCCTTGCCGTGCATTCACACCGCGATTAGTGGAAACGTATAAGCAGTTGCAGCAAGACGGAAAACCTTTTGAAATCGTTTTTGTATCATCCGACCGCACTGAAGCCGCTATGTACAAATACATGAAAGATTACAAAATGCCTTGGAAAGCAGTGCGTTTCGGCAGCAAACAACATGAAGCATTGGGGGAGAAATACCAGATTCGCGGGATTCCCTCACTGGTGATTGTTGACTCGGACGGCAAAACCTTAACAGGTTCGGGCCGCGCGGATGTGGCGTCGCGTGGCGCCAGGGCTTTTGATTCGTGGTAAAGCCGGGCTGGCGTTTAATTATTTGCCTAGCAAAGCCAGAAAGACGCCGGCGGCGACAGCGGAACCGATGACGCCTGCCACATTGGGGCCCATCGCGGCCATCAACGGGTTGACCCGTCCGTGGGTGTGACCCGATACAAATTGTTGGACCACGCGCGCGGCCATGGGCACAGCCGATACGCCTGCCGCTCCAATGCACGGGTTGATGCGTTTTGCTTCCGGCAGAAACACATTCAGGAGTTTGGCAAAAAGAATTCCGCCCGCCGTGCTGCACGCAAATGCCAGTATGCCCAGCAACATGATGTTGACGGTCTGCAAGCGTAAAAAGCTTTCGCCGTTCATGGTTGCGCCAATTACCAAGCCAAGAAAAATCGTAACAATATTAATCAACGGACCGCCCGCGGTTTTGCTTAACCGTTCGGTTACGCCCGATTCACGTAGAAGATTGCCGAACATCAACATGCCAATCAACGGCGCGCAAGTGGGGATAGCCAGTGAGACCATAGTCGCAATAACAATAGGAAACAGGATTACCGCGGTTTGCGAGACCGGCCGCGCCTGCGGCATGTTAATTGCGCGTTCTTTCGGCGTAGTAAGCAATCGCAAAATGGGCGGCTGAATGACAGGCACCAGCGCCATGTAACTGTACGCCGCGACCGCAATGGCGCCGAGCAGATGCGGCGCCATAATGCTTGCGAGAAAAATAGACGTTGGGCCGTCCGCGCCGCCAATGATGCCAATGGCCGCCGCTTCTCTCGGCGAAAACCCAAACAGATAAAACGCGCCCAGCGCGGCAATAAAAATGCCAATCTGAGCGGCGGCGCCCAGCAGCAACGTGATGGGACGGCTTAACAGCGGACGGAAATCCGTCAACGCGCCGACGCCCATAAAAATAATCGGCGGAAGCAATTCGGTTTTGATCCCTGCGTTATAAATTAATTGCATCAAAGGCAAACGATGGCTTTCGTCCATGCTAAATGAGCTCGACGCGCTCATCGCCGCTTCGGGAAGATTCGCAAGCAGCGCGCCAAAACCAATAGGCACCAAAAGCAAGGGCTCATAATTCTTGCGGATGGCCAGATAGATCAACAACCCGGCGATGACGAACATAACAAGGTGTTGCCATTGCAGGTTTTTAAACCCGGCGTCCTGCATAAGTTGAATCAAGGCTTCCATGCCAGACGCTTTACGCAAGAGAGAGAATGGGTTTACTGGCGGACACTTCGCTGCCTAGCGCCGCGTGGATTACTGTCACACGTCCCGCACGGGGCGCGCGTACATCATGTTTGGCTTTCATCGCTTCCACTGCGGCCACCACTTGTCCTTCGGTTACGGCGTCGCCGACTTTTACATTGATTTCCACCAACTCCACGTTGCCTTCAAACGGGGAGTAAACATCGGTTTGCGGGGCGGCGCCGGACGCCGGCGCCGCGCCGGGCGTCGCAGCGGCAGGCGACGTTGTAGCGCCCGCTTGTGGCGGTTCAATCGTGATGGTAAACACGCGGGTTTTGTTGCCTTCTACGATTGTGCACGTAGTGGTGACCGGCGCGGTAATGGGTTGCGATGGCGCGGGAGCGTGCACAGCGGGGGCTGGCGCGTGTTCGTCTTTTTTCTTGAGCGGAAGATTGATGCGCGCGTTTCCCGTCAGGAAACGAATGCCTTCGTTTAAGTCCATGTTTTTCCCGGGCACAATCGCCGAGGCAACCAAAAATATATTTTCATCCGTGACAGGCAACTGCCGTTCTTCCAGCGCATGTTCCGCTTGCGCAACTGTGTCGGCAGCCCGCTCCAGCGGATCGCCGTCAAACGGTTCCAATTTAAGTTGTTCGGAAGCGATTCGCACAACCTCGGGATCCGGCGGTTCTGGGGGACGACCAAAATAGCCTAGCACGGAGCGCCCATAACCCGCGTCTATTTTATTCCAGCGCCCGTGCAAGACATTGTTAAAGGCCTGAAGCCAATACTGCTGGCTACCCGGCGTCACACTGGTCCACGCGCCACCGGCTTTGACGACAACAGGAAATTCTGCCAGCACGTCGCCGTACCGGTTTAAGATGCCGGCTTCCGCCATCATGTGCACATTGGGGCCGATCGCGCCCCCCGGCATGGGAAAATTTACTACACGGGCGTCCGCCGATGTCGTGACAGGGTTAAAAGCATACGCTTTGAGCCCTTCCACAAGCAACGCTTCGATTTCGTCCATTTTGGTTTCATCCACATCCAGCGAATACCCGGTTCCTTTCAAGGCATGCCATACGGAACGCACATCGGGTTGGACCGTGCCGGACGCCATCGGGCGCACCGATAAATCAATGCCATCTACGCCGCCCGCGATGCCGGCCATGTAACACGCCACAGCCATGGATGCGGTGTCATGAGTGTGCAGCCAAAGCGGCATGTCGGGCGGCATGATTTTTTTGAGACCGCGGGCGGTTTCGTAACACGTGCGGGGATCGGTCGTGCCCGACGCATCTTTCATGCAAACGGAATCCACGCGTATGCCTGCGTCCAGTACTTCCTGGACTACGTGAATGTAAAAGTCCGGCGTGTGCACGGTTTCGGAGGGGTAGGGCAATCCCATCATGGCCACACAGACTTGATGGTGCATGCCTGCTTCGATAATCGGCGCTGCGGTTTTGATTAAATTGCGTGTGTCGTTCAGAAAATCGAAATTACGGTCCACCGTAGTGCCGTGTTTTTTCATTAGCTTGGCTTGCAAGTTCAACGCTTTTAATTTCTGCGTGGTTAACGTCACGCCCGATACCGAGCGGGTAAGGATTTGCAAATCGGCGTCCGGACCCACCGCGGCCCGCATGAGGTCCATGCACGTGAACGGGTCTTCCCCGACGTAAAAGTACGGGGCTTGATAACGCGCGCCGCCGCCGAATTCGAAGTGGCGTATGCCGGCTTGTGCGGCGGCTTCCATGGCGGGCAGAATATCCTGGACCCGTGTCTTGCCTCCAAATACGCTTTGCAAGCCGTCGCGGAATGCTGTGAACATGACGCGAATGGTTTTCGGTTGACTAGTGTGGATCATGACGGGACTTTCCTTTCTGTTCTTCGATGCGCGTGACCCGCGCGCCGGGCCATTGAGCGGCTACGGCGTGGGTGATGGCGGCGGCCCATACAGGATCGGGAGACGTGTCGGCTTTTTCAGGAAACAGCAGGGTCAGCGCACGTAGAGCGCCTGCTAACAGACCCAGCAAGGCCATGACAGCGATAAACGCGTTCAAACAGATAATCCAGAGTGCGGTCTCTTCCATAATGCCACAGGCTCCAACGAAAGGCATGGTAGAGAAACGGGGAGGGGTATGCAAGAAGCGAATGTGCGCGCGTGGAGATGTTTGCCGGAGCCGGGGTTTGTCCACATGCTTGACGTTCAACTTCCGAATTGCCACCCTCGCGCGATGAATGCAACACATGTAGTGTTGCTCTTGGTGTGGAAATATCGGCGATTAAGTCGCGTGAATGGGGTGCTTCTTGTATGAGTCCAGTTGAAATTATCGGTGTTTTTCTGGCGGGGTTGGGATTGTTCTTCACCGGCCTCACGATGGTAAGCCGTAATCTGAAGCAAGCGGCGAATCGCCGGTTTCGTATTCTTGTGGCCCAATGGACCCGGACGGATCTACGGGCTTCGTTGCTGGGGGCGGTGGCGGGGTTTCTTATTCAAAGTACATCCGCGATCACCTTTCTCATCTCGGGACTGGTCTCCAGCGGTTTAACGACGGTGCGCCGCGCCTTGCCGGTCAATAATTGGGCTCAGGCTAGCGGCGCGTTGTTGATATTGATCGCTGTAATAGATATTCGACTGGTCGTGCTATATGTCGTGGGTGTAGCGGGACTGGCTTTTGCTTTTGATCATCATCCTTCCCGCCGCGCGTTTATCGGATTTATGCTTGGCGCAGGTTTGCTGTTTTTGGGGCTGGGCATGATGCGCGAAGGCGCGTCTCCGTTGACGGATGTGGAGGGGTTTGAGCGTTTCCTGCTATTGACGCGCAACGCATATTGGCTGGCGCTGGTAATCGGCTTTGTGTTGACGTTGATTACGCAATCATCTGTCGCGGTGTCCGTTATCGCTATCACCATGACTCAGGCAGGGCTTCTATCGGAGCAGGAAACTTTAATGTTGATGTATGGAACATGCCTTGGATCAAGCGCGTTGACCTGGCTTCTTTCCTCCAGCCTGCGCGGCACGGCAAGGCAGCTAATCATGTTTGCTGTATTATTTAATGTCGCTGTCGCAGCTTTATTTGTTCCGATGTTTTATATAGAACATTATTTCGGAGTGCCGCTGGTATTAGCTCTTATGCGCGCGTTGACACCGGATATCGGTTTGCAAATGGCGTTGGCGTTTATTTTATGCAATGCAGGCATTACCGTCCTGCTGCATTTTTGGATGGGTCCGATTGCGCGCGCATTAAACCGGTTTTGGCCCCCTTCCGCCGAGGACGACGAGTCACGGGTCGAGCATGTGAACGAACAATCGCTTGCGTATCCCGACACGGCTCTCGACCTTGTTGAAAAGGAGGAACGACGGCTGATACGACGATGGCCCGATTATTTGGAAGACCTGCGTCAGCGTCGTGACGGCGCGCACAGACAGGAAGCGTTTAAGCGCGTGGCCGACGAGATCACGGAGTATTTGCGGGATCTGGCGAACCAGACGATGAATCCGTCCACGGCCAACCGGTTACTTACGATACAGAGTCGCCACTGGTTGACGATATCCCTTGAGGAGCATCTTACGGCATTTGTCGCGGCCATGCGCGAATGTACCATGAGCGCCGACACGGAAGGGCTGCGGCACAGCTTGGTGGAAGCGCTGGACACGCTTTTGCTTACGGCGATAGACGCGGAGGAGCAACGCGATGCCGAGGATGTGGCTTTGCTCAAACGCATGACAACGGATCGCGGCGAAATGGCGGAACGCATACGCCGTTCGTATGCATCCATGGAAAGTCAGCTTGATCCCCGTGCGAAAATGGAATTGCTTTATATAGCCAATCTATTTGACCGCATGGTCTGGTCGCTCCGGCATCTGGCGGAAAGTTTAGCCACGTCAAAACCGGAGAATTGATGCAGGGGGATCGGCGTCCCGTCCGGTAGCCAGCGCATGAGCCGCTTCGAGGCCTGAGAGGTAGGCGCCTTCTATGCGGCCCCCGGAAAATCCGTCCCCCGCGAGCATCAGCGGGGGGTGGTGATGTAGTATTCTGTATTTTTCAGTTTGCGTGTCTTGTGCAAGCGGTGTGCTATAGAGCCACCCGTGTATGTGACGATGAAGTATGTTGCCAGGGCCGATCCATGAGGCGGCACAGCGGATCATCAAGTCTGCGGCTTTTTCACGATCTTGTCTGAAATGCGTGGCGCTAAACGCGGGAGCGGCATGCAAAACCACGGAATGCTCGTTTCCGGGTGCTTTTTTCGCGCGCCCGTCGGCCATCCAGGCTAGTGGTTCGCCTGTAAAACGAAGGCCACCGGGCGCGGGCAAGTTTGTGGGGCCATCCAGCGTGAGGGCGACAGCTAAACAGGGCGCATACGTCAAACGGCGCAAAGCGTCCGTGGCCTCGATGCCGAGACCGGACGCATCCAGCAAGGACAAAGCCTGTGGCACAGGCGCGGTAACAAGAACCGCCCGACCTTCAAACGTAGGACCTTCTTGCGTGACAACCCGATAACCTTGTTCGGAGGGATGGATGTTTACAACCGTTTGAGAACATCGCACATCCAGACCCGTGGCCAAGTCTTTGGCCAACGCGTTCATACCAAAAGCGCCAACGTAGCGCGGCTCTTCGTGCCGGTCCCTGTTTCCGTCGGCGTGCGGGAATCGGGTCGCCCATAAAACCACATGTCCAGATTTTATCCAAACATCCACTTGCGCCTGAAACGGCTTGGATCGCACGGTAAAAAATTGAGCGCCATGGTCGCATGGGAGGGGCGTGTTATGCAAACCCGTAAGGCGCCGGGTTGCCATTCGCCCTCCCGGTCCCCTTCCTTTGTCGAGTATGACCACCTGTGCGCCGCGTGTGGTGAGTGCGCGCCCGGCGGATAAGCCTGCCATCCCTGCTCCTATCACGACCACGTCGGCATGCGTTACAGAGGGGATAGGCTCAGGGCTCATATGTTTCACTTCTTTTCGGACAAGTTAGATTTATGGTGTATAGTGTACCTTATGAAATGGTTTTGGCAAAAAAAGAACAAAGCGCAAAAACTGCAAAAAGCGTACGAGCTGAAAATGCAAGAAGCGAGAAACGCGCAGCGAGCAGGCGACATCCAGAAAACGTCGCAATTGCAAGAGGAAGCCGACGCGTTATTGGCGCAAATGCAAGCAGAAGAAGCACAGCCCGGATCTTAACGTACGGTTGTCGTTTTTCTGCGCACGCGGCCTTCAGTCGAAAAATGCTTTACTCCGTCAATGCGCCCGGGGGCACGTGCGGAGTTAGTCCGCGTCGTGTAAATTCATCAAAAATCGCGCGCAGCAGGGTTCGTCCCTCTTCGCGCGTTTCTGTTTTGTCGTATTTCCCGAACGCGACATAGACGGCATGTTGCAATTCGTACAGATTCAGCGTGCGTACCCGGTGCAGTTCTTTGTCGGTAAATCGGACCGTATAGCCGTAGGTGTCGTCCGGTACACGTTCTTTTTTCAGGGAGGCTAATTCCGACGCATGCGGCTTGATCGCGTTTTTTAAAGCAGCCAGGGCCTGCCGTGTGGCTTCGATTTCCGCCAGGACCCAGTCGCGGTTAAAAGGGCAGGTGACAGCGGGAGGCGGTGGCCAGCGGCCGTCTGAATTCGCCGCATTGGTCATGTGTAGCCAGAAGGTTTCTACAAGCGGTTTGAAGGTCGCGGCGTGTGCGGACGATTCGGCTAACGGCTGCACGTTGTTTTTGTATTCAAACCGCAGTTCTTGCAATAGCGGCTCCCATGCGCGCGCTTCCGGAGTATTGGCCCACGCATCCGCATAGGTACGGTGCCACGCAAAACGGTCTTCCACAAAAAAAGGATCATCCACGGGTTCCAATTCGCAGGCTTCCGCGAAGGTGATTAAAGAGCCCATTTCTAAAACGCCGGCAATAAGCTTGTCCAATTTTTCGGCAGCGCCGGGGTCTACTTCAAAGGATCGCGAATAGTCGCGGTAATGCTTGATAAAGAAATACCCTGTGGTGCCGGTGTATTCCGCGTCATCGGCAATGATGATGGTGGCGCCTTTATCATTTTTGCCGGACCACTTTTTGACGTTGTCGAGAAATTCGGATAGCGGCAAGCGATTCAAAAAATAGCCTACATATTTGCCGACCAGCCGGTCGGAGCGGCAGAAGCCATGCAAGCCGGGCACAATATCGCGGAAAGGTTGATGCAGGGCCGGGCAATCCGGGTCCAGATCGTACCAGGGTAAATGTCCGCCCCAATTCATTTCGTGCGCACGGTTGCGTTCTACCCAACTGTAGTCTTTGTTCGTGCACGTCATATACGACTCAAAATCAAGCGTCAGGTATTGGTATCCCGCATCGCGGAAGGTACGGGGCACATACTGCATCCAGGTGCATTCAGGATTCCAGCTTGATCGCGGTTTGAATCCTAAATGCCGCTCGTAAGCGCGCATGGAAAATATATTGGACCAGCGTCCATCCTCTTCCGGGATGTTGGCCATGATCGGGTGGGAATAAGGCGCCCCCATAAACTCGCATTGACCACGCTCCACCGCTGCGCAAAGCTTGGCGAGCACATCGGGCGTGCGTTCCGCCATTTGGTTTATGGTATAGCCGGACGCTTCAAATACATATTTCACATCGGCGGGATAGTTCGCGAAGGTGTCGAAAATGACTTCGTAGGAAGCCCGGATGACTTGTTCGTACTTGTGCGGTTCAAGAAACGCATAATTTAAGTTGGCATGGAAAATCGCTACGTATTTCATGAAAACTCCTTTATCAGGATGTCGGACTGTATCCTATGCGTGCCGGCGCAAAAAAATAGCAGGATTCCGCCAAAACCGTTCAGATGATCGTGGAATTATGCCTCTAAAAGAAGAACAGAGGTGTGCTGAAAAAAGAACACGATGGGATTTTTGGGGATGCACGGATGGAGATGCCTACTCCACCACAACCACAGGGCCGCCCGGCGAGGCGCCGAAGCGTACGCGACTGACCAAGGCGTTGGTGGCGCCCCAGGGGAGCGCGGTGAAATCCCAGGCGAAATACGCGGAATCGGGAACCAGATTTTCCGGTGGAATGGTGAAACGGAGAAGGCCGGACGCTCCGGCGGTGTTCGACACGTCGGTGTAGCCCGCGTCACTAAGCGAGGCGGCGAAGTCGTCCAACGTGTTCGTGCTCACCGATTCAATGTCGAGTTCCACGGGAAGCCCGCCGGGGAAGTCCTCGATATTGAGGTTGGTTACGACAACGGCTCCGGCCACGGTGGGAGAAAAAACCAAATCATGTTCTGCGTCAAGATCTACGGTGCCGCGGATTCCGGTCATCGTGACCGCGCATCGCTCGTTGTTATTTTCGGTCCAATCGGTGGTCCACAGTTCCGGCGTAGCTTGTGGCGTGTCGTCCCGTGAACCGTAGGTATAGTTGATCAGCACAAAATGATTGGTGGCGGAAAACAGCACCCCGCCGGGCAGCCCAATCTCCAGAATGTTCGGGCGACGTAGTTCCATGGTCATTTGGATTGGCGCGATGTGGGGCATGGAGCGGTCGAAGAGGTACTGCAATCCTCCTGACGCGTTAAAAACCATACCGTTCCAAGTCACTTCCGGTTCCGGACCAACAAGGCGGAAGCGGGTATTGGTCGTCGTCATATTAAATTCGTCGCCGTTGAGCAGCAACTCGCCTCCGCGTATTTCGTACACGGCCTCTCCCGACAATGAAAGCGTTCCTGTTTGTACTTTTCCTCCGGTCTGTAACACCCGCGAGCGTCCCCCCACGGAAAATTGGCGGTAATTCTGAATGTCAATCAATCCGCCGTGCACTTCAATATTTACTATGGACGTGTCGGCGACACCTGCCACGAGCCCGTCTGCTTCCCCGCGGACGCGAAGCGTGCCGCCGTTGACCGTTAATTCCGCTTGTTTGTTGGCATACCGCGCCATGCCCATTGCCGGCAAATCCACCAGGCCATCGTTAATAACCATGCGACCGGTAAACGGGTTTGTGTTGTTAACGCCGATCGCAATACCCTGTTGATACCAGCGATTAAATCCGTCTGCGCCCGTCACATGCAGTGTGCCGCCGTCCATGACCGCTTCCGGTGTCCAATCGTCGCCAGCGTACGACACCGTAAAAGACTTGCTGGTGACGGAACCGCCGGTGTGGATATCCAACAAGCCCGTAACACTCAGCCCGGCAGACATCACCATCGTGCCCTCGTTGGTTACCGAAAGAATGCCGTTCTGGTACACCGTGATGCCGCCGTTGATCGTCAAGCTGCTCGCGACATCGAGTCGCGTGGTTGTGGTAGAGGAATTCCCTAGCCAGATGCCGTTAGCCTCCGCGCCGCCTGGAGGGCTGACGCGGATGTGGTAGAACGTCCCTGGCACAGGATCGTAGGAAGGGATACGACTGATGGTAGACGTGAGCGTGGGCAGCGTGTTGGGCTTCCAGTTGGTCTCCTCCATCCATTCACCCGTGAATATGGTGGATTTCCAGTCGTGGTATGCCGATGCATTGACGGTGGAAATGATGAATAACAATAGGGAACAAATCTTGCGCATACGATAAATATACTACTCCAAAGATGCTGCGGCTACCCGACATTTTGTTCAAAAAACAATATTTATTTGTTCGTTATCCGTTATTAAAGGCTTTGCGATTGTTGCCGTGGATGCCTGTGTTAGCCTAACGTAATGCAATACAGATCGTTCATAGGATTGTTTATTTTTGTTTTCCTAATGGGTGCGCCCTTGGCCCGCGCCGAGTTTAATGCCCTGATTATCGGGTCCGACCGGAATTATGGTGGCGGGGCTACCTTTAAACCTGCGGGCATTTATTCCAATTTCCTTGCTATGGTGGAGAACGACCCCGCGATTGAAGGTCCGGTGTCGGTGGATCTCGCGGTTATCAGTTCCAATAAAATCGTCGCTACCCGCTCGGGAAGCGGGGGAAGCACAGTCAATGTCAATTATGGCATCTATACGCTGCTTCAGTATTTTTACTGGCCGGACGGTCGCGAGGACCGATGGGCGTATCTCGAACAGGATTGGGATTGCGTGGTAATGATGGACGATCCCTACGTGATGCAATCGGTCCCTGCATTCAGCGCGTTGGGCGTAGGCGAGATAAGCCGGACTGTGCGTGCGGGCGGCGGTTTCCCAATGTTGCTGGCTCAAGGTGGTGGGGCGCAGACCGCAGAACATGTTTATCGCATCGCCGATGGAGCTGATATTCCGGTTGCTCCGTACCTATTCGCGTGGGAAGCGCTGAACGACGAACGACCGGATCTAGTTGACACCGGCGCCGCGCCTACAACCAACGGCGCGTACGTTGCCGCAGCGACGATTTATAGCCGACTTTTCAACCGGAGCGCTACCAACACGACCTACATCCCGTCAGGCTTAAGCGAAAGCAACCGGAACGTTCTGGCGGGATTCGCACACGAAGCGGTGCTGTCCGATCAAACCAACACGCACTATACCGGCCCATACGCGCAGCAGAATCCGTATCTATTTGCCAACATCAAAAAACGATCCATTGGGTTCGACACCACAGGTTCGAGCACGGAAAATTATATTCACAAAGAGTTGATCAACATTGCGCGTCACGCAGGCATGGTGCCCTACTGGCCGGGCGGCGGCTGGGTGCCTTATGTAGATTTCATGGAGGGGCGCTATCCGGGGTACGCAACAGATAACGATGACAACCGGGACTATGCGTTTGGATTTGGCCTGCAACACTTCGCGGGCGATATCTCGATGCAGTATGGGATAGATACGGGGAACCAAACCGCCGAATCCGATTTGGCGAACGCGATGGCCCTGAGTACGCTTGGTAACGAGTACCGCGGCACACCTCTTCGCTTGCTTTGGTCCATGCTTACCCGCGATGCGAATCATATTACCCTCAATGTGGACAACTGGCACATGACCACCTATATAAATCAGGCTATCGCGTCGTTTATGATGACGATTATGACGGGCCGCTATGCCGCAGGCGACGAACCCGAGCTTGAACAGGCCCCGCCCTGGTGGTTGTGGAAAGCGCGTCAAGTGGGGTACGAAGCGGCGTGGCGGATGAGCACGCTGCAAAATCGCGTGCCTGCATTTCAGGTGCTTCCCCGTGTGAATACCATCACCAATGTCACGCCCGCTACAGCGGAAACCATGACGGTATGTTTTTATAACGCCCCAACATCCACTGTGCAGGTCGCGGTCGCCGTTGACGATTCTTCCGCAGCCGTTGTACATCCCCCGTATCTACTTTTCAGGCCGGAGAATCATGCGGTGAAACAAACCGTGACAATCCAAGGCCTTCCTGGCGCCGAGGCGACAAAAAACATCCATGTCACGTTTACGCCCGCTTCCGATGACCGGGCGTTTACCGGGTTTGACGACACATGGACGTGGACGGTTGAACGGGCGACAACCCAGGACGTTGCGGTGGCCACGGGCACAACAAATTCGGCTACCGTCGGCGCTGGGCGCTCTTATGACATCGGTTTGCCTGCGTCCGGTTCGACGGAATCCAATACAACGTTCATCGTGCCTGCACACGGCGCTATCGAATGGGAAAACGGCCAATTGATGTACACGCCCGCCGATGGCTATGAAGGACCGGACCATTTCGCTTATTACGTGACGGAGCATGGAACTGTCACGGTTTATCATGTGGCGTTGGACGTGATTCCGCGCGTGTTGGATGTGTTTGGCAACGGGCAGTGGATCATCAGCGGGGATACGACGCCATCGGCAGACGATCACACCGATTTCGGCGGGCGCGCGCCTTCTACCGGCGCGACTACGCACACTTTTATGTTGACCAACAGCGGGCCCTCTGTTGTGCAACTTACCGGAAGCCCGGCGGTAACCATCACCGGTGGGGACGGCGCGTTCACGCTTGGCGCGGACGCGGGCGCGACGAGTCTGAGTCCGGGCGCGGCTACCACGTTCCAACTTGATTTCGAGCCGCTTGCGCCGGGGAACTGCACCGCGACGGTCCACATTGCAAACAATGGCGGTGTGAACGAACCCTACGTATTTGCCGTCACTGGCGTGGGCGAATCCGCGCCTTCCGTGGAAACCGATCCGGCAACGGCGATTGACAACACGTCCGCAACTCTGCATGGCGCGCTTACAGCGGGTGAGCAGGCGGACGTGAAGATTTTCTGGGGGCTGACCGGCGATCCGCTTGACCAAGTCGTTTCTCTTGGCATCCGACCTGAAAGTTCTTTTCACTCAGACCTGACCGGACTTCAACCCGGCACCGGATATTCTTTCCGTGCCTATGCCAGCAACGATGTAGGTGAAGTGTGGGCCGCGCTTACCGAAACTTTCACAACGGAAACCGCAATGCCACAAGCGACGGGCGCGGAATTGCCGGATGCGACAGTGGATCTGCCTTATACGGTGGATTTCGTGGAAGACAGTTTGGTGGCGGATGCCGATCTGCCATCGGATGCCCTTACGTTTTCCTCGACGAATCCACCCGCCTGGTTGAATTTGGATACGGGTGGCGAGCTGACCGGAACCCCGGGCGAGTCGGATGTTGGTCCCTTTGCAATGGGGCTCGACGTCGAAGACCAGTTCGGCAACACGACACAGATCGTCTTTAACGCGACGGTCCTTGGATTTCCCGGTGTTATGCTGCCGTTCGCGGATGATTTTGAGGGGTATCTTCACGAAGAAAGCGTCACCGGCGCCAACGGGTGGTATGGCGCGCCGGAGCAGGGAGTGGCTTTGGACGCTACGTACGAGCCACATGCGCTTGTTGATTTCCCTTTCTTCGAATCGCCCCATACCCGCGTGCTCTTTGCGCAAAACGGGCTTCGTGCTTTATTCAAAGATACGGATGCTGTTCGACATATCTGGTTTGATGGCATGATCCAATTCCGTCCCGCCCATCCTGCTATCCAATCCGAGCTCGATGCGCGGCCGGAGGTTCAGCTTGCCTGGATGGCCAACGACGATGGCGCGTTGACCATTTATCACGCCGTGCTGGACGGGGTGTCGGACTATAGCAATCGCTTGACATCAATCGAAGGAACTATGCTGCTTGACGGATGGACCCGTCTCACGGCGTACGTGAGTTACAGCAACGCAGCACACGACCTGACATGGTTTCAAATTCAACTGGATTCCGCCGATCCGGTGCATTCGCCTTACGCCTACAATGAACCGGGCGATACCGTGTTTTCCCCGACGGGCACGTGGTTCCTCGCCGCGAATCCGCTTCAGGCCGAGGCGAAAATTTCATCCATCCATCTACTTGGCGACGGCTTTTTCGATGATGTGGCGGTGTGGACCAATGAACCTCCGGTGCTGCCGCGCGGGGAACTCCGTGTCATGATCGAGCCCTCCAGCGAGATGGGCGGGGTTGCCCAGTGGCGACTTACGGACGGCATTGACACCGACTGGCACGACAGCGGCTGGACTATAGAGCGACTGGACGCGGGCTCCTATACGCTCGAATTTTCCAAAGTCACAGGTTGGTTTGCGCCGCAAACGAGAACCGTGGACATACAGGAAGAGATATTGACGTTGGAAACAGGAGTCTATTATCCGGCAAACGCGGGAACCTTTGCCCCTGAGCCCACGCTTTGGTACGATTTTGATGAAGCCGCCACAGGAAACGGGACGGTTTTGGACAAAGGAACCGGGACGCCTGCCGACGGCGTCTTTCATGGCGCTACTACCCGTGTTCCGGGCACGCCGAACAATATCTCATTGGCAGCCATGAGCACCGAAGGCTCCCACTTCAATAGTTATGTGCAGGCGCCGACGCCGCAAAAGCTTAATGCCATCCAGGCTTTCACGCTAACCACATGGATCAACCTGCGCGCCAATCCCGGCGCCAATACCCGGATTATCAGCTTGCATAACAGCGCATTCGGATTTGACTGGCGGATAAACAACACGCATGCGTCGCCTTTCAGCAAAAACAATTTTTCCATGACGCTGAAAGTGGATCAGACCGATGCGACCAGTAGCACGGCGATTCAGCCGGCGGACGGATGGCTGTTTCTCGCGGTTTCTTATGACGGAACCCAGACCAGCGAGAACGTTCGTTTTTTCGCCGGATCGGAGACGTCGGAAGTCGCGCAGGTCGGCGCCGCCATGACACTTAACGAGGGCCCGACAAGCAGCACCATTGTAGGACTGCGCATTGGAAGCTCGGTCGGGTTTGGAGGCAATGTGCCGCATGCATGGTTTGACGAAGTGCGCTTGTACAACCGCGTGTTAACGGAGTTGGAACTCAAGGAGGTTCGCCGTAGCGGCGCCGGGCTCGCGCCGCCGTACCCGATCGTTACCGTATTGACAGAAGGCGGCGGCACGCAATGGATGTTGGGGACCCCGGGTGATAACGATGAAGAATATATCCTGCAAGCTACGACAAACATACTCGACAGCGCACAATGGATTGATATCAAGACTAACACAGCGTCCGGGGTTGTTGTGGATTTCGAACCTGTGAACGCCGGGGATTATCCGAACCGGTATTTCCGTATTGTGAAACCATAATGGCGCCACACATTAAAGCTGACTGCCGTTGGCGGAGCATCCTGATCGTTACACTGGCTTTCATACCCGTATGTATGTGGGCTAATCCGTTATATCAAGGAGCGGACCCGGATGTGCTGCTGGTTGGCGACACCGTCTGGCTATACGCCACTGCGGAAGACGGGCACGCGCGGCATTTCTATGCCTACGCTTCACAAGACCTTCAGGAATGGACACGACACGGACCGGTATTCGAATTCGACAGCGCGTCGTGGATACCCGAAGACAAAAAAGCGTGGGCGCCCGGCGTTATCGCTAAAGATGGCCGATACTATTTGTATTATTCGTGCGGGCCCAAGCCTTCTTCTATCGGCGTGGCGGTCAGCGATCACCCCGCAGGTCCGTTTGTGGATAGCGGACAACCTTTGCTGCAGGATCACGGGCGAAAAGGATTCGAGGCCATTGATGCGCATGTATTCGAGGATCCTGCCACGGGCCGCGTGTATGGCTATGCCGGCGGCAGCGCGGGTAAAAAATTACGGGTTTTCGAGATGAATGATGACCTTGTGAGTTTTGCGCGCGAAGTGCCCGTCGAAACACCGCCGCATTTCACGGAAGCGCCTTTTATGATAGCCGCGCACGGGCGTTATCATTTTACGTACAGCCACGGTAGCTATCGCGATGCATCCTACAGCGTGCATTACGCCACCGCGCCTTCCCCTGTGGGGCCGTGGAGATATGAAGGCGTGTTGCTTCGTAGCGACGAGAAGCACAAAGGACCGGGGCACCATGCGTTGTTGCAAAGGCCCGGCGACGGCGAAACGTTCATTTTTTATCACCGCTACAACAACCAGGACGGACGCGGACCTTATACCGTCCCACGCCAGATTGCCGTGGACCGCGTGACATGGACAGACGGCGGACGATTGCGTCCAGTCCGCATGACAGATCACGCGCCGCGATGGTAACCTTTACGTGGCGGGTATCATCCGTATACCGCCAACGCAACATCCGGCGGGATCTTTATCGTTGATGCGGGTCGCGCGCAAATGCAGCGTATAACTTCCCGCGCGCTCGAGATGAAGTTTCCCGGCGCGTGTGGCGCGTTCGGCAAACAAATGCGCGCGTGGTTGCGTGATTTCTTCATCGGGCGTGATGTCTGTTTCAAGTTGTTGTTGAGCGCATGCCACGTTCATGGTATGGCCGCCCACCCAGTCCTGGTATTTGGCGGCGACGGTATGAATCATCACGTGGTAGTCGCCCGGCTCAAAGATGTGAAAAGTCCATTCGATCCAGTCGCGCGTATGTGTCCAGCGCTCAATTAAACCACCGTACCCGATGGTCATGTGGTCCGGTTGCGTCAGGTTGGCCGCTTCCCCTTGAATAGCCGCAAATTGATTATTCGACTCCATCGGTCGAACTTGTTTCCGGCTTTCTTCGGAGATGTGCAGTGTCGCCATGTGCGCGGGCAGCAGCACGACGCCGTCCGGTTGTTGCATGCATCGTTCATCCACAACAGCGGGGCCGTCCAGCTCAACAGCGCATACGATAGGCCGTAACGTATCCGGCAGGGTGTCGCCGAAATCCAGCGTAAGTGTGTGATGTTGATCGTTATCGTGGTGTTCCTGCGCCAGCGGAATCTGTGTTCCGTCATGCAACCAACGGGCGGATCGTGCGACGGTGTGCAAGCCATTTAACCGGAACGGGCCGGGCTGGGGATCGGTTAAGATCAGAAAAAGCGTATTTCCTTTTTGCGTGATACGGCCCCAATCAAATTCGTAGGGATACGGGTTCGCGCTAGTTTCGTGGATCGCTTGCCGGTTGATGTCCATCCAGGCTCCGATGGCTTTTAAGCAGTCCACGCTTGGTTGCGGAATCCGGCCTTCCGCGTCGGGACCAATGTTCAGCAGGTAATTTACACCTTTGCTGGCCAAGTCCACCAGCAGGCGCAGCAGTGTGTCGGGCGATTTCCAATGATGATCGTTTGTTTTGTAGCCCCACGTGTTGTTGATGGTGGCCGGAGTTTCCCAGTCGCCTTTTAAACGTCCGGCGGGGATTTGATTGTCGCCCAGACTTCCGTAATCGCCAAGGCCATGGCCAATGCGGCCACTGACCAGACAGTCCGGTTGAATGGACTGGATAAATTGTTTCAGATCCGCGCTTTGTTCGCGGGTGATATATTTGGGAGTGTCGCACCAGATCAACCCGATGGGGCCGTAGCCGGTTAACAACTCGCGCAATTGTGGTTTGACTTTCTCGTCTAAATACCGTTGGAAAATTTTGGCGCTTTCATCGAAGTCCCAGTCGTTGCCGCCCCCGTCCGGATGTTCCCAGTCCAGCGCCTGTGAATAATAGAAACACAAACGCAATCCATGTTTGGCGCAGGCGGCCGACAAGTCTTTCATCGGATCACGCTTATACGGTGTGGCTTTTACAATTGAATAGTCGCTGACTTTGGAATCCCACATGGCGAAACCTTCGTGATGCTTTGCGGTAATCACGAGATATTTCATGCCTGCCTGTGCCGCCAACGCCGCGATCTGGTCGGCATCGAAATGAATGGGGTTAAAGCGATCAGCCAGCGTGCGGTATTCGGCAAGCGGAACTTTAAATTGCGCCATCAACCACTCGCCAATTCCGGGCAACTCCCGGCCTTTCCACATGCCGCCGTGCACGGCGTACAGGCCCCAATGAATAAATAAACCAAAGCGGGCTTCCCGCCACCAGGAGAGAAGGTCATCTTGATTTTTATTGTGCATGCTTATTCCTGTTTTTCTGTTTTTGTAAACGTCTTATCGTTCCATGTATCTTCATTTGTAGCCAGTATCCAGTGGTGTTCGATGCCTTTAGCCTGCCATTGCAAGGTAAGCGACGAAGGATGTCCGGATCCAGCCGTAAACAAAAGCCGCCCGTCCGGTCTCTCGATGGTGACGCGCGCGCCATCTGTTCCTGTCACCGTGAGATTAGTATCCACGGTCATGACTGTGATCAGCGGATCGGTACCGGACCACGATGCATTCTTCGTGTCCGGAATGTCGAGTGGAATCGCTGCGCGGTGATGCAGCAGTAACGTGGCGTCATCGTCAAACCGCCAGCGTTGTTGCCGCATGACGCCGCCGGTTACGGTATCGGTCACAATCCAAAGCGACCATGGTTTGAAAAAAACGAATTGCCGGAAATGGGATGCCATCGTTTCTCCTGTCTCGTCACGGTACGGCCCTTCGAATCGGCCTTCGCAATAATCAAAGAACTCGCCCGTAAACCAGCGCAGTGAGCGCGGGGTGTCATACCCTTTTACGGCGTCTACTTTCAGCACGCGCGCGGGAGGACGTCCGTCCACCCATACGGTATTGACCGCGAGATGCCATTCAGGTTGACGGCTGCGCGGACGCTCCACCAGTTGCGGGCGGCCTGCGGCAACAAGTTGGATGCTGTTTTCCTGCGCGCGGCCTTGGCCCGCACCGGGTCGGCTGGATTTTAAAAATAGATAATTGTTCGTAGCGGACCATCCGTCACGGAGGACGTAATATCCGGCGTACGGGAATGCAATGGATTGATAGTCCGGGCCGGTTCCTTTGCCGCGAATCAGCGCGTCCGCCACCGCGATCACGTTGGGCAGACGTTCCTCTTTCGCCCACGAGTCCAGGCGTTGCTGCGTGCGTTCCGGTTGATAGATCATGTTGCCGACGACCGGTACCGCGCCGGTGGGCATGACCAGTCCGGCGTACAGGCGCATGGTATTGTGGCGAAGCGTGCGCCAGGGGGCGAATTCGGGCGCGTCGGGATCGAATGCAGCCAACGCACGGATCGCCATGTCCAGTTTGTGTATAAGTCCCCAGTTATAACTTAGGGCATATTCAATATCCGATCCGTCGGGCATGACGGATTGTAACGCAAGATTCATGCGATGCCGTCCTGCTTCAAAAAGGGCGTCGCTGATCTCAACATCACGGTATAAATTGGCGAACAAAAGGAGATGCGCGGCATTGCCGTGATGTTGATTCGGGATTTGAGCGCGTGTGTCGAGCAAGCCGAGACCGATATGCTGCTCCAACACCATCAACGCTATCTGCTCCATGGTTTCGGGGGGTAGGGAAATGCCTGCGCGATGAAGGTCCACCAGCAACTGAAGCCAAGGCAGGCCCCGTCCCGCGCCCATGCCAATGCTGCGATCAAACCAGTACGGTCCTCCGTCCGGAGTGGCGCGCGTTTGACGTTGCTTCATGGTAAGACGGTCGAACGCGCGCTTGTGGTCCCGGGCGTAGGACTCCATGGCAAAGGTCAAAACCATCAAATCTGATGCGTTGCGCGTGGCGGTCACCGCGCCCGCCAGATGGCGAATGTCGTGTAGCCAATCCCGGTTCTTGGAAGGGTCTGCGGGGAAGAATTCCACAGGTTGGGCTTTCTTTTTGAGGGCGTTCCAGTAATCGGTCACCGCCGGATCGCGCGGCAGTCGTTGGGAAGAGGGCAACCATTCATCGAGTCGGGCAAGAAAACGCGCGGCCCACCCATCCGGCATGTTAAAACGGGAAGGTGTGTCATCCGTGTCAAGGTCGGGCGCCGGTTGGGATGTGGTTGGCCACGTGTCGACGGATTGATTTGACGCGGAAGCCACCCGCAGGCCGGCGTCGAACGGGACATAAAACGGGTGGGTAAAATGACGGTCGCCGCATGCAAAAGTGCGGTCCATGCCGACTCCGCCGCCGCGCAGGATACGGAAGTGTCCGGTGTCGGGGCCGTGAGGGGCGTCTGAAGCATCACCTGACCACCAGTCCCAGCACCATTCGGCTACGTTGCCTGACATATCATAGAGTGCGAACGGATTGGGTTGTTTGCTTGCGACAGGGTGGGGCACGCCGTCCACGTCTGTCTGTCCCCAGTGATGATAGACGGCGTATAGATCGTTGACGGGGTGTGTGCGCGGATAGTCTCCCCAATAAAATCTGGTCGTGCTTCCCGCACGGCAGGCGTATTCCCATTCCTTTTCCGTGGGCAAGCGGAACCCGTCAGCGTCCCATTTAACATGCGCGGGTGTCAGGTCATGTTCATCGCGGCGATACACCGTCGAGTGTGCGGTGTCGGTGTAATAGGCGGGGGTGCGACCGGTCCATTCGCTGAGCGCGTTGCACCACTTCACCGCATCGTACCAGGAGATGGCCTGTACGGGTAGGTTTGTTTCGCCCGCGCCCGGCGCGATCCGGTATCCTTGTTCCCACGCCCAGTCCCGGACTCGCGTCCATTGCGTCCATGTCACTTCGGTCGCGCCGAATGCGATGGGCTGTTGTGGTATCGCCACCATGTCCATGGCGCGGACAACGGGTGGCAGGCAAAAAAATACGATATAAATCCAAAAAACACGCATCCTGAGCATTTCCTGTTCAAACAAGAATACAGTATGTGGATCGGGAAAGCCTTTGGCGAGCATGGATCGGCTACTGGACATGCGCGGGTCGGCTTTTTGTCAGCGAAGCCGTTGACGGCGTATCGATGTTGGTGGAAACTTATACAGGAGGGTGAATATATGAAAAAATTATCTATAGTCGCAATGCTGGTTTTACTGGGCGTGATGGAAGGGCTGGCGGCAGAGTCGGCGACCCGCGGGCTGTATTTTGTGGGCTTTCATGATCCGATAGACACGCCGCATGCGCGGTCCCTTGGCGTGCAAGGCCCGTATTTGAATGGCTGGCTTGGGCGCGAGGATGCGCTCCGGCAGAAGGGATATTTTGCCTGGCTGGCTGTGCGGGATGCGGAAGCGCTAAAGACGAATGAGCGCGTGGCCTGTGTCCATTCCGTGCGTCCGGAAAACAAGTTGGTGCGGGGCGAGCCGGACCGGGATGCCGCGCTGTTGCATGTGACTTTGGCACCGAACGGGTGGAAGGACCTTAAGGAACAGGATCAAGGGACCTATCTTTCCGTGGATGACTTATTGCGTGCGTGGACACCCAAGCTGGACGCGTTCAACGCAACCCCGTTGCGCGACCCGGGCGATGCGTCCTCGCTTCGCTTTTCCGCGCGTGGCGAATCGGCAAAGCGCCTGGTGGAATTTCTCCGGAAGGAACCGCAAGTCGTACATCTGGAATGGACCCCCACCGTAATGCGTACTTTTGATGGGCATTGATGATACGAGACCGGACTCTTCTCGGTGAGACGGTCGAGACCGAAATTCTTAGTGAAGGCGTGGTCTGTTTCCAGAGGCCCAACCACGAAAGGCACGAAACGACACGAAAGAAGAGGCGTTTTCCCGTATCCTTTTCATGTGTTAAAGCTCCCAGAGCTTGGCGATGGGCACGGCGAAAAGCTTTAATTCGCGATCCAGTGGAAGAATGGACGCGCCATCGTAGAGGACGATCCCGCCTTGAAAGTCGCTCCCAGCCTGCTCGGCCAGTCGTCGGAGGCCATGGGTGTCTGATGGATGAATACTGGCGGCTGCTTTGATTTCAATCCCCCACGTTTTGCGGCCCTGCGTGAGCACGCAATCCACTTCCACCTTGTCTTTGTCGCGGTAATGCCACAATCGGGTTTTTGCTTCCAGGCACCCGGCTTGGATGCTGATCTGTTGGACGATAAAGGATTCCAGCAAGTGCTCGAATGGTCTCCGGTCGCTCATCCACATTGCCTCCGTGGTTCCGGAAAGCGCGGATGCAAGCCCGCTGTCACACATATGAATTTTTGGAGCCTTGATCAGGCGCTTCCGTACATTCCTGTGCCAGGCGGGGAGGCGGCGGAGGAGGTAGAGCTTCTCCAGTACCGCAAGGTATTTCTCCACCGTTGCGCGGGTATGCCCAAGCGCCTTGGCCGCTTCCGTGATATTGAGCAATTGGGCGGTCTGGTGGGACATGTATTCGAGAAAACGAGCGACTTCTTCCCCATCCTTGACTTGGCTGATGTCATGGATGTCCCGCTCGATGATGGACCGGACGTATTGCTCCTGCCACTGTCGCGCCCGTTTGGGATTCCGTCGAGAAGCCTCCGGGTAACCACCTGCGATGATCCGTCCCGGCAAGGTTGAGGCCCGGGGCGGAACGGATGCTGTGATGCCGGTCTTTAGTTTGCCATCCAGCCACTGTTCCAGAAAGAGGCCGTCCGTGCCTTCCTTTTCTGCTTCGGAAAAAGGCTGCAGTTCAATCCACTCCATGCGCCCAGCTAGCGAGTCGGATAGCCGTGGTAATCGAAACAAATCCGCTGACCCGGTAAGCAGGAATCGGCCCGGCTTCCGGTTGGAATCGACGCTCTGTTTGATCGCCAGGGTCAGTTCCGGTACCCGCTGTATTTCGTCGATGGTGACGTATTCAGACAGTTCACCGATAAAACCCTTTGGATCTGTGCTGGCTAGTTGATAGCTGTTGGGGTCGTCCAGACTCACATACGCCCGATCAGGGGCGGCATGGATCGCCAAGGTCGACTTGCCGCACTGGCGCGGCCCCAGAATGCAAACCACCGGGGTATCTTTCAAGGCGTCGGCCAGCGCACCTTCAAGGTGCCGCTTCAAATATGGGTGGGGTTGTGGTTCAGGCATCATATAATCACATTGGACAGATTGCTCTCCAGTATAGCGCCAAATAGCACTCAGTCAACCGGACAAATTGCTCTCCAGAACCCCGCCAAATTGTACTCTTTGGCTGCGGCAATTTGCGGAGTATGGCAGCGGCATATTGCGGGGAGCCCACTCCCCGGCCATAATTTCAGAGTCCCTCAGTATAGGGATTCACAAAACTCACTTTTCGGCAGGACGGAATGATTTTTGGCGCATTTATTCAAGAATGTTGGGGACGAAAGTTCTGATGAAGCGGGTTTTTTCGGTGTATCCAAGCTGGTGCGCG
>Ga0081527_100054_pt1 | contig 106827 bp, 97 predicted proteins | sample HotLakmasection5_FD_70992 | JGI IMG/M metagenome (GOLD analysis project Ga0081527, IMG submission 70992) | Hypersaline microbial mat communities from Hot Lake, Washington, USA - Section #5 (SPADES assembly) (version 2) | ecosystem: Environmental > Aquatic > Non-marine Saline and Alkaline >...
GTTTTGCAAGGTTTTGGGCTAAAAAGGATCGTTTTCTTGCAAAACAAGATACTAAAAAAACCGCATTTAAGCACTATAAACAACTGATAATATTTCCTTTATGGTATTATTCAGGACCGACTAAATATGGAAATGATGTAGTATCGTTATGGAACGGGTTCATTATTCAGCATAGCCGGTTCCCATTTTTCCATGTCAAAAATTATTTCCCGGTACATTTCAGTTATGGCCGGATGGGGGCTCATCAATACTTCAGGGTTTCCCGCTTGTCCCTCATTATCCACTTCGTATGAGAGCAGAACCCTTCCCTGATAGCCCTCTTTCCTGGCTTTCTCTGGAATTATGGTATTCATTCGAATATACCAGTCAAGATTTTCTTTTCCGCCCGGATACTTTGCCCAAACATCGGGCTGAGGATACTCTTCAGTGATGAACTGTGTCGGCACCGGAACCTCCTCGAATTCCTCGTTTTCATTCGTGGCACTATTTGATGATGCACATGAATTCAAAAATGCGCATAAAATTAGAATATATAGTATGAATAATGTGGATTTGAAGGGATTCAAAATCATAGACCCAGTTATTTTAAAATAAATTCTGAATCTAAAGAAATACAGCCTTTGTAGAAAGCAAAAATCGCATCAAAAAAAACTCAATTAATTACAAGGTGCTGAACTATCATCTCTCCAACCGTGGTTTTTTTTTCTTCGGTAAGGGACTTCAAATTAGCAAACCTTACATTCGTTAAACAAGAGAAACTATTCCAAATAACGGAAGGCTGGCACGGAGTAGAGGTTGTTTTTACTCAACACTTCAACGACAGGAACAGGTTCATTGGCTGTATCAAAAAATCGGGAGCCACATCACAGGCAGGTGAGCTTAAAAGTAGAGATTAGGGGGCTTTCACAGAAGCGTGGGATTGCCCCTGATGAAAGGTAACTTCTTTGAGTTCCGGGATATTAAACAAATTAGGTGTTCGCTATCGCTGTTCTTTTATTCTTGGAAAAAACGGACAAATTGCATTAACATTATTAAAAACCAAGCCTCGGTCTCCTTAGCATACACTTAAAACATCTGCTTACTTTTTTAAAAAATCCTAAAAGTTATAAGTTAGCAGCTGTTTTGTTTTTCCAGGGAAATGATTTTTGTTCACACTCCATATTCAGGAATGTACAGAGATCAGAATAGGCACTATTATCTGCAACATTTAAAACCAGCAAGTCATTGGGGCGATATTTGAAATATCTCTTCACACCTTCATTGTATGAAACGTAGTAGTTGATGAGGTCTTCTCTTCTGTATGGATTTTCTTCCGGGGTATCGAAAATAAGGCGATTGACACGCCAGGGACGCCCCTTATAAATATAAACCGCTTTTTTCAGATCTTCTTTATCAGGCGTTTTACCTCCCTTTCCCCATATATTTCCATGAAATCTAGTCAGCGATTCGTACCATTGTTCCGGTGTATCCCTGACTGTCAAAATAAATTTACTTCCTTTGAAAGCTTGATCTAAAGCTACGTAGGTATAGTCGAGGCCAAATGGCAAATCCTGGAAAAACTGAGCGGTTTTGCAGTAAGATATGATTCTCTTAAAATCTCTTTTTGCCCAATCCTCAATCAAAAGTTCTGCTTTGCGCTGTTCCCCTACTATAAAGCCCAACTCAATCATTGAAAACTTGAGAGATGTAGTCCCCGTTTTATTTAAACCTATTCCGAAAATTTTTGGCTTTCCAATTACCTTACATCTATTTATAAATTGAAAATATGGCTTGATAAAAGGCAGAAGAGTTTTTTTTAGCACTTTACCAGGTTTTATCCTTTTTTTTCTTATCAGCTATATTCTGGTAAGATTAGTAAAAATTGATCGGAGATCATCAAATAAAAAAAACCCACAGTCGAACTGACCTGTGGGCTGGGATTGGGAACTGTTTAAAAATGTTTATAAGAGCACGGTATCTTTCTCAGGATTTTTATAGCCCGACGAAACAGATGTCACAGCACTTTTATCATATTCCTCTAACGTAAACTCATCCACAAGAATTGTATCAAATCTTGCTTTTTCTGTTTCACGGACAATTTTTGCCTCAGATTCGGTAATTACATTCTTCTGTAAAGCCTCATCAAGTTGCTCTAACACATGATTTTTCTGTATTTCCCGGGATTTTGTTGCTTTGTAAAGTTTTTTATAAACAGGAAAAGATTCCTCTACAAGCTTCATCGTATGCTCGTACCGGCCGAGAGCTTCCTCCTTATCTTCCGGCAGGTACATAAATTTGGTAATTCTGTCCCGCTGTTCCCCGCGTGTCTGCATCGCCTGGGCAACTTTGTGGCCGAGTTTATCTGACGGTTTTTTGCCAATGCGGTTCATCCGCGACCAGAGAGCAACGGGGCCGCCAAACAGCCACGATAATCCGGGCACTTCAATTTCAGAGTAGATCTCATCAAATGCATTTTGAATTCGGTAAAATGCGTGCTCCATTGCCCATTCAAAATACTCACGGTCCTCCTCTTGTTTACCGTCGGCTTCATATTTTCTGAGCGTTGCCGTGGCAAGGAGCATCCAGCTGAGAACGTCGGCATACCTTCCGGCAAGTTTCTCTTTCATTTTCAATGCCCCACCGTAAGATCCAAGGGCAAGATCGGCCATGAAAGCGAAGGAGGCAGAGGCCCAGTTGAGCTTCCTGTAATATTTTGCTGCCGGACCCGAAACAGGTGACCCGGAAAGTTTACCCCTTGTAACACTGAGAAAAACGGAGCGGATTAAGTTTTGAACCACGTGGCCGATATGGCGCCAGAAGTTATCATCAAATTTTTTAGCATCCTTCTCCATAAGAGCCTCAATCTCCTTCAGCGCATAGGGATGGCTTCTGATGGCACCCTGGCCAAAGATCATGAGCGTTCGTGTAAGAATATTCGCACCTTCTACCGTAATGGCGATAGGCATGGTCGTATAGGAGTGCGCAAAAATGTTTCGGGGGCCGCGCGAGATACCCGCTCCTCCTACAATATCCATGGCGTCGTTTACAATTTCACGGCCAAGCTCGGTAAAGTTATACTTGGCGATAGCGGTAACGACAGCCGGCTTGGCACCTTTATCGAGTGCACCGCAGATATAGCCCCGGGCGGCATCAAGCAGGTAAGTATATCCGCCAATTCGCGCCATTGGCTCTTCAATCCCTTCAAACTTGCCAATATTCAGTCCAAACTGTTTTCTGATAGCTGCGTAGGCGCCTATGGCCCTGGTTGCGGTTTTTGCCCCGCCAATGGCCTGTGCGGGCAGTGAAATTCCGCGGCCTACTGCCAGTGACTCCATCAGCATACGCCAGCCGTTTCCGGCTCCTTCAACCCCGCCGATGATGGCATCAACCGGAACAACTACATCGTGTCCGCGTGTTGGGCAGTTATAAAACGGAACCCCCAGAGGATCGTGGCGTTTCCCGAGAACCACGCCTTCCGTGTCGCTTGGAATAAGCGCTGCCGTAATTCCAAGATCCTCACCCTTGCCAAGTAAGTTATTTGGATCTTTCATTTTAAAAGCGAGGCCAATAACGGTCGAAATTGCGGCCAGGGTTATATATCGTTTATCCCAGTTCAGTTTCAGGTACAGCTTGTCATCTTTACCTTTAAAAACTTCACCCTGGCTCTGCATTCCGCCTGCGTCCGAACCCGCATTGGGTTCAGTAAGTGCAAAGCAGGGGATCTCTTCTCCCCTCGCAAGTCTCGGTAAATAGTGATTTTTCTGTTCTTCGGTTCCATAATGCATCAGCAGTTCTGCAGGGCCCAGTGAATTGGGAACCATTACTGTGGTAGCCAGCGGACCGCATCGTGATGCAAGTTTTGTAACAATAATGCTGTGAGCGTTTGCCGAAAATCCATAGCCGCCATACTCTTCGGGGATAATGAGTCCAAAAAAACGTTTTTCCTTTAAGTAAGCCCATGTTTCTTCGTTAAAGTCTCTTTTTTGAAAAACTTCCCAGTCCGAAACCATTCCGCAAAGTTCTTCAACAGGCCCTTCAACAAACTCCCTCTCCTTATCCGTTAATTCAGGATAATCTTCTGATGCGAGCCGTTTTAAGTCCGGTTTTCCCGAGAACAACTCACCCTCTATCCATACAGTACCGGCATCGATTGCAGTTTGCTCGGTTTCTGAAATAGCAGGCAGAATTTTTAGCTTATCCAGCAGGTTCATCAACGGACCAGAAAGAATTGCCCTTCGCAGCGGCTTCAGGTTAAAGAGAACGGCTAATGCCAAAAATGTGATCAGCAGCCAAAGTGGTGAACCGAAACCGATGAGTGCTGCCAAACCTGCTGCAGCCCACACATAAAGCGGAGCATTTTTGTACCCAAATAAAATTACAGCCGCAGCTATTGAAACACCGATTGCCCATCCCGGTACGTTGCTGAAAAATGCGATCTCCTGTAAGAATGCTTCCATAACTATTTTCTCCGTTTTATACTGCTGATTGTTGAACTTTAAATCCCTGCATGATGTGATTTACCGACTGCTCTATAAACTGATTCTGTGGGATGCGGGTATCGAGCCGCTTATTTAAAATAACTGAAACCACCCCGTGAAGCTGCGCCCAAATTGAATATGCACTTGTTAAATGGTTTTCAACCTCAAGATTCCCGGTTAGCTTTCCACGCTTAATAATGTCGGCAAGCAGCTCGTATACGCTTCTGATTTCCCTGAACTTCTCTTTGGGATACTTCGGCATCTCCTCGGGCCGCACCATGTAGATAATTTCATATTTTTTGGGATGATCGATCGCGTACTGTATATACGCTTTTGCCAGTTCCCGAAGCTGTGCAAGTGCATCAAGGGAATCATCAATAACCCCGAGCAGTACACTTTTTAACGATTCAATACTCTCCTGAACAAGTGCCAGCAGCAGTTCGTCTTTATTATCGAAGTGAAGGTAGATACTGGTGGCAGTAACGTTTGCGCGCCGGGCAATTTTTCTCATCGATAGTTTTCCGAAACCATCTTCGATGAGCAGATCTTTACTAACGTTCAAAATTTCTTCCCTTAGAAACATATCAGATATTGGTTAACACTGTTAAGTAAACTGATTTAAATTATTAAAATTGTTGTGAATGTCAATAGGAAGAACCGAAAATTGATGATTTTGAAACATTAACGGAATAATTTTTTCCTGCAGTCTCACATTTTGACTCATCCAAAAATTGAATTAGATCCCCGTTCTGTTATATTCACTATTCAATTTTTACTAATCATTGATTAAATAAACCCGCTGTCTGCTGTTATGAATAGAATTTTCTTACTGATTTTTGGATTCTCTGTTTTATTGATGAGTGAAATCGATGCTCAGAACTCTCAATCAGCGATTCCTTCCTATAAAAACAGCGATCTTTCTACGGATGAACGAATCAACGACCTCCTCCTGCGTATGACAATAGAGGAGAAAGTGGGACAGCTTGCAACTCCGCTTGGGTGGGAGATGGTTCAAAAAGTGAACGGTACCGGCAGCGAAACAGAAGCGTTCAGAGAGCTGATTGAAGAACGACATATTGGCTCGTTCTGGGCCACTCTCCGCGCCGATCCGTGGACACAAAGAACGCTCCAAACCGGGCTGAATCCACGTCAGTCTGCTGAAGCTATCAATGCGCTTCAAAAATACGCTGTTGAACAGACGCGGCTGGGCATCCCCCTTCTCTTTTCTGAAGAGTGCGCCCACGGACACATGGCCATCGGCACAACCGTCTTTCCTACATCCATCGGACAGGCGAGTACGTGGAACCCGCCCCTTATCGAAGAGATGGCAACCATAGTTGCTAAAGAGGCGCGGTTGCAGGGTGCCACTACCTGCTACGGTCCGGTTCTCGATCTCGCCCGGGAACCAAGATGGTCTCGTGTTGAAGAAACGTATGGTGAAGATTCCTACCTGAGCGGAATGATGGGTGCTGCGATGGTTCGCGGTTTTCAGGGATCGGATCTTACATCAGGTGAAAACGTACTATCTACGCTCAAACATTTTGCCGCTTACGGTGTACCTATTGGCGGACACAACGGTAGTGCCGTTTTAACGGGATCAAGGGAGCTTCATACACAACATCTCTACCCGTTTAAAATGGCTGTGGATGCCGGAGCTAAATCGGTTATGACGGCCTATAACTCCATAGACGGAGTCCCAAACACATCAAACAGAGCCCTGCTAACAAACACCTTGCGGGATGAATGGGGATTTGACGGATTCGTAGTGTCTGACCTCTATAGTATCGACGGCATTGCCGGTTCACACAGAGTCGCTAAAGACATTCAGGAAGCCGCGGTTTTATCCATCCGGGCCGGCGTGGATACAGACCTGGGTGCTAACGGGTTTGGCGCACCGCTTTTGAAAGCTGTTGAAGATGGTTTGATCACCGAAGAGCTGATCGACCGATCTGTTCGACGGGTTCTTCGCCAAAAATTTGATCTTGGACTTTTTGAGAACCCGTACGTGAACCCTGACCGCGCCGAAACCGGCATTCGCACAGATGAACATAAAGATCTTGCACGACAAGCAGCCCGCGAATCGTTGGTTCTGCTAAAAAATGACGACGATCTGCTTCCACTAAGTAAAAACGTAAGCAGTGTTGCGGTTATAGGCCCCAACGCTCATAACGTCTACAATCAGCTTGGAGATTATACAGCTCCTCAGCCTCCTGAGAACATTGTTACCGTCTTGGAGGGTATTCAAAGCAAATTGTCGGGTGATGCAGCAATCCGATATGTAAAAGGCACGGCTATTCGCGACACGGTTTTCAATGAAATAGATTTGGCTGTAGAGGCAGCAGAGAACTCGGATGTAGCCATTGTGGTTCTTGGCGGCTCTAGCGCACGCGATTTCGAAACCTCTTACGAAGAGACCGGAGCGGCATCGGTAAACCGCGAAACCGTAAGCGACATGGAGAGTGGCGAAGGATTCGACAGGGCCACACTTCACATGATGGGGAGGCAGCTGGAACTGCTTGAGGCTATTTCAGAAACGGGTACACCCGTTGTTCTGGTATTGATAAAGGGGCGTCCGCTGATGCTGAATCAAGCCGGCGGGCAAGCCACAGCGATTGTGGACGCATGGTATCCCGGGCAGGAGGGCGGAAATGCCATTGCCGATGTATTGTTTGGAGACTATAACCCTGCCGGCAGGCTTCCCATTTCTGTACCAAAATCTGAAGGACAGCTGCCGGTCTACTACAATCATCTGAAGCCGGCTCATCACGATTATGTGGAACTGGATGCGTCTCCTCTCTACAGTTTTGGCTACGGCCTAAGCTACACGTCTTTTGATTACAGTAATCTGCAAACGTCGGTTCACGAAACCGCAGGTGATCTATCTGTCGGGGTGAGCGCAACCATTGAAAATACCGGACAAACAGATGGAGATGAAGTCGTACAGCTCTATATCCGGGATCACATCAGCTCGGTAGTAACGCCGGTACAGCAGCTCAGGGCATTCCAAAGAGTACATATCGCTTCGGGTGCAAAGAAAACAGTTACTTTTAAACTGAGCAGGGAAGACTTGCAACTTCTTGATCCATCGATGACCTGGGTTGTGGAACCAGGTACATTTACCGTAATGATAGGAGCTTCATCTGATGATATCCGTCTGCAAACACGGTTTGAAATCAAAAATGAGTACAAATCACTACCTTTAGAATAGTTTACGCGGCTTTTTCATCACTTTTTTTAATATAGCTGATATGAATATCCTATTTTCAATCCAATAAATAACCCTGATTAACCTGCAACATCATGATCTCTTTCACAAATACACCATTGAGCCTGGTTCCGGGCTTTATACTTCTGTTTATGGGAGCGTGCTCTTCTCCTTCCAGTAACTCGCAGCCGCCCGAACCACTGCTGCCTGTTCCATCCGAAGCTCAGCTCGAATGGCATAAAATGGAGATGTATGCCTTTATTCACTTTACAACCAACACATTTACAAACCTGGAGTGGGGATATGGTGACGAAAGCCCGGAAATTTTCAATCCAACCGAACTCGACACCGACCAGTGGATGGAGGTATTTTCTGATGCGGGTTTTACCGGGGTAATTTTGACAGCAAAACATCACGACGGATTTTCTCTCTGGCCAAGTGAATATACCGATCACTCCGTAGCAAACAGCCCCTATAAAGATGGCGAGGGAGACATTGTGGGTGAAGTTTCGGAATCGGCACGGGACTATGGACTGAAGTTTGGCGTGTACCTTTCGCCCTGGGACAGAAACCACCCCGATTACGGCAGCCCGGAATACATCGACTATTACAGAAACCAGCTTGAAGAAATTTTCGCAAACTACGGACCTGTATTTGAAATGTGGTTCGATGGCGCCAACGGAGGTGACGGCTATTACGGCGGAGCCAATGAAACCCGAAATATCGACCGCCAAACTTACTATCGGTGGCCCGAAACGCTGGATTTTGTACGCTCGCTTCAGCCTGAACCCCAGGTGCTGTTTTTCAGTGATGCCGGACCCGACATCCGCTGGGTAGGTAACGAAGATGGATGGGTTAACGAAACGAACTGGAATACGATCAACAACGATACGCTTTATGCCGGCCAGGCGGGTATCAACGATCTGCTTTCCACCGGAGAACCGCACGGCACCCAATGGATTCCTGCTGAGGTGGATGTTTCCATTCGTCCGGGCTGGTTCTATCACCCCGAAGAGGATTCCGAAGTAAAAACACCTGAAGAACTGTTTGATATCTATCTCTCATCGGTTGGACGCGGCTCCAATCTCCTGCTGAATATTCCACCCGACCGACGCGGCTTGTTACATGAGAACGATGTGGAGTCGCTGCGGGGTTTCAGAGAAATGCTGGATGAGGCGTTTAGCGAAAATCTGATTATCGGTGATATTGGAATCACTGCCGATCAAATACGGGGAGATTTGCCGGAATACGGTCCGCAAAATCTCACTGACCGCAACGAAGACACCTATTGGGCCGTTGATGACGGCGTTACGGAAGCATCATTTACCGTGGAACTGGATTCCGAAAAAGAGATTAATTATGTGCTTCTGAAAGAGACCATTCGTCTCGGCCAGAGAGTGAAAGAGTTCACCGTTGAGGCATTTTCAAACGGAGAGTGGGCAGAAATTGCTGAAGGAACCACCATTGGCTACAAACGAATTCTTCGGGTTGATGGAGTTGTAACGGATCAGATTCGCGTGAACATTAAAGATGCGCAGGCAGCACCGGTGCTTACGGCAGTCGAACTCTATTAGAGTCCGTAAAAAAGATTATTCGAATTCATTTGATTGATAAACACTAAAAGAAGAAGCCCCCCTTATTAGAGGGGGTTTTTATTAGGACCTGAAAAATATGATGGACACTTTTCAAATTTGCTCTTCTCGTAAAACAATTGCTCCTCATGATAGGAGACTTTTTTCTCCGGTAAACTTGAAAAGACGATTAATGGAATTGAAGTTTCTAAACGAACCTTTATACTGAATATGTATACTGCTAAAATTGTAATGGAAGCACTTACTATTTTTGATTATTCACTAAGCCTAAAAGAAACGTAATGAATCGTCTTGCCCGTTTCGAGGTGCATCCGTTCGTAGTAGGTCTGGATGGAAGTAAGATGCTCGTGGTTGTGTTTCTCATTGTATACGTCATCAATTCTCTGCTCAATAACGCAGTTTTCCTGCTCAATTACTTCAAGCGTGTAGTTGAAAAGAACCCCGGAATCCGTCTTCACGTTGATCAGTCCTCCCGGTTTTAGAATGTTGCGATAAATATCCAGAAACTTGGGTGATGTAAGGCGCTTCCGCTCTTTTTTAAGATAGGGATCAGAAAAGGGTATCCATATTTCATCGACTTCATTCTCAACAAAAAAGTTTTCCAGATGATCGATAAACGACCGCAGAAACCGAACATTTTCAAGTGGCTCTTCCAGTGCCTGTTTCGCACCCACCCAGATCCTGGGGCCTTTGATATCGATCCCTATAAAATTTCTTTGCGGATATCTCCTTGCAAGATTTGTCGTGTACTCCCCTTTACCGCAGGCAAGTTCGAGGGTAACTGGATGATTATTCTGAAAGATGTGCTTTTGCCATTTCCCCTTTAATTCCGGGTTCTCTTTAAAATTTGTGTACTCAAAAACATTTGGAAAACGCTGCACATCGGCGATTCTTCCAAGCTTATTTTTCTTTCCCATGCTTTATGGCGCGAGTCTTTTGCTTTGCCAGTTACTGTTACTTTTGGTGTATTTAATTCGATCGTGAAGTCGCCCGGGTCGCCCCTGCCAAAATTCTATTTCATGAATTGAAATATCAAATCCACCCCAAAATGGTGGTTTTGGAATCTTTTTCCCGGAGTATTTCTCTTTTACTTCTCTGAAACGTTCCTCAAGAACTTCACGCCCCGATACTTCATTACTCTGGCTCGATGCCCACGCTCCTATCCGGCTGTCTCGCGGCCTCGAATGAAAGTAGTCGCTGCTCTCTTTTTCTGAAATTCTTTCAGCCACTCCCCGAATGCGAACCTGTCGCTCCAGCTCACCCCACCAGAATACGACTGAAATGTGGTTGTTCTGCGAAATCTCCTCGCCTTTCACACTCCCGTAGTTTGTAAAAAAACGTATGGTTTCATCGTGAACGCCTTTTAACAATACCGTTCTGGAATTGGGGTATCCGTTTGCGTCAACCGTAGACACGACCATCGCATTGGGCTCCAGAACGTCAGATTCAAGGGCTTCTTTCAGCCATTTCTTAAAGAGCTCCATAGGCTGTTTTGGAACTCCTTTATCGGGCAGCCCGGCTTGTGTGTAATTCTTCCTGAGGGATGCAATTTTTTCTGAAGTCAGATCAGCCAAAATATTCCGGTTCGTTGCCTTTTTTCCATTTAATATTGCAGCCAATACTGGGTGTCTGAGTTTCGGGAGCAGCTTTTCCATCGAGCATTCTATCTGTTGCCTCTCTCAGGTCCTCACCGGTTGGATCGATATCATTTTTAGGCCGTGAACTGTCGAACTGACCACGGTAGTAAAGCTCAAGCTTCTCATCAAACAGAAACAGATCCGGCGTACACGCAGCTTTATAGGCTTTGGCCGCATCCTGTGTTTCGTCATAAAGGTAGGGAAACGGATAGCCGAACGCTTCAGCATCCTCCTTCATCATTTGGGGACCGTCCTGAGGATAGTTTTCCGCATCGTTCGAGCTGATAGCCACCACTGCTACATCTTTGGGCATATAGTCTGCTGCATACTGTACCAGCTCTTCCTTAATCAACTTCACGTAGGGACAGTGATTACACATAAAAATCACGAGTAAGCCACGATTTCCCCTGTAGTCTTCGGTCGAGACGGTTTTGCCCGAAATAGTGTCAGTTAGTGAAAACCGGGGAGCTTTGGTTCCAAGTTCGAGCATCGTCGAATGTACTGCAGCCATGGTTGAATAATTTTTTTGGTTGATATTTGCGCTTTCGTCCTGAAAACAAAAGATAAGTAAAATTCAGTCCGACTTCATCGCCCGTAAAATTCACATGCGCAGTAGATACCCGTTAAAACTGCAGTCTCAGCTGTTCGGTCTCCGGCCTTCTGAACTCCTTCACATTCAGCGGTTCTCCCTTTTGATTCAGACCGAGCCTCTTCGAATGAATACTCAAAATCTGTCGCATCTGTTCTCCATAAGCGCCCTCAACACGAAATCGCTCACCAAATTCATACCTGTTCAGCTTTCCGTTTTTCAGGCTTCTGATCTTGTTTAGTACCTTATCTTTCCGGTTGGGATGATGATCTTCGAGCCATTTCACGAAAAGATCTTTCACTCCGTACGGCAGCCTCAGATTTACCAGAGATACAGATTTGGCTCCTGCTTCGGCCGAGGCTTCCATTATGGATACAATTTCATCGTCTGTAAGGCCGGGTATAACAGGTGCGATGTTTACCTGAACCGGAATGCCTGCCTCACTGAGCTCACGAACCGCCTGAACTCTTTTTCTCGGACGCGATGTGCGTGGTTCCATGGTATTGGTAATCACCGGATCAAGTGACGTGATGGATAGCACCACCCTCACAGCATGGACTTCTGCCAGTTTAGTGAGAAGATCTATATCGCGGGTCACCAGGTAATTTTTGGTAATAATTACCAGCGGGTGACGGCTCTCTGACAGAACCTGAACGCAACCACGTGTAATTTCAAGATTTTTTTCAATGGGCTGATATGGATCCGTAACGCCGCTCATCACCAGCACCTGAGGCTTCCATGACGGGTTGGAGAGCTCTTTTCGCAACAGCTTCGGTGCATTGTACTTCACCACGATTTTTGACTCAAAATCAAGCCCGGCACTCATCCCCAAAAATTCGTGCGATGGCCTTGCATAGCAGTAAGCGCACCCGTGCTCACATCCCCGGTATGGGTTTACACTTACATCAAAACCAATATCGGGGCTGTTGTTTCTGGAGATAATTTGTGTGGTGTGATCCGGTATCAGCCTTGTTTTTGGGCGGTTCAGCTGACCCGTCTCCTCATCAACATCATATTCGATTTCCTTATCTGTAAAACGATTTTTTGGATTAACGGCACTGCCGCGGCCTTTGATTGGTTTCATAGATTGCACATATTTTATACATGTGCAATCTATGGTAAAAAGCCGGAAATCACAACTGCCTGTTACAGGGGAATCCTTTGAGTAGCTCTGAAATTTCCGGTGATATTTACAGTGCCAAGGTTCACGCACTGACCGGAATTATCGATATCATATTCGGAAATGGTTGTGTTAAAACTGCCACGGATTTCTGAATCAGAAGAAGAAGAGATCGTCAGAGTTCCGTTGTCGGAATCATCACAGAATACGTTTGAAAACTCTCTCGCGTTCTCAAAATCCTGATCTTCGATATACTCATAAATCACAGAAAAGCCCTCAAGTTCATCCAGCTCATATGTTCCGGCTTCCGGACGCTCAATTGCTTCCATCGACGTAAGCAAAAACGTAAGCGAAAATGTTTGTGGGTTAAAGTCGTTCATGTGAATTTCCCAGGTGTTAATTCCTGAAAACTGCATACTCCAGAAATCGGCCTGGCCGCTGTGGTTTGTGTCAATATCTCCGGATACATTCATTGAAGCTTCTCCGAGATCATCAAGGTCGCCCGGGCCGGAGGAATCATCAGAGCAGGACATGAACGTCATTAAAAATGATAGTAAAAGAACTGTAGCAAAATATCTCATAGTATTGGTTGTTTCAAATTAGAGGTATAAATAACTATTGGATATGCGGATTTTTTGGCGAAACTCTGTCAAAATATTTAATGGTTTTTACATGAATGTATTTGACTTCAAGGCCGCACTAAAAAAGATTTATACAGGTGAGACTCTATTTACTTGATATCATTAGTGTCCAAATCGTTGAAATACATTTTTGAAAAACGGACAATTTAAAGACGTTCGTTCGACATAAGAGTTTGTTGAAGGGCGAATGGATTTTGGATAGCGGCAGATACGCGAAAATTGTCGGGGTAATCAGCGAGCCTCCGCCCGGGGGTTGCCTTTGGCATGAGAAATCAACGGGAATTTACTGTAACCGTGATACCCTATACACGTTTATACTGGATTAACTTACATATTTTCCGATATTGAAAATGTTTAGGACACTGCTGATTTGATATCAAAGTTTATATCTTAAAGGAAGGATTGAACTCTCAGGGCGCAATAAATTCAGTTCGGTCGAGCTCAAGAATGAACGTTTCTCCGTATACGGCAGCGGGTGTTTGGTAGCCCGTCTTAAAATTCCCGGCGGTCACTTTTTGTGCAATTAAAAAGGCGGTTTTTGCCGTTAATGTATACCCCTCCTGCGTTATCAGCCTGGCTGTTTTTGCTTTGCCTTTTTCATTTTCAGCGCGTCCCCAAACTACGCTGATACCCTCTTCCCTCGACTCAGAATCCGGCCCGTCAACGTTCTTGCTTATCCATTTTTTGATAAACGATTTCACCGCTGAGAGCCGTAATATCGCACCCAGGTAGTTAGAAAGTTTCAGCATTCGAACGGCTGAACGTTTCATGGCCGTATAAACCGTGATATTTGGGATACCCGTTGTAAAATGTGCCGTTGAAACATCTCCCCAGGGAATAGAGGCCGCAGTTTTTGTCCCACGGCCAAAGTCGATCTCTTTCACTTTGTAAGCAGCAGGTACTTTTTTGATTTTCCCATTTTCACGAATAAGCGAACCGCTGCCGAGATTGTCGGCCATGGTTTGAGCTGTGCCGTGGGAAACTCCGCCGCCAAGCCCCATAAAGGCCAGTTCAAGAGATATGGCGTCAGGCAGCTTTTTTTTTAAATAAAGCGCCATACAATCGGTTGGAACCACATCAAAACCTGTCCCCGGCATGGCCATTAATCCGGCCCCTCTTATTTCTTTATCTCTTGATTTAATCCCTTCAAAAACAGTAATCTCTCCCGTTATATCGAGATAGTGGCAGCTATTGCGAATGCAGGCATCGAGCATCGGCTTCCAGGTTTGATGAAAAGGGCCGGCGCAATGAATCACAACAGAGGCGTTATCAAGCAATCTGTCAAGATCATCGGGACGATCAAGGCTAGCAGTTTCAAATGGTAATCCAAGCGTTTCAGCCTGCTTTTTCAGCTTTGAGCCGTTCCTGCCAGCCAGTAAAACATTGTAACTGCTTTTTGATGCGAGCTCCGATATTAACCATCCGGTGTATCCATAGCTCCCGTATATCACGATCTGTTTATTGTGAGCACTTGATTCGGCCATAGACCATCCAACTTTTAAAAATTTTTACTTAAAACGCTTTTTCGCCGCTTCCAGTATAGTTTCCGTGGCTGTTGCACCCACTCTTGTCACTCCCAAATCACGCACGCGCAGCAGATCATCCAGCGTTCGAATCCCGCCCGCCGCTTTAATCTGCACGTTGGGTGCAGCGTGTTCCCTCATCAGCTTCAGGTCCTCATCCGTAGCTCCCCGGTAGCTGTATTTTCCATCCTCACCCTTTACAAAACCATACCCCGTGGATGTTTTTACAAAATCTGCGCCCTTTTCACTGCAGATTTTACAAAGCCTGATTTTATCTTCACGGCTCGTCACAAAATCATTTTCAAAGATCACTTTTAAAATCGCCCCGTGGCTGTGGGTTTCCTTCGCAATCTGACCAATTTCATCGGCCACAAACTCCCAGTCGCCGCCAAGCACTTTCCCGATATTCACAACCATATCGATTTCTGTAGCTCCCTCTTCGCAAGCCAGGCGCGTCTCTTTAATTTTTATCTCTGTTGATGAGTTTCCATGAGGAAAACCGATGACCGATCCCACTTCCACATTTGTACCCTCCAGCCACTTTACGGCCTTTTTTACCGCATACGGTTTGATACAGACGGAGGCTACGTCGTAGGTTTTGGCTACTTCACATTCACGTTTCAGATCGCTGTCGGTCATCGTGGGATGAAGCAGTGAGTGGTCGATCATTTTGGCAAGTTCTTTGACGGTAGGCATAAAAGTTACATTTTGTTCCTGTTCTATTCTCTTAACTTCTCGTTCTACTTTTTAACTTACTGAACCTGAATCACTAATGCTGTTTCCATTAAAAATAAAAGCAGACAATAAATGAACTTAACGGTGCTTTTCCACAGCGCTTAAAATGATTTGAAAGGCTTTTTCAAGAATACTTATATCAATAATCAGCGGCGGGGCAATTCGAATGAGCGAATTTGAGTGAAGGGTCCATCCCAGAATTATTCCCTCTTTAAAGCACTGTTCTACCACTTTTTGGGTGAGATTTGAGTCTTTTAGCTGCAAACCAAGCATGGCTCCACGCCCCCGAACTTCAGTAATTCCCTCACCTCGCAGCATATGGCATGCCAGTTTGGAAATTTCAGCTGTTTTCTCCGGAGCGTTCATTGCAAGGAGCGTTTCCAGATTGGCGTGAGCAGCGGCGCAGCAAACCGGGTGTCCGCCAAACGTGGTGACGTGATTCAGGGGCGGATCATATTTAAAGGCCTCAAAAATTTCAGATGATGAGACAAACGCACCCATCGGCATCCCTCCCCCCATCGCTTTCGCCAGGCAGAGAATGTCGGGTACAACACCGTAATATTCGAAAGCAAACAGTGGACCCGTTCTGAAAAAACCGGTCTGAATCTCATCAAAAATGAGGAGTGCACCTGTATCATCACAGCGCTTGCGTACCGCCTTCAGCCACTCCTTTTCGGCGGGAATGACGCCCCCCTCACCCTGGATCGGCTCCATAATAACGGCTGCAGTATCTTTATCGATCTCATCCAGCTGTTCTTTTGAGTTGAAATCTATGAAATGGACATCCGGCAGCAGCGGCTCGTAGGGATCACGATACACATTTCGTCCGGTTACGCTCAGTGAACCGTGCGTATCCCCGTGATAGCTGTTATGAAACGCCACCAGCTTTTGACGGCCGGTATGTTTCTTTGCCAGTTTAAGGGCTCCCTCATTTGCCTCGGTGCCGCTGTTCACAAAATAGACGCGGTCGAGGGAATCGGGCAGCTGATCGGTGAGAAGTTTTGCAAAGCGGCTCTGGGGTTCCTGCACATACTCCCCATACACCATAACGTGCAGGTGCCTGTCGAGCTGCTTTTTGATGGCTTCGACCACAGCGGGGTGCCGGTGTCCAAGGCTGCTTACGGCAATACCCGAAATCAGGTCCAGATATTTCCTACCATCTGCCGTGTAGAGATAACAGCCCTCGGCATGATCGATCTGAAGCCCCATGGGAGCATCACTGGTTTGTGCCACATGCCGATAAAAGGAATCTTTTAACTCGTTTTGCATTTAACTCTGTTACTATCGCTTTACCGGTAGTTTCGCTGATTATCGGTAAGGATGAAAACCAACTATTTGCTGCTCTAACTCCACTTGCGGATTTTCTCAGCAAATTCGGCCTGCATCGATTTTGTCCTGTCTTTTGCATACCATTTATGGAGTTTTTCTGCCACATCCTGGTAGGCAACACCTTCTACACTCCGCCACTCATCATAGAGTTTCTGTGCTTTTTCTGAGCGCGGGCCCCAGGTTCCCAGCACTTCCAGAGACTGGGCATCCAGGCAAATAAGCTTTGGAATAGAGCGGCTTCTGCCGTTCGTTAAAAACTGATCCATAATATCAAGGTTTTCATCCCTCAAAATATAGCGCGCCTGAACATTGCCACTGTAATCGGCCATTTTCTGTATGGCTGATAGTGACTGTGCCGCATCGCCGCACCAAGCTTCGGTAAGTACAAGCCAGATCAGTTTGCGTTCCACTCCGTCGAGGGCGTTTTTCACATCCTCAGTAAGTTTTACGCGTTTATCCTGCCGATCCATCCTGTGCACGTTCATTTTTGTGTAGTGCAGCATCGCTTCGGAATGGTTGTCGCCGGTAGTTTTTCCCTCCGCCATGCGCTCATCAATCATATCCCTGTACTCCTGGTAGGTATACGCATTTTCGATGACGTCTCTGGTAATCTCTGCGGTCTTTAAATCTGTCATTTTACATCTCTGTTTTTTTGAAAATTACATTGTTTAGTCAAAAGATAAGGCTTATCCAGCTATGTTTTAATGTGCCGGCACCCAGTAAAAAAAGTACAAAAGAGAGTGACGCAAAGAATTTCGTTTTCATCACATTTTGATACTCTTCACTGCGTCCCTCCATAGGCGCAATCATTGCCCTGATAATCAAAAAAGAGAATGAACCCAGTATGAACAAAACAAAACCGATCCTCCCTTCTGCTAAGTATAGTCCCAAACTTAGCAGAATTAGGCCAAGCAAGTAGCTGAATGTAAAGAAACGCTTGGTTTGATTTAATCCATATCGTGCCGTGAAGGTTTCATCGCCCCTGAGCCGGTCCTCAATAATCTGAAAGACTTGTGAAACCGGATAGAGGCTCAACAGGATAAAACTTGCACCTGCTGCACACAACAACACAACTGCCGAAAACGCTCCTCCGGCGGCCCAAAAACCAAGAAGTACTGAGTTAAACCCTGTACTTACGGCAATTGCAACCAGGCTGAGTAACGGCCTGCCCTTCCAGCGGGCGTGAGGAGTTGAATAGAGCCAGAAAAACAGAAGGCTCGTTCCATAAATCACAGCATATTCTATCCCGATAAATGCTGACCAGATCCAGCCGCAAAACATAAACAGAAGTGAAATCGGGTGCATCCATTTTTCCATTTTGGGCGGATTTTTGAGGCCGCCAATCGGCCCTTCGTCTTTATCCCACCACGAATTGTATGCCGTTGCACCACCAAAAAGCAGGATATGCACGTTCAAAAATTGCAGCCAGAACTGTGCTGAATTCATCTCATCAGAAAGATATCCGCCCATAAGATACCCTCCGGAAAGAATAAAAAACTGGTAGTGCAGTCTCAGATGCAGTACAAAGTGCAAAAGCTGTTTTGGTTTCATTTATTTCATCAATAACGATCTAATAGAGACAATTGAACGTTTCATGCTAAATCTAAGAGTTATATTTTAAAATATGCTACAGTTAAAAAATGATTTACCGCATATTGTGAGCGTTTTGTCCGAAACAGAGTGGCAGAGTGAGCAGAAGACGCATCAAAAAAAGATAAGCGAACTGATTGACCCCTATCTTGAAAAACGTTCGCGCCACGAAAAAGATCCCGTACTCGATTTTCTTTTTGAATACTATAAGTTCAGGCCTTCTCACTTAATGCGATGGTCACCCGGCATATCCCGGGCTCTTGAATTTCATGATTTCGATTCGCTGCCCCACTGCAGTGAGTTTTCGATCAATGACAACATTGCCTATCTCAACCCCGATTTTTTTCCCAAAAAACGAGTGCGATCCGTTACATGGATGCTTGGTTTACTGAAAAATAGCCGATCCCAAAAACCGCTCTTTGGCTGTTTTGGCATGCACGAATGGGCAATGGTCTACAAGGCCGATGAAATAAGGCACGGACAAGTTCCCCTGAGGCTGCCCATGGATGAAATCAACAAATTTGTGGAGTCGCGTCCGCTGGTTTGCACCCATTTTGATGCATTCCGGTTCTTTACCGAGGATGCACGTCCCATGAACAAAAATCGTCTGAGCCGTGATACGTTTCAGGATATGGAGCAGCCCGGATGTATTCACACAAATATGGATCTCTATAAGTGGGCCTACAAGCTCACCCCATGGGTATCGGGCAGTGTGCTGCGAGAAGCGTTTTTAAACGCAGTGAATGCGCGTAAAATTGATATGCAGGCCAGTCCCTATGATGCGCGTGAATTTGGATTGGAACCCATAAAAATTGAAACACCGGAAGGGAGAAAAGAGTACATCCATTTACAAACTGATATTTATGAGCGGTCACTGCCGATTCGCGAGCGACTCATCGAAGAGTATGAAAACGTTCTCAGAATTGTTGAATGAGAGCGGCTCTATGTTGATCGGTGTGTGTACTTGAATTACCCTGAAATACGAATTACTCCTTGAGAGTTTGTTTTGTTAAACTTTTTTTATGAGTCAGGATCAGGAAAGTAAATCGCTAATAAAAGGGGTTTCTTCAGACCCTGCCCCAAAAAGATGGTTTGGCCAAAAAAGGGCAAAAAGGACTTCCGAAGCCTGACAAATCTGGTATGGTTCCATTAAGAAAAAAGGCTGCCCCATCGGGATCTGCCGTGGGCATTCCTTCGGAGCCTTCGGAAAAGCCTGTAATAACACAGCCTGGGGCAGCGCCCCAGGTAAACAGGCACGCATCTATAAACCATCGGGCTATCAACCACCAACAGCACAAGACTGAATCCGATGGTTGATCTCCAGCCCTAATCAACGCCCTGTTTCTCCATACAGAATTCGAACCTCTTCCCCTCGATGTCGCCTGAAGCGTTGATCATATCCATTGCCTCGGGGAATGGATGAATCGGTTTCGCAATCCCTGGGCGTCGCCCCTGGCTATGATCTGTGATGCCTCTGGCCAAGCCATCAATAGGGGCAGCGTCTTTTTCGATAGATCCTTAAAAGAATAGTAGTTTGACAAAACTATAACTGCCTATGCACAACTAATTGTCAGGAAAACACAAACCTACTATCTGATTAAGGTTTTTACGATTACTTATCATGCCGCTTTTTATGATGCTGCACATTAGCGATTTTCTGCAAATCTGTGGGTTTCTTCTTATCTCCGATCCTTCAATTTGGAAACGATATTTTCCCAAAGTTAAGTTTCTGTGATTTCCCTGACGCGTTTTCAAATACAAATCCGTCACCAGCCAGCATTTCGTTTGCCAGAACCGCAAAGATCACAGCCTCCTTGGCATCCGGGTCGTAGCCTAAATTTGAGAACGGAACCACATCCACACCGCTCAGATGAACTTTGATTCTCTGTATCATAAAGGGGTTGTGGGCTCCCCCGCCGCTCACATACACTTTTACATTATCCCGGTTTTTAATTGCCCCCGATACCGACTCGGCGATAGTATAGGCCGAAAGTTCCGTAACGGTAGCCAGTATATCCTCTGCAGCAATTTCACCCACCTCAATATGTGCCTCATCGGCCCTTTGTTCAATCCAGCCGATACTAAAATATTCCGGTCCTGTTGATTTTGAGCCAGTTTCTGCAAACCATGGGTCCTGCAGCAATGCATCCATCAGAGCCGGATTGATATTACCGCTCAGGGCAATTTCAGCATCTTTATCGTAATCCCGGCTAAAATATTTTTGAGTCAGTTTGTCGATCAGCGTATTTCCCGGGCCGGTATCTGTTGTAAAATGATGGCTGCTTTTTTCTGATGCTGCCGGCAGAACCGTAAAATTTCCAATACCACCGATGTTCAGCAGCACACGTGTTTCCGTGTCTGAACCGAACAGAAGGCCGTCCACAAGGGCCGCCATCGGAGCCCCCTCTCCGCCGCGGGCAATGTGTTTCTGGCGAAAATCACTTACGGTAATAATTCCTGTTTTTGATGCGATATGATCCCCGTCGCCAATTTGAAGCGTGCTGTTCAGTTTTCTCTTTTGGGATGACTGATCGCGCGCCGGATAGTGATAGATCGTTTGTCCGTGGCTGGCAATGGAATCTACATCATCGGGAGATACGTTCCACTGTTTAAGAGCATCTATAATCATCTCTGCATGAAGTTGTGCAAGGGATGTATGCATGTAGCAAATCTCTTTCAGCTTTACATCTTCAACCGAGGATATTTTCCGTAGTGCCGATGCCACCTCATCACCGTAAGGTTTGGTGACAAACTCAGCCAGATGTACCACCGTTTCTCCTCCGCTCCCCGTTACTTTGCAGAGCGCGATATCGAGTCCGTCGAGAGAGGTTCCCGACATTAAACCAATGATCGTTCTTGTTTTTTTACCTGATATTTCGGCTAATTTTTTAACAGATGGATTCATATTTTGTGCTCCTTGTAATGATCGTATAATTAAATGTACAAAAACAACAAACCGAATGGCAGAACCGACAGAAGAAGAACTGCAGGAGTGGCTCAAAGACATCGAATATCTCGTGGAAGCATTAAAGGAGAGTTTTGAGTCCACCGACGCCCGCCACAGTATTGATGAGATGAACGACACCCTTTACATAGAGCTCGAGGGGCTTCAGGATTACAGTGAAGAGGAGATAGCCGAGATTGCCGGCCCCCTGCTCGAAACTATTGATCTCGATTTCGAAGATATTATTTTATTGCCATTATAATAAACTAATCTATATCACCGAGATAATGATGACTGCTATGGCTGCAGTTAAAAGCAGCGCAAGTAGCAAAAGTAGCCCGTCCCGGGCTATCAGAGCCAGACCAAAAACAGTGAGAGCAGCGCCAGCAGCATTTGCGCTAAATGGAACAAACTCCATAATCGGCATTACGGATGCAATCATGAGGCACATAAAGGCGATCACGTAAACGGCCGTATCTCTCACCAGCACCCTGAATCTTGGCTTCAGGAGCCTGTCGATGAACTTTGCCGGAGACTCAAGCCACTGAAGCCCTTTATTCAGTTTCTTGTTGGAAACAGATCTGTTTAATAATAATTTTGGGAGCCAGAAATGTTTCTTGCCAAACAGAAGCTGGGCTGAGAAAAGAAAAACAATGGTCCCTAAAATGGTCGGCATACCGGGTATATCACCTATTATCGGGGCAAGGGTGGCCAGACCGGCAATGAGCAGCAGCGGCCCATATGATCGCTCTCCAGCCATCTCAATAATATCTCCAACAGAAGTATTCTCCTCCTTTTGGGATATTTCCCGAATACTGTTTAAAAGGTCCTGCAGGGACTGAAACTCTTTTTGGTCTTTCATAGACGTCAAATCTATAAGAATATTATCACTATTGGAAAGCCAAAATGAAATGTTCAAAATGGGTATTCTTCAGATTAAAAAACAACATCAGTTTCCGGACTGGTTTTATGCCAGCGATAAGAGATCGATTAGTGTAGTGTCAATCATAGAATAGTGCGAAAGCAAAGACTTACGAAGTCTATCCAAATGTTATTAAAATTGATACTGTGAACATAAAAACACAGTTTTTGACGATGTTTTTAAAGACTTCGGAAGTCTTCTGTTACTCTGATTAATCTGCACAAAAGATCGCTACTGCCAAATTTTATGGATGACACTATATCAGCATTCACTAAGGCTGATAGGAATATTCACGGCCAGGCCGCCGTCTGAGGTCTCTTTGTATTTTGAGTTCATATCGCGGGCGGTATCCCACATCGTTTTGACAACGGCATCGAGCGAAACGCGTGCTTTTTCCGGATCACTGTGTAGGGCGAGCTGAGAAGCTGTAATCGCCTTGATGGCCCCCATGGTATTGCGTTCAATGCATGGAACCTGAACCAGTCCGCCAATGGGATCACAGGTCATCCCCAAATGATGCTCCATCGCTATTTCGGCCGCCATCAGGCACTGATCAACGGTACCGCCCAGGCACTCCGTGAGTCCCGCCGCCGCCATTGCCGAAGAAACACCGATTTCGGCCTGACAACCACCCATCGCGGCTGAAATTGTAGCCCGTTTTTTGAAAATACTTCCAATCTCTGAGGCGACACTCAAAAATTTGAGCACAATCTCCTCCCGGTGATCTTCCCGAAACGTAACCAGGTACTGTAGCACGGCGGGAATAACACCAGCTGCGCCGTTTGTTGGTGCAGTAACTACCCTGCCAAACGATGCATTTTCCTCGTTCACAGCAAGTGCAAAACAGCTTACCCAGTCTAAAATGTAGGCAAAGCCCTCTCCGCCGTTTTTGATTGCCAAACGCCACTCATCGTAATTATCGTACTCATGGCCGTTGAGCAGACGGCGATTAAGAGTAGACGCACGGCGCATCACCTGGAGTCCGCCAGGGAGATATCCGTCGGTGTGGCAGCCTCTGTAGATACATCCGGCCATCGCATCCCAGATCTTCAACACTTCCAATCGGGTTAGTTCGTCACTTCGCCACCCCTTTTCATTTTCTGCAACCACACCTGAAATCGGCAGGCCCGTCTGCTTGCACCATTTATCAAGCTCTGATGCAGAATTAATGGGGTAAGGCAGCGGAACATCCTCTGTTTCCGAGCGATCCTCTTCCCCCTCTTTCACTACAAAACCACCCCCAACGGAGTAGTAGGTCTCCTTAACCAGGGTTGCGTTATCGAGCGTACACAGAAAGGTAAGCGCATTGGGGTGAAACTCTTTGATCTCATCCCCTAAGAACCGAATGTGAACATCGGGATTGAAATCCACCTTATGGGTACCATTCAGCAAAAGGCACCGGTTTTGTTGAATGTTCTGTATGGTGATATCGATTTCACCCGGATCAAACAGAACCGGATCTTCTCCCGAAAGGCCCAGCTGAACAGCGACATCTGTTCCGTGGCCTTTTCCGGTTTTGGCAAGCGAACCAAAAAGCTGTACTTCTACTCTCTCAACGTGTTCCAGGCGACACCCAAGTCTGTTTAAAAACCTTATGGCTGCTTTCCATGGGCCTAAAGTATGCGAACTGCTTGGGCCAACCCCAATTTTAAACATATCCAAAACAGAGATCGACTCCATTGCTTCTTCCTATTTATTATCTGTACGTCTGATAATCAGTTTCACTGATTTTGCATCGACAAAATAGACACATTTTGAGCCCTATTCCATAATGCCCGATAATGTTTTATGCAATTTCCGGCACTCTCATATCTGTTTATATCTTATCGTGTAAAACGACTAGTATCTGGCACCCACTTGTTTCTCGCGCCAAAGGCGTCCCATTGTTAGCGCCATATGGCTTCGCAAGGTTTTATTTATCGCTGAGTGCCGCTGAACAGAGTTGATTGAGAGTATCATATCCATTGCTTCCTGAAAGTACTACTGTTTGCTCATCCTGCTTAGGCAAATATTTCCCGGGATCTCTTGACATTCTTAGTGTATTAGTTTACTATTACACTAAATCATAAATACACCATCGGTCTATGGTCACCATCAAAAACTTATCGTTTGCCTTTATTAAAGGTGAACTACTCTTCAACAACCTGAATATGGAGCTTGAGGCGGGACGTACATACGGCCTGTTCGGGCTGAACGGAGCCGGGAAAACGACGCTGCTAAACCACATAAGCGGCATGCTTTTTCCTTCTGATGGATCGTGTATCGTAAACGGTTATGCGACCCGCGAGCGCCGGCCAGAGACTTTGAGCGATCTGATCATAGTACCTGAACAGTTTGAGCTTCCGCCGGTAAAGCTGGATATCTATTTGAGCCTCCATGCACCCTTCTATCCGAATTTTGATGAAAATCAGATGAGAGATCTGATGGATCGATTTGTTTTAGACCGCTCGAAATTACTTTCCAAACAGTCGTATGGTCAACGAAAAAAATTCCTGATATCCTTTGCACTCGCGGCAAACACGCGAACCCTGCTTCTTGATGAGCCTACAAACGGCCTCGATATCCCCTCAAAGTCGCAGTTTCGAAAGGTGATGGCGGCCACCAATAATGAGGATCGATGCACCGTAATTTCCACTCACCAGGTACGCGACCTGGAATCGATGATTGATAAAGTTACGGTGCTTCATAAAGGCAGCATCATTTTCGATCAGACCATAGAATCTATTACCGACAACCTCTCTTTTCAAAGAACCGATGAATTGACAGACAACGCCATCTACTGGGAAGAGGTGCTGGGGGGATATCAAATTATATCGGAAAATATTCAAAACCGTGAGGAGCAGCCAATCGATCTTGAAATGCTTTTTAACGCAACCATCGAGTCAACGGAGAAGCTCAACAGGGCATTTAAATCAGTGGAGGCAGAATAATGAACGATTTAAAGCCAACAAACTCATTCTCATTCCCCAGAATGGTACAGGTTATAAAACGAACGTTCGCGCTCAATATGCGAACCTGGGGAACCGGTACTTTAGTTGTATTAGGTGCTCTTCTTCTGTTTTGGTTCTTCCCTCTTCTTTTGGGAAGGGAGCCCTGGCATCAATTTATCAGCGGAAATCTCATACAGCCGGCACTTTTCTTCTATACGGTGGGCGGTTTATTCCTGACCAGCGCAGTTTTTTATGAACTCCATTCGCCCGATACCGCTTTTTTAACTCTAACGCTGCCGGCCACAAACTTTGAAAAACTGGCAAGCGCCTGGCTGATCACCTCTGTGCTTTACACCGTGATCTCCGCTGCACTCTATGCGGCTCTCGTGCTGATTCTCCACGTATTTTCAATGTTTTATGTGGGTACTGAAATCCCTTTTTCACTCTACCAGCTTGAAAGTAGTGAGATTGGACAGACACTCATCAGCTACTTTGGGTATCAGAGCGTGTTTTTGCTGGGAGCCATTGTATTCAGAAAAAATAATTTTTTAAAAACCCTGCTGGGAATAATTGCTTTTATGATTGTGACGTTCATAATCATCGGTTTACTCTTCCTGGTATTTAAAGGCTCGATGTTCGAAGGATCATATACTGTTCAAATATCCTCGAATGATCTGTTTACAACGCTCTATCCGGTGTTTAATGCTCTGATTGTTATCGTAATCCTCACGGTCTCATATATCCGGCTCAAAAACAAGCAGGTGGCTTAATGAACTATTCAGATAACAGGCCTATCTACAAACAGATCACGGATTACTTTTGTAACCAGATTTTGCAGCACAAGTGGTCTCCGGAAGACCGCATTCCGTCGGTTCGGGAGATCGCCGTTAAGATGGAAGTGAACCCCAATACGGCTATCCGTGCTTTTCACGACCTGCAGGATAAAGATATTCTCTACAACCAGCGGGGCGTAGGTTACTTTGTAGCAGAACACGCACATGAAAAGGTGAAGCAGATGAAGCGCGAAGAGTTCATTAATGAAAAGCTCCCGGGCTTTTTCCGCGATATGAAACAGCTGGGATTTTCGTGCAAGGAGCTTGAAGAGCTCTATGATAAGTCAAAAAAATAGCAGGGGCTGTCTTGAGCCCTAACTCATGGGATTTAATCTTAAAATGAATGTAAGTTCGACATATGAATCATGATTTTATTCCAAATATCTCTGTAAAGGAGGGTTGGGGAAGTGGTGAATTTGGAAGTGAGAGAGTGGGTGAATGGGAGAATTGGTGTACGAGATGTCTCGACATGACAGACGCTGCCTGTCTGAGCCGGCGTATCTGGTTTTCTGCTACGCACGCCATTTCTAACCTCGCCGGTTTTGTGCATGGTTGTCCCAAAAACCATGGCCGAAACGGTCATGAAATAGCCCGTAGAGGCGACATAACAGAGCCCCCACGTCGCCAAGGTTTTGAGGGGCAGGCCACGGTATAAACACGAGCGCCAGCGAGATGTTTGCAACTGTGGGGTAGCGACACCAACGTTGAACCCGACTCCAATCCTTTCCGTTATGCCGCTCCATCTTTACGACATCTTTCGAAACTATCCCTCGATAAAAAACGCGGTCTTTACAACATCTATCACCTCGGGATGTTGGGGGTGTCGCTTCGCTAAACCCCGGGCGCCATTCGCAAGCTCACTCTGCCCGGGGCTGTGTTATGTCGCCCTGTGAGGGCTTTTGTTTGCCCTTAACCACCATTAAAATATTTAGTGTGGTCAACCCGCTTTAACCGGGTCATATAAAATGTTGAAAACGAGATGTCTCGACTCGCTCCGGGAAGCACGGAGCTCCCTCGACATGACAGGCCTGCCTGTCTGAGCCGGCGTATCTGGTTTTCTGCTACGCACGCCATTTCTAACCTCGCCGGTTTTGTGCATGGTTGTCCCAAAAACCATGGCCGAAACGGCCATGAAATAGCCCTGCCACGAAGTGGTCTGCCCAAGGCATCCCTTTGGGGCCTTTGGGAAAGGGCGATATAACAGAGCCCCCACGTCGCCAAGGCTTTGAAGGGCAGGCCGCGGTAAAAACAGGAGCGCCAGGAAGGTGTTTGCAACCGTGGGGTACCAGCGCCACACACCCTCATCCCCGGGGCGGTGAACACGGCTTACAATGAGCATGTATTCGCGGGGTAGCGGCACCAACGCTGACCCACTTCGGGGTTCCTCCGATTACTCTACCTTTTTTTCCGACTTACCAGACAATACTAATCCTAATACCCCTCAGAAGCATCAACTTCATAAAAAACAGCCTCAAACGGTTTTAACTTAATCTGTTTTACAGGATCTTCAATCAGCCGGTTTCCATTCACATCGGTTCGATAAACTCTGGTTTCATCACTGCCGGTAAGCTGTACATCAAACGCCGTGTCCACTCCATCCAGCTCTCTGAAGTGAAAGAGCACCGATTGTCTGTCGGGATGGGGTCTGGCCGTCACCAGTTTTATATTTTCCGGAACGGCTGACATCATAGCCATTTCTGAAACTGTCGATTCAGCACGGTTTGAAGCAGGCCTCAGACGGGTAATGAAAGGTAACCTGTCAGCAGACGTGTGCTTCAATGCATGGCTGTTACGATTGGATCTCTTTGAGGTCACAGAATATGTCCATTCAAACTCCCCGCGCTGATCGGCATTGAAGTTGGTTACCCAGTAGTTATTCATGGGCCAGCCAAACATGTGGGTCGATTCAGGCTCCGTTCCCGCGTCAAACCGCCCCGTATTAATCGCACCGAACTGCATCAGCGGTGCTTCATGCATTCCAAGGACGATTTGCGAATCCCTATTTCTCACAATCGCAGCATTCTGCACCATGTTCCAGTCGTTGGATGAACCCGGAAGCTGATCAACCCCTGCACGAATCATTCCGCCGGCCACGTCAAAATGGATCTCCCCGTTCGGTAGCGTAAACGGAAACGCGATGTAAATGCTCTCGGGATCAGAAATCAGCTTTTTGTTGATCGTAAACGTAAAATCGATGCGTTTTTGAGTGTGATACGGCTTAATGATAAGCTCAAAACCCTGCTCACCGTTAGCAGTTGGGGTATCACCAGTACAGCGAATAGCATCAAAAATGGTCCCCGGCACCGTTTCGTAACAGACGGTATTACTCAGCCCAGACCTGCTGTAGCTTTCCAGGTAATATTGATCGAGCTCTACCCGGTTGTCAAGTTCTTCGTGGATAAACTCGGCAACCCCATAATCTGATTCCTGATCTGCAAGTTCAAACCCAAGCTCTTTATCAAACAGGCTTGAGACGGTTGCCTGATCAGTATCTATCCGTAGTTGATACCACTCATTTTCGTACGATAAAGCTCCGGAAGCGTATTCAGATGCATCTGTTTCATAATTATTATGGGCTTCCAGCCTGTACTGGCGATATCCCATAGCCGGCATTTCGTTCAGCCAGAACATCCAGTAGTCACCGCGGTGGGCATGCCGAATCAGCTGTCCAGGCATCCGGTCTCCACTTGCATCAACCAGTTCAATATTCCTGCCGGCAGGGACCGTTTCATGATCAATAAAGAGCGTGGTGCTCCCCGACCGTTTGTGAGGTGCCGTATTGTAAACCACCAGCGTTGGTACATCGGCATTCTGAATCTCATCCAGTAAAAGTCCTGTAGCCTCCTCCTGCACCATTTTGGCCCGGCGCGTTGCTTCCCATGCGAAGGACTCCTTCAAACGACGCATTTCCAGCGTCTCTTTTCCATCCGGTTTGCTTACGCTTTCGTGCGATCCCATGGTGTGTTCGCCGTAAAACAGAAGAGCCTCGTTGGTTAATGAAGCCTGCTGTACACTATGCTCCGGAATGTTGTGACCCGTCATGGCCGCAATGCTTTGAACACCCTGCCCGGCTACAATATCGGTCATGGCCTGCCGCATGGCGGCTACTTCGCGTGCACCCGATCCGAATCCATCCACCCACCAGTCGGGCCAGGCAGCTCTGTACACCGGCAGTTCGTCCGCATGTTTCTCCTCAATCTCTTCAAAAAAGTCCTTTGCAATCGAAAAGCGGAGTTTGGGCCACTCATACTTCTCATTCCATTTTTGAATCATCCCAGATGGGTTCACCGACGGAGGTGAGTTATCGGTTAGATATCCCGAATGCTGAATCATTATGGTATCGAATGGATACCCGGTGCTGCCAAGCTCATTCAAATAGGCAAGAAGTTCCTTTTCGAAATAGCTGAAGTCGCCGCGGCTGATATGGAACCTCAAATTACCCGTATGATAGTGCTCTCCCCGAAACGCAAGCATCCGGTTTCCGGAGGGCGATTCCCACCAGAAAGGCATGGGATGATCAAATACCAGCAGAGCTTTATGAGCGTGTGTACCCATTGTGAGATACCGGATCCCCAGCGAAGAAAAATAGTCGTTCATCGACCAGCCAATGCCGTTCACATCATTCTGCATGGCCGTTGTGACCTCCATCCCGTGTTCCCGAATACGCTCCACCGGCTCCAGGGAACGCGCCAGTATCTGCTCATCGGGTACTTCATCAAAATTCAGATACATTCCCGTAAGCTCAATGCGGCCTTCATCCACACGATCTTTTAGCCTCTGAACCTGCTCTTCGGTTCTGTTTTGCAGAAACTGATCGATCGCCCAGGTATTTTCTGCGGTCCACCGAAACTGTGCCTCCCCTGGCAGATGATCGGTTTCGTCTGCGTAATCCAATGCAAGATCGATATGGCGAATCAGCTCACTCATTATTTCGGTTTGCGGCCTTGTGTACCCGATATCGGTGTGGGTATTCTGTACAAGATGCATCTTCCATTTTCTCACGGGCTGCAGATCAAACTCTGTTTCCAATGTTTTTTCCCCTGAAGAGACAATAGCCATTACTTTTCTTTGCTGCTCTGAAACCGGATGGTGAATAACGAATTCGTTTAAGCCAAATGCATGTCTGAATTCGACGGCATCTTCACCGTTCAAGGAAAATGAAGCAAGGCCCGGTTTGCCAAACTGAACGGTCTGCACAGTGAGTGGCCGGACCCTCTCCTGGTTCATAAAAAGTATAGCGTCATTAGGTGTAACTTCCAGAGATTCCTTAACCGGTTCGGTAACGGTCATGTACCAGGCGCTGGTATTGGTATTGCCGGCGGTTACCCGGAGTGCAACGGGCTCTCCGGCAGCTAACTGATCTGAGGGTACTCTTAGAATCATGAATCCGTAGAAGTCTCCGTGCTCATCAACCACACTCTGCTGAAATGAGAGGCTGAGTCCATCCTTTTCTGATTTCCACCTTCCGCCGGAACTGAGATCAAATTCGATATCCGTCATTCTATTTACAGACAGAGTCATGGGAATGTCATCGGTTCTTGAATCCAGGTTCGCAGCCCACACGAATGAGATATACTCCTGCGATACATCGGAAGGAACCGGTGCAGTTTCCCACTCCATAAACCAGTTACCATCCGTGGCGCGCACTATCATTGCGTCATCTGTGCCGGGTATCGCCGTTCCGTAACTGAATTTTGTGCCGCTAACCCGATTCATGTAACCCGAAATCAACAGATCGTTGTCCGGCACATAAACCTGCATTTCAACATCGTTTCCCTGGCTGATAACCGGTTGTGGCAGGTAACATATCACTACCAATAAGAGACTGCTGAGTATGCCAGACAGTGAGATTTTTGTATTTAATTCTGCCATCTCAACTACCTTAGATCACAATTTTCAGTTCTTCTTGTATCCACTACAGAAAATATTTTCCAGCCATCAGAAGTCCGAATAAGGTTCATGCTGTTTACTCCGCAGTGGCTGAATTCATCTCCCCGGTAGAAATTATAGTTCATCCAGGCGGTAGCGAGGTCTCCGTCTATGTGAACTTCGAGGCTCGTTAACTCCTCATTCAGTAAACCAACAGTCGCATTTGAGACGGATTCCAGAAACCTGCCCATATCCGTCGCAACCTTTACCGTTTCGCCTTCTCGCTGAGTTACCGTATGGAGCGTTGCATCTTCTGTGATGAGGTTACGCAGGGTCTCGCCCTCAGAAGCACGCATTCCATCAAAAAAAGATTCGATAACGTCGACTGGTTCATCATTTCCCTGTGCAAGCAGCTCTTTTTGAATGATCGGGACTAGAAAAAACAGTACTATTATTGTGATCACCTGTTTTAAGTTCATTGGTATGGTTCCATTCATTATCGTATGTTTTTTAAGCTTTAAATGTATTTAAGAAAAGGATGGGTTAAAAACGTTTTATAACCCGACTTGAAGGGTATACCAAAGCTCTTAAATTAGAGCTTTCAGCCAGAAACAAATCATTTATCTCTGATTTGTGTTAATTTTTCCAGTCAATATATAGAGCTCATTCGATTTTAACAGCATGACTATCTCCATAAAAAGCCTTGAATTTTCCCACGGTGATGAGCAAATATTTAGAGACTACAGTCTTGAAATCGAAAGTGGAAAACACACAGTTTTACAGGGTGATTCGGGCAGCGGAAAATCTACATTAATAAAATTAATACTCGGCTTTTTGCAGCCTGATGACGGAGAAATTTCGCTAAACGGAAAACCGATGGATACCAGGGCATTCAGGGAGTTACGGCAGAAAACAGCATGGCTGCCCCAGGATTTAAATATGGGTGAAAACAGCGTCAGGGATGTAATCTACTTTCCGTTTTTGTTTAAACAAAACACCGTTTCGAAACCCTCAGAAAGTACTGTTTTGGATACGTTTGAGCAGCTCGGGCTCCATAATGAGGTATTGGATAAAGAGTTCTCCGATCTCTCTACAGGTCAGAGGCAGCGAGTAGGGATTACTCTTTGCGCACTGCTCGACAGGCCGCTATTGCTGCTGGATGAGCCTACATCAGCGCTGGATCGATCTTCAAAAGAGAAAGCAGCTGAATTATTGCTCGGCAAACCAAGCAAAACAATTGTTTCTGTTACACACGATCCTTTCTGGATTAAAAAGGCCGATAAGGTCATTGAACTTTAACTAATTATAGTACATCTATGGATATCATAGAGTTAAGCTGGTGGCAGCTGTCTATTGGCTTTTTGATTCTCATTATTCCGGCTGCCATTCTCTGGTGGTATAAAACCGGGCTTAACAAACAACTGGCGATTGCAACCCTGCGTATGACCCTGCAGCTGCTCTTTGTAGGCTACTATCTTGAATACCTTTTTGATTACGACAGTGCCTGGGTAAATACCGCCTGGATTATGATCATGGTCGTGGTTGCCGACTTTGCGACTATTGACAGAAGTAATCTGAATAAAACCTGGTCGCTGATACTCCCGATATTTGGAGCTACGTTTTTTGGCATCATTCTGATTAACCTCTTCTTTCTTGAGCTGGTCATTCAGCTGCCCACCTTTCTGGAAGCCCAGTACGCAATTCCCATAACCGGAATGGTTTTGGGCAACTGTCTGCGCAGCAATGTGATAGGTATTAACGACTTTTACTACAATCTGAAGGACAATAAAGAGCGATACCAGTTTTTCCTGGCCTGCGGAGCCACCAGAAACGAAGCGTTACACCCGTTCTTCAGGCAGGCGCTGCAAAAGTCAGCTAACCCAACATTGGCCTCTATGGCAACCATTGGCCTCGTCTCGCTTCCGGGAATGATGACGGGACAAATATTGAGCGGAAGCTCCCCGATGACCGCCATTCAGTATCAGATTATGATTATGCTGGCGATCTTTTCCGGAACTATCCTGTCGGTATTTCTGGCCATCCTCTTTTCCAACCGGTTTGTATTTTTTGAGACGGATATGATAGATCCGGCGATTTTCAAGGAATAAGCTTCTCTTAACTATCTTGTGCTGTAATAATCACGAAGGTATTCATAGATAGCTCGCGCCTCATCCTGTGTAACATCCCGATAGGGCATTTCGATGTGGTGTTCCGTAAGCAGATCGAGTCCTACGGGGTGATTCAATACATTTTCTCCCGGGTTTAGGATAAAATTCATTACAAATTCAGGACTTCTTCGCTCTACAACATCCCCTAGGTATGGACCAGCCCCATCTTCTTCCATTGAATGACAATCCTGGCATTTCTGGGTAAAAAGTTCCCGCCCCTTGGCAACCAGTTCCTGATCAATCTCATCAGCAATATCCAGTCGTTCGGTGATCGGACCTATTCCATGCTCCAGTTCAAAAGGTGTTAAATTCTCTTTAAACTCTTCGAGATAATCCTCGTTTTCCTGTTCGGTCATGGCTTCCTGTTCTGCAGCAGGTTCTTCTTCACTACCACCGCAGCCAAAAACTGTAAATGATAGAATTACTAGTGCAGATAAAAATAAGGGTAAGTATCGCTGACTATTTTTCATTGTTAATTGGTCATTTTAAGTTAATTCTGAATGGTATTTTTTGGTGAATCATCATTGGTGTCACTAACCCAAACTGATTATTAATGACGGTATACACTTTCATATATTAGAAACATCACACTCCTTCTGATGGATAATTAGAAAATATTATGATTTTTCAAAGGCTATAATCGCTTATTTATACACTTGAGCGCGAAAAGAGAGAAATATTTTCGGAGCTATACCGACATCAATACCTGTCGATACAGAGTTCAACATTTTGAGCGGTATTTTCCTCAGCAGTTTGTATGAAAGGCGTAAAAAAATGGCTGGTTGAAAGACTGGTGGGAACATAGAGATGCCATCTTCATTTAACGGAAAAGAGAGGCTCAGCTGCTTTTGATAGATTGAAGGACGATTTGGGGCAGCCTCAATAAAAGCAACGGCGGAACTGCTGCTCATACAGTGCCCGCCGTGCGGTTGTGTTCTCCCTCTTGATGAATAGTGTCACCTAAACTAACTGTATGAAGTATATAAGGCACGCAAAATAGATTCACTACAGAGGTATGTAGTATTTAGTGGACATTTGTACTTTAAAAAAGAGGGAGAGAAGAATAGACTTCGGAAGTCTGCCCCAGCGTTTTGAGCCTGATCCCAAGACTTCCGAAGTCTTTATCAACTCCACCAAATTTCAGAACCTGGTTCTTACTCCTTAGTAAAAAAAAACTTGAGAGACTTCGGAAGTCTCCCCGGCGTATTGAGCTCGACCCAAGACTTCCGAAGTCTTTATCAACACCACCAAATTTCAGACTGAATTCCTACTTCCCGGTTTTAAAAAAGACTGGAGAGACTTCGGAAGTCTCCCCGGCGTATTGAGCTTGACCCAAGACTTCCGAAGTCTTTATCAACACCACCAAATTTCAGAACCGGATTCTTACTCCCGGGTTTTAAAAAAGATTAGAGAGACTTCGGAAGTCTACCTCCGAAAACTTATAATATGGACTAAACTCCAAAAATTTATATGAATATTTGGAATTCATCCTAAATATTTAGAAAATAGAGTATGATTTCCCGAACTCTCTATCAAAAAATTCAATCACGGCTGGATGATCCAAAGGCAATTATTCTGTACGGGCCGCGGCAGGTTGGCAAAACAACTCTACTGCAGCAGCTTTCAAGAGAATTAGACGCTGAAATACTCTGGTGGAATGGAGATGAACCTGATATCCGGGCTGATCTGGAAATAGCAACATCAACCTGGCTGAAAGAGCAGATTGGCAAACGGAAGTACCTGATTATTGATGAAGCACAGCGAATTGAAAATATCGGGATTGTCATCAAATTGGTTGTTGACCAGATTCCGGGAGTAAAGGTAATTGCATCCGGATCGTCTTCTTTTGATTTGTCAAATAAGATCAACGAACCATTAACAGGGCGAAAATGGGAATTTTTGTTGTACCCGGTTTCCGTTGAAGAATTGACAGGCCATTTTGGTGAACGGCAGGAAAGGCGATTGCTTACGCAACGCCTTGTGTATGGATCTTACCCCGAAATTATCAATCACCCGGGGGAGGAACGTGAACTTCTAAAAGAACTTGCCGGTAGTTATCTATACAAAGACATCCTTACTTGGGAAAATATCCAAAAACCTGCCAAACTGGAAAAACTATTGCAGGCATTGGCTTTTCAGGTCGGCAGCCAGATATCCGTCAATGAGCTTTCACAAACCATAGGCCTGGATAATCATACTGTGGAACGCTATATCGATGTACTGGAAAAGGCCTATATCATTTATCAACTTCATCCATTTAGCAGGAACCTGCGGAATGAAATCAAAAAATCCAGAAAAATCTATTTTTATGATAACGGTATCCGGAATGCTGTCATCAATCAATTCAACTCTTTCAACCTTAGACAGGACACAGGGCAGTTATGGGAGAATTTTCTGATGAGTGAACGAAAAAAAATGACGGACTATCATACCAAATACGTGAACCGTTACTTTTGGCGAAACCATGCTCAACAGGAAATTGATTATATCGAAGAAAGTGATGGTTTTGTAAATGCCTACGAGTTTAAATGGAACCCTAAAGCGAAGGCGCGTTTTTCAAAATCTTTTGTAAATGAATATAACCCGGGGCTTACAAAGGCGATCCATTCAGATAATTATCTCTCTTTTGTTTCTAAACCGGATGAAGATTGAGGCTGTTAAAGACTTTTCATCGATTTGAGCCTGGCCCAAGACTTCCGAAGTCTTTATCAACGTCATCAAATTTCAGAACCGGGTTCTTACTTCCCGGTTTTAAAAAGATTAGAGAGACTTAGGAAGTCTCCCCGCGTTTCGAGCCTGATCCCAAGACTTCCGAAGTCTTTATCAACACGATCAAGATTCTGAACCGGGTTCTTACTCCCGTTTTTAAAAAGACTGGAGAGACTTCGGAAGTCTATCTACGCTCTTCTCTCTTAATACTCCAAATCATTCTCTTCAGCAAATATATCCGCCTTTTTCAAATCGTGATAAATTAGAAAATTTTCTATTCCTCCAAACATCTCAATGATTGAACTCCTTTTAATCAACGTCTCCTTTTCTGAAAGATAACCCTGGTATGATGAATACTTCCATGTACCAGGTTTTTTAGTGAAACCATGCTGTAATGGATTCATATGTATATATCCAATCAACCGGAATAGATATTCTTCTGATGTGATCTCTTTTCTTCTGACTTTCTGGTAATAAAGATTTCCCCTGGTTGAGAAAACACTGTGATAGGATTTCGAATAAGACAGCAGCCAGTTTTTAATCGCGTTGGTAACTATTCGGTTTGGGTGATCTGATTTCATTAATGTTTCACTCTCATCAACACGTTTAATACGAATGGCAAAGTGAAAATGATTTGGCATCAGGCAATACGCAAAAGTATCTGTAATCGGATGCAGGTATTTTATAAATTTTTGGAGAAAAAACCGATAGTTTTCCGGATTCCTAAACAGGTCAAAACCCTCGTTTGCATGATTGTACAAGTGGTAATACCTCCCTGTTTCTATTGATGTTTGAGTTGAACTCATAAGAAAATCGTTTTTTTAGATTCTATAAAAACTTATTCAAAATTCAAATCTAAATGACAGGCAAAAGACTTCCGAAGTCTTTATCAACACCATCAAATTTCAGAATCGGGTTCTTACTCCCGGGTTTTAAAAAAGATTAGAGAGACTTCGGAAGTCTCACCGCGTTTCGAGCACGACCCAAGACTTCCAAGTCTTTATCAACACCACCAAATTTCAGAACCGGATTCTTACTCCCGGGTTTTAAAAAAAAGACTGGAGAGACTTCGGAAGTCTCCCCGCGTTTCGAGCCGGACCCTAAGACTTCCGAAGTCTTTATCAACGCCATCAAATTTCAGAACCGGATTCTTACTCCCGGGTTTTAAAAAAAACTGGAGAGACTTCGGAAGTCTCGAAGGTAGCACGAGCCATTACCCTACCGGCACCTCTATCACCCATCTTGTCCCCTCGCCGGGCTGGGTTTGCAGGCTGCATATTCCCCCCAACTGAGATACTCTGTCTTTGATGTTTTGTACACCATTGCCGTTTTGATGGATCTTACTTTCATCGAAACCGTTTCCGTCATCCTCTATATAGATGTACAGAATCCCGGCGTCATTATGGAATTGAACCTTTACCGAGTCCGGCTCGGCATGACGTGCAATATTGGCCAATATTTCCCGAAATATGAGCCAGATATTTTTTCGCTGACTAATATCCGGTTTACCGGAAAAGGAACCTTTCACATCAAATGTATACCATATTTGCTTTGAATCGAGCAGATCTGATGCAAACCGTTTGCAGCGCAGCAGCAGGTTCTCCCAGTCGTCGTTATCGGAGTGGATCACCCACACAATATCGCTGACTTTCTCCTTCGCCTCTCTCGATGATTTTTGAATGAGGCTTAAGAAACGGTTCGATTCGGTTTGGCCCAGTTTTTTGGAGCTGATGGCATCCGCAAAAAAGTTAATACTGCTCAGCGTTGAGCTCAGTTCATCATGAAGATCCCGGGCAATACCGTCACGGATGCGCTGCTCTTTCAGAATGGAATTCAGGCGAACTTTATACCCGCCATAGATCACCCCGCCCGCCATCATGAGGTATGCCAGATATGCCCATATGGTGCGATACCAGGGTGGGAGAACGGTAAATGTATACGAATCGATGCTGCCGGTTTTGTGATACACATTTCTTCCCTGCACTTCGAACGTGTATGTTCCCTCTGGTATAAAAGTATAATCTTTTTGTGTCTCGCCAGACCAGTTACTCCACTCCTCTTCATATCCGCGTAACCTTGTTCTGTACTGATTGGCTTCCGGTTCAATGTAGCTGGCGGCTGCGTACGTAAACCGCATGTCGTTCTGTTCATAAGAAAATTCAGGAAAAGATCGTTGCTCTCCATATCCACCGAAAATCAGGGAATCATTCTCAGCCAGCACCCCCGTTATATTGGTTTGGAAGCTGACATTGTACTCCCATTCTGGATCGGTCAGCTGATATAAATTTCTGGTTCCGCCAAACCATACGGCCCCATCACTGCTGCAACTCATTGCTTCCATTCCCTGATCAACGGCAATGTTACGATAGTGATCAACTTCAATTTTCCACTCACCATTCTGCCGATAGACTCTCTTTATCATCCGATTGTTTCTAAACCAAATATCGCCACCGTCACATTGTAAAAACCGATACACTTCTTCATCCACTATTTCAGAATCTACATTGTAAAAAGTGGAGTCCGGCACAAACTCATTGGCAGTCTGATCAAAAATCATCAATCCACTGGTAGTCCCCAGCCTTATCTCCCCGCCAATAAATCAATCTGGTTCAACCTGGCGTCATCGGGCAGATCAACAAGATAACTATATATCTTCTCTCCCTGAGGGTTATATCTGTGAACTTCGTTATACTGACCCGCCACCCAAAACTCCCGGTTTATCAAAGACGCATGCCGTATTTCTGTTTCCAGATCAATCAAAGTCTCCGAAGCAATAGCATTATTATCCTGCAGCAACCTTTCAATTTTATCACTGCTCACACCATAAAATTCACCTGAGATACCTGGCACGTCAATAAGAAAGAGGTATCGATTTGATGAAATTTTGTCAAAATTACTGCCATCCAAGTGGTACAAACCTTCGTGGGTGCTAACAATAAAACGACTTTCAAGGCTTAAACCATCATAAACTCTCCACTGAAGCTCCCCAAATCGCTCCATTCCGTTTTCATCAAAACCAAATATTCCTTCCGTTGTGCCTACAAAAACACGGCCGCCATGCTCCTCTATAAATAACGGAGCGCCCTGGAAGCCTTGCTCCGGTGTAAATCGGTGCAGGGGATGGTTCACCATTATTTTCGCAATACCATATTCGGTAGCTGCCCATAGAATTTCTTCCCTGTCAAGATATAGATTGTAGATCACGTCAGTAGGCAAACCATCTGCCTCCCGAATCACCTTTATCAAAGAGCCATCTCTGCCGGCAATTAAAATTCCGCCGCTCAGCGTTGCAAAAGCTGCCTCATTCTCGTTAATGCGAATCCCCCGGTAAACATTATGTTCTTTCAGATATTCAGAAGCCACGTCATTTACAGGGGTAAAACGGGTTCCGTCAAATAGCACAAGCCCCTGTTCCCTTGAGGCTAACATCAGAAAATGATCAAAATTCACTGCTGCAAAAATCGGGTCATCCGAGTAGATTTCTGATTCTGGAATCCATTCGAGAGATTCATCGGTTTTTAAAAAAAGTCCTTCACCATCGATATTTATAAGCAACCGATTCTTCCATGATGAGAGAAACGTTACAGTTTTATCCTCAAGTTCCACATTTACTGTATCTCCGTTAAATACATAAAGATCCCCGGAGATTCGATGATACACACTGCCCCCTGCATCCGCCATACCCCAGACTGCAGAGAAATTTAATTTTGTACTGTCGATTTTAGACCGCAGACTTTCCAGCGAATACAGACCTGTACTATCCGGCATAATAATTCCCAAATCGCCGGCGCCACCCCAGTGGATCGTTTCATTGTATTGATGCAGGGAGAGTACCGCACTCCCAACCGGAGCATGGATGGCTTGGTGCCACTCATTACCGTCAAAGCTTAACAACCCGTTGCTGTTGCCAAAAAAGAGCCTGCCGTCCCGGTATTGTATGGCTGCCCAGTTTTGCCTGAAGTCGTTATACGTTTCCGGATCATACACCGATACCTGGTAGGAGTGTTGAGCCAAAACACCCTGAGCAAGGCAAACCAAACATAGTGCGGTCCAAAAAATGTATTTATTCATTAACCATCAGCAGATATAATGGGTTTATCTTCAGGGTGTAAAACCTGGGGCTCTGTCCCCACAAATTCTTCTTTCCCTTTAAGCTTAATGACGAATGTATAAACAACATTACCGTCTGCATTCTCAGAATGGAACAGTTTAAAAGTATTATTCTTAATTCTTCCCAGACTTCCCGGATTTATTTCAACACCATTAACGCTATCGCCAAATGGAATATGAGTCATAACAACATGGAGTTCATACTCAATCCCACGACCAATACCTGAAAAATTAAGTTCCTTTTTTTTCTTTCTTTGAAATATAGCTTTCGTTACCAATGAATGCTGAACGTCGATTCCCATTAAACTGGATGAAGACATCAATATCTATATTTAAATCATTATCTAGTTTTACCACCATCACTTTTGTGTTTTATTTATTGTTATCGTTCAATCAAGTTATTTTAACTCAATCAACCCATTCGAAATCCCCTTCGCCACAGCTTCGGCCTTACTGTTCACCTGCAGCTTTCGGTAGATGTTTCGAATGTGGTATCCTACACCATCCACCGACAGGTGAATCTCATCGGCAATAGAGGCGTACGAATTCCCTTCACCCAGCAGTGATAACACCTCTTTTTCACGGTCCGTAAGGGAATACTCTTTCTGCATTTTCGGCTTCAGCTGCATCGATGCAATTACCTTGCGCGCAATGGCCGGCGACATAGGCGACCCGCCCTCATAAGCATCCTTTACGGCCTGAACCAGTTCATCCGGACTCACCTTCTTGATCAAATACCCGATAGCCCCGTTTTGCAGCGATTTAAAAATGTGTTCAGAATCTTCCAGTACCGTTATCATAATAATGGCCAGCTTCGGGTTGATCTCCAGAAACTTCTCCACGCCATCACTCCCCATCAAGCCCGGCAGCTGTATATCCAAAAGAATAATATCGGTCCATGCGATGTCTTCCGATTCCAGTGCATCTTCACATGACCGAAAACTGCTCTTTACCACTATCTTTTTATCGCTGTCGAGGATGGTGGTCCAGCCCTCGCGGATATAGGGATTGTCTTCTACAATCAGTACCCGAATCAGTTTGGGCAGTGCTTCTTCTTTTTCCATAGAATTTTTCCCCAAAATTGGTAAATATCACCAACCGCAGCACTACATAACTATGTAGAATATTGTAATTTATTTATACGGATAAGTCAAAAAGTTCTGTTCCATCATTTTTTGATCCGGACTAAACTCACGTCCTGCAAGAAGTAAGTCTTAATGGATCGAATAAAATAGATTTCCTACTCTCCCGTTTTTTTAAAGAAATCAGAAATAACCTGTTAAATCGTTGATCTTATTTATGAAAAATATTATTTATCAGAATGATTTGAACCCGATACTAATGTAAATTTTCTCCATGAAATTCCGATTTACCCTTCTGCCTTTAATACTCACATTTACTTTCCTTTTTAATTCCTGTGGATCTGAAGATACCATCGCGCCTGATATACCACCGGTTGAGCCCGACACGGAAGAACCGGAAGAAGAAAAATCCTGGCAGCTGGTCTGGGAAGATGAATTTGACGGGGATGAACTTGATATGGAAAAATGGAGCTACCAGCTGGGTGATGGCTGCCATTTAGGTGAGAATCTTTGCGGGTGGGGAAATAATGAGCTGCAATACTATACCGAAAGAGAAGAGAATATCTCTCTGGAAGATGGTTTCCTGACCATTACGGCTCATGAAGAAGATTATGAAGGAAGTAACTTCACCTCCGCCAGAATCAGAACCGAAAATAAAGGTGACTGGAAATATGGGAGGCTTGAAATACGGGCAAAACTGCCGCAGGGGCAGGGAATATGGCCCGCAATCTGGATGCTACCTACCGAAGAGGTTTATGGTGGATGGCCCCAAAGCGGTGAAATTGACATCATGGAGATGGTAGGGCATGAACCTGAAACCGTTCACGGAACGGTTCATTTTGGGGATCCGTGGCCAGACAATCAAAATAAGGGGGAACCCTATTCACTGGAGAGCGGTATTTTTGCTGATAATTACCACGTTTTTTCCATTGAGTGGGAGCAAAATAAAATTGAGTTTTTTGTAGACGGAAATCTGTTTTTTACGGTGACTCAAAATACCGACCCACTGTCTTCCTATACTTATCCATTTAATGAAAAATTTCACATGATCATGAACATCGCGGTGGGCGGTAACTGGCCCGGGAACCCGGATTCAACAACTGAATTTCCACAAACGATGTCGGTCGACTACGTTCGGGTTTATCAGTTCAAGTAGTAAAGTTTCAATTAAATAACCAATACTTGCAGATAAATATGTATGCAGTATGTACTTGAAACATACATACAGGTTTTTCATATTCTCAGAATCATACCATTTTACTTAATAAACGAGAGATTATTATGAGTGATGAGAACTATAATTCTGGAAACAGAGATGAAAACGACCCGGAAATCTGGGATGAACACCAATGGGAGGAGTTTTTCAGGGAATCGGACAGACGGACAGAGAAGTATTCTCAGCTGCTTGACAAATATATGGATCACCCCGATCGCGACAGAATCATAGCTGAGGAGATGGGCTGGACTCATCTTCTCGATGAGGATGATGACGCGCATGAAGAGTGGATGGATGAAATGATTCTTGGTGAGTTTGAAGAGGGGGAAGAGTGGAAACGGCTCACAGGTTATGAACCCACCGATTTTGACAGAGTAGAAACCCTGCCGCTTTATAAAAAAACGTTTGAATTCACGATCGATGCGATGAATATGGTTGATGAGCATCTTTCGGACGTTAACGATGAATCCGTCAGCGTCTTTTGCCGCTCTGTTATAATCCCCTCAGCCAAAATTGCTGGCGGTTTCAGTTTTGGGTTTGAAATGGATAGTCTGGGTGGAAATATCGCGAACTGTAAGCGCGGACTTAATGCCGCCAATAAAATGCTGGATGCCCTATATGAGATCGGTGATAAAAAGCTCCTTGACCGTGATCTCTATCTTGAATTTCACAGCCGTGCAAAAGAGGTTCGGGATGAACTGGCGATCTATATAGTAGACTTACGTGAGCGCTTTCGGCGCGGTTTTTCCTGAATCTTCCATCCCTGCAATAGTATTCCAAAAAAAAACACTCATTTTTTTGCTGGAAATACTTGATGCTAAACATTAAAAGGACGCGGTACTTTCTAATCACCGGGAAAAAACGTGCTCGGTATGTGATATAAAATGTTGTTTATTTCTGAATTTCTCTGAACTTTACATGAAATTTTTTTCCTAAAGCATCAACATGTCCCCCATCTCATTACCTGATCGTCTGCCAAAGGATTCTACCAAGGTAACAATTACATAATATTGGCATAACAAGAGATCCCTATTCTAAAGAAAAAAGACAAGGCATTTATTAGATTTTAAATTACAGCAGGTAATGTAATTGGAAACAGCAAAAACAAATATCCCGGATAAACCTGACCGTTCAGGAAACCTGATAAAATGGATAGCTGTATCTTCATTGATCTATTTACTGCTTGTAGCCGTAGCACTGATCGGCGATGGTTTTAAATTATCAACCGGGGGTGCCGCCGAGCAGCTCTTTTCATTTGCAACCAATCCGGTAATAGCTCTGATGGTTGGAGTTGTCGCCACTGCCGCTATTCAAAGTTCAAGTACAGTTACCTCTATTATTGTAGGCCTCGTGGCCGGCGGACTCCCCCTGGCCATTGCAATCCCCATGATCATGGGCGCCAATATTGGAACTTCTCTAACCAGCACAATTGTGAGCCTGGGACATGTAAGGAGTGGTGAAGAGTTTGAGAGGGCATTTTCTGCCGCCACCGTTCACGACAGTTTTAATGTACTGGCCGTTTTGCTTCTTTTTCCAATTGAGCTGATGTTCCATCCTCTTGAAAATGCATCACTTTGGCTCGCCGGTTTCTTTGCTTCCGATATCGCTGCAGCAGGTGTGAGTATAAGCAGTTTCAACATTATCGCCATCGCGATTGAACCTCCGGTTAATGCATTTTTGTGGGTTACAGGAGCTCTGGTTGATGTATGGCAAGGCTTGCTTTTAATAGTAGCCGGCATTGCCCTGATATTATTCGTGATTCATTCAGTCGGCAAAATTCTGAAAAAACTTATGACAGGAAGAGCCCTGGAAATACTAAACAACGCTGTGGGCCGTGGCCCTATTTCCGGGATGGGAGCAGGAGGCATTATTACCGTTATGGTTCAATCATCTTCCACCACCACGGCTCTTATCGTGCCAATGGCAGGCAGCGGCGTCATGACGATGAAACAAGTATACCCTTTTACATTGGGTGCTAACCTGGGAACAACCGTGACAGCTCTGCTCGCTGCTACCGCCATTACAGGTTCAACCGCAATTCTTGCCTTTCAAATTGCACTTTTGCATATGCTATTTAATTTAACTGCTATTCTTTTGATCTTTTCAATACCGTTTCTGAGAAACATACCCCCTAACATTGCAGAAAAGATGGCGTCTGTCACACAAAAGAATAAGTGGTTTGTCGGAGCTTATATCATTACCCTTTTCTTCCTGGTTCCACTCTCTGTATTAGGCATCTCTGAACTTTTTTTCTGAGTGGGTAGCGCCTTAAAATTCAGGTGATAGCACTACCCATTGCTTCTATTTACCTGCATGATTCATGAAAATCTTTTTCAACCACTGTATGATACTTCGGAACAGCACGATATATGAATTTCTCAGTAAGAGATGACTGTTTTTTCCAGACAGATTAAAACCGCTACTGACTAATCACCTCAGCTCCTTCCAGTTCATAAATAATTCTCATATTGGCATCTGATACAAGTTTAAATGTACCTTTGACCGCCATCTTGCTGTAAGAGTACTCCACAGAAGTTTCTATCATATAGCAATCTCTGCATTTCAACAACAGGTAAATCTAACTATGTATAAACCTCAGTTCGATTAATAATATTTTCCTATTGTCTAAATAAGAAATCTCCCCTAATAAGGGGGACATGTATGTTCAAAATTTAACAATCGAACTGAGGTTTTTAGGGAGTATTTCCGAAAAGTAACTGCTTTTTAATAGGTGAACACTGCAGGACCATTTTTAATGCGATTCATCATCGATTCGGCCTCACCCGCTTCAAAATTGGAAGGTATAGAACTCAACTCCATTCCATGCACCTGTAGGCACATGGGACATACAATGACCGTTCCGCCATTGTCCGTAAAATCATCAAGTATGTCGCGAAGGTTATTATCATCGAAAGTTAATGTTGCACCGTCACTTTGTAGCAGGCGCACTCCGTGAACATTTAGAAAAATAGTTACGTCCAGACCTTCTTCAAGACCCATTTCTGCAAATCGAAGGCCCATGTATGTGCTGTGAGCATCCTCAAATGCGTCACTGGTCATGTTAATCATTAACTCTGATTCCGTAGTCTGTGATACGTGATTCTGTTCGCCGGTGAATGCCGTGAGTAACCCAAATGAGAGTAGTAATGTGATTATGGAAATATAGAAGGTTTTCATAATGGCAGGTATTTGATTTTTTTATTTTTTATGAACTACGATGATTCAACTTAAGGCATTTATTTGAAAAAGTGATACCATAAATAAGTTTACATTTAGGTTACTCTATCCTTCTCTTTTAAAGTCTAAAATCAAGTGGTAACCGAAGACCAAACATTACATTTCGCCCCATCATATTTAACTCAAGCGGTTTGGTTACCGATAAATGGTCAAAATAGGTTTCATTGGCAAGGTTGCTGCCAGTAATAAAAAGGTCAAGGGTTTGGCTGCCAATTGCTAAACTTGCCCCAACTTTGGCGTTTATTAAGTTGTAAGCAGGCGTAATGGCTTCGTTTTGACCTGTGCGTGTTTGCTCAAAAAAGTGCCTGACTTCAGCGGAAAAGTATGGTCTTTTCAAGAATCCTAACTGCCTTTGCTGAAGGATAATTTCGCCCGTCAGGCGATCTTGTGGGGTGAAAGTTGGATGGTCAATCCCTTCATTATCGCCTATAATATCAGCACGAATCATACTGTAGCTACCGTGAATGCCAAGCCAGGTTACCGGGTGTATGTCCAAAGCTATTTCACCTCCCCATAAGTTGGCATCGTTTTGCACATGCTGAAATATTTTTCCGCCATCGATAGGGGCATCTTCATTGGTCTGTACCAGGTAGATGTAATTGTTTATGGAATTGAAAAAGGGAGCCACATTCACGGTAGCCCAACTCGTATGCAAATGATAGGTTAAATCCATCTGATAATTGCTTTGGGCGTTTAAATCGGGATCACCCTGTTCAAATCTACCGCCATGAATACCATTTTGTGTTAATTCCGGAACGTTCGGCGAACGGAAACCGCGTGAAACATTGGCTTTTAAAAACTGATTTTCAGAAACACTATAGGTTATGCCTAATGAACCGTTAACGCTGTTGTAGGTATTGTCTACTTCAAAACGGTCAGTATTAGCGGTAGCAACCGGAAACGATTGCATTTTTCTGTAGTCGTAGCGCAATCCGGTGGTGAGTGTCAAATTATCAGATAATTGAAAATCACCAATACTATAAAAGCCTATGTCATTAACTTCGGCATCCGGCATGGGAACATTGGGTTTATCTTCATCAGCTTTGTTATTAAGAACAACTCCATTTATTCCAAAAACTACGCTATGCCTACCTGTTGGGATATTAAATTTTGTGTTATATGTAAAAGTGTTTAATTGCATTGAAACAAGAAGTGGCTGCACTAACTCATTTTGCTCATTGATTCCCCCTCCAACCAGTTCGCGGATGTTTGCCTGATAGCCTAAATCTATATCAAGTGTACTTTTTCCAAAAAAAACGGTGTTGTTTGACGATATCAGATGGTTATCTAAATCCTGATACCATACGTCGTTTTTTCGCTCCTCGGTTAATAATGTTTCCGATAAGGGGTTTCCAAAAAGATCTATTTGAGGACGATTCTGAATTCCATATTTAGAATTTGTAAAGTTGTAGTTAAGAGTAAAAATTCCACGATCTGAACGAAAACCCGAATACAAACTAAGGTTGTCCTCATTTAATCTGGTATTATCAACTGCGTTGTTGTCACCATTAAAATAGTCTTTATGCGATTTTATACTTCCGCGAGCCCCATAAAAAAACTTATCAAGGCTACCTTTTAGGCCAAGACTATTAAGATAACCATTGGTATTGCTATGGTATTGTGATACCAAATCACCCTCGATGCTATTGGGTTTAGCCGGGCGCTCCCGTATTACATTCACTACTCCTGCCACGGCATCAGAGCCATATTGCAGGGAGGCAGGTCCCTTGATAATTTCAATATGAGAAGATGTATATTCATCAATTAGAAATGGGTGATTAGACGAAAATTGAAATAACTCTTGTTTAATGCCATTATTCAACGTGACTAAATTTGTGTTGGTTAATCCGCGAATCACTGGCTGACCACCACCCAATCCAAAATTTGTAAAATAGACACCAGGAGTACGCGCGATGGCTCTGGCAAAATTAACTTCTCCAGTAGTGGGAATGTCCTTTCCCTTAACTGTTTCTATAGGATACGGTACTTCGTCCTTTCGCTTTGCCAAACCAGTGGTAACGGTAATTTCCTGCAGCTCAATTTGCGATTCTTCAAGTTGGATATCCAGGATATAGTCATTCGAATTATTTGCGCTTAGGTCTATGGTTTTTGTTTGGGTTCTAAAACCAATGTAGGTGATTTCGAGTGTGACAACGTTTAGGTTTGATGGTATTATAAGTGTATAGCTGCCATCAGCTTGGGTGGTAGTTCCGGTTAAGTTTTGGTGTAATAATACGTTTACACCTACAAGAGGTGTCCCACTTTGGTCAATTACTTTGCCTTTTATTAGGCTTTGAGCTAAGAGGTCATTTCCAGCTATTAGCAAGATGATAAAGAAGTATCCAATTTTTACCATCATACAAGTGTTCGGTGAATGGTTTGTTTTTATGTTTGAAAATCTTAAATGCTTTTAACCAACATTTCTTCACCTTAATTATTCATAATCTTGTTGCCGGAAGTATTTTTTATAAAAAAGATTTCAGCAATAAAATCTTGGCTATCAATTCTGATTATTTCAGGTATTTAATCCCAAATTGTATTCGATCCAGGAATATCATGTGCGTTTTAACTGCATTTTTTTAAATTACTTCTAAGAAAGATAGTGAATAATTTTGTTAATGCAACTTGGTTGCAATAAATTGTTGTATGGGAATTATCAGAAAAACAAAATCAGTTAGGATCTTGCTTGATATATTTGAGCAAAGCGAAGGTGCACAGTCCGTTGTGGATTTGGTAAGCAAAGTAAACCAAGAAATGAACAAATCTACGGTATACCGAATACTTGATAAATTGGAAGATGATGGGACTCTACACTCTTTTGTAGATAAAGATGGACTCAGCTGGTATGCCAGATGCAAGGGTTGCACTCCAAAAAAACACAGAGATACACATCCACACTTTCAATGTACGGGTTGTGGTAAAATAGAGTGCTTGCCTCATGAAGTTCCCATTCCAACGATACCAAAGTACAGGATTAAATCATCAGAATTACTACTTATAGGGCTCTGCCAAGATTGTCTTTCTTAAATATTTGTATTTAAAATTTTAGATCACGGTCCAGGGTAATAGATTCCATTAGCATACACGATCTAAAAAAACGCAATTTCTCCCCTTACTCTTTCATTGATTAAATGTGCTTTTAAAAGCGACATTTCGAAAATTATAGATTAGCAGTAAACGTGAAAATTTTATTCAAAAACTTGAAATTATGTATTTCATTTATCTTGAGAAAAATTAAAACCCAATCACAAAATACATTTTGGATTGGATTTTATCAGTCTCGCTTAGGCAAACGTATCTTTTGAATCTGATATAGATTAAAATAAAATACGCTAGATTGGCTACCTACTTATAAGAAATAACTAAAAACCGGGCTTCGGTATCCCCAATATTATCCATAGCATGCGTTCCCGGTGTATGCCAGTGGGCATCACCTGCTTCAAATGATCTCTCCTCCTGTTCTGATTCCTCAGACTGATAGTTGAGCGTGTAATCAGAAAGCGAGTAAATAATTCGATGAATCCCGTCATGTGATGGAATACTCTCCCCGGCAGCAAGCGTGACCTCCGTAATACGAAACAGCTCATCATCATAAATCAGCTCTGCAAAATCACCCTCCAAACTGTTTACGTCATTTTCCAGATTCTGCATTTCAACATCCGGCATTTCGGTTTTCCTGGTAAAAGCAAGCCATTCAGCTTCCGCAGAACCGGTATTAATCGCTGAATGAGTATCTTCTCCGTGCACATGTACATCACCTTCCGACCAGCTCTTTTCACCCTCAGATTCACCATCCACTATCCATTCGATGGAATAATCATTGAGTGAATAAATTGCGCGATTACTCCCTTCGTGGGACTCCAGTTCCTCACCCGGCAGTAGAGTTACTTTAACTACGTGAGCAAGCTCATTCTCGAACAACGTTTCGGGCTGAACCTGATTCTGTTCTGTTTCTATATTTTCTCGATCGCCCGACGCACAGGCTAACATGAGCAGAAAACTCGTACCTGTTATTAATACAACCATCAAAATTCTATTTGCCATGATTAACTCCGTTTGATTTTATATTAAAGACCTATCTATTATCTATGGTCTAGTTTTTTATGATTTTATTGTAATTTAATTATTTAAAAAATAATAGTACACACTTTATGACATTTTAAGAGGTGAGTTTAAAATTTATCTTACTCCCACATTTCACGCCGCCAATATCGCTGCGGACGTTCATCCATCACCTCGATAGTAATTGTATCGGTAAACGTTCTGCCATGACGGTCGGTGCTGGTTACCCGGATGGAATGAACACCTTTGGGTAATTCCGGTAGATCTGCCCGCCAGAGATGCATGTTCCTGTCGGCAATGGATCCCTGCGGCTGAGGCGGCGCCGGCCCAAATCTAGACCCCTGAAAAAGCTCAAATCCCTGGGCTCTCTCCTCGCCCATTCGGCTTTCTAAGGCGAACCTCGCCACAGATAGCTGGCGCGCAGTTGCAAACGGATCAGCATACTCAGCACCAATCCGGGTGCTTTCGCCTTCCCCTTCCTGGGTACGGGTAAATTCGATTTCCCTGCCGTCGGGCATCTCAGCTACCACGCGCGTTTCTGCTGAACCAGCCCAGACGTTGGCCGTCAGCCACACACCTTCCTTGAAATCTTCCAGCGTCAGTATTTTGGTGTCCGGAAGGTCATTGATTGAATACGGCGGCACCTCATCCCGTTCGCTGCGGTCCTGACCAACCCAATCCATAATGGTGCTAAACCAGTGGCGAAAACCGGGAGTGTTTACGCCAATCCACTGACCACGATCCCGGCTCAACCCTGCACCTATATAGCTCTCTTTATAAACTGCACCTTCAAAATCCAGGTTCAGATATCCCATCGGTGCGCCCAGACGCTGTAGAGCCATGGGTACTCCATCCACATTGAAATCGCCACGGTACCAGGCACCAGATGCAGCACCGGCAACGATGTGGCGAAACGGCAGCGGGCCAATTCCGGTCTGTTCAGTCCAGCCGTCAAAATTCTCTCCGGCCGACAGGTTTTCAAGTTCGTGTGTATGGCCGGAAAGTGAGAGTGCTTCACGCCCCTCTAAAATGCCATAAATTCGCGTTAGATCATCCGTTTGGTGTTGCCCGCTTGTCGCATCCACAAAAGATACAAAAGGGATGTGGTGCATTAGTACAATCAGCCGGTCCTCAGGCGTTCGCTCCACCAGTCCCTCGAGCCAGATAAACTGCTCCTCGGTCAGCCGTCCGTTGTAGCTTGGGCCACGTTCTTCCGCGCAGTTCATTCTACCGGCCGCTACAGATTCTTCTCCACATGGGTAGTAGACGTTATCAAGCGCAACAAACAGAACCTCTCCTTTCTCAAACGCATAGTAGTTGGGGCCGTATATCCTACGCCAGCTGTCTGATTTATCTGCGTTGGTACGAGCATCAAAGTCAATATCGTGGTTACCGATCACCATCCACTGTGGAAGGCCCGTTACTGATGAGATGTTTAGGATTCGATCAAGCAGTCCGAGATCGTCGCCGACTACATCACCAAGATAGACCATGCAGTCGTCCGTGGTCAGTCCCGCCTCCACAATATCAGATATCACGCCATCACGAAGCCAGCTAACCTGTTCATTTGAGTAGGCCTGGGAGTCGCCCAAAACGGCACAAGAAAACGATTCGCCGGCGGCATGTTCCCGGGTGAGCGGAAAATTAACCGCTGCCGGGGCCGGACCGGTATCGGGCAGTCCGCCAAACCTCATATCGTACCCGGTTCCGCCTTCCTTATGGATATAGAAAAACTGCGGTACCATGCGTTCATCAGTTGGCACCCTCCATCCGCTTGGCTGCACAATAGCCAGATTCATATCTTTTCTGACAGCGATCTCGTATCTCCCATCACTCTCAGTTGTCGTCCATTCCACTCCGTTTGACACCAGTACTCCCTCCACGCCGGATTCACCTTCATCGAACATACCATTCTGATTATCATCATCAAACACAGCACCTGTAATCGTTTTACCTCCGGTTTTGATTACTTCGGGAGAGGCATGCCAGGTTTGGGCGTTTATAGAAATAAACGGGCTGAAGATAATGAGAATGAGTAGGAGGATATGTTTCATTTTGATAGACAATTTTGTTGATTTAAGAATAGAAATACCGAACTCCGGTGCTTTTGGGATATAACTGAATAGTGGCATAACATTTTAAGATAGCCAAAACTTAAACTTGGTACGTTAAAATTGGATTAAAACTCCTGATTCACCATCATTCATCATCACTTTTAATTCTGTTCAGCATGAGAGCACTCCCTGCAGCGGGCGAAGTGCTTCAAAGAGAGAGAATCCGTATCATTGGTATGTACTTCAGGAGACCTGAGGTACTCCATACCTACATTATATGTCACTCGTTTTCATTCGGCCAGCGGCTTATCATTTGGGTCAATGATTGTAGATAACCCCCCTCGTAACTTGGTGTCTGATCAACGCATTGGCCAGGTAAGTAGCATGTATACATCCTCCGATGATGACTCAATCCAGTACAGAATCGTGATGAATCATGCTTGCAGGCTCTCCTCAAATATTTCCGATACCTTCTCCCAGTGAACAAGCTCGAGCCATGCGTCTACGTAATCTCCCCGCAGATTCTGATACTTCAGGTAGTAGGCGTGCTCCCACACATCTACTCCGGTTAAGGGAGTGAGGCCATCTGTTAAAGGGTTATCCTGGTTGTTGGTTTGAACAACACTTAATCGCCCGTTACTGTCAGCAGTGAGCCACGCCCATCCGCTTCCGAACACTCCTGCTGCGTTTTTCAGCTCTGCTTTCAGGTCGTCCATCGTTCCAAAATCCCGATTCACCGCCTCTTCAAAAGAATCCGAAGCACGGCTTCCGTTTGGAATCATCGTATTCCAAAAAATGGCGTGATTCAGATGTCCGCCTCCATGATTACGAACCGCTGTCCTAACATCTGTTGGCAAATCATTTAGTCCCGCAACGAGCTCGGCAAGCGACATTCCCTGCAGGTTGGAATGATCTTCAAGTGCGTTGTTCAGGTTATCGATATAGCCCTGATGGTGGCGACCATGATGAATCTCCATCGTTTTCGCGTCGATAGCCGGCTCAAGGGCATCATAGGTATATGGAAGATCACCAAGAGAAAATGGATACGTTACATTGAAAATCTCATCATAGGATTTATACCCGCCTGATTGCCGGCTTGCTGCGCAGGATGTTGTAAAAAGCGCCGGAGCCAATAATGTGGAGATGGATCCAAGCCCAATGAATTTAAGTGCTTTCTTTCGGGATATCATGTTTTCTTTCATCGTTAAAGTATTTGGTTTTGGATTAGTGATAGTGAGTTGAGCTTTTCGTATTTGTACTCATCATGGATCTAAGGCCGGAGGTGCATGCTTCTCCACCCATTTTTGAACCTGATTGTACCAGTAAAAGGAATTGTTCGGCTTCAGAATCCAGTGGTTTTCGTCAGGATAGTAGATCAGGCGCGAATCGATCCCCTTGGTTTGCAGCGTACGAAAGAGCTCAAACGCCTGCCCTACGGGTACCCGGTAATCTTTTTGGCCATGTATTATGAGAGCCGGAGTGCTGAAGTCCTCAGCAAAATAGTGAGGTGAAATACTTTCATAAATCTCCGGCACCTCCCAATAATCGCCAAACCTCTCGCTGTGAACGGCAAAGTCGGCCGCCATCTGCGAATACATGTTATAGACCGGCGCGTGGATTATGAGGGCATTAAACGGATGGTCTTTCGCAAGAAGAATGCTGGAAAGATATCCGCCATAGCTTCCTCCGCCGGCCACCATTCTCTCCTCATCAATTCATGGCTGACTCGCAAACCACTCTGCTGCTTTAATGGTATCTTCGTAAGGCAGAGTAAGCCAGTCGGGATTGATGGAGTCCGTGAAATCCTGGCCAAAACCAGACGAGCCATGGAAATTATGCCAGGCCGTTACATAACCCCATGAAGCAAACGTCTGCGCATTCCAACGAAAATGAAATCCATCTGTAATAGCATTGTGAGGCCCACCGTGGATCAGCAAAAACAGCGGATACTCCTCGCTCTCGTCAAACCCGGGCGGATAGTGTACCCACATCTGAATTTCATTTCCATCGGCACCCTCATATGTTACAGACTCGTAAGTGCCCAGGTCTACCTCGTCAAGAATATTGTCATTGATCGTTTCAAGTCGTGTAGTTTCTCCGGTTGATGTATCCACGGTTACAATACGTGGCGGATAGAGAAAGCTGTGGTTTTGTGCTACGAGGACGCCGTTTTCGGATACATCAATTGATTGGAAGTCGGTGTTGGTTGTAATGGCTCGCGGCTCACCGCCATTAACAGGTATAGAGTAGATACGCCGTATGCCCGCGTCATCAATTGCACCAAACAGGCTGGTTCCATCCGGATTCCATACAAGTCCATCGGCAGAACGATCCCAGTCTTTCGTCACCTCTTTGCTGCTCTCATCAGCGATATTATAAATAACCAGCTGACGGGTGTCGCCATAAAAGCCCTTGATCTGCTGACTGGTGTATGCAAGTACACGCCCATCGGGGCTGAAGAGCGGACTACTGTCGGGAGCTTCATTTTCCCGGGTGATGTTTACAGCTTCTGTGTTGCCCGGTTGTGTGAGAAAAAGGTCCATATTAACATTGGTCTCATCGCGAGTACTGTTTGCGTTGAAGGCGACAAGAGATTCATCCGGTGAAACATCATAGTTTCCAGCTCCTTGTGAAGACCGTGGCAGCTGCCATCCCGTTAGACCTGTAATGTTCTCTGGTTCACCGCCATCAGCTGAAATTCGGAATAGGTGTGCCTCGCGCTCTTCTTCGATCCATCGATCCCAAGAGCTATACGGCATTGCATTCCATGTGTGAGCCGTCATATGCGATTCGCTCTGCTCTTCAAGCTTTTCTGCCATTTCATCCCACTCCATATCCGGGTAAATCCGGCTGATGAAGTAGATATGTTCACCCACCCATTTCGGCGAATTCACCCCGGTGGGTACTTCGGTCAGTTGAACAGCCTCACCCGGTTCATCCATCGGCAAAATGTAGATTTGAGAAGCATCAGCACCTTCCCGGCTGGTAACAAATGCCAGTTTGGAACCATCGGGACTAAAGGTTGGCTGCCCGTCGGCTGAGCCGTGAGTGGTAAGTGGACGCTCTGCCAATCCGTCTGTTTTGAAAAGCCACAAGTCGGTGTGGCTCTTGTCATCCTCAATCGTGTAGCGAGTTACAGGAGCTACTACCCAGTCTCCGTTTGGTGAAATCACAGGAGAACCGATACGCTTCATCTCCCATAGCTTTTCAACAGTTAGCGGGTTGAAATCACTTTCCGCTTCATCCGATTGTGAGAATACCTGAACCGGAGTAAACCCATTGAGTACAATTAGAAGTATTGAAAGAGCAAATATTTTCATCGTAGTTAATTATTGTTATTGTTTGATTTGCTAAAATAGATCTGATTAATAAACTGAAATATCAAAGCATAAGCAACTGATCCACTTCGGCCGGTGCCAGCGCTTTATAGAGGCCAGGAAAACATCCCACCTCTACACCATCGACGGTGCCGTCGGCCCTGGCATTGCGTGGTGCGCCTGATGCCAGCTTTCGCTGCAGGGCGCACTGGTCGCACATCAACAGCAAAATTCCCTTTTCATTAGCGAATTTTGCCAGCCGATCCCCTGTCGGATCGCCTTTTCGCAAGATAAAGGTATTGTCTTCAAAAAAGAACATCCCGGCTACGTCCACGCCATGGTCACCCGCCTCAATCTATGGCAGGATCATGATCCCAAGTTTATAGTTTGCTGCATTTGGTTGATTGAAAATGTAGGCTACTTTCATAAGTTTGTGATAATTTGTGCATGGTTTGATTTTTGCTGATAGGTTTCTGATTAGACACCCACTTTCTTCCTTAACAGCAGAATGAGCCCGCAAACAGCAAGCAGGTGCAGCGAGAGAGCCATAGCGGCTCTTCCAAAACCGTCACTCACCTGATCCGGACGATAGCTAAATTCTGGCAGGGCATCCAGGTCATCAAGTGTCAGAAATAGTTCTCTCAACATTTTATTTCTGATGGTTTCCATCCACTCCAGTCTGAACTACTCGGTGGATGACTGAAAGTGGTGTAGTGAGAAACTGAGTTTCCGGACAGGCTGCCCACCACCTCTTTAAATGCAACAGCTGGCGATAGCGTGCCGATTTTGCCGGCAAACTTCTATTGTTGGATAAATCTGCCGAGGCTGTCCAAAAATTATGCTTACCCATAGTTCAATTTAAATTATTTCGTTTACTTATAAATAGTTGTAGTAAGAGTTCTTCGTGTTGCTTCGCGACCTCGTGTCCTCGTAGTAAAGACCCCCAGTTTATTGCCATGAAGACACAAAGACTCAAAGGTTCACAAAGCAATCTTTAATCATTAAGACCCCATAAATCAAAACCATCTTTTTAGACAGTCTCTGCCTCAGATATATTTTGCTGCAGAACATAGAATCACTTATAAAACCCGTATAGCTCTCTCCTCTGTTCATCTGCAGTGCTGTCTTCATCAGCCTCTATGAAATCGGGATGGCCCATAAAGTATCGGTCCGGTATTTCATCACGGTCGATTGAGAATGCATCTTCTTCGGCACTATAGATCTCCATAAACGTCTCTAATCGGGGGCATAACCTCGTGAACTTTTTCAACAATCACCCCGATCCGTCTACCCTTATTGTTCTCGAGAATGCGATTTAGCAGCGTGGTGTTTCCGGATCCCAAGAATCCACATAAAATTGTAATAGGTATTTTACCTTTTCTCATATCAATTTGATTCCCGGAGATGTCAATACATTCTGTCTGACGTTCAAACCGCTTAAATAATTTAGGTTTTATTTTCAGACCCACCCTCGGGAAACGATTCCTTGGGAAAAATTCCTCTATTAAATAAAGAAGAAGAAAACACCTAAATTATTTAAGATTGACCGCTTTGCTTTTCACTTATTGTACAGCCCTATAGTTTTTATGCGTTTTCCGGTATTATTTTGTAGAATGGCCCGGTTTTTAGATGTGCAGTGTTAATTAAACGTAAATAACGCGAGGTGCATGTAGAGAAAATGTGATTCCAGAACAATTCTTTAGAAGTGAATTTGCATCGTTAACAATGATTGAAAACTCTTGATTAAGATAGCCTTAAACTGATACTTCCAGGTCTGATGCTATTGTAGAGATGGGTATGCACTCTATACATTCTGCCTTACTATCTTCACCATCAGAAGGAACTTTGTGATGATCAGGATTATACTAAGATAAATCTCATAGATAAACATGCTGAAAAGGATGCAACATTATCAATAATATTTCGACCATTGCACGTACTGCCGGCAGCTTTTTTTTGAAGCGTTATGTCAGAATTAATTCTATTCAAAATAAAATTTTACTGTTGTACCACCTCAGCTCCTTCCAGTTCATAAATAATTCCCATACTGGCATCTGATACGAGTTTAAATGTACCTTTGACGGCCATTTTGCTGTAGGAGTACTCCACAGGAGTTTCTGTTTTCACATAGACCATCGACTCGGCTTCCCCCGGCCCACAGAAAAAGCAGTCGCTCATGGGGGCACTGCTTACCAAAAACGTTGTGTGCTTCCTGGAGTATTCAAGCGGAAACATAAATCCTTCAACAATCAGTTCTTTGCCGTCCAGGGCTTTTTGGTCCTCGTTAAATTCCACCCTGTAAAAATTGTCGTCCCAGATCCATTCAACTTTTGCGAGAGTCTCCCACTTCAGGGTTTCAGCGTCATTTAGATCTTCTTCAGGCGAAAACGCAAGAAGCAGAAATGCGAATAGAAAAAGAGTGTAAACGGGAAAGCGTTTCATGTGACTATTGTTATGTTTTTGAAAGTGTGTACGCAATATCTGTTTTATACGCCTGGATGGCCGGAACAACAGATGAAAGTAAACCAATTGCTGCCGACAATGCAATGATCCATGCTTCTCCGGGTATATAAACGAATCCCGTAACGGCAAATTGCCGCGCTTCAGCAAACGACTGACCAATCAGCTCCACTGCCGTATGGCCTAATACTATGCCAAGCACGCCGCCCGCGAGTGAAATCATCAGCCCCTCGAGGAGTACATTGGTAAAGAGCTTCATACGTGAGCCTCCGAGAGAACGCATAATAGCAAGATCGTACTTTCGCTCTTTCATTGAATTCAGCAAAGCGATAAAAATTCCAAGTACTGAAGCCAGAATCAGCACATAGGCAAATACACGAATGGCGTCCAGCCCAACGCCAAGCAGGTTTAGCAGCCGGGTAATTTCGATAGCGGGTGCGGCCGCCTGCATGGATGTGCGATCGTTTACAAACCGGGGAAACTGAGCCGCAGCCAGTGGGTTTCGATATGAGATCAGCAAAGCTGTTATTTGCTCACCACTATGTTCATCTGCAAGATAGCTTGTATCTGTGATTTCAGCTTTATCAGCATGGTCGTGATCTTCATCTTCATGCTCCTCTCCGGCACCATGCGGAGCATGAATTCCCCACATGGTTTCTACCCCGGTGAGTATCAGCCGGTCGAGAACCGTGCCGGTATCATCCAGTATGCCAACCACCGTCATATCGCTGTCCTGATGCGTCATTCCCTCTTCGGCAAAACCGTGGCTGCTTTGTATAGTGTCTCCGATACTCAAACCTTCCAGATCAGCAACACCGGCTCCCAGCACCACATCGAACGGATGCTCCCAAAGTGAACCTTCAGTTAACTCTGCACCATACCGTTGGGGATAGGCCTTCGTTGTGCCAACGATGCGGTGCCCCCTGTAGTTATCTCCCAAAGACATCGGAATGGCATCCTCCACCATTGGGTTTCGAATCAGCGTTTTTGCCTCATCAAGGTCAATATTCCCGGTGGGTGAATCGATATGAAATATTCCTGACAATATAAGCTGTATTGGGCTTCCCTTTGCGCCTACTACAGCGTCCACACCCTCGGCATTGCTATACAGATTTTCCTCAAGCTGGTAGCTAAAAAGCAGCAAAACCACGATAGTGGCTATGCCAAAAGAGAGCAGCAATATATTTAACAGCGTATTGAGTGCCCTTCTTCGCAGGTAAGAAAAACTCAGTTTGAACAGATTCATACGGCAACCCCATTCTGTTCGGTGTTTTCAAGGTCCAGAACGTTTTCAAAGTGCTTTTTTACCCTGCTGTCGTGGGTTGATACGATCAGAGACGCTCCGGAGATCGCCGCTGATTCTTTCAATAGATTGATAACGTTTTCGCTGCGCAAATCATCGAGGCTGGATGTTGGTTCATCCGCAAGCAGCAGAACCGGATCATTCACTACCGCCCGGGCAATAGCCACCCGCTGTTTTTGCCCCTGGCTGAGTTCATCGGGAAAACCGTGCAGTTTATCACCAATATCCAGCGTATCACACAATGTTTTCACTTTTTTCTGATCCGTATGCAGGCCCGCCATATATCTGGCAACATGGATGTTGTCTGCCACAGTTAGCGATTGAATCAGATGCATCTGCTGAAATACGATCCCAATATGCTTTCCCCTGAAGCGGTCCCGAACAGACTCAGAAAGGGAGAGAACATCCGTTCCGTTAACTTCGTAGGTTCCATTCGTAGGATTCAAGATGCCGGCAAGAATATGTAAAAGAGTTGATTTTCCACTGCCCGACAGACCTGTTACGAGCAGATTTTCGCCGTTTTCAAGATGAATATCCGGCAGGTTGACGACCGTTTCCCGGCTATATCGATGAGTACAATTCTGAAGTGAAATCATCCCCTGGCCTAAATTTTATCTATACATTCGTGGCATTCCACCCACTCTTCGCTTGGAATCTGCTTAATAGCTGCAGGACTACTGCCTTTTTCAAAAACGGGTTTAAAAAGAACATGACCCTCGCCATGTTCTGTTCCGCAACTGTGACACTGCACCTGGTGATCCATTTTTAAAGGCGTATAGCCGGTGATTACCCATCCCTCGTGCCCCTGATGTGCCGCCAGGCTTTCCAAAGCCACCCTTACAGTCTGGGATTTATTCCCGGCGTAGTACTTTTTTGCCAGCTTGTTAAGTAGCTCTACAGTATCATTATCCAGCGTAAAATTAAGCCGTTTCATAGGTCAGGATGGTCGTTTTCAACGTTCGGATGGTGATTATGATGAACATTTTTGCATGTTTGATGATGCCTGTAATTTAACCAGTGTCCGGCAATAAGGGTAAAGCTGCCCGCTACAGTCAAAGTCGTTTCGAAAGCGAAGCCCAGCCAGAAGTGTCCCAGCCCCCAACCCGCTGCAACCAGCAGAATCCCGCCCACAAGCAGTCCGGTTATTTTTTTGTCATAGTGGCTCTTTTTTGATGCGTAATATACCGTTGGCACGAGTATTATTAGAAATACGGGATGTGCCCAGTGGTGCAGAATCTCTGCAAAGCTCCATAGCGGCAGTAGTGAAATGAGAACGGGGAAAAAGAGACAGTGAATTGCGCAAACAGTAGATACACTAATTCCCAGCCGGTCCCAGATAGCAGTTGAGGTAAATGTTTTTTCAGACAAGACGAAAAATGTTTGTTATATAAAGTGTGTACAATGATACACACTTTATATGTATAAATCCAGCCGGCTCTTGCAGATTATTCCTGCTCGGCGGTAACTTTGGTAGCAACAATCTGCATTGGCCCCTGCATTGAAGAGATGTCACATGTCATAGTAGCGCCATCGACCATACAATCGGCGTTTACAACTGATCCGGCAATATCCATACCAAAGGATACAAAGTCCCCATCTATGTCTACTTGATTCATTGGAACCTTCTGCCCGGTGTGGAATTCTATTTCACCGGAATACGCTTCATCTTCACCCTCAATAAAGTTCATGAAGCCTTTATTGAACTCCCACGGTACTTGTGGATTTGAAAATTCCCAGGATCCAACAACAGCATCGTTTTTGACAGACCCCATGGTAAACAGTGATGCAAAAAAGAGTAATAGTAGTAGCGCGGATGATGTTTTCATATTAGTCTTGTTTATGATTGGTGATCGTTGTTTTCATCAGATTTATCTTCAGGCACATCAGAGTGTTTCTCTTCGATGTACTCTTCAAAAAGTTCTTTGGCTTCATCATCCTGCAGTTCCATCTGCCTTTCCATAAGCAGGCGCCGGTGATCGGCCATGTCGTCATCTTTCAAAATTTCGTCAATTTCCCTCGGTTTGGGAAGTTCGTCCACCGAATTTATTCCAAAATGCTTTAAAAAGTGAGTAGTGGTTTTATACAGCAGAGGCTTGCCTGGCGAGTCTGCACGGCCCGAAACTTTTACCAGCATCTTTTCCAGCAGCTGACGCAGAATATACCCCGAGTCCACGCCCCGAATGCTGTCAACCTCCGGTTTGGTAATCGGCTGTCTGTACGCCACAATCGCCAGGGTTTCTGTGGCCGGCTGCGACAGTTTTCTATAGGCATTTTCGTGCTGATAGATACTCAGCCAGGGATGAAATCTCGGCTGGGTTACAAACGTGTACCCCCCGCCCGCCTCTTCAATCCGAAAAGAAAGATCGTTCTCTTCATACCTGTGGTTTATCTGGTCAACAATTCGGGATATCGTTGGCTCATCAAGATTCAGCTCCTCTTCACTCTCTTTTATAATGGCTGAAATCTTTTCCCACGGCAGGGGATCGGGACTGGCAAATACCAGCGCCTCGATAACCGAAGTAAGCCTCGTTCCGTCAACAAACCGATAATCCAGCATAAATTCCGTGTGCTAAAATGTTCGAGATTCCGCCATTAGCGCTTGTGGCATACTAGCGTATCTTCACTTTTCTGAACCACCCTGTACCCCAAAAGGTGAAAAATATTCCTGACCAAAAATCGTGCAACGGTCAAATCTACTTCAAAACTCCGTTCACCTGAAACCGAAACGCCCGGCAGATATTTTAATAAATTATGCAGAAAACTATTTCTGAAATATGCAGAAAGTTCGAGCCAAAAATCAGATACTTCCCTGATAATCAAAAACCCGTCATGTCCTTTATTCTGATATAGCGGCATAAATATGCGTCCCGAAACCGGTGCCAAAATAACCTGTTCTCGCTCATAAGCCAGCGGTGTATCTTTCTCTATCAGGTCAAAATTTTGAAACCCGCTCATCATCGAAAATGTTGAAGGGTCATCGAGAAGTTTATGATAGCGTATTTCGTAATATGTTTCCGGCACATCATCAGGGCACTGCATCTTCTCCGAAAGTTGGTAAATCGACGCTTCATCTATTTTTCGTACGCCTGTATTATGAAGCAGCAGTTCCAGAAAGGCCTCGCTGCGCTCTACCGAAATTTCATCATGATGAGCGCCCGCTTCAAAACCGATCGCTTTGTAACCAAGATTATTGATATAACTGAGCAGTGTTCCATAAATATTCTCTTCAATTCCCAAAATCTGAGGCAGGGGAAATTTACGGGCCAGCCCTCTGTTTTCCAGTGTATCATTCAGCAGAATAAAACCGCAGCTTTTTGATGATGTGGTATGCAAATCCGCAAAAACAAAATCTTCTGCGGTTGCCCTGTTTTCTTCAATAATGTGATTGATGCATTTTTTTATCTCCCGGCTTTCGGAATATTCCGATGTGGCTGCAATCCCGTTCAGGGGACGCCTGCCGGGCATGCCATCCGGGAATTCCCAGAGCCTGTTCAGATCTGTATCTATAAACCTAACGCCCATTTCAAGCGCCGGAATATTGCCTGTAATTACATATACCGACCCGCTGAGCTCTTTCTCTTTCAGGTTTGCAAATAGGTTATCAGCTGCTTGCACTCCGGCCTTTTCATTCCCGTGTATGCCTACAAAAAGTACAATTACCGGGCCGTTTTTATCTCCATGCAGGGCCCATCGAATACGTTTATGTTTATCAATAATTTTTTCTGATTCGATTTTAAGCATTACCTCGTTGTTTCATCTTCTCCCACACGTTTCGGGTATCGTTGTCGGTAATAATCCCGACCAGATCACCTTTATCAATTACCGGTAAACTACTCACGCCCTTATCCAGCATCAGGAGTATAGCGTATTTAATATCTTCATCCGGAGAGATTGTTACGGGATTTTCTGACATCACGTCCGATGCCGTGGCAAGTTTATTTTCGCCTATCTTTTCAAGATAACGAACAAGCCGCTTTTTTGTCACAATTCCTTTCAATTTTCCTTTATTATCTTCAACAGGCAGGTGACGGATGTCGCGCCACTCCATTACTTTCAAAACCAGCTCTGCAAGATCGTTCTCATTCACTGTAATAAGATCAGTGGTCATAATATCCCTTACCCGTTCATACTGTATGCAGAGTCCTTCCACCTCTTTTTCATCGGCAATTTTCCACTCATGAACAGGTTTTCCGCTTTTCCGGCGATTGTACATGATGGCCGTAACGGCTACCGAGGCTTCTTCGCGGTCAAGTCTTTTTTTAAGGTTTCTGTAGCTTTTCACAATCCATCGAGAACCTGTTGCGTAGCCGCTTATTCTGCCCTCAATAATCGACAGGTAGTGCTCAATATCCTTTTCGTCAATATTTTTCTTTTGAAGGCCCTCTTTTGCCATCGGCAATAAAATTTCAACCAGCAGCTTGCGGGCAGACATCAGGTTGTTATTCCAAACCATTCCGGCCTGTACCCCCCACATTGCGGCTTTATAAAAATTCTCCTTGGCATCTTCAAACGAAACATTTTCCCAGTTATTCCTGATGTCATCCGGCATATTGCTCATCAAACCAAGCCAAAACGCAAAATTTGCCATTTCATCCTCAAGAGTGGGACCCGACGGCAGGTAGCGGTTTTCAATACGCAGATGGGGAACGCCATTCGACACACCGTAGCATGGCCGGTTCCACTTATAAACCGTACCGTTATGAAGCTGAAGTGCTTCAAGTTTGGGAATTCTTCCTCTCTTCAGTGTTTCCAGAGAGTCTCTTTTGATGTCGGTCATAAAAAGCAGTGTATGCCTGGCAATGTCGTTCCGGTATACGTCTGCTACACTTTTTATCCAGCGGTTACCAAACGTAACCCGCTGTTCCCGCTCCCTTAGATGGTAACCCTTGCCGCGCGTATCAATGCTCTGCTGAAAAAGGGGTATTCGTGTTTCTGCCCAGAGCTGACGACCCAGCAGCAGCGGCGAATTTGCACAAACTGAAAGTACGGGGCCAGAAAGCATCTGAGCCCAGTTGTACATATCTGTAAATTCCGAAGGCTCTATCTGCAGGTGACACTGGAAACTGGTATTGCAAGCCTCAAATAAAATGTTATTGTGGCTCAGCATCAGCTCATCAACCCCGGTAATATTGAGTTCAAAATCCTCTCCGCGCAGCTCAGATATAATATCTGCAAGAGCCATGTATCTCTGTTTTGGCGTCATATACTCCATCTGAACGGATGTATAGTCGATGGAGGGTAAAATTCCGGTTAAAATCAGTTTATCCCCGCTTCTGTCTGCGATCTCATCGGCTTTGGCTAAAAAACCGGACAGCTTTTTCTGCATAGTGGATAAGCAAGAGCCTTTAAATGGTTCGGGGTCCAGATTTATTTCTAAGTTATACCGTGCCAGTTCCGGGGTAAAATGCGGATCGTTTATTTTTTCAAGTAATTCAGGTCCTTTTTTTGAGGGTTTAAAGAACGAATCCACAATACAAAATTCCTGTTCGGCCCCGATTCTCTCCACACCCGATTCAAAAAGGCCATCTTTCAGCATCTGCTCAATTGCTTCCACGTCGTGCAGCAAGTGTTTTAAAAATCGTTTCCGAGATTCCGGGTCTTTTGCGATGGATAATTTTTGCTGGCCCATAATGCCCCCGCCTGGCTAAGTTTCTGTTCTGTTTTTGGTTTTACTTTTGTCGGAGTGCAGGCGCCTTAACAATCTTGATGTAATGGTCATATAGTTTTGTTCCGTAATAATACCAACCAGCCGGTTATTTTTAACCACCGGCAGGCACCCGATTTTCTGGCTGTCCATAATATCAATAGCCGTTAAAATTGAGGCCTCCGGATGAATGGTTATCGGATTTCTGATCATTACATCTTCAACCGCTTTGCTCTCAGTACCTTTATTATGCAATATATTATTGAATTCTCTGAAAATCATGCGCATTGTGATCAACCCAACAAGGTGTTTACTGTCGTCCTCAACGGGAACATAACGAATCCTTCTCCATTCGAAAAGGTTGGCCACCAACTCTACAATATCATCTTTTTGTACGGTAAACAGGTCTGTGGTCATAAACTCTTCCACCAGCAGAGATGACGGCTGCCACATCTCCATATCATCGAGTTTTGCGAGACCCCATTTATGTACCGGTTCTCCTTTTTTCTGATTTTTGATCATGGCATTGGTTACCGCAGTGAGAGCCTGTTCCCGCGTAACATCTTTACTGAGAGAATTGTACGATTTTACCATCCAGTAGCTGCCGGTTTTTGCTGAATCGGTTCGCTGCCTGATCACATCGAGATAGCTTTCTATGTCTCCGGCATGCACAGCGGCCTTTTTAAGCCCGTGTTCTGCAATGGGCAGCAGTTCTTTGTTGATAAGTTCGACAGCCGAATATCGTTTATCGCCTGTCCACTTAAATTTGGTATCGAGTCCCAACTTTGAGGCGGCAATAAAATTCATTTTTGCATCGTCAAAATCGAGTTTTTTGGTGATATCGCTGTAATGGTCCCCCAAACCGTTCAGCAGGCCCAGCCAAAACGAAGCGTTTGCAATTTCATCGGTCACTGTCGGACCCGATGGAAATACCCTGTTCTCTATCCTGAGGTGGGGCTTGCCATTGCTGATACCGTAACATGGCCGATTCCAGCGATATACTGTACCGTTGTGTACCTGAAGCGCCATGAGCTTTGGGATTTCGCCTTTTTCGAGCAGATCATCTACGTCTTCGGTAACGCTGGAGCTGAGCATCACTCGGTAGCGGGCAATATCTTCCTTATAAATTTCAAGAATACTGTTTTTCAGCCATTCATTTCCAAAAGTAACGCGCGGGCTGCTGTCCCGGAGATGATCACCCACTTTACGGGTATCCACCGACTGCTGGAACAGGGCTACCCTCGTTTCAGCCCAAAGTCTTTTCCCAAAAAGCAGGGGGGAATTAACAGCCGAAGCGAGTACCGGGCCGGTAATTGCCTGCGCAATATTATATTTCTGAACAAACTCGTCGGGATGCACCTGCAAATGAACCTGGAAACCGGTATTGCAGGCCTCAAGCAGGGGAGAGTCGAATCGCATAAGAAGCTCATCCATACCCTGGATACGCAAGTCATATTCATCACCCCGAAGTTTATTTATTGCATCACAAAGTGCATGGTATCTTGGGAGAGGCGTCAGGTTTCCAATATCCAGGTCAGACTTTCGGATGGTTGGCAGCACGCCGGTTAGCACAATATCACCGTCAAACTCTTTAATTGCGTCTCTAACCTTATCGAGCTGTTTCAGTATGCTTGCCTCCATTTCGGAGAGGCAGGTCCCCCTGAAGTCAAGCGGTTCCAGGTTGGTTTCAAGGTTAAAAAGTGCAAGTTCGGTGGTAAACTTATCATCCTGCATAAATTCCAAGAGGTCCACGGATATTGGAGATGGTTTTGCGTGCCGGTCAACAAGGCACAGCTCCTGCTCGGCCCCAATCCGAACCCGGTCGGTCTCAAACAGATCGTTATCAAGCATTTTTTCCATTGCCCGAATGTCTTTTAGCAGGTACTTAATAAATTCCTGTATCTGCTGCCTGTTCTCCGCAAGTTTTACAGTCTCAACACCCATTTTGAGCCGGTTATTTTATGGTTTATTCATCGGGTAAAGCTAATAACGCACACCACAAAATTCATATAATTTTGAATTCATGCCTGTTAACTATACAACTCTGTTCTAAAATAACATAGAATTTTTCTTTTGCGATATAAAATTCTTTCTGATCCCGGCCAAAAATAAAGCGCCTGTGAAATCGCTGTATCTGAAAAAAGCTTGCACATAACCTTGCGTAGAGAAAACCTTCCTGGTTACTTTACCGAGAAACAGAAAATATTAAACCACTCGCGGGCGTCGGTCCACTGTTTCTCGAGCTTGTACCGGCCTGAAAGAAGCTCTGCAAACTCGTCTGCATGGTATTTGTATGAGTTCTCGGTGTGAATGGTTTCTCCCTCTTTGAATGGTATTTTCACGTCTCTGATTGTCATTTCCTGGTCGCATAAACTAACGAGATGCATTTCAACCCGGCCCTCCTGCCGGTTGTAAACTGCCTTGTGCCGAAATTGCCCGGGGTCAAATGTTGCGTCCAGTTCACGATTTAGCCGAAATAGCAGATTTTTGTTAAAAGCGGCCGTAATGCCCTTAATATCGTCGTAGGCACGCTCCAGGATTTCAGGCGATTTTTTAGCGTCTACCCCGATCAGAAGTCCGTCTCCGGCCTGGAGCATATCGGCGGTTCTGCTTAGAAATTTACGTGCATTTTCCGGAGTAAAGTTCCCCACTGTAGATCCCGGAAAATAGACGACACGCTTTCTTTCTTCCGCCATTTCTATGTTAAAGGATTCAGTATAGTCGGCCTCGACGGGAGTAATCGTTAAGCCGGGAAATTCTGATCTCAGTTTTTCAGCTTCGGTAAAGAGAAATTCTCCGGATATATCCACCGGCACATACCCTGATAGTGAAGAAGCGTGTTCCAAAATCACTCGGGTCTTGTAGCTGCTGCCGCTCCCAAACTCTATCAGCAGAGTTTCTTTTCCTATCGCTGCTGTAATTTCATCAATATTATTTTCCATAATTGAGAGTTCGGTTCGGGTTGGATAATACTCTTCCAGCATACAAATCTCTTCGAACAGCTGAGATCCTCTTTCATCGTAAAAATATTTACTGGGCAGTGTTTTCTGTTTTTTCCCGAGCCCTACCAATACATCTTCAGCAAGCTGTAAAGACACAGTCCCTTCTTCAGTTTTTTTCATTCCTCAAAATCAATTTTCGGTTAGTTGTCCCGGAGGTTAGTCAATAGTTTTTGCGAGGCGAATACCGGAAAACTGCCATCTTGAGCCCGTGTGAAAGAAGTTTCGATATGTTTTTCGAATATGACTTTTCGAGGTTGCGCAAGAGCCGCCGCGCAGCACATACTGGTTCACCATAAACTTACCGTTATATTCGCCCAGGGCTCCAGCAAACGGTTTGTAACCCGGATATGGGGCGTATGAACTCTGGGTCCACTGCCATACATCTCCAAACATCTGATGCAGTTCTTCTCCGCGGTTATTTTTATTAAGAGTGGCCGGATGATAATGCTTCGACTCCACAAAATTCCCCTTCACGGGCTCATTTTGTGAAGCGAGCTCCCACTCCTGTTCGGTTGGCAGCCTGAATCCTCTCCATCGGGCATATGCATCGGCCTCAAAATAGCTTACATGGGTTACGGGTTCGTTCGGGTCAATCTTTTCCAGTCCGCTCAGCGTAAATTGGTACCATTCGTTTTCTCTTTTCACCCAGTAGAGCGGACGATCCCACTCTTCATTCTCAACGGCTGCAAATCCCTCATCGAGCCACCATTTTGGATCTCGATATCCCCCGTTTTCAATAAATTCCATGTACTCACCGTTAGTAACCAGCCGGTTTGCCAGGGCAAAATCATGAATGTACGTTTTATGCTCAGGAAATTCATTGTCATAACCAAAATCACCGCCTTTATGGCCAATTTCAAAGATGCCTTCGTCAAATGAAACCCAGCCCATTTCCGGCAACCTAATCGCAGATGGCCTGTTTGTCTCTTTAAAGATAGGGTAGAGAGGATTTTGAGCGAACATGTATTTCAGGTCTGTCACCAAAAGTTCCTGATGCTGCTGTTCATGATGAATGCCCACTTCAATAACCGGGGCCCATTTCTCAAATTCAGCGGCCGTCATATCATCCAAAAGACGTTGCATATGATCATCAACATATTTTCTGTACTCAAAAACCTGCTTAACGGTTGGCCTCGATAAATTACCTCGTTTATCCCGGCAGTGCGGATCACTGGTTTGCACATAGTAAGAGTTAAAAATATAATCGTACTGCGGGTGCATGGAATCAAAACCGGCCACGGCGTGCTTCAGTACAAATACTTCAAAAAACCATGTGGTATGGGCAAGATGCCACTTTGCCGGGCTGGCATTTTCCATCGCCTGGATCACAAAGTCTTCTGTTTCCAGCGACTCTGTAAGGGATTCGGTAAAACCCCGAACCATTTTAAAATGTGTTTTGAGATTGTTTCTGTCAGCTTTTTTTTCTTCCTGATGAAATTCATTTTCGGCTAAAGGATTGGCGGTCTTCATAATAGATTCAGTTTATTTCCGGCTTTGTCGTATATATTAATTCTTTATTTACAATTGCATGATAAAGTATTTTAATCTTTGTCTCAAAGAATCACTAATTTGTAAACTTAAATGCCATTACATCTGTTTTCGAATGCCATTACATCTGTTTTCGGGCAGACACCAGCGTATACAAATCCATCTGCCTTAATACTCCTTACATATTAATTTTTTTAAGTTTTTTAATTTTCAATGAGTGAATCATCCAATAAAAAAGAGATCGAATCTCTGATATATCTGCTTGACGATCCCGATCCCGAGGTACAAACCGGAGTTCAAAAACGGTTTAGAGAGATTGGTGAACACGCCGTTCCTCTTTTGGATCAGTATCGCAGCGAGACCGTTCGGAGTTCAGAAAAGGAGTCCATTTCTGAAATTATCTACCAGATCACATTTAATAACATTCTGGATGAATTTTCGTCCATTGTGGAGCAGGGAGTTTCGAACAGGCGCCAGCTTGAGTACGCTCTGTTAACGCTAAGTAAGTTCGGCAACCCCACACTCCGAGCACAGGATTATCAGAAAAAGCTGGATAAGCTTAGTTCACAGATTGGCAGTGAAATTGCCTATACCCCTTCAATTACTGAAAAGATGCAGATTTTGCTCCAATATGTATTCAGGGAACTTCGGTTCAGGGGAGATTCGACCGAATATCACCATCCGGACAACGCTTACCTCGATCGCGTTATCGATCGCAGAAAGGGTTTGCCGATCATGCTCAGTGCAGTTGTTATGTTTTTGGGAAGGCGGCTTAATCTGCCGTTTTACGGTGTGAATATGCCCATACATTTCATGCTGATGTATAAAACGCATAACCAGGATATTTTAATAGATCCCTTTGACGGCGGGACCATTGTTACCTACAACCAGTGCTGCTACTTCCTTAAAAAAAACGGAATTGAACCACGTCAGGAACATCTCGAAAAAGCTGACGAGGCCGAAATTCTGGTTCGCTGCATCCGGAATCTGAAACACAGCTACGCCAAAAATGGCAATGAGCAGCGTGTTGACGGTCTCCAAAAATTACTTCAGATTGCTGAACTCAGAGGGTAGATACTGAGCTGCCAATGATTTTTCGCGATATTTCCTAGAGAACTATAGAAACCCCGCCGCGGCGCGGATCGCCAACAGCACCGTAATTTTTGCCTTTTTTTTCCGCTGCGTGAGTACCTCCAAAAAACAGGCTTTTACGGTCCCAGCATCTGTTTTTGGGGTACCGTTTCATAAGCTTTGCTACTGTATCCCGGCTCAAACCGTTTTCCATATGCAGGAATCCCGCTTCCGCATGAACCCGCGGTGCCAGCACCGCCTCCTTCAGATTCAGATTTCTGTCAAAAATTTGAATAAGAAGCTGTAAAATTGCCGTTCTTATTCGTGTCGAACCTCCAGAGCCAAAAGCGAGCAGCCCGGTATCCGCACCTTCCGCTACGCCGGGTGTCATCATCGAGGTCATTCTGGTATTGGGTCTCCAGCGATGAAATCCCTCAGGATTTAAATCTTCCTCTCCCAGCATATTATTCAGCATAATATTTGTTCCGGAAATCACCTCTCCGCTGCCCTCTCCGTTGCTCGATGTAAGACTGGCCACATTTCCCTCTCCGTCAATAATGCTAATGTGCGTTGTACCCCTGAAAGACTCTTTTTTTGTCATCACTTCTCTCCTGTATATCTCAACAGAGGCGGTGTCCAAAATTTGTTTTAAACCGGACCCGGAGTCTCTTGCCATGGCATCCACTCTCGCTTTTTCTGTTGCTTCCTGCAGTAAAGCATTCAGTACTGACCACTCTGCATCCGTTTCAGGACGATCACTGCAGCGTATCGAAGAGAGCAATTTCAGCGCGAAAGCCACCAAAACCCCACCAGATGATGGAGGCGGATTCATATAAATATCGTTACCGCGGTAGGTAATACGGAGTGGTTTTCTCTTATTTACCTGATACGTCTCAAAATCTTCCCTCGTCAGAAATCCACCCGTATCCCGGCAAAGCTGATCAACTGAAGCAGCAAACTCACCTTTGTAAAAAAGATCTTCACCCTCAGCCGCAAGGGTCTCCAAAAAATCAGCTAAATATGGAAGCTTCAATATTCCGCCCTTCCCTATTAACTCACTCTTGCTTTTAGCATTGCCAAAAACAGACCGGCTGCCTTCAGTTGAAAGGTAGATGGGTTTTATTATCTGAAAAACTTCTCCCTGGAATTCATTGATTTCAACGCCTTCCCTTGCAAGGTTTATTGCAGGCTCCAGAAGGCGTTTTACGGGGAGTGAGCAGAGGTCATTATGTACTGCGAAGAGCCCTTTTACAAGTCCGGGCGTGGCCATGGAGCCTGCACCAATATGAAATTCCTGCTGAGCAAACCCAAAATCTGCCATGATAGACTGAAACTGTACATTTTGCAGCCGATTGTTGATAGGGGTCTGTACAAAATAGTCGTAAACCGTTTTCGGGCGATCAACTGGATCAGCCAAAAGAAATCCTCCCCCGCCCAGTGATGAAAGAGCCGGTTCAGCAACACAAGCTGCAAACTGGGCCGCCACGGCCGCATCAAATGCATTACCTCCGTCACGAAGAATTTCCTCGGCGGCTTTTGCCGTTTTAATGTGCCCTGCAGCTACAGCTCCTTTCTTCATTTTTTGATTAAATGCTGAATTCGGTTCATCTCATTGAAGCCTAAAATCCGACTTTGATGGGAGCATGACAACTTATTTATGCTTACCGCCTTAAAACTTTTTCAATCTGATGGGTGTTTTATAGATTACCAGTATAATTACCATCCTAAATATAACGGTGAATTATCATGCTTGAATCTGTAAATCCCGCCAATCAGGAGAAAATCGAAACCTACGCCGAACACACTAAAGAAGAGATCATTTCAATACTTGAGCAAGCTGACGAAGCCCGGAAAAACTGGGATAAAACAGATTTTAGTGAGCGCTCAAAACTGATGAAAAATGCTGCCGATGTATTAAGAAATAACGCTGACCGCTATGCCAGGCTCATGACTGACGAAATGGGAAAACCCATCTCCGGTGCTCGCTCTGAAGTGGAAAAGTGCGCCTGGGTTTGTGAATATTACGCAGAAAATGCTGTGGAGTTCTTGTCGGATGAAGTGATTGAAACAGATGCATCGCAGAGCTTTGTAACGTTTCGCCCGCTCGGTGTTGTATTGGCTGTAATGCCGTGGAACTTTCCGTTTTGGCAGGTATTTCGTTTTGCAGCACCCACATTAATGGCTGGAAATGCCGGTATACTTAAGCACGCATCAAATGTAACCGGATGCGCTTTTGCTATCGAAGAGGTTTTTCGAGAGGCAGGATTCCCCGAAAATCTGTTCAGAACACTGAAAGTGCCCGGCAAAAAAGTAGCCGAAGTAATTGAAAACCCGATTGTGAAAGCAGTAACGCTTACCGGAAGTGTTCCGGCCGGAAAAGCAGTTGCAGAAAAAGCCGGTTCGATGCTTAAGAAAACGGTAATGGAACTTGGCGGAAGCGATCCTTACGTAGTTCTTGAAGATGCTGATCTCGATGCTGCCGTCGAAACATGCGTCACCAGCCGCTTAATCAATAGCGGACAGAGCTGTATTGCCGCAAAGCGTTTTATTGTTGTAGAATCGGTTCTGGATGAGTTTACTGAAAAATTTACGGCGCTTATGAAAACGAAAATAATGGGTGACCCCACTAACGAAGCGAGCGACCTGGGGCCACAGGCAAGAAACGATCTGCGCGACGAGCTGCACGGGCAGGTAATGAACAGTATAGAGAATGGTGCTGAATGTATTTTGGGTGGTGAAGTGCCTGATGAAAAGGGAGCGTGGTATCCGCCAACCGTTCTGACAAACGTTGCGCCCGGTATGCCAGCCTATGAAGATGAGCTGTTTGGCCCGGTGGCGGCCATCATAAAAGCCAAGGATGAAGAGGACGCTATCCGTATTGCAAACGACAGCAAATTCGGACTCGGAGCTGCCGTTTTTACGGAAGATGCTGAACGAGGTCGGCATATTGCTGCAAAAAAACTGAATGCCGGCTGCTGTTTTGTGAACCAGTTTGTGAAGTCTGATCCCCGGCTTCCCTTCGGAGGAGTATTGGAAAGCGGTTATGGCCGTGAGCTATCTCATTTCGGCATCAGAGAGTTTGTGAACATCAAAACGGTGTATGTGAAATAATAGTTTTTTTCACCCATATCTAAATTTGATGCTATGATTAATTAAAGTGGCATAACGGTGCGGCATTTAAGCGGTTTTGTCATTATTGGCAGATAAAGAGAATAAAACTTGTGATTTCTGCAAGAGCACAGGTTTTAATTCAGACAATGTGCGGCAAAATCCGGTTGTCCAAAGGACTCCTTGGGAGAAATGCTTGTTAACCACCGTGCCTATATTCCAGCGAGCGTTATCTCTTTTACAGATTTGAAATCTTTGGTGTTAAATGCAGCTACTTCCTGTATCCCATGTGCCAAACCGATACTGATGATTTCAAAATCGTGAACTTTCAATCCTTTGGGGTGATACCGGTTCATTAAATCGAAAAATATAGCCATCGACTCCTGTGTTGGATACACAATTTCAATACCCTGTATGATCTCTTCTATAATTTCCAAGGCTGTATTATATTCAAGATTATATCCTGATGACTTTGTAGCAGCTGCAAGAAATTGAATCAAATTTTTTGAAGTTGTAACAAGTTGATATGTCTCTTGGTCCAATATCTTTCTGGCTCTCTTGAAAAATGCAGAATCTTCATCGATTCCATAAACAAGGATATTCGTATCAACCAGAATCTTACTCATAGGCTAAAGATCGCAGATCCTCTCGGTCCAGTTTCCCTTTCAATTTTAAAGAACGAATATTTGGCGGGGAGATCTTCATTTTTCTTAAAGAGGAGAGGTAGAGGTACACTTTTTCCACTTCCGTATCGGACAGCTTGTCAATCTCTTTTTTAACTTTTTCTTTGGTAATCATAAGATCATGAATTAAATGGTATCAGTAAATTACTTAACGATGTGGAAAATTCATAAGTATTGATGAATAGTGTATCAGGTGGTTAACGGCCCTGCGTTTAAGCGGCGCGGGGATTATAATTTCTTTGAAGTAGCAAAATTAATTCCTCAGAAACAAGTTCGATCGCACATCGTCCTCGTCCGATTTAAAACGCTTTTTTAGTGTGCCGGAGGATTATACACGCGATTTCCAAGATTCTGGATTCCGATGTTGATGTAAAATTGCAAACACTGAAATCGCATTTTTTTGTTCAACAAAGTAAATAGAAAAAGGAAATCTATTTACTAAAGCTCTTCGGACTGCGCTTTTGTAAACAACTTGGTGTTGAGCAGGAGTACGAAGGACAGAAGTAATCTTTACATCTACACAACGGACAAACTCTTTCCCCAATCCCGGATCTTGGCTTTCGTACCAATCATATGCATCATCAAGATCTTTTTCAGCTTGTGGGGTAAGAATTAGCGTTTTAAGCACGATCTATAAATACTTTTCTCGGATTTCATCCCAAGACTTTCCATTCGCTGTATCTTTATCAAGAGTTTGCAAACGCTCTTCCAAAATGCTTTTATGATGCTCAGGAACATCAACTTGCTCAGGATCAGAAGCTATAGAATCCCACAAAGCTTCTACTAAAATGATCTTTTCGTTTTTATTGAGTCGTGATAGTTCTTTGATCAGCGTGTCTTCCATAATGCATGAATTAAATTAGATACAATAATTTGAACAAAAAGAACCTCGAAAGCAATCGCGGGATAAATATTGAATAGGCACACTAACGGTTTGGCGAATAAGCGGCTGGCCATTGCAATTTATTTAGGTGATAAAAAGCTGGAAAGGCTGAAACTCAAAAACAAATTCACTACCAGCAATTTGCGGCCAAGTCCGCGTTGAAGCGCTGGTTATGGAGCCAATACGTATTTAAGCTACGCTGGTCCAATCTACCAGTTTGATGTCCTTAATCCGTTTAAAATGATTCGTATTATTTGTAACCATGACCAAATCAAATGAAACAGCTGTGGCACCAATCAAAAGATCGAAATCGTCAATCACTTTCCCGGATTTTTGGAGTCGCGCCTTTTCCGAAGCATAGATATCCAGTGCAGGGAAAATTGGCAATATCTGGACACCTGTCAAGAAATTCTCCAGAGCTCTTTGATTTTTCTTTTTGGCCTGACTTTTTGCAACACCAAACTTTAATTCGGCAAGCGTGATTTCGGAGATAAAACAGTTTTCCGGACCAACTTCTTTAAATTTTGATTTCAGATCGTACAACCCCTTGATGAAATAAATGCAAATATTTGTATCCAGTAGGTATTGATTCAAAACTCTTCAATGGTTCGGTTGAATGTTCTGGACTCCTTGATTGTCTCAATCAATTCTTCAGCACTTTCATGCTCATCCCATCCGCCAAATGCTTTATAAAATTCTGTCTTCTCTTCCGCTATATCAGTTTTCACAGTATTGGTTAGCTTTGAAATAAGATCAAGCTTGTTTTGTGTGCTCATGTTCTTCAACAAAGAGAGGTAGCTTTCGATAAGTTTTGTATTTATATCTGCAGTATTCATAGCAACACCTCATTGTTTGAATTTTTTATGGCTCGAGCAATTTCCACTTTTATAAACGAGTCAATTCGCACTTATTTATGAAATGTAATGAAAAATCAGGACTCAAAGAAGATTGTAGAATTAGGAGTTAGGAGACTTGAATTTTGCGTGGTTCCATAACGGTCTGGCGGCTAAACGGTGAGGCGACCAACTCTCCAAAGCCCCTAACCGAAAACTCGTCCGTTTGAGCCGCTGGTGGATATAGGGTGGTTAATTGTTAAGGCATGGGGGCATAAATTGGTGTGATCATTGTCTGCGTAAGATTATGTATAACCCATTGCTTTATGCAGTTTTTCATTTTTTATTGCATTTCCTTTAAAAATCAATTCTAGAGAGGTTAAAGCTGTCCATCCGAAAACGATTCCAAAGACTAATCGATGGGTAACTGGCATTGACCAAAATCCAAAAACAAAACCAATCATTGAAAGTACGAGAAGTACTGCTGTTATATTTGCTCGAGTTCTAACTTTTCTTTTCAATTGTTCATTATATCCAAGCCTTGATAGCCCGAAAAGCCAAAACGCCAGTCCGAGACAAATTGCAACAATATGAGCTTTAGAAACAGGAGTGTTGGACAACTGCATATCAATTGGTATTGCCGTGAAGGAAAATCCTAATCCGAATAACGATAATAGAATGGACAATAATTTGTCATTTAATAATTTTCCATACATCAAACCAAATACAAAAAGTAGTATCCCGACAGTTACAAAACCAGCTAAGTTGAACCATAATGCATTAGGTTCTCCTTGGGCTCCAAGTTTACTTACAAAATCATTGATAAAACTAAACTCATTATTTAAATAGCCAAAAATTAGCAAGGCTGTAACCAGGTTCAAAACTGATAAGAGTCCAACAATTCCAACTGTTTTTTCTTTTAGTCTCATTTGGTTTTTTCATCTTTCAAATATTACAGAACTTTGGCATATCCAAATCCTGTGTAGACTGAAGCACTATAACGGTTCGGCATTTCTGCGGCGTGGCAGCCAATTATGAATTCGAGAAAAAAACGCTTGCACGTCCGCAGGAAATGCTGGTTATGTGGCATATGTATTTGCTACTCTTTTTGATTTTTTGAAATATGAAAACCATACGCCAAAAAATGTTAATTCTGCAAAAATGGCAATTAATATCTCTTCAATCATGATTGATCTGAGAAAGGAATCACCACTAACCATTAATAAAATTATGAACTCAACAATTATAAATGTTGAAAGCCTAATTTTAAGATACTTTTCAGCAATTAATTTTCCATTTTCATTTCCACCCCAAATCATTATACCCACAAAAAAGCCATAAATCATTATTCCGACAATTGAAAGTGTCTCAAGCCACATCGCACTTTCAAGAATTGGGTATATATCAAAGGCTGGTGATATCTCTTCCCAACTAGTGTTTAATTGGCCAATACCTACAAGTGGGCCAATAATTGTCAGTGCAACACAAAAAAAGGTGAGCCAGCCGCCAACACCTTTTAACTCATAATTGCTTTTTTCTTTGGCGGAGTTGTTTGAAACATTTGTTTCCCCTTTCTCAGATTGTGGAGTGATATTAGTTACTGTTTTAGAGTTACTACTATTTTCAATAGATGGTGATTTAATTTTCTTAGTATTTATTGGTGGTGGTATTGAAAATATATCTGAAACAGAATCCGCATTGATCCAATCATCAAATCCTTCTTTCCAGACTTTATGATCTCTTTTTAAGTCACCATTTTTTGCTAACTCTATTAATTCATCTTGACTTATAGGACCTCGAGGTTCAGTATCATTCTCTTTATGCCAATACCAAATTTTCATGTGAGAAACTTATTGGTTAATATTTTTTTGCCACATAACGGTTTGGCAATTCTGCTGCGGGGTATTCAACTCAAATGACGAGCAACCAAAGTAAACCCGTCAGCAGAAATTGCTTGTTATGTTTTGAATTTACTGAATTTCGAGCTTCACTTTCTTGCCCAAAGCCTTTGCATACTTCGCCAGGGTAGAAAGCTTGATATCCTCGGCATGATTTTCCATCCTGGAAATCACGGATTTGGTAGTATTCAGCTTTTCAGCCACATCCGCCTGTGTCGCTCCCATCTCTTCACGGGCCTGACGAAGTATCACGCCGATTTTGAAGTTCAGATATCCTTCCTCAAAGTTTTCGGCAAACTCTGGGCTTTCGGCTTTCTTTTGATCGATAAAAATTTCTAAATCATCTTTACTCATTATTCTTTCCTCCGGTAATAATCACGTTTACGTTCTTCGGCAGTCTCAATTTCCTGTTTAGGAACTTTATTAGTTTTCTTGGCAAAACCACTGGTTAATACAATCAGTTTTGGGCCGTCAAAAAATCCCAACAACCGAAAAGTATTGTTTCCAAGCGTTGCCCGAACTTCCCAAATATCATCGGTGCTTTTGAGCTTTTTCAAATACTGAGTGGGAACCTGTTCTAAATCACGAACTACACGAAGTGTCCAAGCCACTTTCTTGGATTGCTTGTCAGGAAGACTTTTTAAAAAATCTTCCACAGGACAATTCCCGGTTTTTGTTCGGTAAAACTTGATAACGCGCATATCTTAAAGTTAGCATATATGCGAACATTGTCAAATAAATTTTATAGCGAAAAGAGAAGGGAAGTAAATGAAGAACATAACATATTCTTGATGAACTTAGTCCTTTTCAATAAATAACACAACGCTACCTGCAAGCATATCTATTATTCGTTTTTTGGGTAAAATGTTCAATAACATGGTTCAATAAAAAATTTATTGAACATCTTTGTAAGGTGCATTCATACGTTGGTATTCTCTTCCTAAAACTGCCGTGCAATAACAGCTGTCTCTTTAAATGTTCGGTTGCTCCCATTCGAACTATTATAAGCTTCAATAAGGACGATGTAGATACCGATTCTGTTGGTTTGACCATTATCCGTCATTCCATCCCAAATAACAGAACCCCCGAATCCTGCTGGAGTTGCTTCAGCAAGTTTACGTACAAGCCGGCCATAGCGGTCATAAATTCTGATTTTTAACAAGTAGTCTGGTTCATCCAGTTTGTAATTTATAAGCAGCACATCGTCGAATCCGTCCCCATCGGGTGAAAATGGATTGGGTGAAAGCTCCACTCCTGTATCTGCCAAAAGAGGATCAGAGGTTTGTAAAATGGAGTTTTCACTCCCCGGTGATCCACCTACAGGTGAAGCATTAGATCCCCAGTTTGCGGGGTCGTTCGACTCAAAATCCGGGTTGATTCGTTCAAGGGCGATTCCTTTTGTATCGATGATATTCGGATTATGCCACTCTTCCCGGTAATCTACCATATCAATCGTAGTATGGCTGCTATCGGCCAGGTAAACCTGCCTGCCGGAAATTGGCAGACTCATGGTGGCCCGCTCAGTCTGCAGGCCAATGGATGAAAAATCGGGTGTAAGGTTAAAGAATATCGCCGTGCGGCTCTCTTCAAAAGGCAGCCTGTCGGGCTCGGGATAAAACAAGGCGTACCCCCCGGCGGGAATCCACCGTGCCCGGGTAGATATGGGATCAATCCGCGTGATATCTCCATTTTCATCGGGTTCATCATGAAGAAAAATGCCCTCGAGTGAAATAGCGTAAGCGTTAGGATTATGAATTTCCACATAATCCGACTGATCGGGTAAACCATCGCGTTCGTCAGAAATCGGATCGAACATGATCTCGTTAATAACCAGGTCTCCCGGTGCAAGCGGCTGTGAAATTTCAAGGTTGAGAGTTGACGATTCATTGCCCTGAAAATCAGCCGCCTGCTCCACTGTAAGCGAAACTTCTTCACCCCTTACAATTGATGAGCCGTTTAAAACCACTCTGTTACCTTGTTGAGGATCATACTCCAGAATATCAGCCTGAGCACCATTGATTAAAAACCGGATTTGTACATTATCAAGCCGGGCAGACATTTCCGAAATCATTGAAGCAGAAAATTCAGGCTGATCTACACCAGAAAACAGATTTATAAATTCATCAAACAGAACCTCCACTGAATCGGGATGGAAACTGTTGGCAAAAATAATTTCCGGTCCTTCCGTATCTCTTTCAAATCGACTGTTTTCCGATGCGGGAGTTGAACCGCTATCGTCCAAACTCGCTGTCCAGTTTGCAGGATCTATTGAAATAGCTTCCGGATCCTTGCGTTCAAGCGAAATACCTGCATTCACACTTGCCCAGTCAGACTGATAAAATAGACTGTCGATGACCGCAGCGTCCGGATTTTTGAGTACAACTGCATCTCCATTATCATTAAGAGACGGGAAATCGGGCATGTAAATCACTTTTTCACTGCCACCCGCTAATGACTCGGAATCAGTAAACACCAGAAAATCATTTTCCCTTATGGCAACTCCATTGGGGATCACTGCATTTCCGCTGTCATCCGAGAGGATCCAGCCGGACAAATCAACATTCTGATCTGTAGTGTTAAATATTTCGATAAACTCAGGTGCCCCGGCCCTCAGCCTGCGATATAAAATTTCGTTGATGACAATATCTCCCGGTGCAGCCTCTCCGAAATCGAGATAGCGAATGGATAGCGATACAGGCTCCATCACATTCCCAAAAATATCTGTAACACCAGTCACAGAGATATTATAAACCTGATCGTTGCGAAGTTCTCCATCAACAAAAAGTATCACCTCGCTGCCATCCAGGCCAATCATGGAGAGGCCCGGCAGCGGCTCAATTGAATAATTTGATACGTCCATGGCGGTCTCAGAATCGAGCTGTTCATTAAATACGAGTCTGAATCCAAGATCGTCAAATTGCGATGCACGGACAATTTGCGGCGGTTCTGAGTCTGGCTCTACCTCATTGGGAAGACCCGGTGTCCCAAAATCCGGGCTGGTTGATTCTGCCCAGTTTGCCTGTAGTTCAGAAGCCACAACAAGGCTCAACCTTTCAAGAGATACCCCGTTCCCACCCCATGTTGACGGATTGTAAGCAAGTGAATCTGCAAGCGCATCTGTCCCTGTAAAAAGCCGTATCTGATCTTCAACTGTTAATGTGAAACCTGGAAACGACTCCATTTCAATAACATTTCTCTCACCGTATGCTTCTTCAAACAGATTGATGTCATCCGTAATCACTAAAAATTCTCCGGGCTCCATGGCCAGGTCCGTTTCAGAAATAAACCGGTTGGATTCGCCTGAACTCTGACGACGCTGCAGCCTCCAGTTCTTCAGGTTCAGCAATTTTTCAGATCGATTTACCAGTTCCACAAACCTTGGAAATTCGGAGGGTGGGTTGTACATAAACTCGTTCACCAGTATATCGCCCTGCTCGAATGTATCAAATACCGTAAAATTGATGTCGGTATTATTGGCAATAGAAAATCCGCCAAGTGTTTGAACATTACTAATTGTGAGTGCGCGCGGACCCGTTGGCAGAGGTGAATCGAACTGCAGCAATACGACTTGTCCATCCTGCAGTAAAACTGACTCGGGACGGATGCCATCCGTGATAAAGTTTCCTCTTGCAGCACTGCTTTCACGAATACGGGCATTAAAAGTAACTTCAATTTCATTTGGGGAGAGAGCTTCAATATCCGTTGCCAACAGCTCAAAGTTTTGCTCCACTTCGTTTGTCAGGCCGGGAGTTCCAAAATTCTCACTGGGCGATTCAGCCCAGTTTTCGGAGTAGAGCGATGATCGATCCGCACGCCTGCGCTCAAGGGCAACTCCGTCTCCGCCCCATTCAGGCAGATAGGAAAGTGAGTCCATAACCACATTCTGAGCATTGGCAATCACAATATTATCACCTCCGTTTTTCAGGGCAGAGAGTCCGCTGCCGGCATTCAGTACCGGGATATCGGGAAAGACCGAGAGCAGGTTAAAATTAGGGAGCAGCACAATGTAGGAGTTTGGCGGCAGGATCACCCGATCGGTGGTAAGCGTTCGCCGTGTTCCCGTATCGTTGGCCTGCTGCCAGCCGGCAAGATTTACAGCCTTGTCACTGCGGTTATACAGCTCAATATACCGGGTATAATCTTCCGGCTCATCATACATAAACTCATTAATAACCACATCGCCGGGCGCAGCTTCTTCGATATCATAGTAGGTAAAATCAGACTGTGCGCTGCTCAGAACGTTATCAAAAATATCTCTTAAATTGCTGACAGATACCGTGTATTCCCTTCCTGAAACCATGGCTCCATCCAGGTTCAGCAACACATTTCCCTCAGGTGTATAAGCGACCGATGATACCGACCTGCCCCCATTGATGGAAAAGTTACTGCGTGAGGTACGTTCTCGATCGACAGCTCCCGTAATTTCTACAAGAACGGTTCTCTCATCAATAAAATCGGTACCCAGAAGCTCCGGCCCCTCCTGATCCACATCCACGCTATTTCCGCTTCCCGGTGTACCAAGCAGCGGGCTTTGCGATTCTCCCCAGTTATTTTGGTCAGTAGACGTTGCATTCAAATCCCTGCGCTCAAGTGAAATGCCGCTCCCGCCCCATCCGGGATTGTAGCGAAGTGAATCGAGAGTAATATTATTTTCATTCGTTATCACAATTTCATCGCCACCGTTTTTTAGTGCAGATAGATTGCTTCCCGCGTTGATATAGGGTATATCTGAAAAGAAATCCAGAATGTTCAGATTTCTGAGGAGTACAATGTAAGAACCGGGAGTTAAGAACACAGATTCGTCCGTAATCACGTTTCTGGCGCCGGTATCGTTGGCCTGCTGCCAGCCGCTCAGATCAAACACCTTATCACTGTTGTTGTAGAGCTCTATGTACTCAGAGTATCCGTCGGGCTCATTGTACATAAATTCGGTAATGAGTACATCACCGGGCTCTGCTTCTTCAACAAAAAAGTAGGTAAATGATGCCTGCGCGCCGGATAGCTCATTCCCAAAAATATCCGGAATATTATTCACCGTTACGGTGTAGCTTGTCCCCGAATTCATATTGCGGTCCAGAATAAGGTCGATATTTGACCCGCCTGCAGCCTGTACGTCACCAATACTGATATTCTGGTTCATGCTGAAATTGGACGCTGAAATCGCATTAAAATCGAGTGAACCGGAAAAACTTACCTGCACGGTTCCGGCATCCAAAAAATCCGCTGACAACAGTTGAGGGCCGTCATCGGGCTCAACCGTATTATCTTTACCCGGAGTTCCGAAAAGTTCATTCAGAGATTGGCCCCAGTTATTGATTTCGTTTGCCGGAGCGACGGTACTCTTTCTCTCCAGGGCTGCGCCGTCGCCTCCCCATGTGGATGGATTGTAATCCACAGCCTCAATCAAATTTTCACCGGCATCAATAAACCGGATTTGGTCGGGAGTAGTTAACGTGAATCCGGGAAAGCCACTCATCTCCACCCACGGACCCGGCCCGAATATATCCTCCATCAAATGGCTGTTTTCGGTGATAACTACAAATTCGCCGGGTTCAATGGGCAGATCAAACTCACTGATGACCCCGCCATTACTGCCGGCTCCCTCTGCCCGCCGCAGCTCAAAATCTTTCAGGGACAGAAATCGGTTAGATATGTTTTTTAACTCTATATACTTAGGGTATCCCGAAGGTGGGCGGTACATAAATTCGTTGAGCACAAGATCTCCGGGCTGGTATGCATCGAAACGGAAAAACCCGATGGAAGAATTCTCTTCAATTATCCACTGCTCGGGAAGACCGGGAACAAAACTCTGAATATCGTTTACTACAATCTCAAAACTACCGTTCTGAAACGGATCAGAAAAGGTAAGCCTCACCGTTTCGGAATCATCAAACTGAAAACTAACCGGAGAGGTGCCATCGCCAAGCTCAAAATCGGATAGGTTAACCGGACCTGTAGTTAGCGGCAGTGTAAACTGAACCAACAGATCCGTACCGTTCTCCACCTCAGCCGCAAGAATTCGAAACGGATTTTCAAATATAAAATTAAATGTGCCAATACCGGATACCTGATTGCCAAAAATATCCTCAATATTCTGATATGACAGTGTGTACCCAAACTGATCTTCAAGCCTGTCGGCCAGCTCAAATTCCAGCGTCCTGGGATCATCGGTTTCATTGACGGCCGTAAATAGTGCCCCGTTATCGAGGCTGTAAGCTGTAAGATTTTGGCGTGACGCAGCCGAAAGCGTTCTTGAAAATGTGATTTCGAGAAGCCGGGGCGCTGTAAAAGCTGCTTCAATAGCTTCGGGCGGATCTGTCGGAGCAGATATGGTATTGGGAAGTCCCGGCGAGCCCGAAAGGACATCCTCTGATTCTGCCCAGTTATCAAGAAATTCGACTGACACATCAAAATCGAACCGCTCCAGCGATCGTTCGTTGCCTCCCCAAAGGCCCGCGTCATAGGTCAGCGTTTCGATGATGTCGCCATCATTCGTAGCGAACTCTATTGTGCTTGATGTAGTGAGGTTCAGCGTTGGAAAATTGTCGGCTTCCACAAAATTTCGATCGCCAAACTGCTCCTCAAAAACGGGTACCCCTCTTGTGATGACCAGGTACTCATCCGGCTCAATAGGCAAGTCGGTGCCTTCGCTGATATTATTACCGCTGATGGTGAAATCCCTGAGATTCAGCAGTTTATTTGACCGGTTGTAGATTTCAACATACTGGGGACGGTCGAACGTAGTTGTTCTCCAGGCAATGGGAACCCGATAATAGAATTCGCTGATAACCAGGTCCCCGGCTGTAAACTCATCAAACAGTGAAAATTCAATTGTGGTATTAGCTTCAATTTCCCAGTCCTGCTCGCTGACCACTTCGTTGATGTTCAGTTCGCGTTCGCCTACCCCCACTGGACTATTGTAAGAAATTCTTACGATATCGGATGTGGGCTGCTGAATGTTATAAGGAGAGCCAAAGCCTGTAATTTCAAAATTTGAGGCATTCACCGTTTGCACATTCCGGGAAAAGGTGATTTCAAACTCCGAACGGTTCAAAACTTCGAAATCAGTTACAAAAAACGGATTCTCAAGTGTAAAATTGATCGAAGTATCTCCTGCAATGGGCCAACCATTTATGCTGTTGCCGTTGTTCTCGATATCAAGCGTGTAATCTCCGAGTGGCAACGGATCACCTAAAACCAGAAAGAGTGTGTTAGGGGCTTCCGTTCCGTCATAATTCAATGAAGAAGGAATGAAGGTGCTCCCGCCACCATCAGAACTTATTCCAAAATCTGCCGGGTTCCAGGAGGCCTCATCCGGCTCCTCGGTAAATTCCACTGCGATTCGGGATGCGGTAACAGGTTCAACAGTAACAATATCAAAGGGGTTGGTTACTGTGAAGCTGATCTCCGTGTTTGATGGAATTGTGCCTCCGAAAATATTATCCACATTATTGATTAACATTGAATAGTCATCCGGAACAAATGGATTTGCATAGGCTAGCAACACAGAAAAATTGTCACTTCCTGCTGATGCCGAGACAGGCTGCCCAATTCCGTTATTCAAGTCAAAATCGGCCGCATCTGCTGACGTAAAATCAATGGGGTAATTGAACGTGATTTCCAGCTCTGTTGCACTTTCAACCGTAACAGAAGCAACATCAAACGGTTCGGAATTCTCTATGACGATATCATCAAAAAAGAACAGATCTGATCGGGTAGATGTATAGTCAAGACTCAGGCCAAAATAGTTCGAGCTGGTGTGTGTATTATCTGTTGTTGTTCCACTTAAAACGGGGACAGAACCGTACCCTGCCGACTCGTAAAGCCTCCATTCACCATTCTCATCCCGTTCAATTCTGATTTGAAATGCCCCACCTCCTGAAAGATCAACAGAACCTTGAAGTATTTCTGTAGCTGAACCGTCAGTAAATCTAAAGAGCCGAAATCTATCACCCGATCCATTTTCTCCTGTTCTGATTGCATACCCATTTACATTACCATTCAGATCTGCAATATCCGACAAAAGAAAAATAAAACCGCGGTTTGAGTTTGACGGGGCAAAGTCCTGATTGATAAAAAATTCCCAGGATCCGTAAACCACCGATGATGACGTATTGATGATTGTGTTCCCTGCCCCTCCGGCATCCAGTCTCAGAAGCGTATTCCCAGAATCATCAAAAAAAGTAAAATCACCGGTATCGCCCGACCAGGCCGGGTTTTGAGTGAGATCCTGATCTTCAAAATTATCTGTGAGAACAACTTGTTGTGCAAAGGTATTGGCAGAAACAGTGAAAAGAAGCCAAAATGACAGCCCAACAAATTGTTTTAGCTGAACCAACATAGAACAGAATTATTTCTTGATTTTAATCGAACATAATTCAATCTCTTTAATAATTCAACAACTAAGAAGCAATAAACTGTATAATATTGCTTTATATATAAATCGGGAGTTGCAGTTATCCACCACAACTCCCGTTAGGACATGTTGAGAAGCGTGCTCAATCACTTCTCATTTCTCTTTGTTCGTGTTCTCATTAGTATGAACCAACCCAAACAATTCCCTTACAAAAAAAAATGAATTCCCTTTACCCTTGTTAAATATTCCTTTATACTCCTTCAAATTTTTCCTGAAAAGAAAATCCTGCCAATTTTTGAATCTGTTTGAGCATAAACGTATTCATTCCGTCCGGCAAGAATAGAAAAACACATCTAAAAAGTGCTCGCGTTTATAATGATTTGGTATCCACTTATTACCGGTAAAAAATGAACTATCATTCCTTGTCCTAACAGGATGGTTCTTTCTGATAGCAGGGGTTGTTTACACAGCTAAATTCTATTTTAAACTCCCGGATGAACCCGATTCAAAAATTTCTTCCAACTTTCGACACAAAATCTAATTTGTTAGAGTCCATTTTCAGGTTGGCTCTGTTCCTTCTCCATAATCTTTGGATAGCTGTTTGAAGAGGATTTATTTCTACACCTTTCTTACTCAATCTCACTTTACACTTGCTGAACCACAAACCATTTAGCAAGTTCAGATGAATAGTACATTTGGCAATGAAATTGTTTTACCCGAAATACCCTTTTTTAACAAGTAACTCTGCATTTAGAATAGCTCCTCCGGCTGCCCCGCGAATGGTATTGTGGGCCATGGCTATAAAACTAACGTCATTTACTTCTGCCTTACGAATCCTCCCAACGGCTGTTTGCATTCCATTTTCACTGTCGGCATGAAGACGAGGCTGTGGGTATCTCTCATCATCAAAAACCTGCAGCGGAAATTTTGGTGCAGAAGGCAAACCCAGTTTACCAATCGGGCTTTCCCACGATTTCATCACTTGTGCTACCTGATCAAAATCGGAAGGCACATCTTTAAGCTTCACGTTAATGGACAGAAGATGTCCATTGATTACCGGTACACGTGTAGCCGTTGCAGTTACGGCAAAGCTCGCATGCTCAATGGAATTGTTTGATAATTTACCCAGAAGCTTGAGAGGCTCCTGACGAATTTTGGACTCCTCCCCTCCAATAAACGGTACTACGTTTCCAAGAATATCTAGACTGGGAACGCCTGGGTAGCCCGCACCTGAAATAGCCTGCATAGATGTGACAATGACGGACTCAATCCCAAAATTTTCATACAGCGGCTTCAGGCTCATGGTAAGCGGAATGGCCACGCAGTTGGGGTTGGTTACAATCCACCCTTTGCCATCTTTCGAAAATGTTTGAGAGGGAATCAGCTCAATGTGTTCGGGATTTACTTCAGGGATGAGCAGAGGCACATTGGGATGGGTTCGATAATTTTTTGCGTTGCTGATGACCGGTATTCCCGATTCGGCAAAATCTTTCTCGATCTCTGTTGCAACGGATGAATCGAGTCCGGAAAAGACGAAGTCGAGACCTGTAAATTCTGAAGCTCTGCACGCTTTCACCACAATGTCGGAAACGGAATCGGGTTGCGGAGTTGGCTCAATCCAGTTGGCCGCTTCCCGATACGGTTTACCTGCCGATCTTTCCGAAGCCCCAAGATCTGTAACCTTAAACCAGGGGTGATCTTCAAGCAGCCTGATGAATTTTTGACCTACGGCTCCGGTGGCTCCTAAAATTCCGACGTTAAACTGTGCCATTGTGTGATAAATACGTTTATTTCTGATTTCTGAGAAGCCTTAAAAATAGCAAATCATTTGGACAATCAATTCATGAAAGCTCAAAATTTTCCTATCTTTGATGGCTCAGTCAATTACACAAAATTAAATATAAAATTCCTTTTAGCTGATGGCCATCACACATATCGACAGTCTGGACAAAATCGTTTCCCTCTCAAAATCAAGAGGTTTTATCTTTCAGTCATCCGAGATTTATGGCGGACTCTCTGCTGTGTACGACTATGGTCCGCTTGGCGTTGAGCTAAAGCGAAATATTCAGCAGGCGTGGTGGAAAGCGATGACCCAGCATCACGATAATATTGTGGGAGTTGATGCGGCGATTTTTATGCATCCAAAAGTGTGGGAAGCCAGCGGACACGTTGCCGGCTTTAACGATCCCATGATCGACGATAAACAGTCGAAAAAAAGGTACCGGGCGGATATGCTCATCGAGCAGCACATCTTGAAACTGCGCGAAAAAGGCAAAGAGGAAGAGGCGGACACCCTGCAGGAGAAACTCGACACCACCGGTACCCGAAAAGGCCTTTGTGAGGATCTGTATGATATCATCATGGAAGAAGAGATCCGCTCTCCCGATTCCGGTGCCTTCGACTGGACAGAAGTGCGCCAGTTTAACCTGATGTTTAAAACCCATTATGGCTCTACCTCCTCAGGAGACGATGACGCCATCTACCTGCGTCCCGAAACCGCACAGGGGATTTTTGTGAACTATAAAAATGTGCTCGATACCGCCCGTGTACAGGTTCCTTTTGGAATTGCCCAGATCGGTAAAGCTTTCCGGAACGAGGTGGTTGCACGTCAGTTTGTATTTCGAATGCGGGAATTTGAACAGATGGAGATGCAATATTTTGTTGAGCCTGGAACGGATGAAGTGGAATATGACAAGTGGCTGCAAACCCGCCTTGACTGGCACAAGAGCATTGGCATTCGTGAAGAGCACCTTCGTGTAGCTCCTCACCCGGATGACAAACTAGCCCACTACGCCCGTGCCGCGGCCGATATTCAGTATAAATACCCCATTGGCTGGCAGGAAGTAGAGGGAATCCACAATCGATCAGATTTTGACCTGACTCAGCACCAGGAGTTCAGCGGTAAAAAGATGGAGTATTACGATCAAAAAGAACAGAAACGATATGTTCCCTACGTAATTGAAACCTCAGTTGGCCTCGACCGAACCACACTCATGGTCCTTTGTGATGCTTATCGCGAAGAGGAAGTGGACGGAGAGAGCCGAACCGTACTGAAAATCCACCCAAAGCTGGCCCCGACCAAAGTGGGAATCTTTCCGCTTATCAAAAAAGATAAGCTGCAGGATCTGGCCCATAAGATTGAAAAAGATCTGCGGGATGATTTCAACGTACTGTATGACGAGTCCGGATCAATCGGAAAACGATACCGCCGGCAGGATGAAGCCGGAACGCCTTTTTGCGTGACCGTTGATTTTGACGGCGTTGAATCTGACGGACCCAATACCGTAACCGTGCGCTACCGGGACGACATGACGCAGGATCGTGTGGCTGTGGATCAGCTTTCGAATCTCATTCATGATAAGATGAAAAACTGGTTGCCTGAGTAACGCTGGGTATTTAAGGATTAACTTGATCCAAATAGATAGAAAAATTGTGGAAAAGAGAGGAGCAAGGCGAATAAATCAGTACAAAGGCTTGATTCCAGACAATACTGATCAAACGATCCATGGATTAATTACTTCGATTCCACAATCCCGGAAATCATCAGAATTTCTGGTAACAAGACTGGCACCGCGAGTACGTGATATTGCTGCAATCTGAGCATCAAATTGACTTATTGGGACTCCGGATGAACGCCTTGATGATGCAATTTCAGCGTATTCCACAGCAGCTTCAATATCGAAAGGTAGTATGCGGTCTGTGAATCTCCTAAAAAACAGGGTTTGGACGGCTTCCTTAAGTTTGCTTTTTCGTTTCCCTTCCGGCAAAAGTAAGACTCCGTACAGGATTTCTGCCTGAGTGACCGTAGTCGTGAAAACGGATGTCATCGGCTGCAGGCTCATCCAGGACTTTACATTTTGATCTGGTTCTCTTTTAAGCAGTTCCGACAAAACATTGGTGTCAATAACAATCATGATTCAAATCCAAAATCCTCTGGTTCACGTATCGGTTCACGCGGCACTTCGGGCAGAGTCACCCCCCCAAGCGGTCCAAAAAGTTCTTGAATGATCTCCACCAGATTCTCTGTCTTAGCTTGCTCCCGGGCAAGCGTTTCTGTTAAAATGTTGCGAACTTCTTCCTCCATTGATCTTCCATGCTGAGCAGCCCGAACCCGAAGGCGGTTTTTTACTTTATCATCCAGATTACGAATTGTTATACTTGCCATACATCCTCCATTTAAACTCAATGGTTTCAAAGTAATCAATGATATCAAAATAATCAATGATTGCAATAATTGTCTCTTGCACTCTTTCAAATAACAAGTTTGTGCCTGTTGAATTTTCTTTAACCATTCTCTTTTCTGATTTCACCTCATTTTTCTCAGTTTGATCTTTCTGTTTTTCATTTTATATTCATCGTAATATTACGATTATTTAAACGCATCAACCAATGAGCACACAACTACAATCACCCGATCAAATCAAACAGTCTGTAAAGGAGAAATACGCCTCAATCAGCAATCAGTCCGATGGCAGTTCCTGCTGCGGGCCCTCCGGTTGCTGCTCACCTGAAAGCACGGTTGACTACACTATATTTTCGGACGATTATTCAAAACTGGAGGGATACAACCCCGATGCCGACCTGAACCTGGGATGCGGCCTCCCAACCGAATATGCTAAGATGAAACCGGGTGATACAGTAGTTGATCTTGGTTCCGGTGCCGGAAATGATGCATTTGTTGCGAGGCAGGTTGTGGGCGAATCGGGCACGGTAATTGGCATTGACATGACTGAGGCGATGATTCAGCGCGCTACGCTTAATGCCATAAAGCTCGGTTACAACAATGTGGATTTCGTTTTGGGTGATATTGAAAAAATGCCTCTCGATGATGAAACCGCAGACGTCGTGGTAAGTAATTGCGTTCTCAACTTAGTCCCCGACAAGGAAAAAGCCTTTGCAGAAACGTACAGAATTTTAAAACCCGGCGGGCATTTTAGTATCTCCGACGTGGTCATTTCCGGTGATTTACCTGGCGAGATCAAAGAAGATGCCGAAATGTATGCGGGCTGCGTGGCAGGCGCCATCGATAAGGAGGAGTACCTGCAGATTATAGAGATTGCCGGCTTTACCAACATTACCGTTCAAAAACTGAAGGAGATTCAGCTTCCGGATGAGATGTTGCTGAACTATCTTTCAAAGGAAGGTCTCAAGCAATTTAGAAATTCCAAAATCGGTATTTACAGTATTACCGTGTATGCGGAGAAAGGATAAATGTTTTCAAAGACCTCTGGGTTTTTGCCCCGAAAGTATCGCCTTGTAAAAAACCTGAAAGGTCTGAGTTATAATAAATTAAATCACCTATGATACAAGCCAAACCTATTCAACTATCCGACCCCGATGTTAAACGATCAGCAGAAATTGCTAAAGCACTCGGCCATCCGGCAAGAGTGGCCATTCTTAAAATTTTAGCTGATCGCAACACCTGCTTTTGTGGTGATATCACAGAGATTCTTCCGCTGGCACAATCCACCGTTTCACAGCATTTGAAAGCCCTGAAGGAAGCCGGACTGATACAGGGAAATGTAGAAGGCGTGCGAACCTGCTACTGCCTTAATCCCGACGGAATTAAGGAATTGCAAAATCTTCTCTCGGAGCTCTCGGACGAGCTGGTCAAAACCTGTTGCTGACTACCTTCTGACCTGTCAGAGACTGAAGCGAAGTGCTCATTTTTTGAACACGAAGTGAAAATCCTGCAGCGTCTGTTAAGTAGAAATCAGAAACTCAGCGTCAAACCTGATTTTCAAGAATATTCAAAACTATAACTAATAATCTTCCCTAATGTACACCAAACTCCAAAAAACAATCGATCAGCTTATTCAAAACTTCAGTGAAATACCTAAGCAAAGAAAAGAGTTGTTGCAGGAAGTGGCCGATTATATTAGCAGCGAGCTCCGGGAGAACGATTCCGTGAAGCTCAATTTTATCTGTACTCACAACAGCCGTCGAAGCCACCTGGCACAGATCTGGACTCAAACCGCGGCAGCACACTATGGAGTTGATGGCGTTGAGACATTCTCAGGTGGAACAGAAGCTACTGCCTTCAACCCGAGAGCAGTTGCAGCTGTTGAACGAGCCGGTTTTAAAGTCAGCAATCCGGGTGGAGAAAATCCAAAGTACGAAGTACGTTTTGATGCTGCTGCTGATCCTATGATCTGCTTCTCCAAGAGATTTGATGATGAAGCCAATCCCGACAAAAGTTTTGCAGCGATCATGACCTGTTCCGATGCTGATGAAAACTGCCCGTTTGTACCCGGAACCTCATTCCGAAAAGCGGTTACCTATCGCGATCCAAAGGAGTCGGACGGTTCGGATCGGGAGAAGGAAACCTACGATGAACGATGCAGGCAAATTGGGACGGAGATGTTTTATATGATGAGCTTGGTTCAGTCCTAGCGTACCATCCAAATAATAAAAAAGGAACCTGCCAATTGTTATCAGCAGGTTCCCGAATATGTTTGTGAAGGGTTGAATTAAAGGCCGCACATACCGCCTGAGCAGCATCCGCCAGTGGGTGGCGGCGTGGACGATCCGCTTTTAGATCCGGTTAGAGCCATTCCGCTAAATACCTGCGTAAACTCTTTGGAGCCGCAGTTTTCACATTTCAGAGATGATACCATCTCCTCCTTTTTATCGTATGAGGACCGGAATTCGATAACTTCTCCACAATCCGCGCATTTATATTCGTATAAAGGCATAATAGTCGTTGTTTTGTTAAAAATGTTCTTTTTGATCCGATACTGCTCCGGCCAAAATGTTCAGCCCGAGAATCGGAATGTTTTGTCTAAATATAGGAAAGTTTTTGAAGAGTGTCTCCCCTGCACATACATACCTGATTCCAAAAAATAAAGATTAACGATTGGAAGTGTAACCTATTAATCGTAATTTTACGATCAAATAAATCAAACCAAAAATAATTCCATGAAAGACGTAAAAGAAAAAGTATCTGTTGAAGTTTTTGACCCCGCCATGTGCTGCAGTACCGGCGTTTGCGGACCCGATGTAGATGACTCGCTTGCCGATTTTGCCGGTGATGTAAAGTGGCTGAAATCTAACGGCGTTGACGTGCAGCGTTTTAACCTGGGACAGGAACCGGAAGCATTCAAAATGAATCCGCAGGTACTATCGAGGCTGCAAAAAGGGGGTTCAGAAGTGCTGCCCATCATATTAGTAAATGGTGAAATAGTATCTGAAGGCGGTTATCCCGATCGTGAGTCACTCATTAAATGGACAAGAAAGAACGGGTACGACCGTGTCGAATCAGGCCAGGAGAAAGCCGCTGCGCCGGAATCCCTGTTTACTGAAAAAACCGAAATTCTCGTTGCGGTAGGGGCAGCAGTTGCAAGTGGTAACACCGACGATTTGAAAAGCCTGTTTAAACTTGGCAGTAAATCAGGAATTTCCAACGATGATCTGTCGAAAGCGATGCAAACCGGCCTGAATATTCGCCAGAAACCACTTGCAAATATTGTGGAAACTGCCAATGAATTGCTTGGAGTGCCATCAAACGGATGTGCCCCGGGAAGCGGCTGTTGTTAGTGAAATTCCCCTCTTCCAAAAGGGTCCCTTCGGGAAGAGGGGATTCACTATCAAGAAATTTCAAAACATTCACACTATTACCATGAAAAATCTACCGCAGATCACACCCTACATCTTTTTCACAGGTAAAGGCGGCGTTGGCAAAACATCGCTTGCAAGCGCAACGGCCATAAAGCTTGCAGACGAAGGTAAATCTGTTTTGCTGATCAGTACCGACCCCGCTTCCAACCTGAAAGAGGTGCTTGAGACCGAGGTAAACGAAAAAATTACCCCGATTAACGGTATCAACAATCTCCATGCAGTGAACATTGATCCGGAGTTATCGGCCGAGGAGTACCGAAACCGGGTAACTTCGCCCATGGAGGGAATATTGCCCGAAGAGGAGATCAACAAAATCAGAGAGGAGCTCTCGGGGGCGTGTACAACTGAAATTGCCGCATTTGATGAGTTTGCCCGCTATGTGGCCGGGGACGGTGAGGAGCAGCCTTACGACATCATCATTTTTGATACGGCCCCCACGGGCCATACTCTGCGCCTGCTGGAGCTGCCGGCGGCATGGAGTGAATATATTGAGTCAAACCCGGACGGAGCCTCCTGCATCGGGCCGTCATCGGCGCTTAAAACCAGCCAGGCGCGCTATCAAAAGGTGGTTGACCGGCTGAAGGATAAGAATGCTACCACCATTTACCTTGTAAGCCGCCCGGATGGCTCTGCACTGCGTGAGGCGGACCGGTCGGGAAAAGAACTTGCAGAGATGGGGCTGGGAAATCAGTTTTTACTTATTAATGGTTATTTTGAACCGGTGGATGATTCCGACCCGTTTGCGAGAAAGATGCAGGAAATGGCTGACAAAACGCTGGAAGATATGCCGCAACGCCTTAAAGAGATGAATCAGGTTGTGTTTCCGCTTCGTCCCTACAATCTGCTCGGTATTGATACATTGAGAAAGGTATTCGAGCCGCTCGATAAAGATGAAATACTTCGTAACAGCGGATCAATATTGACGGAAGATCATGAAAGTGCTTTTCCCGGACTTGAAGAAATGGTTGAAGATATCTTAGATGATAAGGACCATGGCCTGGTGATGACGATGGGAAAAGGCGGCGTTGGCAAAACAACCGTTGCGGCGGCCATTGCCTTCAAACTGGCTCAAAAAGGCTTCCCGGTACATCTAACCACAACCGATCCGGCCGCCCATCTGCTCGATCACATTGGAGAGTTATCGCTGCCTGAACATTTGAGCGTAGACAGAATTGATCCGCACGCTGAAAAAAAGGCATATATCGAAAAAATTCTGCAGCAGCGTGGAAAAAACAAGACCGAAGAGGAGCTGAAGCTTCTACGCGAAGACCTTGAATCTCCCTGCACCGAAGAGGTAGCCGTTTTCCAGGCATTTTCGAAGGCGATTCATAAAGCGAAACGACAGTTTGTAGTGATGGACACCGCCCCCACCGGACACACCCTTCTTTTGCTTGATACAACCGGAAGCTACCACAGGGAAGTGCTGAGAAACAGCGCGCTAAACAGTGACAAGCTGAAAACGCCCTACATGTACCTTCAGGACCCGGATTACGCCAAGCTTCTGATTGTAGCTCTTCCGGAAACAACTCCCATTACCGAGGCAACGAAACTGCAAGCCGATCTGAGGCGCTCTGGAATTGAACCCTATGCATGGGTAGCCAATCAGAGTATGTCGGCATCCAATATTTCTGATCCGCTTCTGAGGCAGCGGGCCGCTTCGGAAATACCACTGCTCGAAAAAATTAACAGCGAACATGCGCAAAAACTTTACGCCCTGCCCTGGATATCTGAGCAAAAGGTTCTGCGCTCGATGATTACAGCAAGTGACTCAAAGCAGGTTTCAGCTTAAAAAGGAACCGGAACCCAGGCGCTGGATACAAATACATCAGCGAGGTAAAGAAGTACGATAATGAATGTGCCGCAAACAATTGCGAATGCCGGCGGATCCAGGTGCGTATCAGCGTGAGAGTAAAAAATTCGCTGAAGCAGTTCGCCAAAAACAGCTGTAATCAACCCAAAGAGCGCTCCTAGGAGTAGAAGGCCTGCGAGGGCATAGTCCCCCGTGGCACCGCCGGTGGCGGCAACAACGGATGTACTTCCCACGAGAGAAATGTGGTGAGTTACCGGTATGCGTTCTACACCGAGATTCAGAAAAAGAAGGGTTGCCGCACTGATCCCAAATGGCAAAAAGACGCTGCCGGTTTCAACCGTAATGAAAGCCGCCAAGATCCCAACAATAGCTCCCAGAAAACTGACCTCCCCCCACTTATACTGATGCCCCAGCCACGGCTCTATGAGAAGCCTTTCAGAGCCTTTAGCTCGCTTCTCCCCTTTCGCAAAAGGCTCCATATTGAGCAGGCCGCGTTTTGTATTACCAATTATGTCGTACTTAAAAAATAACCTGTGTGCAAACGCAGAAAGCACTACAGCTATAGCGATAGGATCCCAGGGGAGTGCAAAAATTGTAGATAATGTCGTGATCCAGTAGCCCAAAATACCAAACAGACCGCCAACCAGCAGCACGTCCGGTTTCAGTCCCTGCGCATAGGCAATATTTTTTGCTTCATGATAGGGAAAGCCGGTATCCATGTATCCTTTTTTGGCTGAATATGCCGAGGCGGCCGCCCCTGCAGCAAAACTGATGTGCGGGCCAAAAACAGGGCCAAACGCGATTTGTCCAGTAATGGCGGCAGAGTTGAGAGAGTCGGGATCAAGCCCCATAAGGCCGGAATAGTCGCCGCTCAGGATTTTAACGCCTTCACCCAGCATCACCAAAAAGCCGGTAAATACAAATGCAGGTAACGCGCCCAATGCAGCACCGAAGGCGCCTCCGGCAAACGCGGCAATGATCATTCCCAGCATCCATAAATCTGAAAACTCACCCATACTTTCTCCTTTTTTATTGATTCTACACTTTTGAAAAAAGAAAATTCCGAACGAAAATACAAGCTAAGAAGCCATACTTATAAAAGTAAAATGGTTGATAAGATTTATTTTAACCACAAGCTGTCTGATTAATCGGTTTTGTGCAGCAGATAAAAATCATCCAGCTCCTCCTGAAAAATGAGCCCTGGGTTTCCATTTTTTTCTTTTTCACTAATCAGGTTGCAGTGTGCCGCGAGTGTGCGATCGAAATAGCTGAGTAAATAATCTGTAACTGAGCAGAGAAGCTCCTGCTGAAAACGTGATTTTTTTTCAGGAAGACCCTGAATCAAATAATAAACCAAATCGGGTGAGCGCCCCGTGAACCATTCAGTGATATAAGAATAAATTTTTTCTGATTGGCTCTGTTGATGCATCTCTGTATCAAAAAAATACCGTTTGGGCGCCAGGTTTCTGGAAAGACGAGAGGGTAAATTATACGGATGCATGGTATGATTCATTGTCAGCCAAATAAGCCTGATCAGATGTCCAAGGTGAATACGTACGCTCCTGTGTCCCTTAAAGCATCCAAAGAGCCGTGCAGATTTAACTCTGAAACCAATCTGGTCAAAAATAGGGAGCCTCTCAACGCTATCGTTTACCGGTATCAGAGGCACAGCGGGCGTCATGCTATATTCCAAACCCAAACCACGGTTTGTGAGATATAAAATGATGTAATAGTAGGTCTCTATATGTTTATTCTGATGATTGAACTCCGGACGACACTTCCTGATCCACCGGTTCTCGTGCAGAAATGCATCCGTTTCTGAGGAAAGTACATCAAACTCAAACCGGTCTATTCGTCGAATTAATGCGCCCTCCTTTCGGGTTGTTTTACCCGCCGAAGCTCTTTTGTAGCTAAATAGCCGTTTACGTAGATTTTTCGCCTTCCCAACATAGAGTAGTGTATTGTCCGCGTCGTAGAAACGATAAATGCCGGGCTGTCGGGGGATCTTTTCGAAAGCTTCTTTACCTAACTTATTCTCTAAAAACGGTTCAGCTGGGAACAGTTGTAAATGGGACATTATTTTCCGGAGTTATAACTATCGATTTCCTGATTCTAAAAAACCGTGCTGACTGCATGCTGTCACCCCGTTTCGCTATTCTTCAACATTTAAAACGGTCAAATGAACCTTCTTCCAACCTGCATAGTTATAAGTTATTATGAAATTTTCCAGGATTACGTCGATATCGGAACGGCTCTTCCGTTTGTTTTTCAATGATGAATTGAAAGAGAAAACTGAGATTATAACGCTTTACGTCGCAGCTGGCGGTTTTCTTATTCATCTGGCTATTGTTTTTTTACACATGGGCGGACTTATAAGTGTCCATCCTCAGGTAGAAAAACTTATTTCCAGTCCCATTGCCGCTATCTATACACCTTTTTCATTTATTCTGATCTACGAGGTCTATTTACTGATCTATTATCTGCCCCGCTCTTTTTCCATTGCCATTGCAAAGCAGTATGAAATCATCTCCCTAATTCTTATCAGAAGGATATTCAAGGACATTTCCAACCTTGATCTTACAGACACCCCCCTTCTCGTAGCAGAGAACTTAAACCTGCTGTATGACATTATCGGTTTCCTTGTGCTTTTCTTTTTGATATTCCTGTTTCGCTATTTGCTTGTGAAAAGAACCGAACGGCCGGTAAATCAAAACATCGAAGGGTTTATCGTATTTAAAAAAATGATCTGTTCAGCTCTTGTACCGATTCTGATTATTCTTTCGGTATACAGTTTGGTTAGCTGGATCATTGAAGTAAATCAGCTCAATCTGGGGCTCATTTCAACAGTTCGCGATTTCAATAATATCTTTTACAACGAATTTTTTACCGCCCTGATCATTGTTGACGTGCTTATTTTAGTCGCATCATTCCGCTATACGGATCGCTACAGCCTTATTATCAGAAATACAGGGTTTGTAATAACAACAGTCCTGATTCGCCTTTCATTTTCAGTTTACGGACTCGCAAACGTTCTGCTGCTGGTGTCGGGTGTTGCATTCGGGGTTCTTGTCCTCTACATCTACTCCCTTTATGATGGTATCGACAAAGGAGACCGGACAAAAGAGAGCTATGCTTATCTGTAATCATGAATTCAAGATTCTAATTATTTTTCTCTGTTTGATCTTCCCGTTCTAAATCGGAAAAGTCTTTAATATTGCCAAGAGTAAATAGTGAACAACCTGATGCAAATTTCTCTTAAAAAATCTGTCTTTTTAATGGCTTAAAAGATGTGAGATTTTTTGCGTTTCTGCACAAATATTGATTCCAACACCGGTCAGAAAGTCCATTTATTGCCTGACAGATGAGACACATTTTTTGCGATAAGGAATCAATAAGTTCAGAAAACCATACACAGGGCTTCTGTTATTTTAGACATAATTGATTTAAGTTATCGTAATATTCTCTGCAATTCAGGGAGATCAGGCAGAGAGAAAGCCGTTTTTAAAACACAAATAATATACATTATGAAGTACAATCCATTCATCAACAACTCCCCACCCGTATCAGAAATAGGCCTCGGAGCCTGGCAGCTCGGAGAAAACACAGGCTGGGAAAGCCTGAGTGAGAAAGATGCGATAGAGCTGGTCAAAAAATCCGTTGATTTGGGCGTCAATTTTTTTGATACTGCCCCCAACTACGGTCTGGGAACCAGCGAAATTAGGCTGGGCAAGGCGCTGAAGGGAACCGAACGGGAATCCATTGTAATCAATACGAAATTCGGTCACAACGCGTCAGGAGAACTCAATTACAGCTCAGACGTTATCCGTGAGTCGCTGGAAGGAAGCCTGCTCCGGCTGCAGGTGGAGTATGTAGACTCCTTTATTATTCATAGTCCGCCTTTTGAGATTCTGGATGGGAACAAGAACGACCACTACGAGATCCTGGAAAGGTTGAAAGATGAGGGGAAAATCAGGGCCTATGGTGCGTCTGTGGATACTCCTGAAGAGATGAAACTGTTCATGAATACCACATCCGGCAAGGTGATCGAGGCATTTTTCAATATTCTTCACCAGGAAACAGCCTCTGCGTTTCCCTTGGCCAAAGAGAATGGGGTAAAAGTTATTGCCAAAATCCCTCTCGACTCCGGCTGGCTATCAGGTAAATATAACGAGGAGAGCACCTTTGACGATATCAGGGAACGCTGGTCGCGGGAAGATATCCAAACCCGCGCAAAATTGGTTCGTCAGTTAAAAGAGCTCATGGGTGAAGAAAGAGATCTGGCCAAAACCGCCATCGCGTTCTGTGGAGCCTATGATGCCGTGGCAACGGTAATTCCGGGCAACAAGAACATATCACAGCTAAAAAACAACGTGGAGAGCGTAAACCAACCGCTTCCGGATGAACTGGTTCTAAAACTTGAAAAATTTTATCAGGATGAGGTAAAGAATCTTAATCTGCCCTGGTAAAAATTCATGGCAGAACAGGTATATTGATTCGCGGGATCTCCATGAGATTCTTTGGGCACTGAGACAACACACACTGTATAAGCAACGTGAAGCTCCTTCTCCTTGGAGCCACCTGAAGAACCGGTAAATGGGTATATCAAAAATCGCTTGAACGAGGATATTCCATTCACTGTATGGCCCGTAATTCTGAAAGGATTGAAAAACATGACCGGGTAACTCTATTTGAAGGGGACGCGAGCAACCCCGACGACCTGGCAAATGCAATCGCCGGATGTGATACCGTCATCAGTGTTTTGAATATTTCCAGGAAGTCTGATTTTCCATGGTCAGCCCTTAGGACACCAAAGAATTTCCTTTCGAAAACAATGGGTGTCCTTGTGGCGCTTGCTGAAAAAAATGGGCACTTTCCAAAACCATCGTCTGCCATACGGTTTAGCCGTCAATCGACGACATGAGCAACAAGCCTGAGCGGAGCCCCGCTTCCGTCTTTAATTTTCATCGGAAGTGCGATGACGAACGCATTTTTTGGCGGCAGCATGTCGAGGTTTGCCACATTTTCGAAACCTGGAATATTCTGCTCAAACAGAATCTGGTGTGCTTCAAACTGCACTGATTTTCCGTAGTCGAGGCTGGGCGTGTCTAAACCAACGGCTTTAATATCCCGATTATCCACGAGCCATTGAGCTGTATCGGGATGTATGCCCGGAAAGCTTAATTCTGAAACACCCTCCTCCCCTTTTTTATCTGTACCAAGATACCTTATCGGGTCCGGCCAGTTTGCTGCAAATCCGGTATTAAAAAGAACGACTGCTCCTTCGTGAAGTTCGCCGTTTTCCTGCTCCCAGCTTAAAATATCATCCACCTGGATTTGATAATCGCGGTCATTTGTCACACGATCTTTTACATCGATCACTGCGGCTCGTCCGGTGAGCTGATCAAGGCCAAGTTCCTCCACGGTCTGCCTGTTTTCATAGAAATGAATGGGAGCATCCAGGTGGGTGCCGCCATGCTCTGCAGATCGAAATTCGTACGATTCGTAATAAAATCCGGCGTCGGTTGTTCCTACAAAAACCGTGTCGAGCTGAAACGGATTTGAGGTAGGCCAGTAGAGCGTTTCATCCGAATATTCGTGAGTAAGGTCGATCCAGGTACCGTCTTCCCATTCATTGTACTCTTCAGTTACACAGCCGGAAAGAATAAGAAGCAGAAACAGAACAGAGGGTAAAATTCGGGTCATAGTAGTTATTGCTGTTAATTAGGAGTCTACTCTATTAACTGAATATCTGTCAAAGATGCAATACTTCCGCTTTATTGAAAATATCCTCATCTCTTTTTTTGATCGGATTTGGAACACTCTTCCGGGAATTGGAGCTGCTGCCGTGATTCTTTTAACTGCGTATTGACGAAGAGGTTTGCGAAAGATGTTTCGTATTATCCGTCTGTTGATTTCCCAAGACTTCTGAAGTCGCCGCCTGTTGGCTGCTGAAATACACGTATTCCAAATTCAGGGGCTATAGCCAGAAGGTGATCCATCAAATCGGCCTGAATTCCTTCATAATCACCCCAAACCGTGGTATTGGTAAAGGTATAAATTTCCAGCGGCAAACCGTGTTCACCAGGGGCAAGCTGACGCACCATCAGCTTGAGCTCTTTATCAGCAATAATCTGCTTAAGCATTCGGTTCTCGGAAAGCAGCTGTGCATTCTGTCTACTGAGCTGATCGCCACCGCGGTTTTCCAGGGCCGCTTCACCAAGGCCTTCAAGCTTGCGTTTCCACTTGTAGAAGCTGGTTTGAGATACATTAAAATGACGGCAGGCCTTGGCTACACCCTCAGTATTGGCCATATGGATGACTGCTAATTTTTCGGATTTACTCCAGGTTTTTCTGTGTGTTGACATAATCACAAATTATAAACTTTCCAGGTTTAGTTTGTGTCCAGTCTTTTAGGGGGCTGGAAAGAACAGTATTCAGTGCTATATCAATAACAACACCATCTGCACTAAACTGAGGCATGGAAATCCAGTCACCCACTCGTATCAGATCGTTGTTAGTAAGCTGAACACTGGCTACGAGAGAGAGCAGCGTATCGCGGAAGAGCAGTAAAATAACTGCCATAATTGCGCCAATCCCGCTCAAAAAATACCATGGTGATTTATCGGCCAGGCTCGAAATGATGAAAAACCCGGTAAGCACATATACAATCACTTTCCCAAGCTGTATGTAGCTTTTGATCGGTGTTTGATTTTCAACGGGCCGCATCAAGTAGAGTGTGTGAAAAGCAGACAGAAATGCATCAAAAACCCTGGCTCCCACAAGAAGCATGGATGCTGCTGTAATTCGAATCACAAACTCGGAAAGCACCGATTGTACATCAGGAAAAAGTCCCAGCCCGTTATAGATTATTAGAAGAGGAACGAGAAAAAGTGCCCGCTGCGGAACTTTGTGCTTTAAAATTACCGCGTACCAATCTGTGGCTGTTCGTTCATCGAGCTTTATAAGCAGCTTTACAATCCAGAAGCGGATAATCAGATGAACAATAGTTGAAAGCAGGATAATCAATACCAGGGCGATCGCTTCCAGCGTATAGGGACTCTGCAGTTCGGCAGGTAACAGATCAGCGATATTTTTAAGCAGCTGGGATTGAGCTATAAACATATATATCTGAAGCGCCTACATACTCTTCGTTGAAAAATTTACAGATCGCCATTTAATGAGTGAAGCCAGCCTGCGATTGCGCTGATAAAACCATCCGTAAATTCACGGTCAAGAACACCATATTCGGTAGGCATGCCTGTTTCTGCATTCTGAAACAGATGATTGGCTTCGGGAATTATGACAGACTGAAGCTGTACATCACTTTCGCTTTGAATTTCTAAAGATTTATCAAAATTCAGATCTGCAACCACCTGTTTATCTTTTTCACCAAAAATTGCCAGTTGCGGTATATCCAGTTTAGATATCAGCGTATCGGGCTCAATTTCTATTAATGATTTAAACCATCGGCTTTTTGCTGAGGCAAGCTGTCTGCCAACCTGGCTTTGAATAAACGACTCCATATTGCCGAGCGCTTCCCGCTGCTTCTCCGGGAGCTGCTCAATTTGAAGGCGAAGACGATCGGCGAGATTATTCTCTATCTCATTCCAGCCCGAATTCTCCCTAACAACTTCATATATCTGTTTTTGAAACTCAAGATTCTGTTCAATCACCCCTTCCGGAATATTATTTGCTGCTGAAAGCACTCGAATCTGCTGGTTGATAATTTCATCGCCCGAAAAGAAAGGAGAGGCCAGATATATGATTCCATCAACAGCTGATATTTGTGCGGCCAGTGATGCAACCAGCCCGCCCTGGCTATGGCCTGCAAGCACTATTCTGGTAAAGCGGTCACTATAATTACTGCGCAGGTAATCAATAATGTGTGAAAGGTCGGTTGCAAGTTCTGTTAGAGTTGCGTCTGCATTTCCGGTTGATTGCCCTGCTCCCCTGTCATCATAGCGAAACGAAGTGAATCCTTCGCGGTACAACTCCTCTGAGAGCTCACTAAAAACACGAAATCCCGCCACATTTTCATCCCGTTCCTGCGAACCGGAACCCGATATAAGTATAATTAGCGGGCTTGGGGTTTCCGTTAATACCAGACTCCCGCCAATTTCTCCCGCTTCAGAAGGAATAACCACGTCCTGTTCAGGCAGTTCTGTTGTTATGCCGTTTGAAATATTCTTTTTTTCGAGATAGAAAGGATATTCACCCCCCATCTGCTCGAAACGTCCCTCAATGCGTTCATTATTCTCGATTTTTTCCGAGTAAAAAACCGCTTCTCCTGTTCCGGTTTGAAACTGAAAGACCAAAGAGTCGGGAGTGGCGGTCAGCACCTCCACGGGCAAATTAAACGCCTGCTGCTGTGGTATATCAATGGAGCCGTCCATTTCCCCATCAGCGTAAGAAAAGGTAATTCGAATACCCAATTCCTGATTGTTCACTTCAATGGCACCTTCCCAGTATCCCTCATAAAAGTCAACATGTACGGCGTCCGAAGGAGTGAAAGACGCCATCATCAAAAGGGAAAAAAGAAAAGTAATCATTTGATTGTAAAAGAGATAAGAGAGTGAGAAAATAATATTCTGCAAGTGATGCAATAATATCATATTACCTGCCCATTTGCCAATGATTTTCCCTTCTTTTAAAAAATTGATAAAAACATTCAGTAATCATCAATTTTAACTCTTCAAAGGTAGAACCAGTTTTCCCCGGATCTGCACCCTATTGACGGCAAGAACAAAAAAGCCCGGCTTCCCGGCCGGACTTATTACCTTATTAACGTTTGACTTATTTAATACTAGAATTCCGGATTCGCTACGCCAATAACGCCGCAGCCTAATCTTGGGCCTGCTGCTCCTGTAGGCTGAGTTACAAGATCATCCTCATCTGCATGCACAATTACGCCATAACCCACAATTGAATTCTCGCCCGAAAGTGACAGCATCGGGTCAACAAAATCGACAGTGGCAACACCATCTTCGTTCGATGGGAGATTTCCAAGATCGCCAATATGACGAACTTCGTCCGTAGGGGCTCCGTGTTCCATATCTTCAGGGTTAAAGTGTCCGCCCGCAGAGGTGCCGTCAGCCGCACGGCAATCACCAAATTCGTGAATATGGAAACCATGCAGTGATTGAGAGCCAAGGCCGCTTACTTCAGCCTGTACCCGTACACCCTCTTCAGTTTGGGTAAATGTTACGGTTCCCTCAATTGAATTCCCTTCTGTAGGATTAATGACTGCTGTGGCGAGTTCAGTTTCCGGCCCTTCGTATATAACTTCTGTTACTTCCTCTTCTTGCTGTGGCGCGCAAGACATCATCAAAAAAGCAGCTAAAATTGTTGTAAGTAATGATTTCATTGTTCTGATAAAAATTTGATTAAGATTTTACTAAATGAACAGTGTTGAAAGTATAGACATTCAATGAATGAACTTAAAATTTATTTAAAGATATATCGTGCTCCAGTCAGCGATCAAAGCGCCGGCGTAGAGACTGTATTTCTGATCCATCAAAAGGTGATCGGCTTTGTCGAGTGAAATAAAGCTTTTTGGATGCATTGCTTTCTGATAAATGTGAGCCGCGTTGTCAATTCCCACGATATCATCAAGCGGTGCATGCATTACAAGCAGAGCGCGGTCGAGATTCTTGATGGTTTCATCCATTTTAGCTCCGGCCAAATCATCCAGAAACTGTTTTTTCACTTTAAATGGGCGTCCGGCCAGCTTAACTACGGCTTCACCCGTTCGTTCAATCTCCTCTTTTTTTGATTCGAAATGGTGCTCAACATGCCCGGGGTCCGAAGGCGCACCGATCGTTACAACGGCTTTTACCGTCTCCATTCGGCTGGCTGCCTGCAGAACGGCCGCACCGCCAAGTGAGTGACCAATTAATATAGAGGGTGCTGATCCCCTTTTCTTCAAAAACTCATAAGCTGCAATGAGGTCATCCACATTGGAACTGAAGTTCGTATCAGAAAAATCACCATCACTCTCACCAAGTCCCGTAAAGTCGAACCTCAGAGTCTCTACTCCCTCGGCCGCGAGTGCTTTGGTAATATTGCCAACTGCTTTTAAATTTTTTGAACATGTAAAACAGTGTGCGAACAGCGCGCAGGCTTTAACCTCCGATTCTGGCTTGTCGATCCTGCCCGAGAGTGTTTCACCCAGTGCTCCTTCAAATTCAATTCTTTCTGATTCCATCTTTTAGCCTGTTTCCTTATAAATTTTTGTTTAAGAAAGTGATAATTGATCAATCATTCTATCATGAAAGATTAACATCCGCACTTGCCTTTTTGAAAAGTCCAACCAGATTTTCATCAATCATACTTCTCTTCCGGACTGATTCGTCTTCAGTTTTGCCCCGTTTTCGGCAGCTCGCATGAATCTCTGTCAGCCTGCCATTTTGGTTAAGGGGTTTTATTAATTCCGGTTTCATACCGCCTCCGGGCATAATGATAATATCATCGCCCGCACGATTTAAAAGGCCGGTAATCCGATCGATTCCCTGCTCAACTCCCGGCTGCTGACCCGATGTTAAAATTCGTTTAAATCCCAGCTCCATTATCTCCTGTAGTGCATTGAAAGGATCAGAGACCTCATCAAATGCCCTGTGAAACGTACATGGAAGTTTTCCTGCAAGGTTTACAAGTTTTTCGCAAGCCTCCGTGTTTACGGTTTTATCCGACCGCAGCACCCCAAAAACAAAACCATCAGCGCCGAAAGATTTCAGCACTTTCAGCTCTTCGGCCATCACCTCAAGATCAAGCTCTGAATAGTTAAAGTGGCCACCCACGGGTCTCAGCATAACAAATACCGGAATATTTACGTGTTGCTTAACCACGTTCAAAAGGCCCGCTCCGGGCGTCAGTCCTCCCTCTGTATATGAAGCACAAAGCTCCAGGCGGTCGGCGCCTGACCGTGCCGCAGTAACAGCGTCATCAGCGCTGAATATTGGTATTTCAAGAGAAATTGTTGAATCCTGCATAGGGTAAATATATGGTAAAAGTCCTTGAATTACTTACTCATAATCCCCACTAAAATCATTAAACCAACATCAAATTTTTCGGTGTTAGACGTTAAAAGTCAGATTGAATAATGAAAGAGCATTCGTGCCATGCAAATCATTACTCTAAGAATGCTTATTTTCTCTTCCCCTCGAATTCAAAACTCATTGTCATTCGATTGTACCTCCTCAGAGGCGTTACAAAAAGGTCGTCTGCCTTGCACAACGCTTAAATAATTCAGGATCTGTGTTCCGACTCACCCTTGGCAGAGCCATCCCTTTGGGAATTTCCCTCTCTATATAAACAGAGAGGAATATAACGTCTAAATTATTTACGCTTGTTTTCATCGGTTTTCACTTTTGGGACAGCCTCAGGGGTTCCTGTGGCGGTCACCTCAACCCCGGCTACCGACATTACGCCCCTACCGGAGTACTTCAATAACCGTTCCGGCCATGGTCTCGCTATCACCTTTTCATCCGATGAATTATTACTGACCTCAGTTCGATTAATAATATTTTCTATTATCTAAATAAGAAGTCTCCCCTAATAAGGGGAGATTTCCCCATAGGGGTGCCTTCGGCAAGAGGGGTGTTCAACGGTTTTTCCCACGTTTTGATAAACATCCCGCTAAATCCCCCTAATAAGGGGGACTTGTACGTTCAAAATTGGCACTATATGGATTCGTATGGGTAGTTGGTAAGATACAGTGTGTTCTGTAAAGTACACCTGGTCGGTGTTGTCTGTTTTGAAGACTATAAAATCAAACCTGTACCATGCCAGAGAATCCTGCCCA
>Ga0081527_100056_pt1 | contig 104178 bp, 101 predicted proteins | sample HotLakmasection5_FD_70992 | JGI IMG/M metagenome (GOLD analysis project Ga0081527, IMG submission 70992) | Hypersaline microbial mat communities from Hot Lake, Washington, USA - Section #5 (SPADES assembly) (version 2) | ecosystem: Environmental > Aquatic > Non-marine Saline and Alkaline >...
CAGGAGGGCAGGATTCTCTGGCATGGTACAGGTTTGATTTTATAGTCTTCAAAACAGACAACATCGACCAGGTGTACTTTACAGAACACACTGTATCTTACCAACTACCCAGACGAATCCATATAGTGCCAAAAAATTCTTATCAGTATATCTCAAACTTTACACTTACGCTCTCGGATACTGTAATTGTTTGGTCAAATTGCGAGAGCTGGCCTCCGGACTGCACGTCAAAGCTCATTTCGCGATAGGCAACAGGTTGTGGCCTTCCCGACCCATATTCGACTGATAGCACATCCCCCAGCTTTTTACCGGCAGAGGCAGCAATGATTTCAGCTTTATTTCTTGCATTTTCCATGGCTTTCTTCAAAGCTTCGTCGCGGTTTTCTTCAGTCTGATTTGCACCGAAATTGCCATTGAGGCTGGTAAATCCGTTTTCAATTAGCTTTCTCTGAACGTCTTCGAAGAGATCGAAATCTGTAACTGAAAAAACCACAACCTGCCGTGTGCTGAAACCATCTCCCGAGGCGGGATTTCTGCTCGCCGAAACACCTATGGGATTGAAAATAAGCTCTCCGTCATTAAAGTTATTCTCTTTAATCAGATCTGCAAGAAAAGCCTCCTGCTCTTTATGCTGATCGAACGCATCGTTTAAATTTTTACTGAAAACATTCAAATTAACTGTAAACCGAATGAAATCAGCGGGTATTGTTACCATACCGGTGGATTGGATGGTGATATGAGGGGTGGTTATAGATTGTTGATGCTGCTTGCCGTATGTAGTTTCGGTGGTGAAAAGAGCAGCGATCAGAAAAATAAAAATGGTTAAAAAGTTGTTTTTCATAAGTCTAAAGATTTTATGTATTTGCGTTATTACAGAGGGTAAATAGTGTTCATTAGCGATTAAAAAAGAAAAAAATTGTTTTGAAAGCGCTTGCATAAACGATTTGCACGCAGTTAATTTAGTTACAATTAGCCTACGATGTCTATTCCATAACGTACCGAACCATAACCAAACTGTTATTATGAAGATAGTATACAATTTCAGCAGAATGCTTATTTATACACTAATTCTCTCGTGTAGTTTCCTACTGGCACCGGGCAATGCTTCCGGTGGTATTGATTTCGATGCAATTACAATATCCGGAACGGTAGTTGATGCGTCTACGGGTCAGCCTTTGGCGGGAGCCAATGTGATTGTAAGAGGAACTATTGTGGGTGTTGCTACCGATGCGAGTGGTGAGTTTACGCTGAATGTCAACGACTCTCCACCTGTAACCATCGCCGTATCCATTATTGGGTACAGAACTACTGAACTGGAAATTACAGAAGAAAATGTTGATGGCCTGAGAATTGAGCTCAGTGAAGAGACCATTCTTGGAAATGATGTAGTAGTATCAGCTTCGAGAGTAGAGGAAACTATTTTGGAGGCTCCTGTTTCTATCGAAAAAATGGATATTATCGCTGTTAATCAGACAGCATCTCCAAGCTATTACAACGCCATTGCGAACCTGAAGGGTGTGGATATGACCACCAGCAGCATTAATTTTCAGATTATAAATGCGCGCGGTTTTAACTCTACCGGGAACACACGAATGGTTCAGCTCACAGACGGTATGGATACCCAGGCGCCTGCCCTTAACTTTCCTATCGGTAACCTTAACGGCCCCTCTGCTCTCGATGTTGAAAGTGTTGAGTTTATTCCCGGAGCATCTTCGGCATTATATGGCCCAAATGCTTTTAATGGAATTCTACTCGTGAATAGCAAGAGTCCCTTTAGGTATCCGGGTTTGAGCGTTCATGTTCAGAATGGATTTAACCATTTTGATGGCAGTACTGCCTTTGGAGAGCCGGGAGACCCGCAGCATATGTTCGAGACCTCCATCCGGTATGCAGATGTAATTGGTGACAAATTTGCCTATAAAGTGAACTTCTCATACAGCCAGGCAGACGACTGGAGAGGTATCAATTTCAGCGATAAAAACAGCGCTCTTGCACCCGCAGGTGTTTCGCAGAACCCGGCGTTCGACGGTGTTCACCTCTATGGCGATGATGGCACGTTTAATATGGCTCTGCTTGGGCTTCCCGGAGCAACCAGAACCCAGCTGGCTACGGCCATAGCTCAGACACCGGGGGTTTCAATAGAACTTGCAGAACAGTATTTATCTGCACTGCCCGCGCAACCGGTAGCCCGCACAGGATATAAAGAAGAGTTTTTGATTGATACAGATGCCAACAACCTGAAGCTGGGTACTGCCCTGCACTATCGCTTTAACGATTATGTAGAGGCAAGCTACACCATGAATTTTGGTGCAGGAACATCCGTTTATAGCGGGGCACAGCGCTACAGCCTCAGTGATTTCTATATCCACCAGCATAAACTTCAGCTCGACGGAAACAACTTTCAGATTAAAGCCTATGGTACCTTCGAAGATTCCGGAGATTCGTATATAGCAGACTTTGTAGGGTTTTCAATAAATGACCAGTACCTCCCAACGGCTCAGTGGTTTGGTACCTACGGAGCCACGTTTGCAGGTGGCCTTCTGCAGGCAGCAGCACAGCAACAAGGAGGAAATCCGGCATTTAATCCATCCACAGTGTCGGCTCTTTTAGGGAATCCCGCAGTTCTCAATCAGCTGCATTCAGCTGCCAGGGGCGCAGCCGATGCAAACAGAATTGAGCCCGGGACACAGGCTTTTGAAGATGCAAAAGATATTGCCCTGAATGATGTGGTTCCCGATGGTGCACGCTTTAACGACCAGTCCAGGTTTATGCATGCAGAGGGGCAGTACGATTTCAAAAACGAGATCGACTTTGTGGATCTTCAGGTCGGCCTGAGCTTCCGTCAATATCAGCTGCGTTCGAACGGAACCATTTTTGATGATGCAGACGGTGGAGTAAACATCAATGAATATGGCGGATATCTGCAGGCTGCGAGGTCTGTGTTTGATGATCGTCTGAAGCTTACAGGATCGCTCCGATACGATAAAAACGAAAATTTTGATGGCCAGTTTAATCCCAGGATTTCATCCGTTTTTAAACTGGGTGAAAGCAATAACATACGTGCTTCATACCAAACGGGATTCAGAAACCCAACCACCCAGGGGCAGTACATCGACCTGAACGTATTAACGGCGAGGCTGCTGGGCGGACTTCCATTTTTGGTTGAAAAATATAACGTAACAGAGAATGCATTTACCCTCGAATCTGTAGAACGCTTTACAGATGAACTTCTGGCAGGTAATCCTGCTGCAGCCCAGGAACTGCAGCCCTACAACAGTTTCGAAAAAGTAAAGCCGGAGCAAATTCAGTCGATAGAGGTTGGCTATAAAGGCCTCCTTGGAAACCGCCTGCTTATTGATGCTGCTTACTATTACAATGTGTATGATGACTTTATCGCTCAGTTCAGAGTTCGAAAAGCCGCAGCTGCCTTTACCGGAAATCCGGCAACCGATCAGCAAATTGCGGCTTCCCTGCTTTCCGGTGATGCTTCTAATACCTTCCAGCTCTATACGAATCTTGACCAAACGGTGAAATCGCGCGGCGCTGTTTTTGGATTTGACTTTAGCCTGCCGAATAACTTCGTGCTGGGCACAAATTATAACTGGAACGAGCTGATTACCGACCGTGAAGGAGGATTTATCTTTGACTTTAACACGCCCGAGCATAAAGTAAATGTTTCGTTTGGCAATCGCCGGTTAACCGATAATATTGGTTTCAATATCAATTACAGATGGCAGGATGAGTTTGACTGGACATCTTCCTTTGCCAACGGAACCGTTCCCTCCGTATCTACTATTGACGCTCAGGTTAGCTACCGCGTTCCGGAGCTAAAATCTATCGTAAAAGTGGGCGGTTCAAATATCACAAACAATCGCCACTTCCTTAATTACGGCGGACCAAACCTTGGTGCGATCTACTACGTTTCGTTAACGTTTGATCAGTTTCTGAACTAATCAGTTACGTTCAAAAAAACAGATTGAAGTTGTGATGGTAAAAGGGGCTTTCGGGCCCCTTTTCTATTTCAGTGATTTGGTGCTGGCGAAAGATTTGCGATGGTTGCCCCCCAGCCGCCACCTGATTCATCTGCGAGCTGATAACCGGATACGTATGGGTTTCTGTCGAGAAGGGAATGAACACTCCGCCTGATATTGCCAATGCCTTTGCCGTGGATAAAGCGAACAGAATAGATCTCCTTTTCCAGGCATACGCGAATATATTCATCAATAAGTGTCGAAAGATCTTTTGGCTTAAAAAAGTGGAGATCCAAAACTCCGTTTACTTCGATATGAACAGGGTTTTCGCTACTCATTTTTTATCAGGTGTTCTAATTCAGACAGAACTTCATCCGGATTTGTGTATAAACTACTGCCTGATTTCGTTAATCTTTTTTGAAAACCACTAATCTTTTTATCAAGAAACCTGATTATACCCGCACTTTCGGCTTCACGCTGTTCAATCCACTCTTTAAGCATGGCCATATCATTCAGCATCCCCATCTCTTCGCAGAGAGTATCGATACGAATGTACTGTTCATTTTCGATTAAATCCTGTTCGTATCTGAATAACTTTAGCTGATTCAGAAGATCTTTGAGCCGTTTTCTCCATTCATGATAGGCTTCTTCAGTTTTCACTTGCCGGCTATCTGAAAAAGCTTCATAACTCTTCCTGAAAGTGCTCCTGAAGCCTTCCACTATACAGTCTTCATCAATATGAGATTGCTTAAAGAGATCGCTCAATACAGCCGATTCTTTAATTGTACTGTTCAGTTCGTCAAAATGATTTGGCCGGCTTAACAGAACTTTCTCCTTCGCCGCTGTTTTGCGACTGTTCTCCTCAATTAGTTTCTGCAGAACAGGTAATTTGAGACTTCCATTGAGTTCCGTTAACAGCATACCGCGAACATGGGCATCGCGCATATCAGAAAACTCCTTTCCAAGGTCCCGCAGCAGATAGTTTGCGGGTTTCCAGTCTGCAGCTTCAGGGCAGTCTCTGAAAAGTTTAACGAAAGCTCGATAGCTTTTGAGCGCTTTTCTGGCCTGGTGTGTTGCATTGACGATATCCGTCCTTGACTGGTCGGCAATCTGGCCAAAATAATTCTCAAAATCTCTGTAAAGCTTAATGCACAGTTGGTTCATTGATAACTTCTCGAAAAGACGCAATGATCCGTAAAACGAATTTGATAATTCAGGCACGATAAAAATGATTAATTCTTGGTGAACAGGTTACAGATCAACCAAATAATCCACATAGTAGCGCTGCTCTGCTACCGTATCTATAAAGTCGATCGCTTTTTTGTGCGAAGGATGCCTGGTATACAATTTAAAATCCAGGTCAGTTTCAAAATCACTGATTAAAACGACATCAAGCGCATCCTTCTCCTCAGGATTTATCTGAATTCCAACCTCAACGGATTTAATTTCGTCAATAGTAGTTCGGAGCCCTTCAAGAATAAGCTTAAGTTTTTCGGCGTTTTTTTCCTTGGTGGCTCCGCCGGCTCCGTCTTTCAGTTTCCACATTACAATATGGCGTATCATATAATTTCTCCTTCTGTTATGTTTATGGGTGTTATCGGTTCCGGGCAAATTCAAGGTCGTCCGGATCGACTTCTGCCGGGGGCTGATCTAAGAGATCGGGTGAGAAAACGCCAACTGCCCATAGAAAAAACCGTGCTTCTTCAGGGTTATTGGCTCTGTTCCATTCATACAGGGAAAAGTACCCCAGCGCGACCTGTTCTCTTTCAAATTCATTTAAATTTTCAGGGTCAGAAATGGCCGGTATCTGAATTTCGGACGCTTCCGGAAGCTGATTTGGATTTTCAAGTATATCCTGGTTCAGATTAAAGAGAACCGGCCATAAATACGGGTTTCCAAGTTCTGCTTCAGCTATAGTCCACAGAGATTGCCCCGGTTCTACGTTAAGTGGCGTCGTATCAAACTCAGTTTGAGTTTCTGTATCGGGCGGCTCTGGTTCTGTATTGTCAGCAGCTGTCTCATCGCTATCTGATGCATCGGGTGCTGGTGTGGTAAGCTCAATCTGGTTTTGTGCAGTTTGTTCATCACCGCCCTGAAATCTCTGAATCATGAAAAACAGGATAATAAATGCCAAAAGGGCAATCACAACGGCTGCAGCGTACGACCAGTTAAATGAACCGGACTCCTGTACCTCTTTAGCAATCTTCTCTTCGCTGTGCAGTGCCGCCGGTTTGTTGGATTCTTTATCCTTAACGGCCGCTTCCTGTGGTTTATCCTCCGAACTGTCTTTTGAAAACCGGGGATTGTCACGCTCAATTAACAGGTCGTCAACTGAAGCTGATGTGGAAGATACAGTACTGTAGGCGGCATTGGGCTCACTCTCTTTTTCGACTTCTTCATCACCCTCATCGCTGTTGTAAAATGCTGAGTTCCAGGCCGAGTTATTCAGTAAGCTTTCAAATGGATCCTCATTATTGGGGTGATGATCATCCTTCGAATCATTGTCTGACGACAGACTCTCTGAGGTATCTTTTGAGCCGCCAGCTACTTTCGATTCAAGATGCGAAAACGGCTTGTTAACATTCTCCCTCAAATTTTTATAGGGTTTGAAAACCACTTTATTCTGGCCCGGTATCATCAACTCTTCACCGGTTTGAGGGTTCACACCCTTTCGGGACTTCATCCACCGGAGCTCAAATTTTCCAAAACCGGATATGCTGACTGATCCGCTCTTTTTTAAGCCATTCTCAATAATTCCTACCAGTTCGTGTATGAAACTATTCGTGGAATTCCGGCTTTGGTTCGATTGTGCCGCAATCAGATCAACAAGCTCTTTAAACGTAATTTTTTCACTCATCACCGCCCTCCTCAAATTTTAAAGACTCCTTCAGGCCGGCGGCCGGAGAAAATTCGACAGAGCGTTTTGGCGGAACAATAATGTAATCTTCATAGTGCGGATTGTAGACCTTCTTCTCATCAGTAGTTTTTGTACTGAATGTACCCAAATCAGGAATGGATACACCAAGTCCTTCTGAAAGCTGCTCAGAGAGCATCTCCACGGTATTTCCCAGCAGCTCCCTGGTCTCTTTTTTAGAGCGACCGGTCTTTTCGGAAAGTTGGTCTATCAGTTCTCTGTAGTTCATGATTTGGAATTAAAAACCGGAATACTTCAAATCTGCATCAATCGGCACAGAATGGTGAAGATTCTATTCAAAAATTACAACAAGTTAGTTTGGTCACTATCTAATCAATAAACAAAAAATAGCCTCAAAAACACAAGCAGACATCCGTAAATACACAAAATGCATAAAAGGGTACTTTCGGGATAACTGTCTATCGAACGATAATATACGGATTATCTTTTTATCAGACAGAAGGTTAACCAAACAGAACAGCAATGGCTGAAGCACTGAATGTTACTCAGAAACTTATCGAAACACACCTGGTTGATGGCGAAATGGAGCCGGGTTCTGAAATTGGAATCAGCATTGATCAAACATTAACGCAGGATGCCACGGGTACTCTGGTGATGCTTGAGCTCGAGGCGATGGAGCTTGACAGAGCTAAAACGGACGTTTCGTGCCAGTACGTGGACCACAATTTATTGCAGACGGATAACAAAAATCCTGATGATCACGTATTTCTGAAATCAGCTACAGAAAAGTTCGGGCTGTGGTTCAGCAGGCCCGGTAACGGTGTGAGCCATCCTGTACATATGGAACACTTTGCTGTTCCGGGAAAAACTCTTGCCGGCTCAGACAGTCACACACCGGCATCAGGTGCACTGGGAATGTTTGCCCTGGGGGCAGGCGGGCTGGATGTAGCTTTTGCAATAGCCGGAGAGCCAATGTACCTGAAAATGCCAAAGGTACTCGGTGTGAAATTAACAGGAAAATTACCTGACTGGGTAAGCGCTAAAGATGTTGTTCTCGAAATGCTGCGCCGGTACGATGTAAAAGGGGCAAGAAATTATGTAATTGAATATTACGGTCCCGGGCTCGATCAGCTCTCCGCGATGGACCGGCACGTGATTGCAAATATGGGCACGGAAATGGGAGCTACAACCACGGTATTTCCGTCTGATGGAGAGGTGAAACGGTTTATGGAGCAGAATAACCGGGGAGAAGAGTGGGTTGAGCTGAAAGCAGACAGTAGTGCAGCGTACGATAAGCACGAAGAAATTGACCTGAGTACAGTTGAACCGCTGATCGCGCTCCCAAGCAGCCCCGGAAATGTGGTGCCGGTTCGCGAAGTTGCCGGGAAAGAGATTTATCAATCCTATATAGGTTCATCTGCAAATCCAGGCTACAGGGATTTTTGGATTGCTTCTGAAATTGTGAAAAACAAACAGATACACGACAACGTCAGTTTTGATGTAAACCCCACGTCCCGTCAGATTATTGAAAATATGGTGAAAAACGGAGTGATGCTGCATCTTATCCAGTCGGGCGCCAGGATTCATCAGGCTGGCTGTAACGGATGTATCGGTATGGGGCAGGCACCGGCAAGCGGTCAAAACAGTCTGAGAACCGTTCCTCGAAACTTTCCTGACCGGTCCGGCACAAAAGAAGATTCGGTTTTTCTTGTGAGTCCGGAAACAGCCGCCGCTTCCGCTTTAACGGGGGTTATTACAGATCCGAGAGACGTAGAAGAGGAGTTTGACATAATGTATCCGTCGTACGGCGAGCCGGAGGAGTATATTATTAACAAGGAGATGCTTAAAGCCCCGCCAGAAAATGGAGAATCCAGAGAGCTTAAAAAGGGGCCAAATATTTCTACATTGCCGGATTTTGAGGAAACGAAAGATTTCGAGGTTCCGGTACTACTGAAGATGGGTAATGATATTTCTACAGACGAGATTCTGAAAGCAGGAGCTGAGGTACTGCCCTATCGCAGTAACATTCCGGAGATCAGTAAATTTTCGTTTACCGTTGTGGATAACACGTTTTATGAACGTTCTCAAAAGGCGGAAGACGAACATGGAGGTCATGTGGTAGTAGCCGGGGAAAATTATGCACAGGGATCGAGCCGTGAACATGCAGCGATTGCACCCCGGTTTTTAGGCCAGAAAGCCGTAATTGCCAAAAGTTATGCCCGTATCGGCTGGCAAAATCTTGTTAATTTTGGGATTGCTCCCCTCGAATTTACTAATGAGAAGGATTACAATGATATTGAGCAGGGAGATATTCTTAAGGTCGAAAATCTTAGAGAACAGCTGAAAGAGGGCGAATCAGTAGAAGTGAAAAATACCACCAAAAACAGAACATTTACCACGCGCAACTCCCTGAGCGGCCGGCAGCTTGAGGCCCTGCTTGACGGAGGTATAATAAATACCTATAAAAAGAATAATTAACGTGGTTAGCTTTGAATTGAGGACCTGCGGGGTTTTAACTGATTATGAAATTGGTGTGGATACTCGTATTTTTCAAGGCTTAAACAGAGTCGTATCCAGATAAAAAATTCAATGAGTACAGACAAGAATATTGCAGAAAAAATAGACATCGATAAAGAAAAAGCTGAAGAAATGGGTGAAAATCACACTCCAACTTCGGTAGAAACACCCCTTCGGAGCGATGCGTTTGACATGAGTGAAAAAGAGAAAATCGCATCAATTGAAAAAGATTTTGCCTCCATTATGCATACACTCGGGCTCGATTTGAATGATGAAAGCCTGAAAGGAACTCCGCACAGAGTTGCCAAAATGTATGTTAAAGAGATTTTTAGCGGATTAAACCCCGATTACAAGCCAGTAGCCCGCAAGTTCGATAATAAATTCGACTACAAAGATATGGTCGTGGAAAAGAACATTAATGTTACATCGTTTTGCGAACATCACTTTCTTCCATTTATTGGAAAGGCTCATGTGGCATATATCAGTTCCGGTAAGGTTATTGGATTATCCAAAATCAACAGAATTGTGGATTACTACTCCAGCCGCCCCCAAGTGCAGGAGAGGCTTACACTTCAAATTGCCAACGAGTTAAAGGATGCACTCGAAACTGAAGACGTTGCGGTATTTATTGAATCGAAGCATCTGTGTGTGTCAACCCGCGGTATTAAAGACAGAGAGAGCAGCACGGTAACTACCGAATTCGGAGGTGTGTTCAAGAAGAAAAAAACACAGCAGCGGTTTATCGATTACATCCACGCAAGCACAGAAATGTAATCCATTTAAAAGAGAAGTTTCATGGACGTTCACAACGAATCTACCCTGAGAATTTATAACAGCCTGTCCCGGAAAAAAGAGAAATTTGAACCTCTGAACCCGCCTTTTGTGGGGCTGTATGTTTGCGGGCCTACAGTATACGGAGATCCGCATCTGGGCCATGCACGAGCCGCTATCACATTTGATGTGCTTTACCGAACCCTGAGGCATTACGATTACAAAGTTCGTTACGTGCGGAACATTACCGATGTGGGCCATCTTGAGCAGGAGGATTCTGAAGCCGGCGAGGACAAAATCCTGAAAAAAGCCAGGATCGAGCAGGTTGAACCGATGGAGATTGTGCAGCGCTATACCATCAGCTACCACAAAGGAATGGACTCTCTGAACTGTCTGAGGCCGGATATTGAACCTACGGCAACCGGCCATATCATAGAGCAGATTAAAATGATAGAAAAAATCATTGAAAATGGGTATGGCTATGAAGTGAATGGCAATATCTATTTTGATCTGGAAAAATACCGGGAAAAATTTCCCTACGGTGAACTCTCAGGAAAAGTACTGGAAGATCTCCAGTCGGGCTCAAGAGATACCGAAGGAATGGATGAAAAGAGAAGTCCACACGATTTTGCGCTTTGGAAAAAGGCGACAACAGGCCACATCATGCGCTGGGATTCACCCTGGGGCGAGGGTTATCCCGGCTGGCACATGGAGTGTACCACCATGAGTTTGAAATACCTGGGTAACCGGTTTGATATACATGGCGGCGGGCTGGACCTGCAGTTCCCGCATCACGAAGCGGAGATTGCGCAGTGCAGGGGCGTTCACGGTCACGATCCGGTTAAGTATTGGGTTCACAACAATATGATTACAATCGACGGCGCCAAAATGAGTAAGTCTGCCGGTAATTTTATCAATCTGGAGGAGCTTTTTACCGGTAATCACGAAAAACTGGATAAAGCCTACAGCCCGATGGTGGTCCGGTTTCTGATGCTGCAATCGCACTACCGAAGCAAAATCGACTTTTCGAATGAGGCGCTGCAGGCGGCCGAAAAGGGATTTAACCGGCTGATGACGGCCGTTCAAACGCTGGAAAAGATTGATAACAGTGGTTTTTCGGATGGTGGTGATTCTGATGAAAGTAAAAAAATTCGGGAAGCGTGCAGCCGGTGCCATGTATCTATAAACGATGATCTCAATACCGCACAGGTACTTGCCGCACTGTTTGATCTGGCATCAGTCATCAACGCGATTGCCAATGGTCAGATTGAAAAGAGGAGCGTTTCGCAGAGTGATTTTGAACAGCTCAAAAATACGGTAAACACTTTTGTTTATGGTATACTCGGGCTCAAAGATACAGAGGAGACAGACGATTCCATAAAGGAGGACCTGGTTAATCTGTTAATTGAGATCCGCTCTGAAGCTCGGAAGAATAAAGATTTTCGAACATCCGATAAAATCAGGGATGATCTGCAAAAAATCGGAGTACAGCTGAAGGATGGCAAAGGGGGAACCACCTTTGAAATCGATCGTTAACTACATTTCAACTGCTGTAAAGTGGGTTCTCATAAAGTTGGTGCGGCTTTACCAGCTTACCCTGTCGCCGCTGCTGGGGCAAAACTGCAGGCACTTTCCAACCTGCTCCTCTTATACCATCGAAGCGATTGAAGAGTGGGGGCCAATGAAGGGAGTTTGGCTGGGCATAAAGCGAATATTAAAATGCCATCCCTGGGGCACATCCGGCTACGATCCGGTTCCAAAAAAGAAAAATCAGGTAAAATAGATCCAAACCGGAACCGGTATTTCAAAAACGGCAGAGCGCCGTTATGGAAGCCATTTTTAATTATTGAATATAAAATTATATACTGCAAGTATGAGCCAGAAAAGAAAACGACCCAGTCGTCCGACACGCGGCGGATCAAACCGCAAGCAGAATCACAGAAACCGGGATAAATCTTTCTCCATTTCACCGAGCAAAGTTGCCCAAAAAGAGTACCTGAAGGATGAAATTCGCCTGAACAAATATATTGCGCACGCCGGATTCTGTTCCCGTCGGGATGCCGATGAGTTCATCTCAGAAGGTAAAGTGAGAGTAAACGGAAAAACCGTAACCGAGCTCGGTGTAAAAGTGACTCCGGGCGATTCCGTCACTGTTGACGGACAATCTGTTACGCTGGAACCTTTTGTGTACATTCTGCTTAACAAGGGGAAAGACACCATCAGTACAACTGATGATGAAAAAGACAGAAATACTGTGCTCGATGTGGTTAGCGAGGCAACCGGCCAGCGGGTATATCCGGTGGGTCGACTGGACCGCGACACAATGGGGCTTTTGATTTTGACAAACGATGGTGATCTGGCTCATCGCTTGATGCACCCAAGCTATACTGTGAAAAAGACATACGAAATTACGACCAATAAACTTATTACGGATGAGCAGCTGGAAGAGTACCGGCAGGGAATAACCCTGGAAGACGGCCCGGTTAAACCGGCAGGTGTTAAGCGTGATGCCATGAATCCGTTTGTGCTTTCAATATCTGTTTATGAGGGCAGAAATCACCTGATTCGAAGGATGATCCGTTATATGAATGCCGAAGTTGTTAAATTAAAAAGAGTCCGCTACGCCGGACTGAACGAGAAAAATTTGCGCGTTGGTCGCTGGAGATACCTCAAACAAAAGGAGATTAACGATCTGAGAAAACTGGTAAAGCTGGAACCCCTGAATTTTAATAAAGAGTAAAAATGAGTACCAACAGTGTGTTGAAAAAAAGTGGTTCAATCCCATCAAAGCAGGATATTCCGATCTATTATGATCTTTATACCCCGTCTGTAACCCCGGGAAGTGCTCTTCCTGTAGTTCTTTTTGTACACGGATTCAAAGGCTTTAAAGACTGGGGTGCTTTTCCCGATGCGTGCGAGGAGCTGGCCCGTGCGGGTTTTTCTGTAGTTACATTCAACCTGTCTCTGAATGGTGTTGGTAAAAGCATGACCGATTTTGATGAACCCGAACATTTTGCAAATCAAACCCTGTCACAGGATCTGGAAGATATCGGTACGGTTATAGAAGCGATCAAAACAAAAGAAATAAGCAGCGATAAGGTGAATCTCGATACCGACCGGATGGGAATTATCGGGCACTCGAGAGGCGGACATACTGCGGTAACTGCTGCTGCCGAATACACCGAGGTACAGTGTTTGATTACGTGGTCGGCCGTGGCAAATTACAATGCTCGCTGGAGTGATGAAATGAAATCAGACTGGCAAAAGCGGGGATTTACAGAGATAGAAAATTCTCGTACAGGCCAGATTTTCAAAATTAATAAGATCGTATACGACGACGCAGTAAAAAATGCTGAGCAGTTGATGGCAATCAACCGGGTAAAGGAGTTACACATTCCGTCGATGTTTATTGCCGGAAAAGCAGATGATGCGGTTCCACATTCGAATTCTGAAGAACTTTTCAGGGAGTGCCCCGCAGAAGAAAAAGAGGTGCGCCTTATAGAGAACACGGGGCATACTTTTGGTGTTTCACATCCGTTTGAAGAGCGGGAATTCCCTCGTGCTTTTGAAGAAGTTCTGGACTTTACCGAAGGCTGGCTTCTGGAGCACTTAAAATAGATATTCAGCATTTTGGGTTAATCATATGCAAGAAGAGGAGTGATAACCATGAGGAAAGTTTCGTTCTCACTTTTATTATTGGCTGTTTTTTGGATTGCTGTTCCTGCCCGGGCACAAACCATTCAGCTTATTCATGATGAGGAGTTTGGAGAAGATGCAAAGAGAGCCATCGATCTGCTGTATAACAGGCAGAATGAAGCTGCAGAAGATGAACTCTATATCTGGCGGAAAAAATATCCCAACCACCCAATATGGACGCTCTGGGAGGGAATGGAGATATGGTGGCATATTCTTGAAGATCTTCTTGACACATCTTACGATGAGGCTTTCATCGAAACAATGAAAAAAGCCGATTATGAAGCTTCAAGGCTGCTTCATAACGAACCCGACCATCCGGATGCCCTTATAGTGAAGGCCGTGGCTAACAGTTACGTTGCCAGGCTGTACTCCAACCGCGAAAGCTGGGTTACAAGTATGCAGATTGGCCGCAGAGGATACGAAGCCCACCAGAGGCTGCTGGAAGTAGCTCCCGATCTCCCCGACAACCTGTTTGCCGAGGGAATTCAAAAGTACTACTCTGCCTACATTCCCGAAACCTATACGTTTTTAAAAGCAGTTTCGTGGTTTTTACCGGAAGGAAGCAGATCCGGGGGCTTAAAAGCCCTGCAAAACGCAGCTGATAATGCAGTATTCGCGAGGCCCGAAGCTAACTACTTTCTTGCGTATATCTATCTTAATTACGAAAAAGACGGAGAGAAGGCGAAGTTTTATTTTAACAGACTGGTAGAGAACTACCCATCAAACGGCTACTACAGAAGGCTTTATATGCGAACGTTGGCTCAGCTTGACCTTTATTCAGAAATGGAAACGTTTTTTAATAATACCATGCAAGAGAGGGAGGATTCCGGCATCGGCAGTGATCCTATCACTGAAGCAGAACTCTGGTACTGGTACGGGCGATCAAAATATCAGGCCGGATCCTACCAGGCTGCACTTGATGCCTTTGTAAAGTCTGTGGAAACAGGTGAAACCATTGATCGCTCAAAAGAGAGAGAGGTATTCACAATGGCTGCTTATTATGCAGGTAGAACTTCCGAAGTTCAAATGGATCATGGCAGGGCCCTGCGATACTACGAGATAGCTTCTAAACAGGATGCCGCTCCGAATGCCCGAAAAGACGCTGAGAGAAGACACAAATTACTTCGATAAGTATTGATACCCTTAAAAACGGGTAAATACCTGCTGTGAATCAACTGTTTGTGATCCCGGCCGGTAAGCCCTCTCTTCAAAATAGAAACTACTGTTATCTAAAAGCTTCAGAACGGTGGAACACCTGGTACCATAATCCTCGGTTTTAATAAAAACTGAAGACACCGCCTTTTCCATCTCTAAACTCAGCCCGGTTTCAGGCAGCTTTTCCGGCGGATATTTTTTGCTGCTGGCGAGCATTGAGAAATAGTCATTGGTTTTCCTGCTGTCGGAGTTCAAAATCTCTCTGAAACGACCTTTTGCCCAAACGGTTTTTGGCCAGGGAGTATCCAGTAAAGCGTTACTAATACCGTATAGCCCGGGATCAAGCCTGGAGATCCGCATGGTTATGTTATTGAAATAAAATAGCTTTTCCCTGGTGCCGGTAATTAAATTAAATCCATTATAATCATCGGCGCTCTTCTTAAGTTTTTTGAGATACTCTTTTGTGGAAAGAGGGGATAACAAGGCATTTTTAACGATGTCACCACGGCTTGGAGCATTGGTTTTAATGCTGCTCATATCGCGATAATTGGTGATTGCAGCCACTCTGCCGCTGGCAGATAATCCCAGCCAGGTACCCCCGGCTTTTTTATCTTTACCAGCAATTACCGAAGGTTTGGTTTTCCAGACGTGTGCCTTTTCAGCAGGGCGCTGGTAAAATTCATCGCGATTGCCGGCTAAAATCAGAGGAGAGCCCGGTACTATTTTGTAGGCAAATACGATTAAACACATAGTTGAGCTATTTTTTGTTTAAAGTATCTATATTTACAATTAGATGAGTGATTTACTGATTACGATTTACAACCCTTATGGTTCATCAATAGCTACAGATCCGGGTTTCTGTTATTTTATAAAAGCCTTTGGGTTCAGGTAATGGTTTTAAGCGTTTTGTGAATAAATTTATTTAAGTTTAAAAATATTAATGAGTGTAAATTATTACGGTCATATGAAACTTTTGGTCATTTTATTCGCAAGATCAATAAAAACGAATTTAACATTTTGAGCACGGGATACGAAAGAGCCAGACAAGACCTTTTCTTTGCAGTTACCGGAGGAATTGCGGCGTTAATATTTTTTTGGCTATACCCTGGCTACCACCCCCTGGGACAGGCTGATCTTTCGATTCAGGATGCTCAAATCCATCAGCTTTCAACAGAAACCCTTCAAGATTTTGGTTACCGGCCTGAAGATGGCCCTGAAGTTCGCTTTATGGCGAATAACGAAATTCTGGACTCGCTGCAGGTAAAGCACAATTTTCATGAGTTCTACTCCAACAGCCTGCACCGAACGCTAACCCCGGTTTATTACTGGAACAGCCGTTTCAGTATGGGAAAAGAGGAGGTTGATACCTTTAACTTTTTTATTGGTGCAAGCCATCGCATTATTGCTATTCAGTTTTCTGAAAATGGAGATTTTATCGCTTTGGAAAATGATGAGCAACTGATTCCAAACTATTCAGATCCATCCCGGGAGAATGCAGCCGCACTCACTTCGCTTCTTACGGAGCTTGAAATTGAAGAGAGTGATTTCTCTGAGATCGACTTTCAGATGAGTCAGAGGTCGGGCCTGCCGGCAGATACATCTTTTGTTATAGAGAATGGGCGATTGATTTTGAGCAACAGTCATGCGGCAGAGATGGCTCATACCTATCTGGAGCAGTCAGGCTGGCCGGAGCGATATTTTGAGAAGGGTGCAGTTGAGGTAGAAAACCTGGAAGATATCCGGGTTGCATCGGTAGAGTTTCTTCATGACGGACGCTTTTCGGAACTGCCGGTTACGGTTACGGTTTCCGTACTGCCAACGGGCGAACTCATCTCTTTAACTTATGATTATGATACAGCTCCTGAAGTAAACTCTGCCTTTGATATCACAATAACGAGCATGCGGGTTATTTCTATTCTCATTGGGATATTCTGGATTGTGATTTTGTTGTTTGTCCGGTTCAGAATGCGCCTTATTGATATGAAAGCCGCTATATTGGTTGCGGTTCTTGCCGGTATCATATCTCCATTTCTGCTGCTTATGCAGATTCTGAATAACCATTTCCAGTCGTTTGGCGAACTGACTTTTCTGGCGGTATTGTCGATGCTTATACCTTCTGGAATAATGGCCGCTACTGTATCCATTATTTTCTTCGCGGTCACGGCGATATCAGACTCCATCACCCGAAAAGTGTGGAGTGACAAACTGCGGACAGTTGACCTTTTTCGAATAGGCCAGATATCCAATCAGCCATTAGGGGGAACCCTTGTACGTGGTATTCCTTACGGGTTTATCATGCTAATAGTTTGGTTTTTATCTCTTTACTTATTGCCCGATTCGTTTTTATCGGTTTCTGAAAGTCCATTCGCTTCCGATCAGTCATATCTTGCCTATATAACAGAGTTACTTAACAACGGGTTGGTTTTTATACTGCTGGCTGAGATTATATTTCTGATATTTGTAGGGCAGGTGCGCACCTCAACTCGATCTCCTTTACTTTTGATTGCGCTGCCCGTTATTGTGCTTGGTATTATCCATCCATTTCCGTTTGAGGCAGGAGATATCCGCACGGAGCTCATTTCCGGTGCTGCTGTTGGGCTTGTATCGGGGTGGATCTATTATAAAGAAGATTTTCTGACCACATTCATTGCTCTCGTTGTCTTTGGGTCGGCGGTAACTACGGCTTCAGGCTGGCTCACAGACAATTCGCCAGACAGCCTGATTTTTTACTCGTTTATTTTATTTGTTTTTGCCGGACTTATCTATGGCACAATTAACCTGGTACGTGGAACCAAAGCCAAAGAGTTGCCCAACTTTGTTCCAGAATATATACAGGAACTTGCCCAGGAAGACCGCATCAAACAAGAGCTGCAAATTGCCCGAAAAGTACAGCAGTCGTTTTTACCTGTAAAAACACCCATTATTGAGGGCCTCGACATTGCCGCAATTTGTAAGCCGGCTTATGAAACGGGTGGTGACTATTATGATTTTATCGAACTGAACGGGTCATCATACGCAATAGCGATCGGGGATGTAAGCGGTAAGGGAATCCAGGCGGCATTTTATATGACTTTCACGAAAGGCGTTCTTCATACGCTCTGCAACGATTTCCGTTCAACTATTGAAGTGCTGACCAAAGCAAATAAACTATTTCGTCAAAATGCGAATCGCGGCACATTTATTTCTCTCATTTTTGGTATCATAAGTCCGGGAGGAAAAACGTTTACCTTTTCGAGAGCGGGGCATAATCCGCTTCTATACTTCGAAGAGAAAACGAAAATCCTCAAAGAGTATAAACCCGCCGGTCTCGCAATTGGAATGGCTGAAGATGATCAATTTAAGAAGCATATTGCGGAAGAGAACATTGCGCTTTCAAAAGGCGATATTCTTGTACTTTTTACAGACGGGGTGGTTGAATCGGTAAGCAAAACAAACAAGGTGTATGGCGACAGCCGTTTATATAATCTTGTGAAAAAGAACCACAAAGAGTCGGCCCGGGAGATTATCAAACGAATAGAGGCAGATCTGGACAGGTTTGAGGAGAAGTCTGACCAGCACGATGACATGACAATGATCGTAATTAAAAAGAAATAGACACAATACATTATGGATATGGTAAAAGTACATTTACTCATTATATTTTCTGTTATTGCCGCTGTACTGGTCCCCATCAGGGCCGAGGCGCAAAATAGTACTGCGGAGCCCACAACACTCGAACAGGCGCTTAAACTGGCTCCCGAAACCGGGAAAAAGATACTTGTTGATGTTTATGCCACATGGTGTCCATACTGTAAGCGAATGCACTCTGAAGTTTATCCGAGCGATGAAGTAACAGAAGCTATTTCGGATCATTTTCTGCTGGTAAAGATTGATGTGGATGGTACAGAAGAGGTAAATTACCTGGGAGAAGTTATGACGGAAGCGGAATTTGCACGTGCGCTCGATAATCAGAACGTACCAACCACCTATTTTTTAAATGGAGAAGGGGCAATTTTGGGTGTTCAGCCCGGTTATCTTGAACCGGATGTTTTCTCATCACTTCTGAAGTTTGTTGGGAGCGATGCTTATCTTGATCAGACATTTAGTGAATTCAATCAGTCGGAATAAAAACAAAACGGCTGAATAATCAACAAAAAAAGAATCTGATACCATAATTTTGCCATGGCGCGCAGTCAGTCTATAGAAGATTATTTAAAAGCTATTTATAAGCTTCAGTCTATAAAAGAGGGTGGGGTATCCACGTCTGACCTTGCGAAAGAGATGGGAGTTGCAAATGCCTCGGTTACCAATATGGTAAAGAGGCTGTCTAAGCTTGGAATGGTTGATTACCAGTCGTATTACGGAACTACCCTTACTACGTCGGGCGAAAAAATAGCGCTCGAAATGATTCGCCATCATCGCTTACTGGAGCTTTATCTTACAGAGATGCTGGGATATTCCTGGGATGAAGTGCACGATGAAGCCGAAAAGCTGGAGCATTATATTTCTGAACAATTTGAGGATAAAATTGCTGAGCTGCTCAATAACCCTACTGTGGACCCGCACGGTGATCCTATCCCGACGAAAGATGGTGAAATGCCGGTATTCCGATCAAAAAAACTGAGCAGTGTGCAGGCCGGATCCGACTACGTTGTGAAGCGTGTTAAAAATCAGGATTCACAGATTCTGAGGAAACTGGAACAGGCTGGAATACTTCCGGGTGTAAAGATCCGGGTAGTGAAGACAGATGAAGAAACAGCCTGCCTGTATCTGGAGGTTGAAGGACAAAAAACCTCGATTAAAAATTCCCTGGCAGCCCAGATTTATGTTGTCTGATCTGATTCAGAACAGCCTTATGGAGTGTGATCCATGGGGTTTGGATAGTTAAACGAATAAGAGAGCTCGCGCTTAACCTTCTCGTTCGAGATAACCGGATATTCCGTTCTGCTGTCTTTGGAAAAGTGTGGTACGGGCAGATCGTAGTATTCGGCTGCACTTTTGTAAAACTCTTTTTTGGGGGGATGTCCGTCTGAAACAAGGTTATAAATGGTGTTGATTTTCTGAAGCTCAATAATTTTCATGATAATATTCAGGCAGTCTACCTGGTGTATGAGATGTACAGGTTTCGACCCGCTTCTTAGATTTTTCCGTCCGCTTAGGTAGTGAACCGGGTGGCGGCCATATCCATATAGCCCTCCGGGCCGCAAAATGGTCGTATCTATTCCTGAGTTCTGCAGCAATCCTTCTGCCTCGAGTAATACCTCGCCAGCAGGGCTTGACGTTCTCTTTAAATCAGTGTCTCCTTCCCTGAGAAGCCCGCCGTTTTCCGGGTAAACGGAGGTGGAGCTTACAAAAATAATCCAGTTAAGCGGCTTCTCCTTAGCTTTCGGGATTATTTTTTTGATAATATCGAGAAAGGATTCGCTATTTCTTCCCTGCCTTATCTTAGGCGGAATATTTAAAAAAAGAAGCTCAGTGTCCCAAAATGATTCAGTTTCGGAGTCTTCAAAGGAATCAGGAAGATTGATGAGGTAAGGGGTAATTCCATTTTGCTTAATTACCGAAAGCTTTTTTTTTGATGTGGTTGAGCCTTTTACTTTAAATCCTGCCTCTTGTAACCGCACGGCCAGTGGAAATCCAAGCCATCCGCATCCTAAAACTGATATGTCCATTAAATATCTCTCACAATTTTTATCAATTAGCGGCCCTGTAAGTTTTCAGGTTTGTTAAAAAATTAGCCGTATAAACAAAATAAAATTTTAACCGGTCTGAAGGTAAACACAAGTTCTGTGAAATGAAAAAATCATCATTTTTTTGATACACTTTGCCTCTGTTTATGAAACGAAACACAGGTTTAAGTATTGGATGTATAGCTTGCATGGCTATGATATCAGACTTCGAATGGACCCTAAGCAGTGCTATTCTTTTTTAACAGGCAAAATGAGCCGGCTGATTAAATCATATCATGGAGACTTCATTGTATCTTTGTAAGGAAAGGATATGTTTCGTTATTTAACGTCATCTTTTAAAGAACTTTTTGCAGATAGCTTTCAAATATCTTTTTAGTGATATTTTGGCCATATATATTTGTCATTGCCGATTTTTCAGGGCTGGCAGCAAAAGAATTAATCAGTAAATCATCTTATGCCATCGACTAAAACAGCCGTTATAGGTGCAGGAATTACAGGACTTACCACCGCAAGTAAACTTCAAAGCATGGGAGAGCAAGTGGTGGTATTTGAAAAAAACAAGGAACCGGGCGGTTCTGTGCGAACCGTTAAACAAGATGGATGGCTAACTGAGTACGGGCCAAATACGCTTCTTCTGAAAGATGCTTCGGTTCGTGATTTTATCAGGGAAACAGGCCTGGAAAGTGAACAAATCACAGCCAATGAGAGCGCATCCAAACGATTCATTGTGCGAAACGGTAAACTTGAGCCCCTGCCAACATCTATGGTTGAGGCTATTACCACAGATGTATTTGATACCCCGGGTAAGCTTCGTGTACTTCTCGAGCCGTTTATTTCCAGGTATAAAGGAGAGGAAGAGAGCGTAGCTTCATTTGTAGAGAGGCGGCTGGGCAGGGAAATCCTGGATTACGGACTGAACCCTTTTGTGGCCGGAATTTATGCGAACAGGCCCGAGTATCTGTCACTGAAGTATGCTTTTCCCGCGATGTATAACCTGGAACAGGAGTACAGATCATTGGTTTGGGGAGCAATTGCCGGATCGGGCAAGAGAAAACAGGAGGGGCGAATTCCCCGCAAACTGATCTCCTTTAAAAACGGACTTCAGCAGCTACCCAATAAAATTGCGCAAAAATTAATGGCGATACACTACGAGACAAAGGTTCAGTCGGTTCAGAAAAAAACAGAGGGGTGGTATGTACTTACAGACAGCGGTGAATCGGGACCATTTGAGAATGTGATCGTTAATGTACCTGTTTATCAGTGGAATGAAGATCTCCTGCCCGTAAAAGAGTATTCTGATGATCTTACTCAAACAATCAAGTACCCGCCGCTCTCTGTACTACACCTTGGATACAGAAAAGAAGATATCCGTCATCCGCTGGATGGATTCGGGTTTTTAGTGCCCGAGAAAGAGCAGCGGAAAGTGTTGGGGGCACTCTTTTCATCAACACTATTTGAGGGCAGGGCACCACAGAACCATCATCTTTTAACCGTATTTATAGGTGGGGGCCGCGAACCAAAGAAAGCGAAATTATCCACCAATAAACTGATAGAAATGACGGAAGGAGAGCTCAAAAAACTTATCGGCCTTAAAGGCCCCCACCGTTTTAAGGAGCATGTATACTGGCCATATGCTATTCCGGGCTACCATATAGGTTATGGAGATATTCTTGAAAAGTTTGACGCGATGGAGAGGGAAAACCCCGGATTATACCTTGCCGGAAACTTTAGAAATGGAATATCAGTGCCCGACTGTATTAAAAACGGCATGGAGCTGGCTAAACGGGTTCGGGCGGCAGGTCAGGATTGAAATTAATCGAGTTTGGGAGCCGCTGAAAAGACTTCCAGCATCTGTTCGAGAATATTTTTCCCAAGGAACATCATCTTTTCCTGGTTACCCATTGCCATCCATCGCAGCAGCAGTCGTAAATTATAGAGCAGCGGCGGCGGATCTGTAACGAGCGTTTCGTTCTCGATAATGAAGTTCCAGTCGATCTGTCGATCAAAATGCACGCCCTGTTCCTCCATATGTTTTTTATAGATGTTTGCAATCAGCCCATAGCCAATTGTGCTGGGGTGAAGCCCGTCGAGGCTGAAAATACCGCCGCTTGCAATTCTGCCGGTTTTCCTGTCGAGTTTCAGATAGTCAGTTGAAATTCGGGGATCACCGCTCTCATCAACCAGGTAATTTGTGTGAGGGTTCTGTTTTAAAGCATCCACAAAAGCCCGTGGAAATGGCTTAACCGTGTACTTTCCCCTCCTGCGGCGGGCAGCGGCGCTCACATATCTGTTCACAGGAACAACGTGATATCCAAACTCTTCAGCGAGGTTGCGGATGATCTGATTGTAGTCATCTACAGTGCGATCGAGGAAAATGGCTTCATCTTTTGTAAGGTGTGGGTGTTTGCCGGGATTAAAATCATCATCCCAAATCCAGAAGCGGGTATAGTAATCGAAATAACCGCTTTGGGCTGTGCTGCGATCATCGTTAACCCCCCGAATTGCGGGCGGAATGGTAACATGGGGCAGCGTTGGCACAAAAACCCTCTTCACCCCAAAAGGTTTTATCCGTTCGTAAAGAGTCCTCATTTCAATTTCAAAATGCTCGGGCCGGTAAACCGTGCACTTCCGGCTGGCATAGTAATTCAAAATGTCGTTCTGTTCTGAAAGCCGAATGTTCAGATTCGTCACAGCGCCCACGATGTTGTTGTGTCCGATACAGATTATGAGATTTTCGATACCGCCGTCTTTGTGAAGGTCCGAAATATTATCCACCATCGTTTTATTCGACGTCTGTTTATTGAATGTGGGATTCAGGACCATACGTGCAGTAGTGTACATGGCATGATCGGGCAGTACGTTGAACACCGAATAGCGGATCTTGGTGTTTCTGATCATTTCCCTGCAGTAGGCTTCGTCGATCATCATCGAGTCGCTGATGGCAAACCCCCATACCGACTGATTGTGATACGGTGAATCTCGTTCAACTTTCAGGGATTTTTTTTGTCCTTCCCAGTACGATTTTATGCGGCTCAGCGTTTTGTATACCGATCGTGCCGCTGATACGGATTTAAACAGATTGATATCTTCACCGAACTCTTCAGCCAGGCCCCGTACCAATATTTCGAGATTGACGGGTATGCCTGCCTGGGCGGTAAAAGAGGGCAGGTCGAAACAGCAGTTCTCTTCGATCAGACCGGCAAGAATGGCAGGAAAGCTTAATTCGGTGCGGTAAATCCCACCGTTTTTAAACCCCAGCGCCATACTGTCTCCGATTACAGCGAGTTTATGTTTATAGCTTCTTTCCTTACTAATCAAAATGATAAATTGTTACCTTTTACTGTTTAATCCACCAACGCAACTAATTAGCAATCAACTCCATTATGGAATCAAAAACAAACGGTCTTCAAGAGTTTAGGGAAAAAAGAGAAAAATTGAACAAAAAAGTGATGGAGCAGGATCACCTGGGTATACGCCGGTTTTTCAATCTGGACAATAATACCTATAAAGACGGTGCTTTGCCTTCTCAAACCAAAGAGCTTCTTGGCCTTGTGGCTTCTGCTGTACTGCGCTGTAACGACTGCATCGACTACCACCTGGAGCAGTGCGCCAAAACAGGCTCCACGAAAGAAGAGATTGTGGATGCTCTGAACGTTGCGCTGGTTGTGGGTGGCAGTATCGTTATTCCGCATCTTCGCCACGCCATCGGAACACTTGAACTGCTCGAAGAAGAGGGAACACTTTAAATGTATTTGAAGAAGCTTATAGCTTTTTTATTTCTGATGGCAGGTTGCATAACCGGTGTGCAGGCCCAGCTGATCCCCGCCGAAGATTCTGCCAGGGATATCGATGAGACAAGAATCGGAAGCCACTACTCGGTATTCCCTCTTGCCGGTTACTCTTCAGATTTTGGATTTTACGGAGGTGCTTTTCTGCAGAGAATGAACTACGGTGTGGACGAACGTCCTTTTTTGAGCAACACAAGGCTAAACGGCGTGCTCTCAACAAAAGGAAATCTTGAAATGGATCTTGAGTATGAACGTATTCGCACATTTGGAACGGAAATCCGGAGCAAGGTAGAAATTGTCGGCTCCCGCCTTTTGCAGGGTCACTATTTTGGTATCGGAAACAACACTCAATTTTCGGAAACACAGTTCGATTCCGACTATTTTTTCTATGAAAGAAGAGAGTTTCAGTTCGATTATCAGGCACGTAAACGGGTCTATTCCTATGGTAAATCGGGGGTTCTGGATCTGTTTTCCAGGGTTATGGTCTGGCACGTAAATGGGATTGAAAAGGAGGGAGAAACTAAATTTTTAATCGATCAGCCTGAGGGATTCGATCCGGGGTGGGTTAATACACTCGGCGTTGGCGTAATAGCCGATTCGCGCGACAGTGAGTTCGATCCAAATCGCGGCTATCGCTACAGCCTCGAATTTTCGAAAGCACTCTCCTTCATGGGCAGCGACTACACTGTAGCGAGTCTTACAGGAGATTTCAGGCACTATAAAACACTGTTTGCCAACATCGTATTTGCTCACAATTTTAAGTTTGAGCATCAGACAGGCGACGCTCCGTTCTGGTCGAAACCCGTTATTGGAAATGAGTACGGCCTCCGCGGGTTTCACTGGAACCGGTTCAGGGGGAGCAGCTCGGTGCTTAGCATGACTGAATTGAGAACCTGGCTCTTTTCAGTTTTGGAAGGGCGCATTCGGGCTGGCGGCCAGCTTTTTTGGGATACAGGCAGGGTTTACTCGGAAGAGGACAGCGGCCAGTTACTTAACGACTGGAAACACTCTTTCGGGGCCGGGGCGGCACTCTCCCTTTTCAATCCTGATTTTATTGTGAGGGCTGATGCCGGCTTTTCTGATGAAGCTTTCCGAATCTATTTTGGAGCCGGATACGTTTTTTAATGAAATCAGATAAATAGCAACCTGAGTTATTGAAAAAATAATTTATGACTAGAGCTTACACACTACTGACGGCTAACGAAGCAGATTGCCAGCTTTTTTTGGAGCGTGCTAAAATACTAAGTGATCAATTACTACATCTTCCACTCGAAAAGTACGAGTACTTTGTAGAAGAGGAAGTGGCTGAAAGTCTTCGCAAAAGGCTGGATACATTTGTTTTTATTATCTACGGAAACATCAGAAATGCCGGCTATTTTTTAGATTGGGCTAAAGAAGAAGAGCTTCTTGACGATTGCAAAAAGCGAATTCACCTGGTGAGTGATCCGGCCACGTCAGCTCTGCTCGAAGAGCATTCACTACCTGCGATAATGCCTCGGGAATTTGCTAAGGGCATCGATATCATTGAGTTTATGTTGAGAATTTTTGCAGAGGGCGCAGTTCTTTACCCCACATCAGATTCTCATACAGAAGAGATCCCTGGCCTGCTTAAGGAACTCGAAATGCCGGTAATGGAATTTACGGTATGCAGGGAGAGAACATTAATCGAGGATGAACTAAAAAACCACCGGGAAAAGCTTGCATCATCAGGAGTTGAAACCGTTGTATTTCACAACCGCTCATCCGTTCAGCGTATTAAACTGGCGTTTCCGGATCTGAATCTCAATCAAACCAAAAATATTGCGGCAGATAACGGCATTGCTGAACAGATGGATAAACAGAAAATTCCCGTTCACGAAGTAGCGAACGGGACGTGGCGATCCCTGGCTGATGTGGTAATGGATAAAAAATAATCTACATGTTACCGGGCAGCAGCTTTTTTATAATCGCCTCATGTTCCGGAAACGCCTGCAGCATTCTGTACCGGTCGGCCATTTCAAAATCATCGAAGTCAAAACCGGGAGCAACGGTACAACCGCAAAGAGCGAAGCTGTTTTCCTTATCAACAGTAGCGCCGAACCATGCCCCTGCAGGAATAATGCATTGCGGTTTCTCACCATCTTCCAGGGATTTCCCTACATATTTTGCTTCGTAGAGGCCGTCATCATGAATGATATGCAGCGTAACGGCTGTACCCGTGTAGTGGTGCCACACCTCATCTGAACGTATCCTGTGAAATCTGGAGATATCTTCACTTCTAAGCAGGTAGTATATCGCTGTACTCACGTTTCGATCGCCGGAAGCCAGACCGGAATTTGCCGGGATCACACCTTCGCTGCGGTATGTCTCAGCAAAATAGCCGCCCTCGGGGTGAGGCATTAAATTAAGTGCGTGTATGATGTGATTTGGATCCGTTGCAGACATAGGTTTACGGTACTTTCATATGATTCTGCCATAACATACAAATCATACAGCAATTACATTTCCTCTCTCAAAAAAACGGATGCACTGTCAGGGTAGTCGGTAATGATCCCGTCCACACCCATCTGCAGAAGAACCCGCATTTCGTTTACGGTATTTACAGTCCACGGAATCACTTTCATGTTGCGATTGTGCAGATCCTGAACTGATTCGGCCGATAGAAGATTATAGTTTGGGCTCCAGATTTCGGGAGTAAAGCCAAGCGTATCAATAAACTGCTGAACGGGTCTGTTTTCAAATACAAGCATGGCCTGGGAAACCTCTGAATCGAGCTTGCGAAACTCTATAAGGGTGGAGGGATCGAATGACTGAACGGTAACACGGTCGAGAATATCGAATTCACTATCAAGCTCTGTCAGTTCGTCGAACAGGAGCTTTGCAAATTCGGCAGGCTGCGGAACATAAATTCCATAGTGCTCCGGTTCACTTTTGGTCTCAATATTATAGTATAGCGGTGCCAGGTTATTCTCTGCTGCATGTTCTTCAACTGCCCGAATAGCGTCTTTAAAAAGCGGCTTGCTAACCTTCATAGGTTCCTGCCTTGGAAAATCGGGATTCCCCCTTATACCCACATCAAATTGTTCTATTTCGTCGTAGGTCATGTCATAAATATTGAGAGACATCTGCTCCGACTCCTTTACGGGAGTTCCATCAGGATGACTTGAAATCTTGTGGTTAAACCACGGTTCGTGCGATACCAGAAGCTCATTTTCTGCCGTAACCACGAGATCCAGCTCAATGGTATCAACATCGTACTCTGTAGCTTTTAAAAAGCTCGGAATCGTATTTTCGGGCAGCAGTCCCCGTGCACCGCGATGACCCTGAAGATCAAATGTACTGTTTGACTGATTTTGGGAACAGGAAATCATGATAAGCGAGATTATAAAAAGCGTTAAGTATTTCATGAATGGCAAAAGTTTTTACTGCACGTTTGGTTTGATGCGTTTTACAGTAAGGCTGGATTAATATTTTTTGATACATTTGCATAGCAAAGTCTATAAAGATAAAAGTTAACAGGAACCTGAAATCATACAAATGAAAAAAGCGATAATTTTAGCTTTCTTGATGGCGTTTGCAGCTGCAGCAGCCTTGCATGCACAAACAACTGATGAGGATGCATTTACAGAGAGCACTACGTTTATTTTGGTAAGGCATGCCGAGAAAATGAATGATTCAGACGACCCCGGACTAACACAGCAGGGAGTGTTGAGAGCAAATAAGCTTTATGAAATGGTGTCGAAGTCGGAAATCGGCGCAATTTATTCTACAGATTACAATCGAACAAAAGCGACGGTTCAGGTGGTTTCGGATAAGTTTGATATTCCGATTGGTATTTATGAACCGGTTCTGGAAACGGAAGTAACGGAGAGCTGGATTAAAAATCACAGAGGCGAAACGGTTCTCATCAGCGGGCACTCCAACACCAATCCCGGCCTTGCAAACAAACTGCTTGCCAGAACTTATTTTGAAGATGATTTCGATGAATCAGATTATGGGAACCTGCTTATTATCACCGTTAATGAGAACGACAGAAACATGCTGCACCTGAGGTTCTGAAAAAACCGGGAAACATTTTTTTACTGATCCAGAATCGTCTCGAAAATTTCCAAAACGGTTTTCCATTCATCACTCGGAGGGTAGATCATTTCATAATGTCCGGCATCTTGTAGTAATATTTGTTTGGCTTCTCCGCCAGACTCCAAAATATCATTCACAAAATGATACCCGAAAAACGGAGGTACCGGGGAATCAAAAGCAGCGCTGATCTCAACCAATGGAACATCGATGGGGAGCAGTTCCGAAGGGGATGTATCGGTGAAAGATTCACTCCGGTTTTCTGACCCAATAAGCTGTTCGATCGTTTTTTCGCCGCAAGGGGTTGCTCCATAGCGGGCATACTGTTCCAGGTCGTTGATACCGGCCAGGGAAATGACGGCATCAGTACCTATTGGGTTTTCTGTATATAGGTCACTATCCGGTGAAATTTGATGCCGGAGGGCCAGCCATGTGGCCAGATGTCCTCCTGCGGAGTGCCCCGCGGCGATAATTCGGTCTTTGGGCAGGTTAAATTCATCTGCAATGTCTCGAAATGTATCTGCACCATTTGCCACATCTAAAAACGTGCCCGGATAACCGCCACCGGGGTGTCCGATTCTTCGGTAATCAATGTTCCATACAGCGAAACCTTTGCTGCTCAGATCTTCGGCCATGGCGTTCATCAGTTCCACGCCGGGATAGATCGCCAGCCAGCAGCCACCGTGTATCATGATGACGCTTGTGTGGGCGTCCCGGTCATCGGGAAGCCACAGTTCTCCATATTGAGTTGAGTCGGGGCCGAACGAAATATGATGATCGGGTGCAGCAGTTTCCAGCTCCAGTACATCCTGCCACGAAACCAGCTGAGCGTTCAAACTCTGAAAAATGTGCAGAAATATCAGCAGGAAAAAGGTGTGTTTCATCTTAGCTTAATTTAGTTGAACAATGGTGCAGCCCGAACCACCCTGTTCAATGGGTGCGATATCAAAACCGGCAACTTCAGTTCGTTTTTCGAGATAGTCATGGATAAGCGATAGCAGTATTCCCTCGCCTTTACCATGAACAATCTCAACCCGCTTCAGCCCGCGCGCCACGGCCCGGTCGAGGTACTGGGTCAGCTCTTTTATCGCTTCTTCTCCTCGCTTTCCGCGAAGATCAATCGAAGGTTTTACCGACAGGTCGATTTCTCCGCTGGTTGTGTAAGACCGTGCTCCCCGCTTTTTTGTTTTGTCTGATGGTGCTTTCGTCTTAACGAGGTTGTTGGTTTTGGCTTTGATTTTCATTCCGTTTACTAAAACCGTCGCTTTACTTCCGCTTAGCTCAACCAGCTCTCCGGCCGTGTTGCTGTCGCCAATTAAAACATAATCGCCTACAACCGGTTTTTTCTTACTTCTGAAAGGCTTCTCTTTTTCATCTTCAAAGGCCTCTCTTTTTTTGCTGATCTGCTCCTTCGCCTCATCTACTTCTTTACGGGCCTCTTTAATGGTCTCCTTATTCTCCTTGCCTTCACTGATGATCTTCTCCACAGCCTGCTCAATTCGCCGGTTAGCGTCCTGCATAATTTCACCGGCATCTTTATAGGCTTTTTCCAGGATTTTGCTGCGTTTGTCATCAATATTTGCAGACTTCTCGAGAAACTGTTTCTCTTTTTTTTCCAGGCTTTTCGATTTGATGCGATAATCCCGGACCAGATCTTCCGATTCCTGCATTTTCTTCTCGAGATTTACCAGGAGGTCACTCATGCGTCCGCGGTTTTCGCCCAGAAGATCACGCGCGTGTTGAATCAGATCTTTCTGAAGATTTAGGCGGTCCGCAATTTCAAACGCGTAGCTGCTTCCGGGAACTCCTTTTTTAAACTTGTAGGTAGGAGACAGGTTTTCCTGGTTAAACTCCATCGCTCCATTTACAACGTTTGGATGTTCCTGCGCAAAAACTTTTAGCGACCCGTGGTGCGTGGTAATTATCACGCGCGAATCTTTTTTAATTATAAATTCTGTAAACGCCTGAAAGAGTGCTCCGCCTTCATCGGGATCGGTTCCAGAACCGGCTTCATCAATCAAAACAAGTGAGTGTGCCGGTGAATGGCTCAGAGTTTCCCGCATCCAGGTTAGCCGCGAAGAAAACGTGCTTAAATCATTTTCGATGGATTGTTCGTCACCCACGTCAACAAATAACCCCTGAATAACGGGCAGCCTTGAGTGGGGCTGAACCGGAATGGGATAACCGCTTTGCAGCATCATCGAAAGCAGCCCGATCGTTTTCATGGCAACAGATTTTCCGCCGGCATTTGGCCCGGTGATAACAAGGCCGAGTTCCGGCTGATTCAGCGTTACATTAAGCGGAATGACAGGTTCAGGATCTTTCGAGTTCAGATTTTTAAGAAGGAGATTAGGGCTCCTGGCTCCATGAAGTTCCAGGGTGAAATCATCTGAAAGTTCAGGTATTGCGCCGTCGATTTTCATTCCCAGGCGAACCCTGCACTGAATGGCGTCGAGATGGCCGATGGCATTTGTGTTGGTAATCAGCGTATCTGAATATTTGCGAACCTGCGAAGTTAACTCACGGATAATGCGGTCGATCTCCCGCTGCTCCTCAGATTCGAGCTGACGAATGTCATTATTAATCTGAAGCGCTTCTACGGGCTCCAGGTATACGGTTTGTCCGGTAGAGGATACATCATGTATAAACCCTTCTACTTTTCGCTTAAATTCTGCCTGTACGGGGATTACCATGCGGCCCCCGCGTATGGTTGCGCCCTCGTCCGAGGTCATCCCTTTTTCAGCTACCCGTTTCATCACCTTTTGTACGGTGCTTCGCAGCTTGTTTCTTTCCCGGTTGATTCGTTTCCGGATGCGGCGCAGTTCGGGACTGGCATCATCGCGGAGCTCACCATGCTCAGTTACAATCCGTTTAATGGCGTCCTCAAGAGGCCGGAGATTGATCAGCTGTTTTGCAATATTTCGCAAGGCCGGAAAGTCGCCAGACGAATCAAACCGTTTAAAAAAAGAAAGAAGCAGCCTGGCAAGCCGGGCGTTGTCGAAAACAGTGATAAAGTCTTCGAGTGGCAGCCGGCTTCCCTCTGCTTTGCTGTCGGATGCGATATCCACAACATCGTCAACAGGTTCGAGAGGTATATTCTGCCCGCTCTGCTCAATTTTCATCCACTCTTCGGCTGACTTCAGCATAAATTCCACCTTCGAACGCTCGGTGGAAGGCTTTATGGTCATCAGAAATTCCTGCCCGTACGGTGTATAGGCGAGTTTGACGGTTGCATCGCGCACGGACTTAAACCCAATTTTACTGGCTGCTGAAGTTGGATAGATGGATAGTACAGAACTCATGAACCGGATTTAATTCTTCTGTGAGATTATTTCTTAAGTTTATATATATCTGCAAACAAGAGCATAAGAGAATTCGATTCACTCCAAAAATTGAAATACATATTTACTATACTGTAATTGGTATATTTGCGAATTCACCCCGAAAGATAAACATTGAAGAACTCATTGCATGGAAATTTATCAGGTAGATGCATTCACGGAAAACGTATTTAGTGGAAATCCCGCAGCGGTGGTTCCGGTTACAGAGTGGCCGGATGAGAGTATTATGCAGAAGGTCGCTGCTGAAAACAATTTGTCGGAAACAGCTTTTTACCGGGCGAATGAGGATGCTTCGTTTTCCATTCGCTGGTTTACACCCGAAACGGAAGTGGACCTCTGCGGGCACGCCACACTCGCCTCTGCTCACGTTCTTTTTCATCATAAAGGCTATGAGCATGAGAAGGTTACTTTTCGTTCAAAAAGCGGGGATTTAATGGTATCGCTTAAAGAGGAGAGATACACCATGAACTTTCCTTCGAACAAACCTGATCCCATCCCTGTGCCCAAACTTTTACCTGAGGCGATTGGTGTAATTCCGCTTTATACAGGCGTAAATACGGATCTGCTTGTACTTATTCAGGATGAAAAAACCGTTTCGTCGATGAAACCGGATCTGTTGATTCTGAAAAAGATGGAGGTACGGGGCGTGATTATCACAGCACCGGCAGAATCAGAAGATTACGATTTTGTGAGCCGTTTTTTTGCACCATCGGTAGGAGTGGCAGAAGATCCCGTAACAGGCTCTGCACATACCGTGCTTACACCATTCTGGACAAAACGGCTCGGAAAAAGAGTACTGAAAGCCAGGCAGATTTCTGAAAGGGGAGGGGATCTCTACTGCGAAGATCTTGGAGAGCGGGTGGAAATTGGTGGCTATGCCTCTACCTATATGACCGGTGAGATTTCCATCTGATGTTTTTTCTGCTTCTTGTTTGCGGAGGAATTGCAGCCGGTATTATCGCGGGCCTGTTCGGACTGGGCGGTGGCGTGGTATTTACCCCAATTTTATACATGATATTTTCAGCATCCGAGGTACAAAATCCCGCTGCATGGGCCATCGGTACCTCTCTCTTCTGTACGTTTACAGCTGCGCTCAGCAGCTCTTTTCAGCAGCGCAGCAAAAGAAACTTTTACTGGAGAGAAGGCTTGCTGATTGGTTTGTTTGGGAGTATTGGAGTTTATGCCGGTAAGGAAGTAGTAACGTCACAATACTATACTGAAACCTTCTTTGTGATTCTTTTTTCTATCCTTTTAATGGTTGTTGCTTTTCTTTTTTTTCGAAAAAACAGACAGAAAGAGACCGTGCAGGGTATATCAGGCCAGCTTGGAGTGAAGTCAGCCGGGACTTCAGGTATTTTAGGTGGTTTTGTTGCTGCAATGGCGGGTGTTGGGGGAGGTGTAGTACTGGTGCCGCTCATGAACTTGGCTTATAAATTGCATATGGCGAAAGCTGTAAGCATTTCATCACTGGCCATTGTCATTATATCAATGTCAGGGTGGGCTCAGTATGCATTTTTTACCGGACATCCTGTAGGACTAACCCGGTTTACGATTGGAGTAGTGGATTTTGGTACAGGCTTACCGTTAATAATGGGTGCAATTATTGGGGGCATAATCGGGGTACGGGTCAATCATAATCTCTCTCCCAAAATAGTAAGAGCTGGATTTGCACTTCTCATATTGATTTTGGCATCTGTGATGCTGAGTAACATTTTATGATTTACCGGCAGTCTGTTTCCCGGGCAATGAGTTGAACTTTGTGAGGACAAAGAAGAGGAGAAGGCCGGTAATAAATATCAACAGAGAAAAAATAATGAGTTGTGTGCCCGGACGAATGATGAAAATCGCTGTTATGAATTGAATAATGATGATTGCAATCAGCAGGGATGCAATAGATTTCCTGCTAAAAAAGTTAATGACAAATGCTCCAATGGGTGCTCCAAAAATTACCACAGGGATGGAGACCAGCCAGTATTCAAATGCTTCGGTTTGGAAGGAGTTTGTGACAGATGTGTGCAGAAAAAAACCAATAATGGCATTGGAAGCCATCAAAATAACTGAAGTAGGTGTAGCTATTTTTTCTGAAAGGCCATATTTCAAAACTACGTAAGAAAATGTACAGATATCTACTCCGTTGCCAAGTACAGAGCTGAATATCCCTCCTATAAAACCCACAGCAGCCAGCTCTGCATACTGAGAGGTCCGGAGGTTTGGCAGTTTCTCTAATGCCTTTCGGTTATTTACAAAATTTACTACAAAAATTGCAATGCCAAAGCTCAGCCAGAAAGAGACGAACATCATTTTTGCATAGGCAGGGGCTACAAAAGGAGTAACGGCAAAAGTGCCAAAAATAATGCCGGCTGCCCCCCCGATTCCTGCTGTGATTAAATAGTTCTTTTCAATTTTTATACCCGATAGAAGAATCCAGATTGCGGCAAAGGTCATACCGATGCTCTGAATGGCAAAACTGAAATTCCGGGCAACATCCGGTTCAATGTTAAATATAAGCGTCATTACCGGGTAGGCGATAGCTCCACCTCCTTCAGAGCTTGCACCCGCAATGAATGAACCGAAAATCATGGTGACGGTCATGAACCAATTTTCAGAAAAAAGGCCCCATAATTCGGATGAATGCATATAGCCAGCCCATATTATTAGGACAAAAGTGGCGGGAATAAGAAAAAGTGATACGTTTTTTTTCAATTTTTGAATTACTACGCGTTGTGATTCCGAAACAAAACCAAGTTCTCATAACCACTGTTCCTCGATACCAAAAACAGATTAATTACTGGCATTACGTAAGCACGAGCCCGTGCGATAGCTGTTTAAGCCACATTTAAAAATTCATAAAATAACAGTTATTTACTCTCAAACAGTGATTTGAAAATATATTAAATAAAACTGTAACAAATCAGGTGTTCGTGCATCTATATACACAGAAGCAACAAATAATATATAGATTCTTCTTCTGATGAAAACATGCGTACTTTTTCCAAAAGCTTTTTCATACAACTATATGAGTGGTTCAGTAGCCCACTCTTTTGACATTCCTTCTTCTTATGAGCTCTATCTGAACCCCAATGAAATTGCTGCCACAAACGGCTCAGCCCGTACATCCCGGCGCAATCTTTCACTTGTTTCAAGAAACAGGAAAGTGGAAAAAGATCTTTCAACCATGCCCAGGCTGCTTCATGTTGAAGACAGCCCTCAGATAAGGCTTTTGGTTTCAATTTTTCTCAAGAATGATTTTAATATTGATAGCGTGCATACGGGAGAAGAAGCCGTTAAGCAGGCAGCAGAAAGCAAGTACGATTTTGTACTTATGGATGTAGATCTGGGGCAGGGAATAGACGGATTTGAAACAACCCGGAGAATTCGTGAGATCTCGGGCTACGAAAAAACACCAATTATAGCGTTAACTACAAACGATTATAACCACGTACGAGATGAGTGCATAACGTCCAGAATGAATGCTTATATCCAAAAACCTTTTGATAAGAAGTTTTTACTTGGAACCATACGTGAGCTGGACAAGCACATTTAGTAAAAAAATAATAACACTCATATCTTTCAATAATGTTAATAAACGAAAACAATATCAAATCATGCATTCACGACTATCTTGAAGGGGAGATGTCGGCTGAGAAGGTGGATGCACTTTGGGCATATCTTTTGGGCAGTCCCGATGATATGGACTACCTGGAAACGCTCGCTACACTAAAAACGATGGGAGAGAAGGGAGAGCTTCTTGCTGATGAGGATCACAGAAGTACAGGCACCACCGGCCAAAAAGAGCCTGTCCGTATCTATCAATTTAGAAAATATCTTGTTGCGGCTGCTGTATTAATAGTGAGTATAACGCTCTCTTATTCCATACTGCAACAATCTGACACAACAGCCGGCCCCACACCCATATCATCAATTGAATACAACACAGAGCGGTCAGCAGATCAGGGAACCACATTCGATGAATATGTAAACAGCGCAGTTGAACAGTCTGCTGAGGGTAATGTTGATGAGGCAATGAAGGTTTTGGCTTCCGCATATGAAAATCTTTCACTTACTAATGATCAGCGAAATGAATTAAGAATAGTGGAAGGATCTGTGCTTTATAATGGTGCAAAATACGAAGATGCCAAAGTTGTTTTTGAATCTCTGGCCAATGAAAAAGAGAGTATTGATTTCATGGATTATGAGAAAAGTGTGTGGTATCTGGCAAATACATACCTGCAGTTGAACGAGAGAGAGCTTGCCATACAGAAAATGCAGGAAGTTGTGGAACTTGATGGGGCTTATAACAGAGTTGCCCGCAAAAGTCTGGAGTCTTTATAAACCAATTGGGAGCCATTTAAATCAGGTTATTCAAACCAGTCAGATCAGCTTTCTCCTCTGTACAAAACCCAGTTGGTTTTTAAAAAAATGGTGCTGTAAAGGACTTTTCATCTCAAATAACCCAGCTTCTCAGGGATCTGTCATATCCCACAAGTACAAAGAATGAGAAAAGAAGAAGGGTTACCAAAGATCCTGAAAACAGAACTAAAAATGGGTTTCCATCTTCATTCATTGGCGAATCAATCTCACCATAAATCACCATGGCACCCCACAGATAAGGATCGCTGTTGTTGTTGTTGAGATAGTGAAGCCGTGCAGTTCTCATCGCTTCTGCCTTGTTTTGTCCGCTGTTCAGGGCATTATAAAATTCAGATGATATGGCTGAGGCAGCCTGATCACGAATTGGCCATAAATTAAGGGACAAACTCTTTGCACCCGCATAGGTAAAAGCCCTTGAAAAGCCCAAAACCCCGGCTCCCTTCAGATATCCGCCTGCCCCCGATTCGCATGAGCTTAAAAATACCAAATCTGCATCCATATTCATGTCAAATAGCTCATAAGCGTATATAATTCCATTATCCTGCTGTCCGTTCTCCCCGTTTTTATGGAAATAGAGCGAAGAAAAAAGCGGACTCTCATCATTTACCTTACTATGAGTGGCCAGATGCAGGATTTTAGTATCACCTGCTACAGTCCTGAAATTGGACTCTGTACTTTCACTGTTCAGATAGAATCGCTTGTTTGCAAAGTTGTCGAGGAGTTCACCTCCGCGTTCAATTTCCCTTACGCTATAGGGCAAATTCTGGAGTGAAGGGTGTCCCGCCCGCTCAAAATTCTGAACGCCAAAGCCGGCCAGGTCATACTGGTAGTCCGTACTGTTTTTCTTTTCCCTGTTCAGGTCGGAGATCGTATTCAGATAGCTGATGCTGTAGTCTTCAATCAAATAGCGGGCCGAACCGTAGCTTTGTGAACTGTTTACCGGTTTCGTTGGCAAAATTCCGATAGGCAAGCGATAAAATTCCCCATCCGGGATGAAAAAGATATGGCTATACCTGTCTGAAACTGCATCGGCAAAAAGACTTGAATAAAGCTCTTGAAGACCGATCAGGTCGGTAGAACCCTCTTCGAAAGAGTTTACAACTGAGGAGAGCTGTTCGAGCAGATTCCCATTTTTGGGAAATACTTTCAAATCGATATCCGAGCGGGTGATAACAAATCGAAAAACCTGCTCTTCAAAAACCGAGATGTAAATAGCCATCTGGTCTCTCTTTAATTTACGGCGAAACTGCTTCAGCTCATCTTCATATGATGACTGCTGGTACTCAGGAAATGCACGGTTTTGCAGTGCATTGCGTTCAGAAACAGCGTCCAGAAGTTCATTTCCAAGATAAACTCTTTGCTCTTCTGATGCGTCAGCATACTGCCTTCGCAGGCTTCGTATCCTGTTTCTTATGTTGAAATCCTCAACAAGCTCTTCGTCGGATAAAAGCTGTGATTTTAAAAGCGGATTGTTGTAAAATCCTGACCGCGAGATATTGCGCAGCTTCCCAATTGCTGTGAGGGCTTTTTCGGTTTGATTCGTTTCATGCATCAATACAGTATGAAGCCTGAACGCTTCAGAAAACTCCTCGTCCATTCTCATGTGACCCGTCTGATGGTCGATGCTTTCACGAAGCCAGGTTATGATCTCATCAATCATACTCTCAGCTATCTCTTCTGCTTCACCATACTTTTCATCGTGCATCAATATTCGAATGAGCGCATTGTTTGCCAGTACCTGGTAATTGAACTGAAGCTGTTTGAACTCCGCTCGGTTATGAGTGTCGGCAATCTCTCTCGCTGCCACAAAATCACCTGACAGTGATAAGCGATTCGCAAGGCGCATTGCAGCTTGGGTGTAGCCGGCTCCGTCATCACGTTCGCGGCTTATATCCATGGCTTCATCAAGGAATTGCACCCCATTTTCGGGCTCATTCATTATAAAATAGGTTTCCCCGATCTCAATAAGGCTGTTGTAGAAGCGGTGGTAGTTGTCTGTAGAATCGGATAAAACCAGTGCCTCTTCAAAATATTCTAGAGCAAGCTGCGGGTTATTTTCCACATCCCTGCGATATACCCCAAGAGATAAAAGAATCGACGCGGTCTCCTCCGATAGATCTTTCTCCTGTGCTAGCTGTAAAGCCTGATTCAGATAGTTGAACGCCAGTTCGGTTTCGTTCTGCCGTCTGTAATAGATAAAAAGGTTCCGAAGAATGGATAGCTGCTGTCCAAAATTTTCCTCTTCACTCGCGAGTTCATACGCCTCGAGCTGAAACTCTATGTACTTCTCAAACTGTCCCGTGTTCAAATAGCTGATGGCCAGGTTATTAAACAGCGCACTTCGGTATCGGCTGTTGGTTAAATATTCCAGATTCTCATAGACTTCTTCCAATTCAGTAAGAGCTTCATTCGCATTGCCAATGCGAAATAGGGTAATTGCGTAATCCATTTTGATTGAATAGAGTAAATTTTGATTCCCTATACCGTTTGCTATTGGTTGAAGTATATTGTCATTGATATAAAGGGAGTCATTGTAATAGCCCAAAACTCTTGAAGAGTAGGACACGATTTCAAAAAGTGTCATTGAAAAGTAAGAATCAGGAAAAGGGTTTTCTTTGATCAGATATTGGCCAACTTGATGAACCCTCTGAAAATCATTCATCTTGTCATAGCCATGTATTAAAGCTTGGGCTAATAGTGCTCCCTTGATTGTGTCTTGTGAATATACTTTGTCAAGTGAACTGTGCCAAAAATCTAATAATTGTTTAGAATTAGAAGTAAGAGAGTCAGATATTTCAGTGCCAACATATGTATAGATGTCATCAGGAGAAAACTCTCTGATTTTAAAATATTCACGAGTAACCTTATTATTCTCAAGCTTCTCAATAATAGGTTTATTTCTTGATATTTGTTCTGGACCCAAAGTCTTTAAAAAATCTTCTCTTAAGCTTTTACCAGCTTCGTGAAGTGCGTAATTTAAATAGTAATTTTCATTAGTCTCTTTGTATAGTTCATAATATTCAAGAGCAGCAATTTGGTAGGAAGAAAAATCCGAATTTTTAGATACTTCAATTGAATTTTCGAGTACTTCAAGCCAATTTTTATATACTATTGCATCGTTCTGAGCCAATGTTATAGTTTGCCCCAAAAACAAAATCAATACATTTATAAGAAGTACCCTCAATTGTAAATGCATATAAATAACTTAAAGTATTACAGGTGGACTAGCTGAAAATTATTCTCTGTCCTGATATCGGTCACGGGGGCGCACGTCGATCATATCTTCCTGGTCGCCGCCGTTGAAGAAATCGGGGAGTTCCTGGTTGATGACCTGATCATTTCCGGCGGAGTTCAGTGCGGGTTCCTCTTCAAAGCTGGTGTCAGTGATGCCGGCACATCCGGTGAACAGGGCGATGGTGGTAATGGCGAGGGTGAGTTTAAGAGCTTTCATGGTCATTAAATATTTGGTTAGAAATAGGATTAAAGTGGTTAATTAAAATTATTCTCTGTCCTGATATCGGTCTCTGGGTCGGACATCAATCATATCTTCCTGGTCGCCGCCGTTGAAGAAATCGGGGAGTTCCTGGTTGATGACCTGATCATTTCCGGCGGAGTTCAGTGCGGGTTCCTCTTCAAAGCTGGTGTCAGTGATGCCGGCACATCCGGTGAACAGGGCGATGGTGGTAATGGCGAGGGTGAGTTTAAGAGCTTTCATGGTCATTAAATATTTGGTTAGAAATAGGATTAAAGTGGTTAATTAAAATTATTCTCTGTCCTGATATCGGTCACGGGGGCGCACGTCGATCATATCTTCCTGGTCGCCGCCGTTGAAGAAATCGGGGAGTTCCTGGTTAATGACCTGATCGTTTCCGGCGGAGTTCAGTGCGGGTTCCTCTTCAAAGCTGGCTTCGGTGATGCCTGCGCATCCGGTGAACAGGGCGATGGTGGCAATGGCGAGTGTAATTTTCAGTGTTTTCATAGGTTTATGAGATTTTATGATCGGTTATTAAGTTTTTCTGTAATTTTAGGTAATCTATACACTAGTAAGATGCACGAGAACGCAAAATGTTACAGTAAAAAAATGAAAATTGGATTATATTTTTAAATAAATATTAAAATGATTTAATAAGTGAATTATACTGAAAATTATGAATATATTCGCTTTCGTTGGTTAAAAAAATCTAATTTGTACAGCTTTTTATTTACATTATCAGCAAAGCTGTAAAAGGACTGATTTCTCTTTGGAACAAAAAAAATATTCGAGCCGGGAATTTTATGAATTGATTGTTGCTTCTGAGGCTGCTGAGGTTAACAGGTACTCAAAATATCTGATCCAGAGAATATCGCGTTACCTGGAAATCGTAATGGGTGCCGATAGCGAAACAGCGAAAGATTGTGCTCAGCAAGCATTTGAGAAGGTCTATTCAAAGATCATTGATCAAAGTTTGCCGGATGTAGACGATCTGTTTGCCTACCTCATCCGATCGTCAAAAAATGAATTTTTGATGTCTGTAAGAAGAGAAAAATTTGAAGTTTCAAGTGAGTATGAATATTTCCAGGGTGTAAAAGGGGCAGGAGCCGACGACGTGGTTCATTCTCTGCACTCCGGCGAGAAAGAAAAATTGCTCAAGTTTTGTGTGGAACAGATGCGAAAAAGCCGGAGGATTTTTTACGAAAAAATGCTCAGATATATCAACGAAAAAGATGCGGTTACGGCAGAAAAGCTGAATATGACCCACGGCAGTTTCAGAACAAAAAAGTCGAGAATAATCGATGCTCTCCGCGACTGTGTAAAAAATGCCAGCCGGGTTTAATTCTGTTTCCTTTACGAGGAAAGAAACAGGAAGAGCGTGGGCTTCCTGTTAAAATCAGGTTCTTCAGATGTTTTCCACTGGTCAACAGACTTCGTCTTCAGGTATTCTTCGGGTGAAGTCAGATTACTGGCTACGCATAATTTCGCGGCTGGATGAAGCTGCGAGAGCAGATCACGAAAGAGATCTGCATTTCTGTGAGGTGTTTCCATAACGATCTGAGTCTGCTTTTTCCGGGCAGATTCTGCCTGAAGCGTTTGAATCGTGCTTTGTCTCTGTGATTTGTTGATGGGCAGATAACCATGAAAAGCAAAAGACTGTCCGTTGAGTCCGGCCCCCATCAACGCAAGTAAAATTGACGAAGGTCCGGTTAAAGGCACAACTTCGATATTATTTTCGTGGGCCAGTGATACGAGCCTCGCTCCCGGATCCGCAACTCCCGGTGCACCCGCCTCTGATAAAATGCCTGTATCCTGCTCTTTTAACAGCTTTAAATAGCTGTAGACTTCATGATCAGGCGTCTTTTTATTCAGTACCCTGAAGGTCATTTCATGAATAGGAACGGGATGGCCGATCCATTGCAAAAAGCTTAATGCCGTCTGAGATTTCTCAACTATAAAACAACGGATCTCCCTGATTTTTTCAACCGTATACCGGGGCAAAGTCTCATTCTCTTTTTGCCTGAATATGGGTGTGGGGATAAGAAAAAGTCTTGTTTGGCTGTCTGGCTGCAAAACAGTAATAATTATTAAATGAGGTTGGGTTTGGAATTTCATAAAATGTATAGATTTTTGAGGTGAAAAGTGAAGGTTAACAGAAATGAGGTGTTTGCCAGATGTCTATACAAAAAAGGAAAAAGGATCATGTGGAGTTAACGGTAAATGAAGATGTTTTTTACAGAAAAACGACTGGATTTGAACGTTACGACTTTGTACATAATGCACTTCCGGAGGTGGACACAGACTCCGTTGATTTAAAGGGACAGTTGCTTAGCAGATCATTCGATATGCCTTTTTTTGTGTCATCAATGACCGGTGGGTATGCTGATGGTGAATCTGTAAATGCAAGGCTTGCCACTTTTTGTGAGATGATGAATCTGCCTTTGGGCGTTGGAAGCCAGAGAGCGATGATTGAAAATCCGGAGGAAACAGCGTCTTTCTCTGTGGTTCGAAAGCACGCGCCAAATGCATTTATTGCTGCAAATATTGGTGGGGCACAGCTTATTGGGGGGCTGCCAGGGAAAGAGGTGGCACGAATGGTCGACAGCATTGAAGCCGATGCTGTTATTGTACATTTGAATCCTCTGCAGGAGCTGATGCAGCCCGAGGGAGACAGGAATTTCAAAGGGATTGAGAGAGGAGTTGAACTGCTTTTACAAAAAACAGATATACCGGTTATCGTGAAAGAGACAGGGGCAGGCCTGTCGAACAAGGTGGCGGAGAGGCTGCTTGAAGCCGGTGTTTTAGTCATCGATACCGCCGGGGCCGGAGGAACGAGCTGGGCAAAAGTTGAAAACCTGCGCCAGAAAGACGACAGCGCAATGCATCAATTCAACGACTGGGGAATCCCAACAGCTGTTTGTGTGCGGGATCTGCAGTTACTGAGGAAAAACCATGAGTTTGAGCTCATTGCGTCGGGAGGTATCAGGGATGCATTTGACCTGGTTAAAGCGATGGCACTGGGTGCAGATTTTACTGCAGCTGCACAGCCGGTAATCAAATCCCTGATGAACGGGGGGGAAGAGGGATTAGCCGGCTGGTACAACCAAATTAAAAAAGACTGCAGAATAATACTGACGCTGCTGGGGTGTAACTCATTTAATGACCTTAATTCTACCCACTTAAGAATAAGGGACGCTTTTTAAATTTTGTGATCTGTCAATCAGCCAGGTTAATTACTCCTGCTGGCTGGCAAAAAAGGTTTCAGCTTCATCAGCGAGTGATAACACAGCATCTCTGTATAGTGAACTTGGATTATAACGGAATACCGCTCCCTGGATATCGCCGGTAATCTCTTTGAAGTGGGCTAAATAGTTGGCCACAGACAAAATATTGTTCCTCATATCAAATATATCATCTCCCACGAACCAGCGGTTGAGCGAATAGGGGATGAACTGAGCAAACGCCATGGCTCCGGCATAACTTGATTTAAGCTCGAAAACATCGATGTTGCGCTCTTGCGTAAAAATAAGAAGCTCTTCGAGCTGTGCACGGGCAAAGTCTGCCCTGTAATTTTCACTATACATTGAAACATATACATTAAGAGGATTATAGCTGCCCACAACAGCACCAAAGTTTGACTCAAGGCCAATGATAGCAGAGATTACATACTTTGGTATATCGTAGGACTCTTCAGCTTCCTGAAGCTCAGCAGTATAGGTTTCCATAAATTCACGGATCTTCACTTTTTTTGTGTCAAACCCTAATATTCTCTGATACTCCTGCAGCGTTGGTGTTTTCTTTTCTGCAGAATTTCTGAAGCGTCCGCCAATATCATCGTATAGAGAAAATCTTGAATCCTTGAGATGAGTTTCCAGGTCGAGGTTTTTAGTTTCAAAATAGTTGACCAGCTGCTGCACTCTGTCGTTGTGCTCAATTTGAGGGTCAGAGTTATCATTTTGCGGGGTTGCATCAGCAATTGTGAAAAAAGCTATTGTAAATACAAAAAAAATGAGAGATACTTTCAATAAATAACGCATAGTATAGATGAAGTTTGGCGGTTGTTGAGGTGGCATACCTATTGATAAGAAAAAAACTACCTTAGGGCAATGCCGATATTCGAAATTGATCAAATCAATTGAAAAAAGATGTGAATATCTGTTTGAAATTTTCAAATAGATACACATATTTGCCGTCAGTAAAAATTAAATGGAATCATTAATTTGGGAATAAACGATGAAAAAAGTTACTTACGCTTTCATAATCATATTGGGAACACTCTTTTTTATAACCTCGAACGCCGAAGCTCAAACCATTAGTGCCGGGGGCGGTGTTGGTTATGGCAGTAAATCTGAGGATGCAAATTTCCAGGTGAATCTGTACTACAGGCTGCCAACCCTGCCTCTTCGAATTGGCGGTGACGTTGGTTTTTCTAAGCCGGAAGATGACCTTACCAATTATGAGTCGAATGTCAATCTCCATTTCATGGCAGTTGATACGGAGCTTTTGAGTCTTTATACAATTACCGGTTTAAATGTACTTCACTCACGTTTTTCGCCCGAAGATGGAGAAACATTTTCTGATACGGATACCGGTTTCAACCTTGGAGCCGGTGCTGAACTGGATATTGGAGTTGGACGTGCTTTTGGCGAAGCGAAGTATATTTTAGGTACCGAACGCGAGGAGCAAGTTGTATTGGGCGCAGGTATCAGGATTAGTTTATCGAATTAACCAATCCGCATATTTACTGTGATAAAACAAAAGCCCGGTAGTACGGGCTTTTGTTTTTAGAACCATTTTTTCTTTCTGAAATATAACATCATGAGAATTGCCATGGTGCCCATTACAGCCAGAGATGCAGGATAACCGTAGTACCAATTCAGTTCAGGCATATTAAGCGGACTCACATCCGCATTGAAATTCATTCCATAAATACCTGCAATAAATGTAAGGGGGATAAATATGGTGGCGATAATGGTAAGCACTTTCATCACTTCGTTCATCTTATTGCTCAGGCCGGACATATGCATATCGTAAAGGCTGTAAACCATTTCACGGTAATTTTCGACGCTGTCTATAACCTGTACGATGTGGTCGTAAACATCCCGGATGTAAATTTTGGTTTCGCTGCTCACCAGAGGACTTTCATCCCTGATTAATGAGTTTATACTGTCTCGCAGCGGCCAAATGGCTTTTCTGAAAAATATGAGATCCCTGCGCAGTAGATGAATGGTTTGCAGCAGAGTATCTTCATGCTCTTCAATAATGCGCTCTTCCAGCAAATCAATAGCTTCGCCAACATCATCAAGAGCATGAAAATAGTGGTCTACAATATTATCTATCAGAGCGTATGCAAGATAATCTGGGCCAAATTTTCGAAGCCTGGTATTTGGTGTTTCAATGCGTTTTAAAACGGGTTCAAAAATAGCAGAATCCGTTTCCTGAAAAGAGAGTACATAATTTTCACCCAAAACAACACTTATCTGTTCATTTCGAAGCTTGGGCAACCCGTTTTCAAGTAAATCCCGGGAGATCATTCTCATTACCACAAAAATCTGGTTTCCATAGTCTTCAACTTTAGCCCGCTGAGAGGTATGTACAATATCTTCACGAATGAGAGGGTGCAGCGCAAAGTAGTCCCAAATTACCTGGAGTTTATCCAGGTCGTGCAGTCCCTGAATCTGAATCCATGTTTTGCTCTCACTTTTTAAATATGGCTCAATCTCTTTAATATTTTTGATATCTATACTTACGGATTCTGTTTCATCAAAATCATGAACCTTAATGATAACATCGTCCAGCTTTACCTGGCCGGTGTAGACAACCGTTCCTGGAGCCTGGCCCGGTGGCTTCCTTTTTTGATTACGTGAACTTCTGTTGCCAAATAGCCCGCCGCTTTTAGAAATCACTTTTTTAACCCGTTTTTTCATAGTCCCGGCTCCCGGTGTTCATTAAAATCTGTTGTCACTTTTTTTAGATTGTTCGATTACGATACTGTACTTTTCATAAAGTTCACAGTTTACAAATTCCATGCAGATAAAATATTTACCATGAAAATGATCTCAAAAGTTGTTTCAATTCTATGTATGATGCTGATACTTATGGTTCAAAACGGAAATACCCAGGAATTAAACCGCCTCGTGAAAATCGGAATATTTGACCAGCAATCGATTCCCGGTTACGTGTCGAATAATGAATTCTTTCACTACGATTCGGAAACGGATCGCTATATCGCAAATACCTTATCTTCGGAACCTCACCAGGAGGGTAGTGTACCACCTTTTTTGTGGAAAGCCATACAGGGAGATTTTATTCTGAGGGCTGAAGTGGAGTTTGATGAAAACTTTGAGGACGGACCGATGGCCGGCTGGATGCTGAGAAATTCTATCTCAGAAACGGAGAGTGAAGATGATCTATTCGTCTCAGTGAGCTCTGCAGGTTTGGGTGATGAGAGTGAATCGATGACTAAAAGTATGGATGAATCAGACAGTACCATCAGATATGTATTACAGCTTTCCCGGGTTGGAGATCAGATTACATTTAAAATGGCTCAATTTGGCGAACACCTTAAAACCATACGGCAGATGGAGGGTCCCCTTAGGAATGAACTGTTCGCAGGGTTGTTTGTAAAAAACAGTGCCGGGAAAGATGCCGGGGTTACTTTTCGAAATGTACGAATCGTAAAGCCTGCCCCCGAGTCGATGGAATCGTATCAAAATTATTTGGGCAGCCGTCTTGAAGTTATCGATGTTGAGACTGGCTCGCGTAAAGTTCTGTATGAAACCGAACACTCCATACAGGCTCCAAACTGGACAACCGATGGCGAAAAACTGATTGTGAACTCCAACGGCTATCTATACAACTACCATTTGGAAAGCGGCACATTATCGCATTTGAATACGGGTTTTGCAACCAGCAACAATAACGATCATGTGATCTCTTTTGACGGAACCATGCTGGCAATCAGTCATCATAAAGAAGAGTATGGTGGTGAATCAACGATCTATACGCTGCCGATTGAAGGGAGCGACCATCCCAAACAGGTGACGCAATCTGGACTGGGTGCGTCTTACCTGCACGGAATTTCTCCCGATAACAAAACAGTGCTCTTTACCGGAAGCCGAAATGGCCAGTATGATATTTATGCGGCCGACACGGAAACCATGGAGGAAACTCAGCTCACTGATACCCCCGGGCTTGACGACGGCTCTGAATACTCACCCGATGGTAAGTATATCTATTTTAACTCGAACCGTACGGGAACCATGCAGATCTGGAGAATGGATGCTGACGGATCGAACAAAAAACAACTCACTTTTGACAAAAATACACATGACTGGTTCCCCCATATTTCACCCGACGGAGAGTGGATTGTATTTCTCAGTTACGGGCTGGACGTGGAATCGGGCGACCATCCGTTTTATAAAGAGGTGACGCTGCAGATGATGCCTGCCGATGGAGGAGAGCCACGGGTAATTGCCTATCTGTATGGCGGACAGGGAACAATTAATGTGCCAAGCTGGTCGCCAGACAGCAAGCGAGTGTCGTTTGTAAGTAACTCTGGCCGGTTTTACTAATAAGATTTTATAATGCATCAGGGAAAAACGTTTTTAATAATCGGCAAGGTGTGGCCGGAGCCACAGTCATCAGCTGCCGGCACCCGGATGATGCAGCTTATTGAGGTTCTTGTAAAGCATGGGTTTACAATCACGTTCGCAAGTACGGCAGAGCGCGGTGAATTTTCGGCTGATCTGGATAGGCTTGGTGTGCATCAAAAAGCGATAAAGCTGAATGATCCCGCTTTTGATGAATTTGCGGCCGGTCTGAAGCCGGATTATGTTCTTTTTGACCGGTTTATGATGGAAGAGCAATTTGGGTGGAGAGTAGCCGAGTTTTGTCCGGAGGCCGTTCGGATCCTTGATACGGTTGATCTGCACTCTCTGCGGGCTGCACGACAAAAAGCCTGGAAACAGGGGCAAACGTTTAAGACTCATTCGCTTCTCACTGAAGAAGTTGCCCGCAGGGAAATCGCATCCATTTTACGAAGCGATTTATCGCTCATCATCTCAGATGCCGAGCTCGGTATTCTGAAAGATCTGTTTATGCTTGATAAAGAACTTCTCTGTTACCTTCCATTTCTTCTTAAGCCCGATGATTTTAAGAACAGGGAAGAGATGCCACTGTTTGAGGAGCGCAGCCATTTTGTTACCATCGGCAATTTTCGGCATGAACCGAACTGGAATGCCGTACTATGGCTGAAGGAGGAGATCTGGCCTCTGATTCGACGCAGGCTGCCGAATGCAGAGATGCATGTCTATGGCTCCTATGCATCACAAAAAGTAACGCAGCTGCACAAACCAAAAGAGGGTTTTCTAATAAAGGGGAGAGCACCGGACGCGATTAAAGTGATCCGGGCCGCAAGGGTGTTACTTGCTCCATTGCGGTTTGGAGCTGGATTGAAAGGCAAATTGGTAGACGCCATGTTAGCGGGTACTCCCTCAGTTACTACAGATATTGGGGCTGAGGGAATGACCGGTATACAACCGGTATGGTGTGGTGCAATTGAAAATAGTGCGGAATCAATTGCTGAAGCGGCCGCCAATCTCTATGAAAATAAAAACGCTTGGCAGGATGCAAGCGACATGGGGTTTAAGCTTGCAACAGATCGGTTCGCCGTCGAGAATTTCAGCAATAAATTTATTTCACGAATAACCGGGATTAAAGAGAACCTGAAAGAGCACAGGGATAAGAACTTCTTAGGCTCCATTTTGATGCAAAACACAGTTGCCAGCACAAAATATATGGCCAAGTGGATTGAGGAAAAAAATAGAAAGACGAATCGTTAAGTTCGGTTTATTCCTGCTTTAACGCTTCCTTTTTTGCCTCTTCCGAGTGTTTCCAGAGCACAATTGCATCATAAATGAAATGAGCCATGATGGCCGAATACAGGCCAAACGATATGTATAGATATCCGAGCATCATGCTGAGAAGAAATGTGAAGAGCGTAAACAGAAATTTTGGGACAGATGTGATTTTGATATAGCCGTGCACGCCAACGAAAATAAGTGATGTTAGCCAGATTCCGATAACCGGCTGTATTGCAGCTCTGAACAGAAACTCCTCGGTTATTCCTGCAACGGCCGAAACAGATATTTGCTGCATCTTACCCAGCTTTAATTCGTTCAGGGTCTTTATGATTTCGTATTCCGAGAGCGCCTCTTTGAGCGTAGGATCTTTCATTAACTGAACACCCATCACGCCGAAAAGCATCCCAAAACCTGAACCTGTAGCAAGCTGAATCCAAATGGGAGCACCGTCGGTAAACGCATCTAAAACGGAGCGATCCTGGCCAAAGTAAATGATAATGGCTCCCAGTATCATCCAGACAGTCCCCGAAATAAGTGATAACCTGGTTATGTTTAGCTTTTTTGTTTTTGGAGCACTGTTCTCTTCTGAAAATTTTCTCATGCAGGAAATTTTGATTTTACTTGCTGCGGCCTGTACTTCTGTAATTTGTTAATAATAAATCTTAAAGAATACCTGTTAAAACAATTACATTTGAATCTCATTTTAACGATTTTATTGATACATATACATCAATTCTTTAAAGCCATTCTCATGAAAAAGAATTTACTCTTTACAACTGCATTGTTGCTTGCTCTCTTTATACAACTACACTCTTCGGATCTTGAAGCACGTCAGCAGGTAGAGGGTGCTTCAGCTCATTGGATTAGTGAAACACAGGTTATCTGGGATGCTCCTTCTGAGGCACACAGCTATAAAATTATTTTCAGCAGCTCATCAGAAAAAGCAGAAGACCTTAGTCCGAACAGCGCTCATTCACTTACCCTTACGCCGGCGGGCGAGTGGAATGCTGATAATTCCCGTATTTATCGCCATCTTGCCAGCAGAACCGTTTTTGAAGTACAGGAAGACCGTGAAACAGTTAAAAACGGGATTAAAGGCGCAGTAACTGCTGTTGCTTATGGTGATGAAGAGGATATTGCCGGAGCCACGAGAGTTCAGTTTGCAGGTTTACTCGACGATCTTTTCTCTTTCGACGGAGACCTGGGGCCTCAGTACAATAACGATTCGATCTCTCTTTCCCTATGGGCACCAACGGCAAAAAATGTGAAACTACTGCTCTTTAATGATCATAAAAAACAAATTGATCAGATTTCCGGTAACTTTGAAAATGGTGTGTGGTCGTTTAAAGGTCCCTTAACCCTGGATAAACATTACTACCTGTTTGAAGTGGAAGTCTATCACTATCTAACCAAAAAGACAGAAATATTCAGAGTTACAGACCCATACTCTGTAAGCCTGTCTACAGACAGTGAGTTCAGTCAGTTTGTAAATCTCAAAGATGATAGCTCTTTAAAACCTCATGGATGGGATATGCTGGGAAAAGAGCTTCCCCGACATGTGGATATTTCGGTTTATGAAACTCATATGAGGGATTTCAGTGTCTACGATTTTACAGTTCCTGAACGCTACAGGGGTACGTATCGGGCGTTTACGCTGAATGGAAAAAATGGGAGGCAGTTATCAGATGGGATGAATCATCTGCAAATACTGGCTAATGCGGGCCTTACACATTTGCACCTGCTGCCAGTAAATGATATTGGCTCTGTTCCTGAAAAGTCGGCAGAACAAATCGATCTTTCGGATCCGTGGGAAAGAATTTGTGATTTTGTGACTGCAGATCTGCTGCGTGATGGATGCGAAGAAAACGGTACAGAATCAATATGGTCGGTTTTTGAAAGAGAGAGCGAAAAGAACCCTGTTACCAAAAAGATACAGGCACCGTATAGTGAACCCGGTATTTATGAGGGGCTTGGGGAGTACGACCCTTTTAACTGGGGATATGATCCCTTTCACTTTAATGCACCGGAGGGAAGCTATTCCACAAACCCGGAAGGAACACAGCGAATTCTTGAATTTCGGGAAATGGTGATGGCTCTTGACGAAATCGGGCTGTATACGGTAGTCGATGTAGTGTATAATCATACATACGCATCCGGAACTTCTCCCTATTCCGTACTCGATAAAATTGTACCGGGTTACTATCACAGATATAATGCTGATTCCGGTGAAATTGAAACCAGCACCTGCTGCGATAATACCGCCGCCGAGCATAAAATGATGGAGAAGCTCATTATTGATTCTGTTATTCTATGGGCGAAAGAGTACAAGATTGATGGATTCAGGTTCGATTTAATGGGTCATCATCCAAAATATGTGATGGAGAACCTGCGCAAAGAACTCGATAAACTTACGCTGGAAAGAGATGGAGTTCAGGGAAAACGGATTTATCTCTATGGTGAAGGATGGAATTTTGGAGAAGTGGCGGACAACCGCATTTTTGAACAGGCCACACAGTTTAATATGGACGGTACCGGAATAGGTAATTTCAACGACCGAATAAGAGACGCCATACGGGGACCTTTTTACTCATGGAGCGGTCGCGAGCAGGGTTTTGCCAATGGCCAATATCTCTACCCAAATGATGACGCTTCGGGTTCGTCGGAGGAAATGCTTGAACGGCTCCTGAGCTCAGCCGACCGAATTCGGGTAGGGATGGCCGGAAACCTTGAATCGTATCCCTATATGAACCGGTTTGGAGAAATAACTGATGGAGGGAATGAATACATCGGGTACACAAAGATGCCCCAGGAGTCGGTAAACTATATTGATAAGCACGATAATGAAACGCTCTGGGACAATACGCAAACAAAACTTCCGGCAGATTTATCAACAGATCAGCGGGTTCGGGTACATTTGCTGAGTACGGCGTTTATCAATTACGGGCAGGGCGTGGTTTTTCACCAGCTTGGGACCGATATGTTGCGAAGTAAATCGATGGACCGCAACAGCTACAATTCCGGCGACTGGTTCAACAGGGTTGATTATACACTGGAAACTCATAACTGGGGAACAGGCCTTCCCCCGGCTTGGGATAACGAAAATGCCTGGGACGATCATGCCGAATTTATGACCAATCCCAATATCAGCGTTGAGAAAAGGCATATGGAGCTTGCCTCGAAACTGTTTCGCGAACAGCTTGAAATTCGGTACAGCTCACCGCTCTTCCGGCTTCAATCAGCTGAGCAGATTCATGAAAGAGTGGGCTACCACAATACCGGGCCGGATCAGGTTCCCGGGGTAATTATGATGACTGTTTCGGACGGACGGTGCGCCGGTGATGATTTAGACAGTGACATCGACGGCCTGATTGTTCTGTTTAATTCTCACATAGAGTCTCAAACGGTTACACTACCGCAAGAAAACGTAACTCTGCACTCAATTATGGCTGATGGAGCCGATGAAGCATTGAAAAATGTACGTATTGAAGGAAACAATTTGGTAATTCCACCGCTCAGTTCAATCGTACTCGTAAAACCACAGCAGGAAAAACAGGGTGACTTTATTTGCAATGAACTATAGTCATTTCAGGTAAACAGTTTCGCCCGTGCGGGCAGATTCTCTGGCTGCATCCAAAATTTTCATTACAATCAAATTGTTTTGCAAAGAGGAGAGATCAGTACTCTGAACGATAATATCGCCTCTTACCACACCGGCAAAGTAGCTGAAGGGGTCACTGTAGGGTGCGGGCCTTTGAGAAAGATGTATTAATTCAGAAGAACCACTATTGGATTGTGATATCTCAACCTGTTCCGAATTTTGAGCGTATACATATCCTGTTTCGCCATACACGTGCAGATCTTTTCTGTTATACGGCCAGTTCCACGACGCCTGGATAATTCCCTGAGAGGACGGATAGGTCAAAATTACCGTGGCTTCGTCGTCCACCTCGGTATAGATATCCGGCTGAAGCGTTTGGGTAACAGCTGTCACAGAAATGGGTTCTTCACCCTTATGAAGCCATGTAATCAGGTTGGCGCCATAGCAACCAAAATCCATGATGGCTCCGCCGCCATTCAGAACGGGATCGGTCAGCCATTCAAAAAACTCATCACTCACACCAATCTCTTTTGGCCCCCTGTGGCCGTCATGCACAACTATTTTATTTATAGCACCGAATTCATTCGAATCATGAAACTGATCATAAACTTTATGATTACTTGCGTACCACGTAGTTTCGTAGTTAGTAATCAGATGTATTTCGTACTCTTCAGCCAGCTTCTGCATTTTTCGGGCGTGGTCCATATTTACAGCCAAAGGCTTCTCCACCATTACATGGATACCGCGGGGAGCGCTCGCCTCAACGAGTGCAAGGTGATCGTAAGTTGACCCAAAAGCCGAAACGGCCTCCGGACGAACTTCTTCGAGCATCTGGTTCAGATCTTCGTAAAAAAGAGAATCGGGGAGGTTATATTGATTGGCGTACCGCTGCTGCAGGACAGGATTTGACTCATAAATTCCGGTAATTTGAATCTCGCCTGCGTCCTCCCGCCCGAAAATCCAGTGTACGTGATCATGTGAGAGGCCCGCAACAGCAACGCGTACAGGCTCAGTTTCAGAACTTTGAAGTGCAGTGGCCGTGGATGGCAAGGTTGCCACAAAAAAGAGTACGGCTGCTGTAAATATGCGGACTATCACATCGATCATCATTTATCATTGATTGGTTTATAGTTGAACCCACTGTCGCCGTTCGTGAGCTCTGTAGATTTGTGTAACTAGCTGGTTAACCTCAGCGGCTTCATTTGCTGAAATTAACGGGGCCTGATTTGTCCCGGCCACTGCGTCAAAGAAAATTTCCACGGGGTGTTTCCAGCTTTCGGGGAGATCGGTATACGGCTCTGATGCTTCAAGGTCCATTTCGGGAATCTGAAGGTAGAGGTTGCCGTTCGTAACCCGAAGGTGGCCTTTTGTCCCAGAAATCTCTATCTGATTAGGGTTGGCATGGTCTACCCAGCCGGCGGCAACTGTAGCAACTGCACCCGATTCAAAGGTTACCATGCCTTCCCCATATTCATCACTATTGGGGTAGCGGCCAATAACTGAATCTATATAGCCCGTGCATGCTTTTGGATTATCACCCTCCATAAACCAAAGTAAAAGATCAAAAACGTGAGATCCCAAATCTCCAAAGGCTCCCACACCTGCCTCCTCGGGTTCTGTCATCCAGCGCCAGTCCGTATCAAACCAACCTCCGATAACGCCGCTGTGTACATTACTCAATCGCAGACGGGTTATATCGCCCAGGTCACCATTTTGCACCAGTGATCTTACTTTTTGATTGACGCCGCTGCTTCGCATAAAATATCCGGTTTGAAATATTACACCGGCATTGTTGATTGCGGTTGCGATTTCTTCAGCCTCAGCGCCATTCATCCCAACAGGTTTTTCGATAAACACGTGTTTACCTGCATTTACAGCCGGCAATACAAGATCGGTGTGTAATTTTGTTTGCGACGTAATAATCACTCCGTCAACCCCGGGGTCGCTGTAAATGATTTCGGGACTCTCTGCAATTTCACCTCCGGTAACTTCCTGTCGTGCACGTGCAGTATCTGGGTTGGGGTCCCAAACATATTTTGTATGCACATTATCTGTACGGCTCATCCGGTTGGCAAAATCGGGGGCGTGTATATGTGCACCGCCAACCATTGCGAGCGTAATTGAATTCGATTTTGCCTGGCCTGCAAATAATTTTGAGCCAAATGCGAAGGGAGCGGCTCCGATCGCCGTTGTACCCAAACCGATATGATATAAGGCTTTCCTTCTGCTAATTCCGTTAGATCTTTTTTTGTCTGATTCTTTCATGATTATTGAATTATAATTAATTAAGTGTTGAGCTGGTTATAAAACCGATTTAGTTAGATCCATGATGGAAAAATACTTTAAATAGGATAAACTCTTGGTAAAAAGTTTAAGAAATCTGAGGGGCTATTTTAAGAGTAAAGGAAGTGTATGAGAATAGGATCTGACTAATCAGGTAGCGAAAAACTTACGATACAGTCCCCAAAGAATGGTTCCGGCTTGAATTACAAATTTTGAAATCATTTTAAATTCCCGGGTCGTAAACACACGGTTGCGTTTCAGTATTACAAACCCGAATAGTGGAGTATTGATAGGCACACGCATATTGTTATGCATTAGTGCTTCTTTGCTTATTTTAAAAAGCGGGATACCAATTTCAGAACTGAGACCTATCTTTAAAGCAGTTTCACCAAAAAGGCCTTTTTTTTCTGATGTAGGATTATTTGTCATGTATGGCTTTTTGCTGGCAGCAAATTCTCTGAAAGCCTTTTCTGAAAGCAGCTCATCCGGCCCAAAATTATCGGGCTGGCTGTCTCCAAGAGAAACGATTAGGTTGGGTTTAGACTTATGAACCGTCCAGAACGAAATATAATTAATGTCGAATGTGTTTACGAGACCAACACCAAGTTTTCTGGAAGCTGAAATAAAATCACCATTAACGGTTTCAGCGATTATGGATTTGATGATATTTTTAAAGCTCTGTTTATAACCCTGATAAGACTCCGGAGGATGGCTTTCGTGTAGAATTTTTCTTTTTACAAGTCTTTGCACGTACTCTTTATCCTTAAACAGAATACTTTTTTTAACGAATTCGGTTGCGCCCAGTTCTTTGGCTCGCTCCTCAATTTCTTCGGTTGCTTTTCCCGTAATTATAATAACCGGAACGCTTCGTAATACGGAGTCGATCATAAGGGATTCAAGAAGCTCAATGCCCGTAATTATTGGCATTTGAACATCAAGCAGAATAAGATGAATAGAATTTTCGGCAAGTAAATCGATACCTTCCTGAGCATTCTTGGCAAAGATCAGATTGTAATCTTTGCCCAGCATTGCCTTGAGAATGACATGCGTCATTTTCTCGTCGTCAATTACTAAAATTGTTCTCTTTTCCATTGTGGTTCAGTCCCTTCCACCAATCGACTTACCGTAATTTTATATATTAATATTCTTTAACAATATAAGTAATTGTCTTACTCTGTACATGTAAAATTAAAACGGCGCGAGTCTCTCGATTGATACATCTGGCTTACTAATTTTATCGCTAAATTTATCATCATAATTATACTATGTAAAAAGTAAATACAAACCAAATACAATAAATAAGTTTATGTGAAATCAATAAATAAGACATAAAGATATGTTCGGCTAAACTACGGCTCAACACCGATGTTTGATATAAAATTAAAAAATATTGTAAGGGATTTAGTTTTGATGGTTCATACTATTAAAAAGGTAATGTTATGAACAGGTCATTAATTATTTCAAAAACAAGAGTTGAGGTCCGAAGAAAAATGGCAGGGCTTCAAAAAGAAAGATCAGTGATTCGCTGGATAGAAAGGTTTTTTGATGAAATGTCTATAGATCACTCATCACAAATCAGATTATGGCAGAGGCAAGCGTTTATTTCTGCACTTCAGAGTGATCCAAACCTTTCAAGAGAAGATATTCTTCAGGCTCGTTCTTCCATTCTGTTTATGTATAAGCATATTTTGGACAGACATGTATCGCTTTTCGAGAGCGGTGAATCAGATTCTGAACCCGGGGTTTTCAAAATTACTGCTTAAAGAAAGCTTTTCCGATCATTACTTAGCGTCTGTTTACAATGGCAATTGTGCATCGCGAAATACAAACAAGTTTATTCTCTTCAGAGTAAATCTTGTTTTCCCATACATGTATGGTGCTGCCAAGGCGAACAGGCCTGGATATGCATTTAACCCGTGAGTTTTTTGTCACCGGTCTAAGGTGGTTGGCATTAATTTCTAATCCCACCGCTATTTTTTTTTCATCTATAAGGTTGATCCAGGCGCCAATGGAGCACACAGTCTCTGCCAGTGCTACTGAAGCGCCTCCGTGCAAAATTCCAAAAGGCTGGATGGTATTCTCATTAACGGGCATGGTTGCTTCAAGCTTTTTCCGGGTTATGGATACAAACTCTATACCCAGAGCGTCACTCATATTTTTCTCTTCCGAATTAAATAGTGAATCAACCCTGTCTTTTATTTCACTGTCAATATGCATATTTGTTATTTCTTATTTGTGATATCTATGTGATTAAAAAATGTAGAACTTTTTTACGATTTAATTTTTAAAAGTCAGATCAAAGTTTAAATTAAAAGATAACGGTGTTAATCTCTCTATAACCATCAAAAAAGCGCTTTTATAATATGACATTTCCCCAAAAAACTCTTCCCGATCTTCTTTACGAAGGTCTCGCCAAATATGATGGCTCTTGTTTCTCTTCAACCAAACGAGAGGGTAAATGGATAGAAGAAAGTGTGGATTCCTTTAAACAACGAGTGCGTTATTTTTGCCTTGGACTGCACAAGATGGGTGTAAAAAGAGGTGATAAAGTTTCACTTCATGCTGAAAACTCTACTGAATGGCTAATCTGCGATTTTGCAATTCTATGCCTCGGTGCCGTAAATGTTCCGATTTACAGTACGCAACCCGGAGAACAGATTAAATACATTCTCGAAGACTGTGACGCGGTGGTCCATGTTGTTTCAAACGACAATATGTTTGCCGAAACCAAGCCATTGATTAAAGAGGTGAAATCTGTAAAGGCTGTGATATCAATATTTGGCTCCAGCCATGGTAAGTTAAAAGCTTTTGATTCAATTTTAGAAATGGGCAGGGAACTCGATACAGAGTCACCGGCACTCTTCGAAGAGCTCAAGGGCCAGGTTGAACCCGATGATCTGGCTACCCTGATCTATACATCCGGTACTACAGGCCTGCCTAAAGGGGTGATGCTGACCCATAACAATATCTCCTCGAATGTACTGGGCTCCATGGAGAAGCTTCCATATGATGAGGAGGCTTTTTGCAATGTTAATGTACTTTCATATCTGCCGTTATCGCATGTTTTCGAGAGAATGATCGACTATATGTACATCTACATGGGATCAAAAATTCACTATATAGATCAGGTAGACGAGATACGTGAAGATTTTAAGAGTGTGGAACCTTTTTTCATGGCAACAGTGCCGCGGTTGCTTGAAAAGATACATACGGGTGTGAAGGTAAAGGGGCAGGAGCTTTCAGGCCTGCAAAAAAGTATTTATTACTGGGCAATTTATCTCACAGAGGAGTACAATCCGGAACACCCTCCAAGGGGAATGGCGAAAATAAAGCACAAAATTGCTGATAAAATGGTATACAGTAAAATTCGTGCACTCTTTGGAAAAAATCTTGGTGGCATGGTGAGCGGAGGTGCAGCACTTTCTCCCGACATTTTCAGATTTATGAATGCAATTGGCATAATTTGCGTGCAGGGGTACGGGCTGTCTGAAACTTCACCCGTAATTACGGTACAAAAACCCGGTGATATGCGGGTTGGCAGCTGCGGGAAACCACTTACCGGCATTGAAGTTAAAATAGCTGATGATGGTGAAATTATGGCCAAAGGGCCTAACATTATGAAAGGTTACTATAATGATGAAGAAAAATCTGCTGAAGTGCTGACTGATGACGGATGGTTTAAAACAGGTGATATAGGGAAGATCGATGATGATGGGTACTTGTATATAACAGACCGCAAAAAGTCGATGTTTAAACTTTCGACCGGTAAATATGTAGCACCGCAAAATATAGAAAATAAACTAACGGGATCAGGCTTTATCGATCAGGTTGTGGTTATTGGATACCAGCGAAAATTTTGTTCTGCTTTAATTGTACCCTCTTACGACAACATAATTAAGAGGCTGAAAAGAGATAATTACGTTCCAGAAGAGCCTTATTCTGAAGATTCAAAAATTCGGCGGCTCATCGAAAAAGAGATTGAAAAAACAAACAAACAGCTATCTCCCTGGGAGAGGGTGAAAAAATTTGAACTACTGGAGCAGCCGCTTACAATTGATGGCGGAGAATTGACACCAACAATGAAAGTGAAACGCCCCGTGGTGCTCGAGAAATTCAAAGATGAAATCGAATCCATGTACCAAGAAGAGTAGATGGTATGTAGATAATGAAGATGGAATATGGTCTATAGACAATGGACAAAATTAATCCATCTACTATCTACAATTGTCCATGAACCATGTGCCACAGACCTATTTCCATCAAAAAAGTTAAAAACATGACTCAAGAAAAAGAGATTAAGGCGACAAAAAACATCCAAAACGTTCTTATACTCGGTTCCGGTGTAATGGGCAGCCAGATTGCCGCGCACTGTGTGAACGCCGGTCTGAAGGTAAAACTGCTGGATCTGAAGTCAGATGATCCGAACAGGCCGAATAAAACCGCCGAAGAGAGTATTCAGAAGCTGACCAAGATGAACCCCGACCCTCTGGCCAATCCTGACTGGGCGGATAGAATTACGCCGGGAAATTTTGAGGACAACCTGGAATGGGCCGCCAATGCCGACTGGATCTGTGAGGTGATTGTGGAGCGTATGGACATCAAAAAAGAGATGATGGCAAAACTGGAGAAAGTGCGCAAACCTGGTACGATTGTCAGCTCCAATACATCCGGGCTGCCGATATCGGAGATCAGCGAAGAAGTTTCCGATGAGTTTAAGGCTCATTTTTTGGGAACGCACTTTTTCAATCCGCCGCGCTACATGAAGCTGCTGGAAATTATCCCGACCAAAAGCACGGACGATGCGGTAACCAAATACATGACCGGTTTTTGTGAAAAAATTCTCGGCAAAGGCACGGTACTCTGCAAGGACACACCCAATTTTATTGCAAACAGGATTGGTGTCTTTTCGATGGCTTCCATCATGCCGTGGTTTTTTAACGGGAAATTCAGGGCTGAAGAGATCGACTTTTTAACCGGAACCCTTACCGGCTACTCCAAAGCGGCCACATTCCGTACCGCAGATATGGCCGGACTCGATGTGCTGAATCACGTGGCCGAAAATCTCTATCCCGCTGTGCCGGATGATGAACGGCGGGAGCTCTTTAAAGTGCCCGAAGGATTCAAGAAGATGTTGGAGAAGGGCGCTCTCGGAAATAAAAAGGGTCACGGGTTTTATAAAAAAGTGAAAGGTGAGAAAGGGAACGAGTACCATGTGATTGATCCCGAGTCGTTTGATTATGAGTCTCAGAAGGATGTAGAATTTGAATCAGCCGATAAAGCTAAAAAGGAGTTTAAAACTTCCGGTGAACGATTGAAATATTTGGTGAATAAAGATGATAAGGCGGGAAAATTCCTGTGGGAGATCCACTGCGATTTGTTGCTTTATTCTGCCAGCCGTATCCCTGAAATTACAGATTCGGTGGAGGCGATCGACCGGGCGATGCAGTGGGGGTTTAACTGGGAACTTGGTCCTTTTCAGCGATGGGATGCGATCGGTGTGGAGGTGTCGGTCAAGCGCATGGAAGAGGAGGGGCGTAATGTTCCTGAATCTGTGAAAAAAATGCTCGAGAGCGGCCGGAAATCATTCTATAAAGATGACGGAACCGTGTTCAATCTCGCAACCGGCAAGGCAGAAGATCTGACGCCGCCTGCGAAAGGTGCAGTTACAGCAGCATCGCTCAAACGAAACGGCAAGGAGGTTTGGGGCAACAAGAGTGCCGGGTTGTACGATATGGGTGATGGAATCGCACTATATGAATTTCGCACCAAACAACAGACGCTCGGTTTTGAATTGGTTCAGTCCGTTGACAAGGCGGCCGGAATTGTGAAGCAGCAGTTTGATGCAATGGTGATTGGACACGATAACGAAAATTTCAGCTACGGAGCGAACCTGGCTGAGGCGGGTCAGGCTCTGAAAAGCGGTGATTTTGACAAAGTAGAAGAGGCGGTGGAAAACTTTCAGCGGGTAGCGGTTGGACTGCGGTACCTGCCGTTTCCGGTGATTGGCGCCGTGTCGGGACGATGTTTTGGCGGCGGTGTGGAGTTTATGATGCACTGCGATAAAGTGGTGGCTCACCACGAGTTTTACTGTGGACTTGTAGAGCTGGGTGTGGGTTTGATTCCGGCCGGTGGCGGAACCAAAGAGCTGCTTCTGAGAGCGATGGGTAAAGTCAACGAAGATGAGGATGCCGATCCGTTACCGTATCTGAAAGATGCGTTCAAAACGATAGGATTGGCGAAAGTATCCGACAGCGCTGAAAAAGCGAAACAAATCGGATACCTGCGCGATACCGATTTGATTGTGATGAACCGGGATCTGCTGCTGGCCACTGCCAAACAGCAGGCGAGGGCCATGGCGGATGCGGGATATCGCCCGCCGGCAGAGCCGAAGATCAAGCTGCTTGGGCAGACCGGTATGAGTGTGCTTGAAGTAACACTTTACATTATGACGGAAGCGCGATGGGCATCAACTTACGATAACGTGCTGGCCGGTAAAGTAGCCGAAATCATGACCGGCGGCGACCTCAGTGAAGCCCAGGAAGTTCAGGAATCATACGTACTCAAACTCGAGCGTGATGCAATCCTTGAGTGCTTTCAGGATGAACGAACGCATAAGAGAATGGAGCATATGTTGAAAACGGGTAAACCTCTTAGGAATTAGTCTTGAGACCTGAGGAGTGATATCGAGAAGGCTTGATAAATTCCCCTCTCGAGAGGGGACAGAGATGAAGAAGAGCGCAAAGCGCGGCTTCTGAATTCAGGGGTGTGTTGAAAGGGCTGAAAATTCAAGACGTGGACCAGGTCTCGTTCAGCATCCGGAAACACACCCCTCGCTTGGCAAAGCCGGCTTCGCCTCTTTGCCTTCACTTTTCCCCTCTCGAGAGGGGAAATTGAAAACCCAAATTGTTTTAAACCAAGTACTATGAATACCAATAAAGAAATCGTCATCGCAGCCGCTAAACGAACTGCATGTGGAAAAGCCAATAAGGGATCTTTGCGTTTTACCCGACCGGATTCCCTGATGGGAGAAATCATCAAAGATTTACTGAAACACGCTCCTGCCGTGAAGCCGGAAATGGTGGATGATGTAATTGTGGGATGTGCCTTTCCCGAGGGCTCCCAGGGAATGAACGTGGCACGTCAGGCTGTCTTTCTTGGTGGTTTGCCCGATTCAGTTCCTGGAATGACCATCAATCGATTCTGTTCATCGGGCCTGCAGACGATCGCGATGGCGGCGGAGCGGATTATGGCGGGAGGTGCGGAGATAATGATTGCCGGCGGGGTTGAGAGTATGAGCCAGGTTCCGATGGGCGGTGTTTCATTTCAGCCCAATCCGGATCTTACAAGGGAACGCCCTGAAGTGTACATCAACATGGGACTGACGGCGGAGAATATAGCGGATAAATATGGTGTGAGTCGTGAAGATCAGGATCAGTTTGCATTGAAAAGCCACCAGAAAGCGGTAAGGGCGTGGGAAGAGGGCTACTTTGAGGAACAGATTACACCGATTGATGTGGTTCACAAATATGTAACTGCCGACGGAGAAGTTGCAGAGGAAAATTTTACTTTCAAACAGGATGAAGGTCCACGAAAAGATACAAACCTTGAAGCTCTTGGTGGTCTGCGGACAGTTTTTAAACAGGGTGGAACTGTAACGGCCGGTAACTCCTCTCAGATGAACGATGCTGCCGCAGGTGTTTTAGTGATGAGCCGGAAAAAAGCAGATGAACTTGGCCTGAAACCGATTGCAAAATATCACGGTTTTGCCGTGGCCGGTGTGGCACCGGAAATAATGGGAATCGGTCCGGTTGAGGCGATTCCTAAAGTGCTCAAACAAACCGGTTTTAGCCTGGACGATATTGATTTGATTGAGCTGAATGAAGCCTTTGCGGCACAATCACTGGCTGTGATTCGAGAAGTAGGGCTTGATCCCGATAAAGTGAATGTGAATGGCGGGGCGATCGCGATGGGACATCCCCTGGGCTGTACCGGTGCCAAACTGACCACGCAGATTCTCCACGACCTCCAGAGGCTCGATAAGCGGTTCGGCATGGTTACCATGTGCATTGGCGGAGGAATGGGCGCTGCGGGTATTTTTGAAAGAGCGTAGTCGTAAGTCATGAGTCTTGAGATGGGTAATTTTGAAAAGTCCACTCTTGAGAGGGGATTTAGGGGTGTGTTGAAATGTCGATGGATTATGATAAGTCAAATTGTCAGCTCAGAGCCTATGAACACACCTCTCGGCACTATGAATCGCGCTTTCATGATACCTTTTCCCCTCTCAAGAGGGGACTTTTGAATCCTTTGTCAAAATTAATTTCAAAAAAATTTAACCTCTTGACTCAATACAAAATCTAAATCTTACGACTCAAGACTAAAACCTCAAGACTAATAATATGTTTAAAGAAGACACACTCAAAAACGAAGTCATTCTCATCACCGGCGGCGGTAGCGGACTGGGGCTTTCCATGGCGAAGAAATTTGCGGAGTTGGGAGCAGATATTGCAATTTGTGGCCGGACGGAAAAAAAGCTGAAAGATGCAACGGAAGAGCTGAAGGAATACGGAACGGACGTTCACTGGTATCCGGTGGACGTTCGTGATTATGAGAAAGTGGGAGAGATGATTAACCAAATTGTTAATGACTTTGGGAAAATGACCGGCCTGGTAAACAATGCCGCGGGTAATTTTTTGAGTGCATCGGAAGATCTCTCGCCGGGAGGGTTTAAAGCCATCGTAGATATTGTTCTCCATGGCAGTTTCAACTGTACCCACCATTTTGGAAACTACCTGATCGACAACAAACAGAAAGGAAATATTCTCAATATCGTAACTACTTACGCCGAAGATGCCGGATCCGCCTTTGTGTTGCCTTCCGCCTGCGGTAAAGCGGGCGTTCTTGCAATGACCCGATCACTCGCTTATGAGTGGGGAACCTACGGTATTCGGGTAAACGCAATAGCTCCCGGACCCTTTCCAACCGAGGGCGCATGGACAAGATTGTTTCCGACTAAAAAGTTTGAAAAGAAATATCTCGATAAAATTCCCGCAGGACGTTACGGAGATCATGAAGAGCTGGCCAATCTGGCTTCGTTTTTGATGAGTGATTTGGCTCCCTACATAACCGGGGAGACGGTGACCATTGACGGAGGGGAAAAACTTTCTGGCGGACAGTTTAACTTCATCGACGGATTGATGGGGAGAAAAAAGCTGAAAGCCATTTTTAAAATGATGAAAATGGGCAAATAGATCAGTGATTCTGACTCATCAGCGATCTGATTTTATCCACAATTTTGGACGTTTGTAAAGCTTCATACGCTGAAAACAGCGGCCACTGTTTAAGCTGTATCGCTTTTATGAACTGTACAACCGAACGCTCTGCCGTGTCTGAAGGATCAAACGACTTTTTTTGAAGCGTTATTCTGCCAAGTTCATTCATCGTATGAATTCGCACGGTTTGTTTTAGTACGTTGGCATCCAACATTTTCGATCGGTTGGAAAATGTTCTTTGATGCACTTCGGTGTCTGAAGCGGCTACGTATTGTAAAGTTGCTACCGAGGAGTTTTCAAACCGCAGAGTAGCAGATAACCCGGCATACATGCCACCCAGCCTGACCGGTTTAATTTCATAACGGTGCACATTGCCACCCATCCATTTCACAATAAGTGCAATTTCATCAATCCAGTGATGGTCGAAGTCTTCAATGTCGATAAGGCGGTGGTTGGCTGGAATGGTTCTTCTGATAATTTGAATCAGGTCGGGCTTTTCTATCTGCTGATGAATCCACTGTACAGATTCGGAAAGCGAAGGCCAGTGAGAAAACTGTACAACAACTCCGGATTCCTGAACGGAGGCATAGATTTTTTCCAGCTCAATTGTTTCAGCCGGCAGCCTTGATATCAGGTATGTGTGATACCCCGACCGAACAGAATTGTGCAAATTTTCAAGAAAGTCATCAGAATCATCAATCAGGAATACAGCATCGGTATCTGATACCAATGACAGCGAAGATGTAAATGTAACTTCATTAATAACAGATAGCTTTCGAAGATGTTTTTCCCACGTGGCCGCGCGGGCTTTTTCCCCGATAATTGAGATTTTCATTCGCGTGAAGGTTTAATCTTGTTTTATTTAAAATGATGAGTAACACGAATGATTGCAAATAGATCTGTAAGAATTAATCGGGCATTATTAAGGCCAGAATAAAGTAGATAAGGACCATGGTTCCGAAAGAGGAGAAGAACAAAATCAAAAAAATGATTCGGATGATGGTAGGATCCCATTTCAAATATTCACCAATACCGCCGCATACACCGGCGATCATTTTATCAGTTCGGGATTTTCTGAGCTTAGCTGGCATTCTGTTCAGTAATTTACGTGTTTCGGGTCCGCTTCATAGAGTAAATACGAATGTTGTCCTGTATAGTTTCAAATAATTTGATATTAAATAAAAAAAGCGAAACCCTGAACAGGATTCCGCTTTTAAAAGTGAACCGATGATCGGCCCCTTTTCCGCACGCTATGGCTCAGCGTGAGACTGATAACAATGCTCTCTGATAACCTACATAAGAAACAACAATTTCGTAGGTGGATTCGGGCCCGAGTTCAATGGAAAATTCACCGTCCGAATTTGTGGAAGTGCCAATATCGGTATCAGCAAGAATAACATTTGCACCTGCTAAAGGTTCTTTGGAATCCTCATCAAGTATTCTACCGCTTAGGTTTCCGTCTTCAGTACGAGAAAAAATTAACATCTGTTTTCCAATTACTGATGATTCAGAAACGTCTGACAGGTTCGATTGTTCACTGCTGCTATAATCGGTAACTTTCATTTCACTTGACGAGTTATCTATAGTGGTTGAGCTCTGTTCTTGTGGTTTATCACTGCCCGAGAGCCTGAACATGACAGGCAGGGAATATTGAACCCGGACCGGTTGACCTCGCTGCATGCCCGGTTTAAATTTGGCCTGACGTACAACACGGAGAGCTTCTTCATCTAAGCCTCCGCCAACACCGCGCACCACCCGGGCATCTTCTACACCACCTTGCTCATTAACCACAAACTGCACAAAAACCCGTCCCTCAATTCCGGCATTTCTGGCCGTGGCAGGATAGCGAACCTCTTTCATGATAGATTCAAGGCCACCTACTAGTTCAGGCATCTCTTCTACAACTACGAAATAGTCTTCTTCTTCGTTGAGGGGCTGATCTGGCCTTGGCGGAGCCGGTAACGTTTCAGCCTCCATGCCCAAAGCTTTCATTGCTGTATTATATGCCGAAGGGTCTGTGTGTGTTCTTATAACGATTACTCCATGCTTTCCCTGTTCGCCATACAGTTCATGAGCTTTCTCGTCTTTATATACATCAATAGATTTGATGACATCGGGCGGAAGATTATCCAGGTTGTCAATTTTACCCTGATGAGATTCCATCTCTCCATTTTCACCCCTGAAAATAACGATTTCGTGGTATCCCCGATCTCCGCTGCGATCTACGTCGGTCATCAGATTCAGAACCTCGTCTTCATCATCAAAAACGTTTTCCGTCTGCATATCGGTACAGGCCATGGCAAAAACCGTAACCATCAGAATTGTGCTGAATATACCCAGGCTTATCCTCCTTGAATGTTTCTGTTTGTATTGTGATTGTGTGATCATTTGGATCCTCTTTTTTAGGTTGGATGATTCCTGAGCCATATTTACGGAAAGTTCTTTATTGATATTCGGGAGCGGAAGCAGTTCGAGCAGAAGAGAAGCATATTTCTTCCTCGAAACACTGTTTTCTGCCAGCAGTATGGAGTCGCATCTCAGCTCTCTGTATTCGATAATTTCGTTGTGAAGCTTATGAATAAGCGGATGAAACCAAAACACCGCCTTGGTCAGGACAACCATCAGATGGGTAATAAAATCGTTCTCAGCGATATGGGTGAGCTCGTGGCGGATGACCAGGCTGCATTTTTCAGTATCGGATTGAAGAGATGCGGGCAGCACAACAACAGGGTGGTTAAACCCAAACGTAACCGGGATCATCGCCTCATCCACGAAAAGTATAAAAACAGGTTTTTTGATGCTTTTCACCAACTTCCTGTTCTCATGGTCGAGATTGTTCAATGAAAAAAGCAGCTGAAGCGCACTTGAATTGCGAAGAGACCGAAGCTTCAGCCACTGAACCGAAAGTTTTAATATTGTGAATAACACACCTGCGGCATACAGGCCGAAGAAGAGTAAGATCACTATTTCGGAGAACGTAAAAAGGGATTCTGTTTGTGCGGATGAGACACTCACCTCAACCGGGTAAGAAACGGTAAACAGCGCCAGGTTAACCGGCTCTTCCGTTCCCTGCAACAGATACTCAATTCCCTGAATAGCAGAGAGCGCGAGCAGGCCGGCCGGCAGAGAGAAGAGAACACCAAGCCGCACCTGGTAATGATACTGGGGATGGAGCTGTTCTTTATTTCTCATATATGCCCATACGATCAGTGCAAGGAGCGACCAGATCGCGATTGGAAGCCAGATAAAGCTTAAAAAGACGTTTAAGTATCCAGTGAATTCTACAGCTAAGGTTTCCATATTACTCCTCGAGTTTGTCAATCATCCGTTTAATCTCAAGCCGCTCTTTTTCGGACAGGCTCTCATTTTGAACAAGGGTTTGCACCAGGTCTTTTGCAGATCCTTTAAAAACTTTATCGATGAGATGATCTACCAGGTTAAAGCGAACATCTTCGGGGCGAACTGCCGGACTGTAAATATAGCTGAGCCCCTCTTTTCTGAACTTCAGAAATTTCTTATCTGCAAGATTTTTCATGATGGTCATTACGGTGGTGTAGGCTACATCTCTGTCCTGTAAAATTCGTTCACGCACATCTGATACGGAGGCCTCCCCGAGCTCCCAAACATGATTGAGAATCTCCATTTCTGTTTCTCCGAGCGGGCTTAGTGGTTTTCTCATAAGATTACCTGAAATATTCTATTTATTAATTTCTTAGTACTAAGAAAGTAGTATTAAATCTTAAAGTCAATACTCTTACTAAATTATTAGTAACAAAATTTGGAACGCATCAACCCAAAAACCAATTTTGAGAGGAAATAAACTGACCAAAATATGCCCAGAGAATTCCTTTGCCAAATTGATAATCACGTTAGTAAGCCTGACCTGAAAAATCATAAAAAAGCTGTATTTGTACTGCATGATCAACTGAACCTGGGGGCATGGCCACAGTGGGTCAGTGACGATAAACCGCTATTGGTATTTGCGGAAAGCAGAGAAAAAGGAAATGAGCTGGCTCATCATAAAATGAAAACGGTTTATGTGCTGAGCAGTATGCGGCATTTTGCACGTGAATGCGCTGAGAAAGGCTTCGATGTAATCTACCTCTCTACAAAAGAGCATTTTGATGACGCTTTGGAAGAACTGATGGAATCTTTTGATGGAGAATTATTCTATATGAAACCCTCCGAGTGGGACTCGAGAGAGCGGCTTCGAGGCGTATCAGAAAAATTTGGCGAACGGGTTACCGAAATTAGAAATGGCTTTTTTATGGCTGATCCTGAAGAATGGACCCACAAAATTGAGCCGGGATACCGTATGGAATACTTCTATCGGGATATGCGGCGGAGAACAGGCTACCTGATGGACGGAGAAAAACCGGTGGGAGGGGAGTGGAATTACGACGACCAGAACCGGGAAAAGCTCCCGAAAAATCACCCCGTACCCGAAACTCCTGTAGAGGAACCGGACGATGTGACAAAGGAGGTAATGGAAATGGTTGAAACATATTTTCCGGACCATTTCGGTCGGGCAGATCGTTTTCCCTATGCGATAAACCGTGCGCAGGCGCTCAATATGCTGGAAGATTTTATCGAGAATCGGCTTGATGAGTTTGGTCCCTATGAAGACGCACTCAAAACAGGGGACCACCAGCTGTTTCATTCTCAGCTATCTCTCTATATGAACAACGGGCTGCTGCTGCCTTCAGAAGTGTGTGAAGAGGCGCTGGAAGCGTATGGCAATGGCACTGCACGGCTAAATTCCGTTGAAGGGTTTGTAAGGCAAATTATAGGGTGGCGGGAGTTCATTCGTATTTATTATGAAGCGATGATGCCTGATGTTCGCGAGGCCAACCATTTTGGTTTTGAGAACAAACTCCCGGAGATGTACTGGTCGGGTGAAACAAAAATGAAGTGTATGGAAGAGAGCATCCGGCCGGTAATTAACGAAGCGTATTCGCACCACATACAGCGGCTGATGGTGCTCAGTAACTTCAGCAATCTTACAGAAACCGATCCCCGGGAGCTTAATAAATGGTTCTGGCTGGCCTATATTGATGCATATGAATGGGTGGAGCTGCCAAATGTACTTGGAATGAGTACGTTTGCAGACGGAGGGGTTCTTGCTTCCAAGCCCTATGTGTCGAGCGGAAATTACATCAACAAAATGAGTGATTACTGCAAAAACTGCTCCTACAGCGTAACCAAAAAAAACGGAGAGAACGCCTGTCCGTTTAACTATCTCTACTGGAATTTCGTGGATAAACAGAGGGAAACATTCAACGACAGCGGAAGGGTAAATTTTATGGTAAATATGTTTGATAACAAGAAAACAGAGGAGGAAAAAAAAGCGATCAGGGAGTCGGCCAGTCACTTTATGAAAAATCTTAGAAGAATGGACTCCTGAAAAACCTTGCAGCCGAAGTTTCGCTTTAAAAAAAGCGATTAATTGTTAACTTTGCTCATCCCATAAATAAATCAGATATGAGCAAAACAGTTACAGAAGTATCGTTGCGGACTAAAGGAATTCTGCCGGTTCAAAAGCTTAAGCTGCTGGCCGAAGCGGGTATTATAAAAGGCACACCCGACTATCCAATTCGGGAGGATCAGTTTCAGCCAAATTCCATAGACCTGCGCCTTGGAGAGACGGCCTTTCGTGTTCGAAGCAGTTTTTTACCGGAAAATGAGACCGTTCAGCAGAAAATAGAAAAGCTTTGCCAATACTCCTTCTCCATAAAAGACGGGGCGGTGCTGGAACCCAATTGTGTCTATATCATCCCTCTTCTAGAGAGTATTCATCTGCCGGCTTCAAACTACTCTTCACAGAAAAAACTTTTTAACGGTGAAAGTGAAAATGATGTGAGCGTGCTTTCGGAGGATAACCTGACTGCCAAAGCAAATCCCAAAAGCACAACCGGTCGTCTCGATATCTTCACGCGCGTCATTACAGACTATTCGCACCGGTTTGAAGAGATTGAGCCCGGATTTAGCGGCAAGCTCTATCTGGAGGTGGTCCCCAAGTCATTTCCGATAAAAGTTCGTACGGGCCACCGCCTGAACCAGCTGAGAGTACGCCATGGACACACCGTTCTTACAGATCAGGATCTGCTTAGAATTCACAGCACAGATCCCATCTTGTTTAGTGAAGACAGAGTTCCGGTTGATCTGGATACAATCAAGGTAAACAGGGGTCTTTTTCTGAGCGTTGATCTGCAAAATGAGGGGAATGAGATTATCGGATACAAGGCCAAGAACCACAGAGATTTAATCGATCTGGATAAAATTAATTACTATAAAGTATCCGATTTCTGGGAGCCCATTTATTACGCATCAAACGACCATTTGATTCTTGAACCGGAAGCTTTCTATATATTCGCATCAAAGGAGAGATGCCGTATTCCAAAGCATCTTGCCGCCGAAATGATTGCGTACGATACAGGCTCGGGAGAACTCAGAACTCATTACGCCGGATTTTTTGACAGCGGTTTTGGTGGCACGATAGAAGATGGCGGTGCACGGGCCGTGCTAGAAGTGCGTTCCCACGACGTTCCGTTTTTGATAGAGGACGGACAGACGTTTTGCAGCATGGTTTTTGAGCCCAACAGCGAAGTACCGCACTTCATCTACGGTACCGACATCAAAAGTAATTACCAGGGGCAGGGCCTTAAACTTGGGAAACATTTTAAGCAAGAGTAGTCATGGCGATTGACCGGTGTATCTGTCATAAAATAACATTCAGTGAGATCAAGAAGATTGCCAAAGAACGTGAGATTTCAACCATAGAGGAGCTTCAGGAAGCTAATATCAGCAGTACAAACTGCAAGCTTTGTGAGCCTTACGTAAAGCAGATGCTTCTTACCGGTAAAACCGTGTTTCACATCAAATAATAAATTCTGAATATGAACCTGTTTTATGCCGAGCCAAAAGCCATTCGAGGTGATTCGATCACTATTGAAGGGCAGGAGTCGATTCATATTGCCAAAGTGCTCCGGTATGCGGTTGGTGACGAGGTATATGTTACCGACGGCAAAGGGTATCGATATCGCTGTAAAATCGGGTCAGTGTCTAAAAAAACTGTGACTCTCGATATACAGGAGAGGAGGTTTTTTGAACCGTCCAAATTTCCGGTCTCAGTAGCGATTGGGCTGATCAAAAAAAGAGACCGGCTGGAATTTGCCGTTGAGAAAATTACTGAGCTGGGTGCCGATGAAATCATAATTTTTGCCGGCGATCACAGTGAAAAATCCTCTCTTCGAACAGACCGGATAGAGAGTGCGGTTCTATCCGCAATGAAGCAGTCTCTCCGTTATCGGCTGCCGGAAGTCCGTTTTTTTAAATCTGCTGAAAAGTTACTGGAAGAAACCCACGGTGCCGATGATATCATTATTGGGGACGAAACAGAGGAGAAGAACACGCTTGAAAGCTTAAAGAAACGGGTACCTGACGGGGGCAGAGCACTACTTGTTATCGGCCCGGAAGGGGGGTTTTCACAAAATGAGAGAGAGTTTTTTAAAAAATATAAAGCACAAACGTGCTCACTGGGAACTCACAGGCTGCGAACAGAGACTGCAGCTATCGTTATGACGGATCGCTACAAAAATTGACATAAAAAAACCCGCAGGTTTTGCTGCGGGTTTTGCAAATCTAAAAACGATGTTGATGAATTAATTTTTCATCAGCGAGCCGGTAGGGGTTTGAACAAGCAGGTCGATGTTTTCAGCGGTTTCCCAAAGGGTCATCGCCTCATTCAGCGACTCGTTGAGTGCATCGTTGATGATGGGGTAAAAATATTCGGAACCATAGACCTGTCGGGCCAGTTCAGCCTTCATTTGCGCAAAATTCATCCATTTCAGATCATTATAGGTTTCACGGCTGATGACCAGCTCATTGTCATCATTTATACTTGGTTCATCGGATTCGTCGTCGAAAATGACACCATTTTCCTTAATCATGGAGAGGAAAATTTCTTCATCTTCTTCAGACCAGGTAAATTCGTTTCTGAAAGCCTGGAAATCATCTTCCCATTTATCTCTGAAGTCATCTCCGTCCCGATCGAGATAGTCTCTCACGAAATCGAAGTCAACCCTGTTTATACGCATAAAATTGTAGAGGTAATACGACCGGGTTGTGTCTTCCTGTACGATAAAATCGGGGACAATTCCTCCGCCACCGAAAACGTCTCTGCCGCCCATTGTTTTGTATTTGAGCGAATCAGGTATCTGTGATTTAAATTCATTTACATCCATCGTTGCATCGTTGGAGCGGTGACGTATTTCAAAGGCATAATCTTCTGCTCCGCTTTCGAATGGCTTCTGAATTAAGCGGCCTGATGGTGTAAAATAACGGGAAATTGTTACCCTGATGTTGCTATTATCCACAAGCTCGTACTGCTGCTGAACCAGGCCCTTACCAAATGTTCTCTTGCCAACAATGAGGCCTCTGTCGTGGTCCTGAATGGCTCCGCTCACAATTTCGCTGGCAGAAGCTGATCCTTCATTTACCAGTACAATAACGGGAGTATCTTTGAGGCTACCGTCACTTCTTGAGTACACTTCAGAATTAAACCTGGAGTGGCGGCTTTTTGTAGAAACGAGTTTGGTATTTCTTGGGAAAAACTCCTCTGAGATCGCAATTGCCTGGCTTAAAAATCCGCCCGGATTGTTACTCAAATCCAGAACAAGGCGCTCCATTCCCTGTTTTTCCAGCTGGTCTACAGAGGTCATAAACTCTTCGTGTGTAGTTGCTGCGAAACGATTCACTTTTACATATCCTGTCTTGTCGTCGAGCATGTAGCGAGAATCAACCGTTGTAATAGGTATATCATCCCTGATGATTGTGTAATTAAGTGGTTTCGAGGTTCTGGGCCGCTGAATGGTTACGTCAACTGATGTCCCTTTTTCTCCCCGAAGCCTTTCAATTACATCTTCATTATCGTATCCAACAGCGCTGGTATCGTTAATTTCAACAATCCGGTCTCCAGACATTATTCCAAGCTGATCACTGGGGCCGCCGGAGATAGGAGTAATTACAGTAACGGTATCCTGAATGATGTTAAACTGAATGCCAATCCCCTGGAATTTTCCTTCAAACTGCTCCTGAATATCATCACTTTCTTCAGCTTCAATGTAAACTGAATGCGGATCGAGTGTGTTGAGCATTTGTTTGATGGAGGACTCTACAAGTTTATCCATATTTTGGTCGGGATAGTTATTTGCAATGTAGAGATAGGACTCCTCAAATTTATTATATGAATCCCGAAGGTTTCTTACGTCAGTTACCACCGTAGTATCGAGGGGGGTACCTGTAAGATCGGCTGTGGAATCGTCAAAAGCTCTCGCCAGCCCCAGCTTGCTCTGATGAAAAAGTGAATCGATATTGGTTTCACCAAAATAATTATCCATTACCCGCCTCTGCACCTGAAGATATTTCGTAAGATTTTCCTGGTGCGTATTATCCGGAACTATAACCGTATCAATACCGGCAAGCCAAACTGTTGACAGAATGATGAGCGCTGCTATTTGTGGTGCAATAAACTTTTTCACAGACATTATGGGTTTATTTAATTTTGATACTACAACGGGAATCACAGCCAGTAATTATCCCTTTAGGTGGTAGCATATGGGAATATATAATTATTAAACGCATTTAACAGGTAAACGTTTCCTTCCTTTTTTCAGTAAATATTTCAGATATAAACATCAGGGATATAAAATAAGGTTGTATATACTAAAGTATATAATGGCTCAAATCTTTATTCTTCACAAGACCATCAAGTTGTTTGTGAACGTACGATTCATCTACATTAATTTCACCTTCACTTATATCATCGGGTACGGCAAATAAAAGCTCTTCAAGCAGCGAAGATAAAATCGTATGTAAACGCCTGGCTCCAATATTCTCCACTTCCTGGTTAACCTCTGCGGCAATCTTGGCAATTTGCAGCACAGCACCCTCAGTAAAATTAACGGTTACTCCTTCCGATTTGAGCATCGCCTGGTACTGTTTGGTGAGCGCATTCTTGGGCTGTGTGAGAATTTTGAAGAAATCCTGCTCGGTCAGAGAGTTTAGCTCCACCCGAATTGGAAACCGTCCCTGAAGTTCAGGTATCAGGTCTGAAGGTTTGGATACGTGAAACGCACCTGAGCCAATAAAGAGAATATGATCGGTTTTAACAATTCCGTGTTTTGTGCTAACCGTGCTTCCCTCAACAATCGGGAGCAGGTCTCTCTGAACACCCTGCCGGCTTACATCGGCACCACTTTTGTTGCCGCTTCCGGAGTCGCTGGCTACTTTATCAATTTCATCAATAAAAACGATTCCCTGGTTCTGAACCCTGTAAAGTGCTTCCTGAACGGCAGCCTCGTGATCTACAAGTTTTTCAGACTCCTCTTCAATCAAAATTTCCCGGGCTTCGCTGATTGGCAGTGTTCGCTTGGTTTTTTTTCCGCCTTTGGCGAGGTTACCCAGCATATCCTGCAGATTTACGCCCATCTCTTCCATCCCCTGCGGACCGAATAGCTGCATGGTGGGTTTTTTGCTCGATTTCACTTCAACTTCAATATTTCTGTCTTCCAGGTCGCCGTTTTTCAGTTTTTCCCGAAATTTTTCACGAGTTCTTTCATTCAGTTCTTTATCAGATGCGGTCGACGGATCAAAGCCCACTTCCCCGGAGCGGTTAGGTGAACCGGATGAACCGCCTTTTCGTACAGGCGGAATCAGTATATCCAGAATTTTCTCCTCAACAATGCCTGCTGCTTTCTCTTTCACCCGCTCCTGCATCTCCGTGCGCACCATATTTACAGCCAGATCCGTGAGATCGCGAATCATTGATTCCACATCGCGGCCAACATAACCTACTTCCGTAAATTTTGATGCCTCAACTTTCACAAACGGCGCTCCGGAGAGCTTAGCAAGTCTACGGGCAATTTCCGTTTTTCCCACACCGGTGGGGCCGATCATTAAAATGTTATTGGGAATAATTTCTTCTCTGATTTCGCTATCAGCATTCAGCCGCCGCCAGCGGTTTCTAAGGGCGATAGCTACAGATCTTTTGGCTTCATCCTGGCCAATAATGTATTTATCCAGTTCAGATACAATCTGCCTTGGAGTTAAGTTATGTTCTTTAATAAGCTTCATGGTACTACTCAATTTCTAAAATGGTCAAATTATGATTTGTATAGATGCAAATGTCGGCAGCTATATTCAGAGATTTCTCAACGATCTCCCGGGCAGATAAGCCGGGTGCGTTCTGCTTGAGTGCACGGGCAGCAGAAAGTGCAAAAGAGCCGCCACTGCCAATGGCAAGCACATCATCATCGGGTTCAATAACGTCTCCCTGGCCCGAAATGAGGAGTGCAGTATCTTTATCCATTACAACAAGGAGAGCTTCCAGTTTTTGAAGAAACTTATCTTTACGCCACTCCTTCGCAAGTTCAACTGCAGCCCTTTGCAGGTTACCGTTATAGCTGTTTAGTTTTTCTTCGAACTTTTCAAAGAGGGTAAACGCGTCGGCAGTTGACCCTGCAAAACCTGCAAGAATTTTACCTTCCTGCAGCTTGCGTACTTTCTTCACAGTAGATTTCATCACTGTCTTATCGAGTGTGGCCTGGCCGTCACCGCCAATAGCCACTTTGCCGTTGTGGATAATCCCGAGAACAGTGGTTGCGTGTAAATTCTTAAAATTTGTCATAAAGGAAATTGAAAATCTTTAATTAGATTGGCTTTGAGGTCGTTTTGGCCGTTTCTTACGTCCGTTTCTTTGAGCCTTTCCATTCGTATCGACTTTGGAATAGTAGTCAAGAGTATCGACGTTTTTGTCCTCAACCTCGATCTCCCGAAGTTCCCGTTCATGCGCTTCAAGTATCTTTTCCAGCGACTGACCCTGTACAATAACATCCGTAATCTCAAGATCGGAGCCGGTGAGGGTCGCTTTAAATTCATTTAATGATATGGTTTCATCTGCGATAAAAGTGATACGCAGTTTATAACGAATCATCCAGCGCCATCGTTGGCTAAATATGCCTTTACAGAGGAACGATCGCAGGTAGGGGTTTACATATATATCAACAGCCCGGTAATCTGTGCTGTATTTAAATTTACTGATCCAGCTCTCCACGTCGGTAACGATGGTATCCTGGCTTACTACGCTTCCGGAACCACCGCACATGGGGCAAACTTTGGAAACCGAATTTACTACACTCGGACGAATTCGCTGGCGTGTAATCTGGATGAGGCCAAAATCACTCATTCCAATGACATTTGTTTTGGCCTGATCTTTCTTAAACTCTTTTTTAAGCTCGTCGTAAATTTTCTTTCGGTTGTTGTTGTCGCGAAGGTCAATAAAATCTACTACAATAATACCGCCGATGTCACGGAGACGTAACTGTTTTGCGATTTCACGCGCAGCTTCCAGGTTCGTTTTCAGGGAGTTGTCTTCCTGACGCTCTTTTGCTGCATATGGCCCGGAGTTCACATCCACAACGTACATCGCTTCTGTCTGCTCAAAAATAAGGTAGCCGCCTGAGGGCATTCGAACTCGCGGACTGAAAATTGAATTTACGTCGTGAGCAATGTTTACGTGGTCAAAAATATGATCGCGCCCTTTATAGAGTTCAACAGAAGGCAGCATTTTGGGAGCAATCTGCGAAACATAGCTTTTAATAGATTTATAGAGCTGATAGTCATCAATCAGAACCCTGTCGTACTCTTTTGCAAACAGGTCGCGAATAAGGCTTTCAGTAATGTCCAGATCTTTGTAGAGAAGAGCAGGAGGCTTGGAACTTTCCAGCTTGTTAAGAATGCGTTCCCATTTTTTTAGAACGGTGCGCATATCTTCTTCAATCGACTTCTTGTCCTGACTTTGGGCAACTGTTCGTATGATTACTCCAAAACCTTCGGGCAGCATAGATCCTACAGTGCTTTTTAGCCTGCGGCGCTCTTTGCCATTCGATATTTTCTTTGATACGGCGATGTATTCGCCCATTGGAATTAATACGAGAAAACGTCCCGCAATAGTGATATCTGTTGAAACGCGCGGGCCTTTGGAGCCGATGGGTTCTTTTACTATCTGAACCAGCAGATTCTGGTTGTTGCGCAGCATTTTGCCGGCAAGAATCTGTTTTTCATTATTTGAAAGCTTGTCAAACCGCTTGAGTTCGCTGCGCGCTGAAGAAGGGATACTGTTTTTGCCGTTCATCATGGAGATGTACGAACCCAAATGGTCGCCGGCATCTGAAAAGTGAAGGAAAGCATCTTTTTCCATGCCCACATCAATAAATGCGGCACGGATCCCACTCATAACTTTATGAACCCTGGCGTAGTAAATATCGCCTACGGTTCTTTGGTTATCCTCCGATTCTATGAATAACTGAGCTAATTCCCCGTTTTCGAGCAACGCAACACGGGTTTGTTTGCCCGATGAGTGTATAATAATTTGATTCTTCATGCATCATCTGAAATTTCTTGAGCAGCTCGCGTAGCGTATTTTCTGCCACATCAAAAAACAGACTTTTCTTGTATAAAGAAATTTGGTCTATCCGACAGGTTTTAAGTCTGAAAACTGTGCGAACTGCTAAATAGTTATAATTCTCGTTAAAAAAAGAGTTGTGAGTGTGAGATCTTTTGTCAGCAGAAAAGTCATACAAGCGCTTTCGCCCCAAATGCAGGCATAATACAAACAGTATATGGGCTGAAAAGTCGCTTAAGTATTTATATAATTTGAACTTCGATATCATTATAAAAGATTCTCTACACTAAAATTTTACCTAAAGTAATATAGTACAAAGTTAACTAATAATTAAATATTGAATGGAGACTGCATTTTCCCCCGGGTAAATAGTAAAACCCGGAAACAGCTTCTTCCTTAACTATTGCTTAACACGTTTCACATGGGCGCCTACAGCGTTGAGCTTCTCTTCGAGCTGTTCATAGCCGCGGTCGAGATGATATACTCTGAGGACCTCTGTGGTTCCTTCTGCAATCGTACCTGCCATTACAAGGCTCACGCTGGCGCGCAGATCGGTACTCATCACAGAAGCCCCGGTGAGTTTCGATTTCCCCTGTATGGTAACCCTGTTTTTTTCAACCGAGAGGTTGGCGCCGAGCCGGTTAAGCTCCGGTACATAGCTGAATCTGTCGAAATATACGGTATCTTTTACAGTGCTCTCTCCGGGCGCCTGCGTCATTAATGTAGCCCATTGGGCCTGAAGGTCTGTGGGAAAGCCGGGGTAAATAGCTGTACTTATGGAGATATTATTTAATACATCCGGCGAAACCACATGAATTTTATCATCCTTAATTTTGACTTCTGCACCGGTTTTTTTGAACATTCGCGGGAATATACCAAGATCTTCCGGTTTGCAGCCGGTGAGTAAAACATCTGACCCGGGGTGCATGGCAGCCGCTATCATAAAGGTTCCCGTTTCAATTCTGTCGGGATCGTTTTTAAAAGAGACGCCTTTTAATCTGTCTGCTTTCCGAACGGTAACCGTATCTGTACCGGCTCCCTCTATGTCGGCGCCCATTTTTGTGAGCATATTGCAGAGAAGCACTACATCGGGTTCTTTTGCCGCATTCCGGATTACAAATTGTTTGGCACGTTTTACTGCTCCAAGTACAAGATTTATGGTGGCTCCTACACTGCTTGGCTCAAGGGTAAACTCACCGCCTTCGAGCGTTTCTGAGGTTATAGAAGCGTATACATAGCCCTGTTCAAGCTTAATTTCCACACCCATTTCCTCAAAACCCTTAAGGTGCAGGTCAACAGGCCTTGGACCCCAGGCGCAGCCTCCCGGCAGGGAAACTTTCGCTTCTCCCGTTTTACCGATCAAAGCTCCCAGCATATAAAAAGATGCCCTCATTTTACGAACCAGATCGTAAGGCGCATCGGAACAGTGCAGGCTTCCGGGGTCTATATTTAGCTCATTGGTCTCTTCATTGAACTCTACCGACGTTCCGGTGTGTCTGATTACCTCATTAAAGGTGTATATATCTTTGAGTTTGGGGATCAGCGAAATTATTGACGCTGAATCCCCAAGAATGGATGCCGCCATTAACGGAAGGGCTGCATTTTTTGAACCGCTGATGGGTATAGTACCACGTAAAGGAGTGGGGCCTTCAATAATAAACTTATCCACGGGGTGAAATTTCCAATAAAAGTTGATTTTTTTCTACGTTGTCACCCTTTTCCACATGTAATGTTTCCAGAATACCATCTGCAGGCGCTTTAAGTTCATTTTCCATTTTCATGGCTTCCAGAATCATTACGGGATCACCAAGGGCAACTTCAGTGCCTTCATTAACAAGAATGTCGAGAATTTTTCCCGGCATTGGCGCTTTTAAATTCCCGATGGATGCTTCCAGCTCAGATTTAAAACCAAGCTTCTCGAGAAGCAGATCCTGTCCGTCTTTTACAGAGGCCGTTAAAAAGGTGCCGTTAAGGGAGAATGTGATCTCTTTACCATCTCTGCTTATGTTATCAATTTTGTACATTTTTGTTCCTGTTTTGAACAAAAAACGTCCGTTATCGCCGGAAATAATTTCGAAGGGCATTTTTTTACTGTTAATTACTGCCAGGGTCTTTTTTTCGTCAATTTCTATTTCAAATGACTGATCTTTAATCGATGATTCAAATTCCATAATTCTGAATGCTTTTAAGCCCGGTTTTAGTCGCCTTGAAGGAGAACTGGTGAATTTTATCGGAATCGTAAAACGGTGAGATGGATCGTCCGCTTATGGTGTCAAACACTTCGATATAGCTGTGATTAATCAGCTTTATCAAATCATCGCGAATGGTTCCGTAGGTGTAACCCGTTTCTGTAATCAAATGCTCAAAAGATTCCTGAAAAATTAGTTCTCTTAATATGGTTTTTTCGGACTTGGTTAGTTTTTCTGTAATACTCATACTAAAAAGATAGAGCCTATTCGCTCTAAAGACAATGAATTTTACAGCTTATTGGCTAAAATATTATTCAATTCTTACGTCGCCATAGGTAATTACGTTTTCATTCGCATCAAGAACAACCAAACGATAGATTCCAGGTGCACTTTCGGGCGTAGGAGTGAGATCGAGCGGATTCAGGGATACAGAAATGGTTCCGGGCGGCAGCGGCCTGCGAATATCATCATAAACTACACGGGGCCTTGAAAATCCGGGATAGGAGTATATGCGAAGACCTGAAACGGCATCATTCCCTGTGATCAGAATATTCAGGGTCAGACGGTCGTTTGTGAGAACAGGATTTGGGAAAATCGGATCCACAAAAACCAATCCCGAAAAAAACGGTGCAGTGCGCCAATCATCGGGATCTTCATTATCTTCAACAATTTGACCGGAGCCGTTGGTTTGAGTGATGTTATCATCAAAGGTGAAAGCCTGTTCTTCAAACTCGCGCTGGGCATCGTTCTGCGTACAGCCATAAAATACAATGAATGTAAAAAAAAGGAGAACCGATCCGGATGTTTTCATGTTATAGCTAAATAAATGGGAATTTCTTATTGAAACATTTAACAGTGATAAGATTAATATGGTGGTAAGAAAGTTCGTATTTTTGAACCGAACCGAAATAAGATATTAAAATGATAGAAGTCTACGGAATAAAAAACTGCGACAAAATTCGAAAGACCAGAAAGTGGCTAGAGAATTCAGATATTGAATATACATTTTATGATCTAAAAAAAGAGCCGCTCACCAGGGAGGAACTCAGGGAATTCGTTCACAGAATTGGGCTCGATGTACTGGTGAATAAACGTGGAACAACCTGGAGAAATTTAGAATTAAAAGACAAAGATCCGGATGATGATGAGTTATTTGAATTGCTGCTTAAAAACCAGACAATGATAAAGAGACCGGTTTTAATTAAAGATGAAGCAATTTTAGTGGGGTATGATGAGGAGGCTTTTGAAGGATTTACTGAGGAGTAAAAGCAGTATTATTGCGCTTCTGAGCCTGGTATTTCTGGCACCGGATATTCTGCCGGCACAGGATCAGCTCACGTACGAAAGAGAGGAGCCCCCCACCATGGAGATGATGCTGGAAGCTCGCGAAATTTTTGAATACGAGGTGCGGTACGGTTTCTTCACCCTTGGGTGGGTTGATGTTGAGCTGATGCCGGATACCACCTACAACGGGCAAAAAGCGTATCACCTGCGCACCACCATGCGTTCAAACAAAAGTGTACCGCTAATTAGCAAGAGCGTTGTAAATTACGAGAATCTCTTTCAGTACAACGAAAAGTGGCCGTATAGTTTTGTTTTCTGGAGGGACGATATCCACGATGAGGAGTACGACCGCGTTCGTATTGTTTTTGACAGAGACAGCTCCAAAGTAAATTTTTATGAGCGGCAGGAGTTCCAGGATTCACTTGAGCTGGTAGAACCGGCCAGCGGTGGCGACATTATTTTCTACTACTCGCGAATGTTTGCAGGCAGGGAGGAGCCGTACAGGCTGCCGGCATATATCGAGAACGAACTTGGATACGTGGAGGCCAGCAGCAGCCCTGAAACGGAAATGCGCAGCTATGATGCTTTCGACGAGGATATTGAAACTTATATGAGTGAAGGCACAGCCGACATCAACGGGCCATTTGGGTTTAAGGGAAGGTTTAAGTCCTGGTTTTCTACCGACGACCTCAGAATACCTGTTGAGGCACACGTTAGAGTAATTTTTGGAAATGTGAAAGTTAGACTGATTTCGTATGAAAAAAGGGGAATCGATTAAGGTACATTTTCAGCGACTGCCGGGTTCGGAAGACCTGCCGCTGCCGGCGTATCAGACGGATGAGTCTGCCGGAATGGACGTGGTTGCTGCAAATGAAGAAACGATTATACTAAAACCTGGAGCGCGCTTTTTGGTACCGGCCGGTTTCAAAATGGCACTTCCGGCGGGATATGAAGCCCAGATCAGGCCACGCAGCGGACTCGCTTATAAACAGGGAATTACCATGCTCAACTCTCCCGGAACCATCGATTCGGACTACAGGGGGGAGGTGAAACTTCTTGCGATTAATCACGGAGATGAGCCATTCGCCATAAAAAGAGGTGAGCGAATCGCACAGATGGTTATTGCACCGATACTGAAAGTGCAGGCCGAAGAGGTAGACTCGCTGCCTGAAACTGAACGCAACGAGGGCGGCTTTGGAAGTACAGGTGTATAGATAACGATCATACCTCCGTTATTTCGGTAAATTATCTAAATGCATAAAGCAAAAACGATAGCTTCACATTATCAGTTCTGCTCTGTAAGGTTCGGTGGCAATACAATCAGCATAATGAAACTCCAAGCGGTTATCTCACAAAATATCACCGATTTTTCCACACACAATACTGAGCACTTTTTTGCAGCATAAATTTCAGCCCTACGTCGATCTTATCAGAAATAATCACGACTACCGAAGGTTGTGGCTTGCACAGGTTATATCCAATTTTGGGGACTGGTTTGGTATTCTGGCTGTATACGCCATCATACAAAAATACAGCGGTTCGGAGCTGCTTCTAGGCCTTATCATTGTGGTAAAAATGCTGAGCCTCGCAGTTTCTTCTCCGCTTGCGGGATACATTACCGACCGTTTTAACCGCAGACATCTCATGATTGCGAGCGATCTGATAAGAGGTGTTCTGGTTCTGGGTTTTATTATGATAAGCTCTGCCAGCCTGCTCTGGCTTGCGTACGTTATCATCTCCGCTCAAATGGTTTTCTCAGCTATATTTGAGCCGGCAAAGACATCCAGTATTCCCAATGTTACCACACCACAGGAGCTCGTAATTGCCAACATCATGTCGGCTGCGTCCTGGAGCATTATTTTTACAACCGGCATGGCCATTGGCGGATTTGCAACGGCATACATGGGTACCACAGTTGTTTTTCTCATAAACGGAATCAGCTACGTGGTATCTGCGTATTTTATTTACCGGGCAGTAATTCCCCAGGAAAAAATGGCCGATAATGCATCAGGTAAGAAAGACAAACCGCTGGCAGGAATTATTGACGGATTCCGCTTTCTTATCAGTAATAAGAACGTTCTGAGGCCCGCTCTGGCTAAAGGGACCTTTACCATGTGCATTGGTGCGCTGGTTTATATGCTGATTATCATAGCGGAGGACGTGCTGATGATGGGAAGTGTTGGGCTTGGAATTTTGTACGGGGCCAGGGGGGTGGGAACCGGAATCGGGCCTGTTGTGGGCCGCCGTGTTTTTAAAAATGAAAATGGCTGGGTGAGAAGCATCGGTATTTTTATGGTTTTTTGCGGCCTGATGTATGCAGTTGTCAGCCAGTCTGATTCGCTGCTGGTTATGAGTATTTTTGTGATGATTGCCCATATGGCTTCGGGCTCAAACTGGGTATTTAGCACGGTTCTTCTTCAGCGAAGATCTCCTGATACTTACCGGGGAAGAGTTTTTAGCACAGAGTGGCTTCTCTTTACTCTATCTCAATCCGTTTCGGTAACGGTGGCGGCTCTGATCCTCGAGTTCGGTATTCTGACCATTCGCGGAACGATGACGGCTTTCTCAATCCTTCTGGTTGTTTCAGGTTTCTTCTGGTTATTTCTGATTGCACCACATGAAGAAGACGTGCCCGAGTCGGTGTTCGACGGAATCAGGGCTCGCTAAAGCGAAGCCATACACGATGCAGGTGTGGTTGTTCAGGCGGTTGCAGGTTTGGTTTTACTGTCTGATGGTTTTTCAAACGAATCCCCGTAATTCACCCAGATCATCCATAAAATAAAGATTATAATATAGAAGATGGCAGTGGTTGAGTAGTCGTGTGTAAAACCGAATGCAGATGGGTAGTAGATCTGTATCAGAGAGAGCGTTACAATTCTGGCTACATTTACAAGGTATATCACAACAATTCCAAATACTGAGAAATAGATCCGCGGCAGCCAGGCGCCGGGGTAGGCAAAAATAAACCCAAGAAAAAGGCCGATGGCGGCAATACCATTGCAACCATCAACGATTTCCACTCCGGCAGCACCCGTAATTCCAACCACCCGTCCGTAGTAGAATATATCTTCACCCAAAAAGGAGAGGATTCCGGCACTTACCGATGCTATGTTCCTTGAGAGCGGTTCATCTATAAATCCATTGGGCAAAACCCAAAGCTCATACACAAGATACCAAATCACGTAAATGGCAAATACCTTTACTAAAAATCGGGTTATATCGGAACGGAAGAGTGACATTACGTTTTTAAAAGCGTTAATTTTCTTTGTTGAGGTATATAATAAGAAAAAAGTTGATCTCGTATTAAGGAGAATGATTCTTATCTTTGAAGCGAATCTGACGGAAAAGCAATGATTTGGAATAACAGTATTTATTTATGGCTTCTTCTTTTACTGCCTGCCTTTGCAGGGTTTTACTACTGGTATGTTCAGTCTCAGAAGAAGAAACTGAACACATTTTTCAGTGACAGGTTGATTAGTCAGCTTCGCCGAAATTTTTGGGTTACAGGCGAAAAAGTGAGGCTTTTTTCCATGCTGGCGGCTGTTTTACTATTTATTATTGCTCTTGCCGGACCAAAAATCGGAACCGAAGTTCGTGAAGTACAGCGTGTGGGTGTAAATATGATGATCGCTCTCGATCTGTCAAGAAGCATGAATACGCAGGACGTAAATCCCAGCCGACTCGAAAAAGCCAAATTCGAAATTAACCGGCTGGTAAACAGACTGCAGGGAGACAGGGTTGGGCTTCTTGTTTTTACGGACGAAGCTTTTGTTCAGGTACCGCTAACCACCGATTATTCCGCATTTCGTATGCTGCTCGATATTTCGAACACAGAACAGATGCCATCAAGCGGAACTAACTTCAGCGCGGCTATGCTCGCTGCAAAAGATGCCTTTGAATCGGTTGAGGACCAGAACAACAATGCCGCCAATGTTCTGCTTTTTGTGGCTGACGGTGAAAACCACAGCGGGAATTTTAGCTCAGCCCTTCAGGAGCTGCAGGCCGAAAATGTAACCGTATTTTCCATTGGGGTGGGCACAAGCGGCGGCGGCCCGGTTCCTGTATTTAACGAAAATGGTGAAATGACAGGCTATCACAGAGACTCATCCGGAGAAACCATTACCAGCAGGCTTGGCTCGGATACCATGCGCCGGATAGCAGGAGAGGGAGGGGGCGAGTACTACGAAATTTCATCAGGAAGTGATAATATCGAAGCTTTTTTTTCGCGGCTCGATGAACTTGAACGCGGAGAATTTTCGAGCCAGGAATTTGCCGATTATAAAGACCAGTACCAGGTGCTGTTGTTACCGGGACTACTATTTTTTCTTGCAGCTCTTTTCTTTCCACGCTACAAACCAAAAATATTCAGCCGGTCTGCGCCATCAAAAAATTCATAAAAGTATATAGATAAAAGAATGATCAAGCTATTCGTCACAGATCTGGATGGATGCATTTCCCATCCGTTTAAAACACCGGACTGGAAAATCATTGGAAAAATTCGTTCGCTCAATATAGAGAGCCGTAACTCGAATGTTATACCACCGCTCACTATTTGTACCGGCCGCCCATATCCCTATGCCGAGGCAGTGGCACAGTGGCTTGATGTTCGGATTCCTTTTGTATTCGAGAGCGCGGGGCTCTACCATTGGAACGGTAATCGCGTTGAAACTGCATTGAATAACATGAAGGATGATCTGGAGCCGATATTTGCCATGAAGTCCTGGATACGGTCACACATTTTACCGGCATTTCCAACAGCAAACATTGAATTTTCAAAAATGATGGATGCAGGTATTGTGGCCCCTGATAAGGACGTGATTGAAGCGATTATTCCCGTTGTCCGGAAAAAAATTGAAGAGGATTTTCCGCTCTTAGAGATGCACACCACCGATATTTCAGTAAATATTTTAATGCCGGGTAATAATAAACTGCAGGGAATGAAACTTCTTGGAGGGTCGCAGAATGTGGCGCTCAGTGAAATTTCCTACATCGGCGATACGGGTGGAGATGTACCCGCACTTAAAGAGGTGAAAATGCCATTTTCTCCCAGTAACGCAACCCGCGCAGTGAAAGATGTATCCGAAAATATCGATGCCGAAACATCTGCAGCTGTACTGATCGCCTACGAAAAAGTGATCGAGTACAATCGGTCTTTGGCGGAGAAATAATAAGCGTTACTCAAGCATGTTACAGGCAGTTGCAACACGGAAAGCTATAAATGCAATCAGCATAAGAATAAGGCTGATGTTAATTATCTTGTTTTTTCTGGCCGCTTTTTCGTCCATAGTCGGCATCTTTTTTCCCAGGTAAATGCACTGCTGTCCTGTGTTAACCTGCAGGTAATGAACCCGCACAAACGTTCAGGTCAGGTGAGGTTTTTGGTTTTAATTACGGATTCTTCCGCCATTTTCTGATGATACGAATCCAGGTCTCCCGCAATGCTGGTGCTTGTTATACCCAGCATTCGAATAGCGAGCAATCCGGCATTTTTTGCTTTACCAATGGCGACAGTCGCAACCGGAACTCCGTTAGGCATCTGCACAATGGAGTAGAGACTGTCTACCCCGCCAAGAGCGGTCGTTTTAACCGGCACCCCGATAACCGGAAGTGTAGTGTATGCGGCCAGCATTCCGGGAAGGTGAGCAGCCCCTCCGGCACCGGCAATAATAATTTTCAGGCCCCGGTCCCGGGCTGTTTTTCCATAATCAGCCATCATCTCCGGGGTTCTGTGCGCCGAAACAACTTTTTTTTCATAAGAAATTTCAAATTCATCAAGAATTTCGGCAGCCTCTTTCATTGTGGGCCAGTCGCTGTCGCTGCCCATTACCAGTCCCACTTCAGGTTTTTTGTTCATCACTATTCTTTTTTATTTGATGCGTTAGTGCTTAAGATAAAAAAAACAGCAGAGATCACGGATTTTCTTTACTGATTGTGGCATGAATATCATTCACTTTTATCAGTGCCGCAGATCCGTACCAGGGATGCAGTTCCATCTCAAGCCGGCCGGCTTCTACAGCAGGATCGGTGTTAGTAAGCTCTCTTGCTTCCTCAACCGTTGCAACATTAAATATATAAATTCCACGAATATCTCCGTTACCCATAAACGGCCCGGCTAAAACAAGATCCCCCTTCTCCGCCATTCTGCGAATGTTGTTCAGGTGGGCACGCTGAATCTCCATGGCTTCAGTTTCGTCCATATCGCGATTAGGCCCTGCTTTCAAAAAAGCCATTACGTACCGTTTCATGCCATAATCATCTGCTCCCAGCTCTTCGGCAAGCTGTTCATTAAAGTCCGTTTCAGCCGGGCAGAGTGACACATCCGCGCTGGCTTCATAATTTTCTGAGCCGCTGCAGCCTGCAGCAGTAAGCATTATAAAGAGAATAAAAACGAATAAAGAAGATCTCACCTGGTTCATGATGTTATTCTATTTTAAAAGGAGTTTGTTTGAAGGTGCTTTTTTCAGCCAAGCCTGAATGAGATTGTCCGAAATATTGTTTAATATTAAACAAAAAAAGAAAGAATATGGAATTTGGAATATACACATTTGTCGAAAACACGGAACACCCGCAGCTGGATAAGAGGCGTACTCCATCTGAGAGGGTAGAGCATCTGCTCGAAGAAATTGAGCTCGCCGATAAAACCGGACTGGATGTATTTGCCATTGGTGAGCACCACCGTGAGGAGTATGTATCATCGGCGCCGCCTGTGCTGCTTGCCGCAGCAGCCTCCGTAACCAGGCAAATCAAGCTATCGAGTGCGGTTACGGTTCTGGGTTCAGAAGATCCGGTTCGGGTTTTTCAGCAGTTTTCCACGCTCGATCTCATCTCTAAAGGCAGGGCCGAAATTATCGCAGGAAGGGGCTCTTTTATCGAATCGTTTCCACTTTTCGGGTATGAGCTGAGCAACTACGAAAAACTATTTGAAGAGAAGCTGAAGCTGTTATTGCAGCTTAGAGAGGAGGAAGTTGTAAACTGGAAGGGCGAGCACAGGCCCGCCATCGAAAACCGGGGAGTGTATCCGAGGCCGTATCAGAAAAAAAATCCCGTTTGGAGAGCTGTGGGAGGCACACCGGTATCTGCCTATCGTGCGGGTTTGCTTGGAATACCCATGGCCATTGCCATCATTGGCGGAGAGCCCGCTCAGTTTAAGCCGATGGTTGAATACCTGAGACGGGGTGCATCGGAAGCGGGTCATAAATTTCCCGGAGTGAGCATCAACTCTCACGGATTTATTGCGGATACACGTGAAGAAGCGATCGACACGGCTTTTCCCGCATTTAAGATAACCATGGATAAAATTGGCAGAGAACGCGGCTGGCCGCCCCTTACAAAATCGCAGTTTGAGGCATCCTGCACCCTCAGAGGTGCCAATGCTGTTGGAACACCTGATGATATCATTGAGAAAATTTTGTACCAGCATAAAATATTTGGACATAAGCGCTTTTTACTGCAGATGAGTGTAGGAAGCGTGCCGCAGGACAAGCTTCTAAGGTCTATTGAACTGTTTGCAACAAAGGTTGCTCCTGCAGTAAGAGAGGAGCTGGGCGTGCAGGCAGAAACGGAGCTGTGATGGGTGAGCCGAGGGCCGATTTCCCGTTTACCAGAATATACACCGATAAGGATGGGGAGAGCCGCTTCGAAGATCTCTGCATCCCGCTGAGATCTCAGGGAGAAATCGGTTTTTTATCCGAAAAACTGAAGGCAAGATCTATCCTTTTCAGGCATGTGGTTCCGGGATACAACTACGACTTTCACAACGCACCGAAAAGGCAGTTTATCTTTCTGCTCGATGGGGTTATTCAGATAGAATCATCGCTGGGTAAAGTTCGGACGTTTTCTGCCGGAGACGTTCTGCTGGTTGAGGATACCCGGGGGAAAGGCCACCGAACGAAAAACCTGACTCCCGTCAAACGCAGGTCTGTATTTGTAGAAATACCTGAAGACCTGGATATCATTTCATATCTGGCCGAAGACTCAGAAGCAGGTTAACCTGCTCCGCCGGAAGCTCCACCGCCGGCAGAACCTGCCACGGCTCCGCCCCCGCCCGCTGTTCCGCTAAAGGTTGTTGTGCCGGATGATGAAAGGGTGGCAAGTGATGAGGCAACTGATGCAGGAGTGTTTGACGAACCGGCCATAAGCACGATCCACGGAAAAAATGAGCCCGACTCTGAAGCGGAATTGGTTTGCTCCATAATAGTTGTAATCTGTTTTTTAGTGAGGTGGAAAGCTGTAGAATAGATGAAATGCCTGTCGGCCATCTCCATTCGGATGGTTCTCTCGTCTGCATTTTTGAGCCCGTCTTTGTAAGCTTTCCAGCGGGTATACACCTCTTCACCCCTGGGTGTTCTCCGAACAATGGCCAGTGACGCTATTGCCAGGAGGGTGGCCGTTATCATCGAAATGAGTGATATTGGCCCGCCATTTACAAGGAAATAGATGGAAATGGCAATCACCGGTGCTTGTAACAAAAAGTTGATCCACGCTCCTTTGTAGCTTTCTTTATCCATCCATCCTCTGCTGTCGAAATCCTTTTTAAGAAGAGATTTCCATGAACTGAACCACTTTGTTGCCTCAGATGCATCCTCTTGGAACAGGGATTTAAAGGTGTCCTGACCTTTGAAGATTTTCATTTTCAGGAAGTCTGCAAGGCTCTTTTCCCAATCATTGATGTCATCATGCGGATCTGAGCTGACATTCACAAGTTTAAATTCTGATGTTTCATGTGAAAGAAAAGTCTTCTCTTTTTCATTTTCTTTGATGCGAAACCAGCCTCGTCTTGAAAGGTCAAAAATTGTGGCCGTAAGATGATTGCCGGTCGTTTGATTCGACATAAGCATACGGCCGATAATGGCGGGTGGCAGATTGCCCGGGGTTACAACAGTTTCCCCGGCTGATATTGTGGCAGTAGAGTGTCGCTGCCCATATCTTCTGTAAAGCAGCACAAAAACGCCAATGCTGAGTACCGTTAGAAGAACAACTACATTGGGAGTGATGGATTCGAACCAGGCTCTTCTTTCGGCCTTTGCTATTTGATCTTGCTCGCGTTTCTCCTCTTGCCGGATAACGTTTTCGAGAGTCAGCCCGTCATCAGGCATCAGGTTATTTTCGCTGCTGAACATAGATAAGGGAACAAGAATTCTGACTTGTATAGCTTCTCTGCGGCCCAGCTCTCTACCGGCAATTATCAGGTTTCCATCCCCGTAATCGATTGTGGCTTTATCATTGGATGTATAATTCCAGAAGTAGAGGTTGTCGTTGTCAACTGACTCCGGAAATGTGAGTTCAGCCTGAAATGCCTCAGTAGGTTTTGGACGGTCATCCCCCATGTACGTCCAGAAAAATTCAGCCCACTGATCTCCGGAAACCAAAGCCCCTTTCAGCTCATAACTCAGCGAAAACGTGCGGTTTTCATCTTCTGCGTCAAAAAACCACTGAATCACAACCCTGTTTTCATCTTTTGATACGGTAAATGTGCCGGGCTGTTCGCTGTTCTCGTTGATGTATGATTCACCATCTGCACTTACCCTGATATTCTCAATGGCGGTAAATCCACTCAGCGGAAGCCTGTAATCAGCCCAGCTGAATGAACCGTCAAAACTGTAGGTACGGTGCTCAGTTATCGTCACGGTTCCGTCGCCAGCAATCTCGTACTCAGCCCGGATTTGTGGAATCTCGTACTCTTTAGCCTCTGCTGAAAAAAACGACAAGGGCAGTAAAATGATCAGAAAAAGACATTTTGAAAGAGCATTCATAGTGGTACAGGTCAATTGATTATAAAATAATAGTAGCTGTAATTGATACGAAACGGGAGACTAAAAGTTTAGATATCTGCTAAAATATGCTTCAGGCGTTCCCAGGAAGCATTGCGAGCGGCAACATTGCTTTCTGATCCATCGGGGCTGTCTCCTGCGCGCATATAGGCATGGCCGGCACCGTCGTAAATTTCATATTCATATGTTTTGTCATGCGCATTCATAATCGATTCAATTGCCGGAATACCTGAATTGATTCTCTGATCATTCTCTCCGTAAAAGCCATAAACGGGAGCGGAGATATTTTTAACGGCTTCCTCATCAGTGGGTGCAGAACCGTAGAAAACAAGCGCTGCTTCTATCTGATCGGTGTTTGTGGCGAACCGGAATGATTGTGATCCGCCCCAGCAAAAACCTGCAACCACCACTTTTTTATTCGTGGCCGGGTGCGAGGAGATATAGGTTTGAACCTGTTTCAAATCGGCCGTAATCTGATCGCCATCGAGCTGATAAAGCGCATCTCTGGCTGCGTCAGAGGAGGGAAAATCAGAGGTTCTGCTGTATTCATCACTAAATTCGGACAGCAGATCGGGGGCAATGGCGATGTATCCGGCTTCAGCAACCTGATCTGCAAAGCTTCGGACCCAATCGGTAAGTCCGCGGTTTTCATGGATAACGATTACGGCAGGTACGGATTCGCTCGTTTCAGGAAAAGCTACAAAACCGGTGAGTGTTCTGCCGTTGTATTCAATCTCCACCCACTCGTGATGCCGGGGTGACTCATCGAGCTGTTCGAGCGCAAAGTCCTGGGCAAAAATAGTATGAAAGGTGAACAGACAGAGGATAAAAGTAAAAGTGATCGATTTCATAGATAGCTGTTTTCTTTTAGGTTTGTAGATGTAGAATGTGCAACATTTTATGCATTTGCACAACTGCAACGATTTGGGGCGAATTCTCTGTTTTGATAGCCAAAAAACAGAACCATGCCAGAAGGCCCCGAAATTCACCGAGAAGCGGATTCTATCAGAAATGCCGTCCATCAATCTGAGTGCAGATACATCTACTTTCATCACGAACATCTGAAACCCTTTGAAGAGAAACTGACGGGCCGAACGATTCAGGGCGTATCGGCAAAAGGGAAAGCAATCCTTATTCATTTTGATGGAGATCTTTCAATATTCAGCCACAATCAGCTTTATGGTAAATGGTATATTAAACATGCCGGAGACTATCCGGAAACGAACAGGGAACTTCGCGTTGAGCTTCGAACAGATCAGAAATCCGCCCTTTTATACAGCGCCAGCGATATTGAGGTGCTGAACCCGGATGAACTTAAAGATCAATCCTACCTGAAAAACATTGGGCCCGACATTCTGGATGATATGAGCGCTGAAAACGTTTACAAACGCGTTGCATCAGACAAATTTAATGGGCGCTCGTTCGCGGCACTTCTGCTCGATCAGCATTTTCTGAGTGGTGTTGGTAATTATCTTCGCTCAGAAATCCTGTTTCATTCCGGGGTTGATCCGTCCTCAAGGCCGAAAGATCTCAGTGAATCTGAATTAATGAAGTTTTCTGAATCTGCTATCCATATCTCTCAGCGTGCCTACATCAAGGGCGGTATTACTGCCGATGATGAAACCGTTCGCAAAGCAAAAAAAGCGGGTGAAAAGCGCAGGCACTACCGTCACTATGTATTTTCAAGAGATGGAAAAGAGTGCAGGGTGTGCGGTAGCGAAGTGAAGAAAACCCGGAAATCCGGCCGGCGTCTTTATCTGTGCGAGTTGTGTCAGCTATAGCTTTCTCAGATCGTAATCTCTTTGGTAATTTCTTTCGCTCTTTTATAGGTCTGTTCAAGACTGTCTCCTAAAAGCGTGTAGTGGGCCATTTTCCGTCCCTTTTTGCTTTGAAGTTTACCGTAAAAGTGAAGGTGTCCGTTGGGTTCGTTCAGCGCTTTCTCAGCGTTTTCCACGGCAGCCTTTCTGTGATGCGTTCCCAGAAGATTGATCATGGCCACAGCCGGTTTAACCGGGCTTGAGCTGCCCAAAGGCATATTGCAAACGGCTCGTACATGATTTTCGAACTGTGAGGTAACTGTGCCCTCAATGGTATAGTGGCCGGAGTTGTGGGGCCTGGGGGCAGATTCATTGAGAAGCACATCGCCGGATGAAGTCAGGAAAAATTCGAAGGCAAAAATTCCTCGTCCGTCAATCTTTTCTACAGCCGCAATAGCAAGCTGCTGTGCCCGCTCCTGTATGCTAATCGGCACTGGTGCGGGGGAGAGCACGGCTACACAGATATGGTTTTCCTGCACGGTTTCGCAGCAGGGATAGACAACCGTTCCGGTCTCATTGCGGGCAACCTGCACGGCAAGTTCATGTGTAAAATCAACAAACGCTTCCGCAAGGATATCCCGGTTTTGATCTCCACCAAGCTTTTCAAAAGCCTTTATTGCATCGTCCGGATTGTGAACGGTCTCATTGCCGTATCCGTCATAGCCTCCTTTGGAAGATTTAAGCAGGCAGGGCCATCCATATTCATCGCCAAAGGTTTTTAAATCCTCAACTGAGCGCACAAGTTTATACGGGGTTACAGGTATTCCCGCTTTTTCGAATGTCTCTTTTTCTATGAGTTTGTTTTCAATCAGCTCAAAACTTTCAGGCGAGGGGAAAATCGGTGTTCCTGACCTTTCGCGCAGCTCTTTTAGAACGGACGAGTCGATAAACTCATTTTCAAGAGTAATGATATCGCAGCTCTCAGCAAATTCAACCATAGATTCCACATCCTCAAACGAGCCGGAATAGGAGCGGGGCGTCATGAACTGAACAGGCTCATTTTCGGGCCTGTCGGAAAAAACCGCAACCTGCATGCCGAAGCGAAATGCCTGAAGTGCCGACATTCTGGCGAGTTGTCCGGCGCCTAAAAAGCCAATGGTAAATTCTGAAGAAACGGGATTTTTCATGGTAAATTTGTATTCAAACTGGCAGATTTATTTCCTTGAGAATATACGTACAATCAACGGGCAAGTGAAAAGAAGTTGTGTGGAATGGTATGGGTTATCAGAAGTGAAAACCGGTTGATTGAGTAAAAATCCGTTCCAAAGAGTTCTTTGAAATTGGTTATCTTTCATCAAAATTAAAAACAAGCATGGATTTAGAAGCTAAACTGAGACAGGTAAAGGAGCGCTACGATGAGCTGAACCAGGCAATGGCGGATCCTTCGATTTACGACAGGCCAAAAGAGTATGCAGAGTTAACGATTGAGCATACACAGCTAAAGGAGCTGGTTGAAGATTACGAGGAGTGGCGGTCGCTTAACAGCGATTTAAAAGGCAATACCGAGCTTATTGAGATGGACGATGATGCCACCATCACCGAGATGGCAAAAGAGGAAAATGCTGAGATAAAAAAACGTCTGGCAGAGCTTGAGGATGAGATCAAATTCAAGCTGATTCCCAAAGATCCGGACGACTCCAAGAACTGTATTGTGGAGATCCGTGCCGGAACCGGCGGTGATGAGGCAGCTCTTTTTGCAGGCGATCTATTTGATATGTACCGGCGGTATGCTGACAGCCAGAAATGGAGCCTGAATCTGCTCTCTGTTGCAGAGAGTGAAAAGGGCGGCTATAAAGAGATTGTTTTTGAACTGTCTGGCAACGAAGTGTACGGTAAAATGAAGTACGAAAGCGGCGTTCACCGTGTGCAGCGGGTTCCTGAAACGGAGTCGCAGGGACGGGTTCATACCTCGGCAGCAACGGTTGCTGTTTTGCCTGAAGTGAACGACGATGTGCAGATTAATATCGATATGAAAGACGTTCGCGTGGATACCTTTCGCTCGAGCGGTGCCGGTGGCCAGCACGTTAATAAAACCGACTCGGCCATTCGGCTTACTCATGAACCTTCAGGCGTAGTAGTGGAGTGTCAGCAGGAGCGATCTCAGCATCAAAACAAAGAGAAAGCCCTCGTGATGCTCAAAACAAAACTCTACGATATGGAGATGGAGAAACTGAGGTCGGAACGGGCAGCCGACCGGAAAAGCCAGGTATCGACCGGAGACAGAAGTGCAAAAATACGAACCTATAATTTTCCGCAGGGGCGTTTTACCGATCACAGAATTAACCTCACTCTCTATAACCTCGACGATATTCTGAAAGGAAACATCGGGGATGTAATCAAGTCGCTGCGGGTTGAGGATAACCTGGAAAAACTAAACGCGATTATGAATTAAACGGAGCCGTGATTTGTAGTTATACTCCGTTTGATAACTGAATACCTTCACTAATAAAATTGATCATGAATTTCCCCAATCCCTTTTACCGATGGCGGCCACATCCATGGCACGGACTTGAAACAGGTGAGGATCCGCCAACGATTGTAAATGCTTTTATTGAAGTAACCTCCTTTGATGCAATTAAGTATGAAGTTGATAAACTGACCGGATACATGCGTGTCGACCGCCCGCAGCGAAGTTCATCTTTACCTCCTTCGCTGTACGGATTTATCCCAAGAACATACTGCGGCAAACGTATTGGAGAGCTCTCCGATCATACCGACAAAGGGGATAGTGACCCACTGGATATTTGTGTATTGAGCGAGAGACCCATTGACCGTGCCGAGGTGATTTTGAGTGCCAAAGTCATTGGCGGGCTGCATATGATTGATAATGGTGAAGCGGATGATAAAATCATATCTGTACTGAGTAACGACAGTTATTATAAAAATATTAACGACCTGGAAGATCTGCCGGAAGTGTTGATTGAGCGGCTCAGACACTACTTTGGAACCTACAAACTGATCCCGGGAAAATCTGAAAATGATGTATTTGTTGACGGAGTTTTCGGAAAAGAAAAAGCTGAAAAAGTTATAGAAGCGGCTATTTTGGATTACAAAGATATGTTCGGTGAGTAAGGACCAACACCTCCTGAACTATGAAGTCCATTTTTATATAACGGTGCATGTACATGCAGTAGGCTGTGAATTGTTTCTCGCTGATTTAGCCCAAAGCGATCCCTTTGAGGCAGTGTTGCGCTGAGTAAAAACATGTTTTTTAATAATACACCATCCGCGAAACACAGCAGGTTCATCAGCGAGCATCTGTGAGAAATCGACGGTGCTTCATAAAATGATGAGAACCAATATGTTTTCATTCCAGATAAGAGCAAATTCTCTCCAGTTTTAAATACCTTTAATATACTATTGGAGTAAGACTATTAGTTTTTATATAAGCGGAAATCAAGCGGATGATAAAGCCTTAACCTTTTTGTATATTTACAGGCTATCAAAGAAAACGACATCAGCAATTAGAGCATAATGCCAACCTGGACCTTACATACTGAATTTAAATTTGATGCCGCCCACTATATAGAGGGGTACGACGGCAAATGCGGCCGTATGCACGGACATACCTATAAAGTGCACATTTCGGCAAAATCCCATAAGCTCAATCCGTCGAAATATCTCAAATCTGCAGATATGGTGTGCGATTTTAAGGAGCTTAAATGGGCCGCATCAGACGGGAAAAAGGGCGGACTCGATCACACTGTGCTAAACGAATCTATCCCGGTTGCAACCACGGCAGAGCGAATTGCCGAATACATTTATAAAGAGACAATGGCAAGGATCCCATCAGACATAGAATTGAAAGTAACTCTATGGGAGACAGAAACAAGCTGGGTTGAGTACACGGAGTAATATGTATCAGACACAAACCACATACGCCGACAGAAGCAGCTCTGAGATAAGGAAGGAGATGGATCAAGCCGAATATCCCTTGATGGAGGACTTCTACACTATTCAGGGCGAAGGTGCGCACACCGGGCGTGCAGCATATTTTATCAGGCTGGCCGGATGTGATGTTAATTGCTGGTGGTGTGATGTGAAAGATAGCTGGGATGCTGACAAGCACCCGCGATGCAGTGTCAAAAAACTTGTTCAGCGAGTGCTGGACAGTAAAGCTGAGTTTGTGGTGATAACGGGCGGCGAGCCATTACTTCACAACCTGGAGCCGCTGACGATTCGCCTTAAAGAGGAGGGATTGAAAGTTCATATCGAAACGAGCGGTTCATCGCCTCTCAGCGGTTCGCTCGACTGGATCACGCTCTCACCCAAGCGCTTCAAAAAACCACTGGATGAAGTATTTCCCTATGTGGATGAGCTGAAAGTAGTTGTGCTTACCAAGAAAGATCTGCAGTGGGCAATTGAGAATGCAGAAAAATGTCCGGAAGGAACCCGGCTGTTGCTTCAGCCCGAGTGGGATACGCCAAAATCGATCGGCCTGATAGTCAATTTTGTAAAAGAGAATCCCCGGTGGGGAATCAGTCTTCAAACCCATAAATTTCTGAATGTTCCATAGCTGATATTGGTTGAGAGAGCTCACTTAAAAATGACTTATGACTTTTGATCAACAACCAGTACTGATAACGGGAGCAAGCCAGGGAATTGGGCGGAGTATCGCCATTGCCTTTGCTTCTGATACGGAGCGCCCTCTCCTCTTAATGGCAAGAAATCTCCAAAACCTTTCCGAAACGAAACGACTTTGTGAAGCAGAAGGTGCCAATCGGGTTGAGCTGATTGCATGCGACGCCACAGATGCCGAAGCTGTAAAGGGCATAACGCTTCCTGATGGTATGCCAGAGCCATCCCTGCTGATAAATAACGCGGGAAGCTATCTATATAAATCGCTTCAATCCACTACAGAGCAGGAATTTCGTCATCAGATTGATGTAAACCTCTTCACGGCCGTAAATGTAACCTCGAGGTTTTTGCCGTCGCTGAAACAGAAGGAGAGAGGGTTGATTGTCAACATCTCCTCGGTGGGGGCCACGCGTGGGCTGGCTGAGAGCGGTGCTTATTCAGCGGCTAAACATGCCCTTTTGGGGTACACACGATCTCTCAGAAAAGAGCTTCTCGGGACAAATATTGGCGTTACTGCTCTGAACCTGGGGCAAACCCACTCGCCATCCTGGTCCGGCTCTTCAGTAAGTCCGATCGATTTGATCGACCCAAAAGATGTGGCTTCAATGATAGTAGCTATTTCGGGGTTAAGTGCCCGTTCTGTCGTTGAGGAACTTCTTTTGCAGCCCCAGCATGGTAAAGTCCCTCCGATGTAACTATTTGTGGCTGAGTAATTTTCTCTAAAAATCATACCGCAGGTTTATTAAAAAAAAATTTATGGTGAGCTGTGATTCGGGCATAATTATTAAAAATAATTAATATATTGTTCTCGAAGGAACAAATTGAAAAACCAGATGTAGAAAAGCATAGTAATATCTCCCCAGATATTACTTGTTGTACCCCGAAAAAGCCAACGTAGTTAGAAAAGCCCGGTTGATAGCCGGGTTTTTCAGTTTTTCCCCTTCCGGCATCAGACCTGTATACGTAGTTAGAAAAGCATTTCTTTAGTATCGCTGATAACATTATGCAGAAAAAAGGTGGTCTGCAACTATCTGGGGGTTAGAATGTTCTAATAAACTTCTTATCAGAAGCTCACTCCATTACAGAGCTCAATGTTTGATTCACTTCTTTAAAAAAAACCAATATCTGTGTGTGATTCTATTTCATGAATGATGGGGAATGTTATGAGAGTCATATAAAGAAATTGAATGATGAGTGCTTCCCAGTGTTTCTGTGGCATTATTTTTAAACCCATCCCTCAAATGCCAGTCGTTACCGTATACGATTCCGGCTATTGAATCCCGTCTGGTGAAAAAAATCAGAAAAATCTGTAAGGGATTCCTGGAAGCGGGTTCATACATATAGAGTTGGCAAAGAAAACCAATTAGAAGCTTCTATGTATAATGAAAATATTTCTATTAATTCAGCGCAGCGGGCAAAGTCACTCATTGAGTATCGGTGTAAGCAGGCAATTTTGTTGCTGAGAGAGCATATTACAGAGATCCCGAATGTACAGAACTGGGCAAAACAGGCCGGGGTTTCCCGGAGATGGCTCTGCAAATCGATGAAAACGGTATATGGCAAGCCCCCAAAGTTCATTCTGAGGGAAGTAAAATATGAAAAGATGGTTTTGTTAATTCTCGAAGAGGGGTTGGACGCAACTTGCTATTCTGTAGCGGTGGATTCCGGATTTGGATCAGCAAAAAATGGGTCACGGTTTTTGTCATCCCACTACAACACAACCTTCACAGAATTGAAAATGGACCTGCTGAAAGAAGACATCCATATTAATTTTCTCTGGTACAATGGATCAAAACCATGAATTTCCAATACTCAGATTCGGGACACTCTGCCCAAATACGGAACAGAATGCTCAAATCGGGGACAAGTTTTGCTTGTGGGTTTAGGTTGTACGTAATTAATTAGTTGGGAGCATCCATCAAAAAGTTTGATGGGTAGAGATAACTAATCATTAAAATGTGAGGACTGATATGGAAACATTAGAATTACAGCAAATGGAAATGATTGAAGGCGGTGGGGTATGTGGTTACCTGGGAGGTGCAGGTGTGATCGGAGGGGCTATAGCTGGGTTAAAATATACTAAGTGGGGTGGACCAAAATCATGGGCGTTTGGCGTCGCTGTTGGGGCTGCTGCGGGCGGGGTATGTGCTTTGTATAGCTAACCCGATTATTATAATAACGACCTGAACACTTATCAACCGCATGCTTGGTGCTTATTGTCGAATGAATTAAATAATCGAAGATTTGCCTGAGCACGCGGTTTATTAAGTCAAGTAAAGATTTTCTTGCCACATATGAAAAGTTAGATAAGCCATAAACTATCAATTTTAAAAAATGATAATTGACATGGGAAAAGAAATAAATAGTAAAATTAACAAGCTTGAGACTTGGAATTCTATACAAATTTTAAGTTGGATTTTGTACACAATTGCTATTATCACATTTGTACTTATACATCAAAATATCTTGGAAGAAAGAATACTATTATCAGTACCATTAAGTGGCAGTTCTATAACCTTTGGTTTTCCCACTCTTATTTTTCTGGTCGGTGCTTTTTTCAATATTTGGTCCATTTACATTGAGAAAAATGAAAAACAAAATTCAAAAAATAATTCTTTTTTGCTTGCATTAGGCTTTACACTAAGTGTTTCTATAGCTGCATTTTTAGTAGTAATTATGATCACATTCATTGAGTTAAAATTCCTTTAGTTTAACTATCACAAAAATATTTTTGGACCGCTTCAAAATCTCAGTAAAGATCATATTTAACATTGAAGCTAATTATAAAATCCAGTTCAGATACGTTATAGGAAAATATCTTTCATTATAAATATTCACCGAATCATAAATTCTGAATTTTATTCTGTTTTTGTCTTTTAAAGTTATTAAACATCTTGAATTACAGAATCAATTTTAGAGAATTATGTTTTAACCATGAAAAATAATTATTGGTTTTTGTTGATTCTATTATTGATGTATTTCATTATCAATGTATTTGATCAGGTGTTTATTTTTACAGATGATTTTTTATATAGAAACCTCAGTGATGAATTGTCTGAGAGTGTAATTGAAGGATTGGTGACATCCGAAAACCGATTTGGATGGATTAGTTTTGCTATTTTACCGTTTATTATTCTATTAAAAATCTTATTTACAACTTTTTGTGTAACAACCGGCGCAATCTTTGCAGATACCGAATTTTCAATTGCGAAAATTTTTCAGGTAGTAATCTACTCTGAATTTATTTTTTTGATTTCACAAAAAGTCTATTCATTAAATCTTTTTTTTAACAGAGACGTTTTAACTTTTGAAAATGCAGGAAATTTTTTCCCTTTATCCATGTTGAGTTTTTTTGAAGTTGAAAATGTGGTTCCCTGGCTCCATTACCCAATCCAAACCCTGAACCTGTTCGAAGTCGCTTACGTACTGTGCATTTCATGGCTGTTGTCGAAACAGTGGAAGCCTGATTTTATCGAAAGCCTGAATATCGTCATTCCATCCTACGGGCTTGGATTGTTGGTATGGATGGTGCTGGTTGTCTTTTTAACCCTTCAAGTGAGCTGACCATGAAAAAAGGGACTGGGAAATTAGTCGTTTTTATTGCCCTGATCGTCATCACTGTTTTTGGAATTATGATCGCCAGCAACCTGCTGGATCGTGAGAATATTCTGGACCGAATATTGCACTGGCCGGATCTGCGAGTGTATACACTTGAAGGGGAATCGGTTTCCACTACAGATATTCCTGACGAAAATCCACGGGTACTCTATTACTTCAATAGCGAATGCATATTTTGCCAGGAAACATTCAGGGATCTGCCAAACCACCCGGAACTGAAGGAAGAGGCCACATTGGTATTTGTTTCAGATGAGGCTCCCGGTATTATCAGGGATTTTATTACCAATATGAAGCTGGAAAATGTGCCAGCGCCCCAATTTTATGTTGATGCAGATCAGCAGATAAGGAAACACTTCGCCATTCGTGGAGTTCCAGCCATTTACCTCTACGATCAAAAAGGAGAGTTAATCGAACTTTTTAAAGGGGCTACTTCATTAGCGGTGATCAGGTCTCGTCTGCAGGAAGAAATTTCTTCATCGTAAAAGGGGGAATTGAATGAGGGGAGGAATTCAACGAAGGGAACGAACTTTAAAAGAGCTGAAGAAGTGCTGGGTTCAGCAGCACGACCAATCGGATTGTGGGGTAGCGTGTCTGGCTTCGATCATCCGGTATTTTGGCGGAGATGTAAGTCTGGAAAAACTGAGGGACAAGAGCGGCACAACGAAGTCCGGCACCACGCTTTTAGGCCTCTATCAGGCAGCACCCACATTCGGACTGATTGCCGAACCCTATGAGGCAGATATTCCCAATCTGAAAAAACAGACCGATCCCTGTATCCTGCATATTATAAAAGAGAATCACCTACAGCACTATGTGGTCTGTTACGGATTTAACGGGGATGCATTTTTGATTAATGATCCCGCAGAGGGGGTAGAAGAGTGGAGTGAGGAAGAACTGGATTCCGTCTGGAAGTCGAAAGCCCTTTTGCTGTTAAAAAAGGGAGGAGATTTTGTCACGATAGAGGATACAAAGAGAGATAAATGGCGGTGGATCAGGAATCTTGCTGAAGAAGATATTCCTATTCTTGGCGTCTCCACTGCCATTGGCTTATTTATAGCCGTACTGGGACTTTCAACGGCTATTTTCACTCAAAAACTTATTGACGATTTTTTACCCAATGAAGACACACTGAAGCTTTTTGTAGGTCTTGGCCTGCTCACCTTTCTGCTATTCGCACGAAATGGCCTCTCCTGGATACGTCAGCATTTTCTTATACGCCAGAGCCGCGATTTCAACAATCGGATGATTCAGTCATTCTATGGTTCTTTGCTGCGATTGCCTATTCCCTTTTTCCATCACAGGAAAACAGGAGATCTGATTGCCCGGATGAACGACACCCGCCGGCTGCAAAGCACCATTACCTATCTGATTGGAGACGTCATTATCGATGTGCTACTGGTCGTAGCGGCCACCGTGTTTATCATGTACTACTCCGTTGCATTGGGACTCTTTATCCTTCTCTCCATCCCGGTTTTCTTCCTGTTGACCTGGAGGTACCACACACCCATCAGGGACGGACAGAAAGAGGTGATGAAAGCGCATGCTCTCAATGAGAGCAACTACGTAGATACGATACAGGGGATTGCCGCCATCAAAGAGAATAACCGGGAACCGTTCTTCTCGAACGTAACCAAACAGGTGTACGGGCACTTTCAGAATACGAACTTTGATTTAGGTAATGTAGGCATTCGCTTTTCCTTTTGGGCAGATACCGCAAATGTACTTTTTGTTGTGGGGATTTTCGCTTTGGGGTCGGTTCTGGTTTTGGATGGTGACCTTCTGCTTGGGGCATTGATTGCTGTGGTTCAAATGAGTGGCCAGCTGATTCCATCCGCAAATCGTTTGGCGCTCACCAACCTTCAAATACAGGAGGCACGGGTAGCGTTTGACCGAATGTTCGAATTTACGTCATTAGACCCGGAATACACCTTCAATGAGAGCCAAAATGAGATACAAACGTTTACATTTGATTCATTGGTTATTCGCGATTTGTCCTTCAGATTTCCTGGGCGGAGCCAGCTTCTGAAAGGAGTTTCCCTGAATGTAGCGAAAGGAGAGATGGTGGGAATTCTTGGTGAAAGCGGATGTGGCAAAACGACCCTGCTGCACATTTTGAAACGGTTTTATCCGGAGGAGTCGGGTGATCTTCTGTTAAATGGCTCTTTAAAACTGGCTGATATACCGGTTCATGAATGGAGGGAATGCATCGCTTCGGTACCACAGGAGATAAAGATTTTCAATGCTCCGCTATTGCAGAACATCAGCTTGCGAGAGATGTCAACATCCGAAGAGATTGAGAAGGTAGTCGAGTTCTGTAATGATATCGGTTTAGGACCCTTTTTCGAATCATTTCCCCAGGGGTATGCAACCTTACTGGGTGAAGAGGGGATAAACATTTCGGGTGGTCAAAAGCAGCTTGTCGCTTTAGCAAGGGCTCTATATCAAAAACCACAGCTGCTTCTGCTGGATGAACCAACTTCGGCTATGGACCGGGAGACGGAGCAAACAGTATTAGCATTACTGAGCCGTTTACGTGAGAAAATGGCTGTGATGATGGTTACTCATCGTGTTCAAAGTATTAAGCATGCTGACAGGATCTATATTCTGAACAATGGTATGGTACAAATATGCGGAGATTCAACAGCTTTGATGAGTGGTGAAAATCTATTTTCAAAAACAGTGGAAGATGTTCTTGTTAAAAATTTTTGATCTTCTATATCATTGGATAAATGACTTTTAACTGTCCAAAAGTTGTACCAAAATGAGAATTATTTCGAACCCTGAATCATAAGAGTGGTCAAAACAGTGAATACTAAAACCATGTTCAATTTGATGAAAATGAAAGATGTAGCTTTCTGGTTAAGCATGGGGTCAGTTGTGGCAATGTGTACCCTATTTATAACAGGGGAAGCAAAAGTAATGTTTGAATTGAAATTTTTCACTATCACCTCAGCCGGCCTTTACGGGCTGAATGCAGCCTTTTTTTACGGTTTACATACATCGCTTAAAGGGAGGCCCGGTTATAGCATGGCCAGGCATTTGTTGTTTTCTCTGTACCTGTCGGTTACGTGTCTGATTGTATCCATCGTTGTGTCTTCGTCTTTTAAAGTTGTCACCTCAGTGTTCACCTCATAATGCATAAATAAATTTTATAGAATGAGTTTCAGTTTAAAATTTGGATCGGGAAGCTTAGAATTTAACTTTATGAAAATCCATTTTCTAATAGCTCTGCTGAATATACTGGTTGCCGGATTATTGGTTTTTAGTTTTATTGAAGCCGGAGGATTTCGGCTTTACGCAAGCGTCATCCTCTTAATAGTTAGCAGCGTATACGCGATTTACTTTTTTGCCAAATCCGAAAGAAAACAGATTCTATGATGACTTTCAATAATAAGCTCAGTCTGTATGAGGTGTTTTTCTACTTTGTTATTATACCATTCTTTGGATTTGGTGTCTATTATGTTAATTACGTATTCATATTGATCGGATTTGTGCTTGCCATTCCATTGAATTTTCTCATATTTAAAGAGTTTAAGAAAGAGGGTAAAGAAAAAACCTTTTTCAAGAATAAGCTTCAGGCGCTTGGGGTTGGGTTGATATTTGTCCTTCTTATTTTAGCCAATTCTAAGTACGGGTTCTTTTAGAATAGGAAAAAGAAGCTAGTGTCATGTCAATACTCAAATGTCGGATAGAGTCGCTTTAATTTTATCCGTGCATCATCTGTCGTAAATTGCCAGTTAATTTTCTTTTCCTGGCTGTTTCGG